>ERZ1066117.353-NODE-353-length-39432-cov-12.846408_pt1 | contig 39432 bp, 31 predicted proteins | sample MGYA00382764_ERZ1066117 | MGnify/ENA primary metagenome ERZ1066117 (study PRJEB33369, sample SAMEA5778347) | biofilm metagenome | biome: Industrial cooling water; feature: Water cooling tower basin; material: Biofilm | place: United Arab Emirates | collected...
CGGCGAGCGGCGCGAGGTGCGCAGCGAGCCCGAGCTCGCCGCCGCCGCCACCGAGGGCTGTGCCGTCGACGACCTCGCGCGTGCGCTCGGCTGCGACGAACGGCTGGTGCTCGACACCCTGGCGACGATGCCGCAGGCGGCGCTGCACCGGCGGGCGATGCGCGCGTTCGCCGCCGAGCACGTCACCGCCGGCGAACAGGAACTGCTGCAGTCGGTGGCGCGCATGCTGCAGAAGCGGCCGGCGGCGGCGTCGATCCAGCGCTCGGCGCTGCGGGCGACGCGCACGCTGCCGGCCGAGCTCGCCGAGTTCGTGTTCGACCGGCTGCAGGCCGCGGGGCGCGTGCGCTCCGGTCGCCAGGGCCAGGTGCTGTTCGTCGATCGCCTGGTGCCGCTCGGGCCGCGCGAGCAGGCGCTGTTCGATCGCGTCGTCGCCACCTGCGAAGCGGCGGGGCCGCGGCCGCCGGACCTGGCCGAACTGGCCGCCGCCGTCGGTGCGTCCGGCGACGAGCTGGGTTCGATCGTCGATCGGGCGCGCGACGAAGGGCGCATCGACCTGGTCGGCGAGCACTACTACGGCGCCAAGGTGGTGCGCGCGGTGCTGCACGCCGTGCGGCGCAACTGCCTCGGCCACGCCGAGGTCCTCGACATCCCGGCGTTGCGCGACGAACTGCAGACGAGCCGCAAGTACCTGATCCCGCTGCTCGAGTATGTCGACGCCCTCGGGCTGACCGTCCTGCGCGGTGGCGTGCGCCGGCTGTTGCCGTCTTCGGACCTGCAACGCGAGCTGGCCGCCGAAGCCAAGTGAGGGTTTTCTGGACGCCCGCCGGTGCCATGGGATCGTCGCCGCGAAGGCGTCCCACCAACGCTCCATCAGTCGGACCGAGCGCCCGTCCGATAACGAGCCGTCCCCTTCGATCGGAACGGAGAAGCCATGACCGGTGACAGCCAGCGCCAGGACGACGACTTCCTCGACGACGACTTCGTCATCGAGGACATCGCCGGCAAGAACGACGACCTCGACCAGCTGTTCACCACGCCGGCCGCGGCGAAGAAACCCGGCGCTGCGGAGCCGGAGCCAGACGCCGACGACCTGCTGTTCACCGACCATACGCAGGGCCTGAACCCGTCGGAGAAGTTCCAGGGCGGGCCGCCGTTCGGCGAAGCCAACAAGACGCAGTGGAACGGCGAGTCGCTCGAGCTCGACGAGGTCGGCGTGCCCGGGGACGTGGGCAAGTCGCCGGACGGCGAGCTGGAGGCGGCCGAGGAGCGCTTCGCCACCGAGCTCGGCTCGCTGCTGAAGAAGGAGAAGGACGAGGACTTCGCGCTCGACAGCGAGGCCGAGCTGGAGCTCGTCGGCCAGGCTCCGGCGGCCGACGGCATCAGCGAGATCGAGCAGTCGGGTCCGTTCGTGCTCGACGACGGCGAAGGCAACTGGCAGACCGACGACGAGGCGGTGGCAGAGCCGGTGGTCGGCGACGAAGCCGAGGTGGTCGCCGTCGGTGCCGCGGATGCGGCGGGCGACGAAGCCATGGGTGACGGTGCGACGGGCGAAGGCACCGACGCGGAGTCGCCGGTCGGGCTGCAGGACGCGGCGCAGGAAGCGCCGATCGAGCCGGGTTGGGAGCCGCTGCCGGCCACCAGCATGGACCAGCTGTCCGAGGTCGGCGAGGTCGCGCGCGTCGATGGCGAGGGCCAGGACGAAGCTGCGGCGCCGGACGAGGTGCCCGCCACCGCGAGCGAGCTCGCCGCGGTCGACGGCCACGACGTCTACGCCGCCGAGGCCCCGGCTCCGGTGTTGGTCGGTCCGCGCAAGGCCGCGGGCCGCGGTGGCAGCGTGCTGCGCGCGTTGGTCGCCGCCACGCTGTTGTTCGGCACCGGCGCGGCGGTCGTGTTGCGCCCGCAGTGGTTCGGCCTCCGCGTCGAGCCCGAGCGCGTGCAGAACGCCCGCATCGAGCGGCCGAAGGTCGACGTCGTCCTCGCGCCGCCGACCGTGGCGGCCGCGACGCCGACGCCGGCGGCCAAGCCGACGCCGGGCACGCCGAAGTCCGCGGGCAACGATCCGAAGGTGAGCGACCCGGCGGCGAACGATCCGAAGGAAGGGGCTCCGAAGCCGGCCGATCCGGTCGCCGTGGCGCCGCAGCCGGTGACGGGGGAGCCGACGGCGAAGCCGGTCGCGCCGACGCCGCCGGTGGAGACGCCGCCGGTCGCCGTGACCGAGCCGACGCCTGCCCAGCCGACGCCGAAGCCGGAGATCCCGACCGCGTCGGAGCCCGCCGAGCCGACGCCGGTCGCGGCGGCGCCGACGCCCGTCGGCCCGACGCCGCCGACCCCGACGCCGACCCCGACGACCCCGACGACCCCGACGAACCCGACGGTGGGCGAAGCCACGCCGATCGCCTCGTCGCCGGTCGCGGTGACGCCGACGCCCGTGGTCGCGCCGGAGCCGACGGTGCCGTCCGTTGCGGCGCCGAAGGTCGGGCCCGAAGCTTGGCCGGTCGCGAAGGGCGACGATCGGGACGCGGCCGGGGCCGCCAAGCCGACCCGCCTCGTGCGCGTGGGCGACGACCTGATGGTCGGCGACGTCAGCGAGAGCAAGCGCCCCGCCGGCATCGTCGACGGCGTGCTGCCGGGCAGCCGTGCGTTCGCGCAGCTGCACAACGGCAACTACTTCATCGGCAGCATCAAGTGCGTCGGCGATCAGACGATCACGCTGCGCATCGGCGAAGGCGAGGTCACCTTGCCGACCGCCGAGGTGGCCCGCCTGACCGAGCTCGGCAGCACCGACTACGAGGCGCTGCAGAAGGCGACCGCCGGCTCGGTTCGCCTGACCAACAACAACCGCCTCGTCGGTGGCATCCTGAGCCACGTCGCCGACGACCACATCGTGCTCGAGTTCCGCAGCAACCGCGTGATGCTGCCGCGCTCGGCCGTCGGGGAGGTCGTGCAGGGCGAAGGCGAGGCCGCCGTTCGCCTGGACGTGACGCGCGAAGAGGACGACTGGGTCAAGAACCTCGCCGAGCGTCAGCTGGGCACGGGCGCTGGCCCGGCGCTGATCCCCGAGCGCGTGAAGGGGGAGTCCGGTGCTCTGCAGGACGGCAAGGCCGGCGACGGCAAGACGGCGGCCGGCGGCAAGTCCGCCGACAAGCCGGCGCCGAAGGCTCCGACCGCCGATCCGAAGGCGAAGCCGGCGCCGAAGACGCAGCCGGCCACGCCGCCGCCCGGCCGCCAGCGCTGATCGCCGTGGGCCGCACGACGGAGGAACCGCTGCCGCCGCCCGCTATCGTGGGCGTCTTGGATACCTGTCCTGAATGCGGCAACCACGACATGCGGGTGCGTGTCGTCGACGGTCTCTCGGTGCACGAGTGCGGGCTGTGCGAAGCCCGCTTCGGCGACCGGCGCGCGCTGACCAGCCTGGCCGACGCCGAAGAAGCGCGCCTGCAGGGCGTCGATCGCGCGGTGTGGCCGCTGGTCCGCGCGCTGCGGGTGCTGCCCGGTCTGTGCGTGCGCAAGAGTGCCGGCGGCGACGTCGACGTGCGCACGCTGCCCTTCGTCGAACTCGGCGCCACCTCGCCCGAGGCCTTGCACCAGCTCGAGAACCTGGCGAAGTCGCTGCGCCTGTCGGCCGGTGCACTGCGCCTGCACTGGATCGTCGAGGTCGAGTACCAGCATCACCTCGCGTTCGTGCTGAAGCCGCGCCATCCCGGTGGTGCCGTGAGCCTCGGCGAGGCCCGCGATGCGCGCATCGACCTCGAGGTGCTCGGCAAGCACCTGGCGCGCGACACGCAGCTGCCGTGGTGGCGGCATGCCGCCGACGCGGCGCACGGCCCGTCGGCGACGGGCGGCGGTGGGCACGGCGGCAGTGGGCATGGCAGTGGGCATGCCGGCGGCAGTCGGAACGGATAGGCTGTCGGTCGTCCGACCCCTCCGATCCCCACGATGCTGCGAACCCTCCTTCTGTCGTTGTTGCCGGTGCTCTGTCTGTTCGCTCCGGCGCTGGGTCAAGACGACCCGGCGAAGCTCGACGCGGTGCGCGAGTTCCAGAAGCAGTGGAAGAAGTTCAAGGACGAGCCGCTGCAGGTCGAGGCGGTCATGACCTTGAAGGGCAACGAATGCCGCCCCGCCGCCGAGGAGTTGTTGCGCCTGTTGAAGCACCCCTCCGGCGCCGTGCAGCAGGCGGCGCTGACCGTGCTCGAGACCTATCGCGAGCCGGCGACGTTCCAGGTGTGGATCGACGAGCTGCCGAAGGTGAAGGAACAGGAACAGGTCGCGATCCTGGTCAAGGTGTTCGGCCGTTCGAAGGTGAAGGCCGCGGTGCCCGCGATCGAGGCCGCGGCCGCCGACCCTAAGGCGACGGCGGTGGTCAAGTTCGAGGCGGCGCGCGCCTTCCAGGCGATCGGCGAAGGCGGCAGCGTCGCCTTGTTCGGCAACCTGCTCGGCGACAAGGAGCCGCAGGTGCGCATGGCTGCGCTCGACACCATCACCGCGCTGAAGCGGAAGGACCACGCCGCACCGGCGGTGAAGCTGCTGAAGGATCCGGAGTGGCAGGTGCAGACCGCGGCGGTGGCCGCCGTCGGCGCCTTGCGCGTGCAGGACGCGATCCAGCCGTTGATCGACAAGCTGCGCGAGAACGGTCGGCTGCAGGTCGAGATCGCCGACTCGCTGTTCAAGATCACCGCCGCCGACAACGGCCTCGACGTCGAGCGCTGGCAGACCTGGTGGAACCAGTGCAAGGAGATCACCGGCTGGCGCATCCCGACCGACGAGGAGCTCGCCAAGAAGGCCGAGAACCGCAAGAAGTACGACGCGCTCTACGGCAAGCACGCCGAGAAGAAGACCAACGCGTTCGCCGGCATCCCGACGACGTCGACCAACGTGCTGTTCATCATCGACGTCTCCGGCTCGATGGAGGACCTCTGCGTCGAGAAGGAGAAGTTCCAGGGCTACCGCGACCTCAAGCGCTTCACCATCGTGCAGACCGAGCTGCTGAACACGCTCGACGCGCTGACGGCGGACACCAACTTCGACATCGTCGCGTTCGCGACCGACATCGATCCGTGGAAGAAGCGGCTGGTGCCGGCCAACGTGGTGAACCGCGAAGCGGCGAAGGCGTGGGTGAAGTCGCTGAAGCCGCTCGGCGGCAGTGAAGCGCAGGACCTCGCCATGGCCGGCCTCGGGGGCTCTGCCAACCTGCAGGCGGGCAAGACCAACACGCTCGCAGCGCTGCTCTACGCGTTCGGCATCGATCCGGAGAAGCCGCCGAAGGCCGTGGTCACCGGCTTCGACAAGAATGCGATCAAGAGCCCGCTCGACACCGTCTACTTCCTCAGCGACGGCCGCCCGTCGGTCGGCAAGCTGATCGACACCAACGAGATCCTGAAGGAAGTGCGGAAGTACAACGAGATCTACCGGATCGTCTTCCACGCCATCGCCATCGGCGAGTTCCAGAAGGAGTTCCTGCAGGTGCTGGCCGAGCAGAACGGCGGCGTGTTCGTCGACCTCGGTCGCTGATCCACCGCGCCGGCTGCTGCGCCAGCCGCGCGCCCAAGCTCAGCCGACCGGCCCCGTGCCGCGCAGCAGGCCTTTCGGCCGCAGCCACAGCACGGCGAACGCCAGCGCACCGCCGCAGCAAGCCGCCATCGCCAGCGCGTAGGCGATGCCGTGCCGGTGCTGCAGCGAGAACAGCAGCACGTTGACGCCGGCGTAGGAGGCCCGCGCCGCCAGCGACAGCGCCGACAGCACCGTCGTGCGGGTCGCCGAGCCGATGCGGTGGTTGACGAACTCCTGGAGCAGCGACCAGTGCATGCCGAACGGCACCTGCTGCACGAAGAACATCGCGATGCCGCACCACACCAGCCAGCCAGCGCCCTCGCCGCGGCCGGCGCAGTGGCGTTCGTAGGCGAGCACACCCATCGACAGGCACAGCGACACCGGCATCGCCCAGAACAGGAAGCGCCGGCCGTGCCGTTCCACCAGCTTCGGCACGATCGCGCTGCACGGCGCCGCCGCGAGGTTCATCGCCGCGAACAGCAGGCCGACGAACAGCGGGTCGTGCAGCAGCGGCACCAGCTGGCCGGCTTCGCGCAGGTACGGCTGGTAGTCGTGGAACGGGAAGCGCAGCAGCGCGAACAGCACCAGCCAGTAGGCGAGCAGCCACAGCACCGCCGGCCGCCGCAGTTCGTCGCCGACCTGCCGCACGAACGCCTGCACGCGCAGCTGCGGCCGCACCGGCCCGGACGGCAGCCAGAGGGCGATCAGGGCCGCGGCGACGTTGCCGCAGCAGGTGGCGACGATCGCCGCCGCGTAGCCCTGTTCGGGACCGAGCCAGCGCACCAGCGCCCCGCCGAGCAGGAACGACGAGCCGGTGCCGACGAGGCGCAGCGCGCTGAGCTTCGCCTCGAGCTGCAGGAAACGGTGCTCCTGGCCGTGCTCGCGCAGCGCTTCGTAGAGCATCGCCGCCGGCGGCCCCGACAGCACCGCGTGGCCGATGCCGAGCAGCGCCTCGCCGACCAGGAAGCCGGCGTAGGTCGGCCACAGCAGCAGCGTGCCGAAGCCGACCGCCAGCAGCAGCGGCCCGAGCACCAGCATGCGCTTCCTGCCGAACACGTCGGCGAGCACGCCGGTCGGCAGCTCGGCGACGAACATCGCCACGTAGTAGGCGCCGACGATCTCGCCGTACTGCGCCTCGTCCATGCCGTGCTGCCGGAAGAACAGGAACAGGAACGGCACGCAGGCGAACGGGTACGTCGCCAGCGCGTAGGCCATCAGGCGGCGCAGTTGTCGGTCGAGCTGCAAGCGGCACACGTTCCCCGGCCGACGCTGCGGTTGCAACGAACGCGGCGGTGCCGCCACGTCGCTTGCATTCGCCTCGGTGCCGGGCATCCTGCCAGTCGCCATGCCCGCGTTCGCCGACTTCCGCAGCGACACCATGACCGTGCCGACGATGGCCATGCGCCAGGCGATGGCGGCGGCCGAGGTCGGCGACGACGTCTGGGGCGAAGACCCGACCGTGCGCGCGCTCGAGGAAGAGGGGGCGGGCTACCTCGGCAAGCCGGCCGCGCTCTACCTGCCGTCGGGAACGATGGCCAACCAGGTCGCGATCCACGTGCACTGCCGCAGTGGCGACGAGCTGGTCTGCGAAGAGCGCTGCCACGCCTACTACTACGAAGCCGGCGGCATCGCCCGCTGGTCGGCGACGCAGGTGCGCACGCTGGTCGCGGCCGACGGCTTCCCGACGCCGGCGCAGGTCACCGCCGCGGTGCGCCGCGACGATCCGCACTTCTGCCGGAGCCGGCTGCTGCTGGTCGAGAACACGCACAACATGGCCGGCGGCCGCGTGGCCGACGCAGCGCGCATCGGCGCGCTGGCGGCGGTCGCGCGCCAGCACGGCATGCTGGTGCACTGCGACGGCGCGCGCCTCGCCAACGCCGCGGTGGCGCTCGGCTGCCCGGCCAGCGATCTGGTGGCCGCCTGCGACAGCACGACGCTGTGCCTCAGCAAGGGGCTCGGCGCCCCGGTCGGTTCGCTGCTCGCCGGTTCGCGCGAGTTCGTCGCCGCCGCGCGCCGCGCGCGCAAGGCGTTCGGCGGCGGCATGCGGCAGGCCGGCGTGATCGCGGCGGCGGCGCGCTTGGCGCTGCACGACGGCCCGGCGCTGCTCGCGCACGACCACGACCGCGCCAAGACGTTGGCGCGCGGCCTCGCCGAACTGGCGTGGGCCCAGGTCGACGTCGCCGCCACCGAGACCAACATCGTCATGTGCGACCTGCGCGCCGGCGAGCCGGCGGAACTGGTCGCGCACCTGAAGGCGCACGGCGTGCTGGCCGCGGCCGCCGGGCCGCTGCGCGTGCGCTTCGTGCTGCACCGCGACCTCGACGACGCGGCCGTGCAGCGTTGCCTCCAGGCCTGCCGCGTCTTCCGCCCGGCGGCGCCTCGTACTCCTTCTTCCGATTGATCCGAACGACCGTCTGATCCGAACGACCGTGAGCATCTTCAAGGCCTACGACATCCGCGGCACCTACCCCGACCAGATCGACGCCAAGACGGCGTTCGCGATCGGTGCGGCGATGGTGCAGTTCCTCTCCGCCAAGCGTCTCGTCGTCGGGCGCGACATGCGCACGATGGCGCCCGAGATCCAGGACGCGGTGATCGACGGCATGCTGTCGATGGGCTGCGACGTCGTCGACATCGGCCTCGCCAGCACACCGATGGTCTACTACGGCATCGGCAAGATCCCGTGCGACGGCGGCCTCGCCGTCACCGCGTCGCACAATCCGAAGCAGTACATCGGCTTCAAGCTGTGCCGCAAGGAAGCGCGGCCGATGTCGGCCGACACCGGCATCAAGGACATCGAGAAGCTGGTCAAGGCGAACGCGTTCCACTTCGCGGCGAAGAAGGGCAAGCGCGACTTCGTCGACGTCAAGAAGGACTGGATCGAGCACATCGCCGGCTTCGCCAAGGGCATCGCCCCGCTGAAGGTCTGCGTGGACTACGCCAACGGCATGGGCGCCAACGAGTCGCCGCAGATCTTCGGCAAGATCAAGGGCCTCGAGATCGTGCCGCTGTACGAGAAGCTCGACGGCACGTTCCCGAACCACGAGGCGAACCCGCTGAAGGAGTCGAACCTCGACGACCTGCGCGCGTCGGTGAAGAAGCACAAGGCGGCGCTCGGGCTCGCCTTCGACGGCGACGCCGACCGCTGCGCGTTCGTCGACGAAGACGGCCGCACGGTGCACGCCGACCTGATCACGGTGATCCTCGCGCGCGGCATGCTGCAGCGGCACCCGGGCAAGGGCATCATCTACGACCTGCGCAGCAGCAAGGTCGTGCCGGAGGAGATCGTCAAGATGGGCGGCCGGCCGGTGCGCGAGCGCGTCGGGCACTCGTTCATGAAGGAGACGATGCGCAAGACGGACTGCATCGGCGGCGGCGAGCTGTCGGGGCACTTCTACTTCGCCGAGAACTTCTTCACCGACTGCGGTGTGCTGGCGGCGGTGCTGGTGCTGAACCAGTTGTCGGCCGAGAAGACGACGCTGAAGAAGGCCGCCGACGCGCTGCGCAAGTACCACGGCACCGGCGAGATCAACTTCAAGGTCGCCGACAAGGACGCGCTGATGAAGCAGGTCGAGGCGAAGTTCGGCAAGGAGCCGGGCGCCAAGGTCGACTACCTCGACGGCGTGACGGTCACGTGCCCGCAGTGGTGGGTCAACGTGCGGCCGAGCAACACCGAGCCGTTCCTGCGCATGTGCCTCGAAGCGGACACCAAGCCGCTGATGGAGCAGAAGAAGGCCGAGCTGATCGCGCTGCTCGGGCACCCGGCGGATCACTGATCGGGTCGGCGGCGGCGAACGGGTTTGCCGGCTGCGCCGGCGATTCCTGTCGAATCAAGTTGGGTGCCGGCGTGCAGCACGCCGCGCCTCGCGCGCGTAGACTGCGGCCGCCGCAGCAGGCAGGAAGAGTCGCGCCGCAAACGTCGTCGACGTCGGCCTCCGCCCGCGCGGCGCTTCTCGCCGCCACCTGCCATGCGCCGAACGCTCCGCTTCGTCCTCGCCTCGTTCGCTCTCGCTGCGTCGCTGCTGGCGCAGAATCCGGTCGCCACGGTGCAAGGGCGCGTGCTCGGGCCGGACGGGCTGCCGATGCCGAACGTCGAAGTGCTCGCGAAGGCTGGGGCCCGCGACGAGGCGATCCTGGCGAAGGCGCGCACGGATGGCGACGGCATGTTCGTCCTCGCGCGCCTGCCCGACGACCGGAGCCTGTCGATCCTTGCGCAGGCACCTGGGCATACGGTCTCGCACGCGTACTCCGAACTGTCGCCGGAGCAGCCGTTCGCCGGGGTCGAACTGCGCCTCTACGAAGCCAACACGTTGCGCGGGCGCGTCGTCGACCCGGACGGCAAGCCGATCGCCGGCGCCAGCGTGCTCGGCACCAAGGACCTGATGCGGTTCCATGGCTCGACCCAGGCGGTCGAGACGAAGAGCGACGTCGACGGTCGCTTCGAGTTGCGCGGCGTGCCGATCGGCGACTGCGTGGTGCGCGTCTACGCACCGGGCTTCGCGCTGCGCGAGCACACGTTGGTCGCGTTCGCCGACCGCGACATCGAACTGCCGCCGCTGCTGCGCGAGGAAGGAACGACGCTGGCCATCGCGGCGGATGGGCTGCGGCCAGAGGAGGCAGCGAAGGTTCGACTGTGGATCAACGCGATCCGGAAGGGAGGAGGTCGCCGGATGCCGAATGCCCTCGAGAACACGACGCTCGCCGCCGACGGCACCTGTCGTCTCGCGGGCTTGCCCGACGCCGAATGGCTCGTGCACCCGTCCCTGCCGGGAGTGTCGTTCGAACCGCGCACGGCGCGGACGAAGGCTGGCGAGCGCAGTCCGAAGCTGCAGTTCCACATCGCGCGCGAAGGCTCGGCCAGGATTCGCGGCCGGTTGACCGACAGCGCTGGCAAGCCGCTCGCGAACGAGTCCTTGGTGTGCCAGACGCTGCGCGCTGCCTCGACGGACATCGGCTCGTCTGTCCGCGCGACCACCGGAGCGGACGGCCGGTTCTCGATGGATGCGCGGATGGTGGCCAGTGAGCCGTACAGCCTGCAGCTGGTCGACTCGGCGCATGTGCTACAGCAGCCGAAGACCCCGTCGATGCGAGGGAACAGCGATCCGCGCTTCCTGGTGCGCTGGGAGGGCGTCGCCGGTCCGGACAACGAAGTGGCATTGGTGGCGGTTCCGGCCGCGATGCTCACGGTCACCGTGCGCCATCGCGATCGGCAACCGATGCCGTTCCTGAAGCTCGAGCTGCAGTTCGACCGCGCACCGCCCCACACGAGGACGATAGCAACCGCCACCACGTCCCCCGATGGCATCGCGCGCTTCCCTCGCGTGCACGGTCTCGAGGGTGGTTTCGTGGTCTTTGGTTCGGGCCCCGCGGGATTCGTGCGCTCGGAACCGTTCCGCCTGGTGCCGGGGCAGCATCAGCGTCTCGAACTGGTGGCGACGCCGCTCGGGCGGGTCGAGGGCATCGTGGTGGACGGGGCGGGCACCCCGCTGGCTGGCGTGCGGCTCGAGATGGGCAGCTTCGACCTCGTCACCGGGGGGCAGCGAGGCGACTCCTTCTACTCGGTGCCGAGCGATCGACGTGGGAGGTACGTGTTCTCTGGCGTCGTACCCGACGGCTATCGGATCGACGTAGGCGCGACCGTCAAGAGCGATGGCGAAGGCAGGTCCGAACCGTTCGAGGTGAGTTCGGGAGGCAAGGTCGAGGTCGAGGTCAAGGTCGAGCGCTGAGGCCCGCTCGTCGCCGTTCGCACGCAGTCCGTGTCAACGCAGCGTGAGCCGCACCGACGTGCCATCGCGTCGCTCCGCGAACACGCCATCGTCCTCGAACCGGAGCGTCGCCAGATCGACCGGCAGCGATGGCTCGACGATGGCATAGCGGTGCCAGGCGATGGCGTTGCCGCCGAGTGGCCTCGCGACGACGACCCAGGGCCGGTGCATCGAACGGTCCCGCTGCAGCTGGCGTGCGAAGTAGCGGCAGCCGTCGCGCGGATCGGTGCCGACCAACTCCAGCGCATGCAGCCCGCCGCCGAACCACCAGGCGAAGAAGGCCAGCAGCCAGAGCCAGCCTCCCGCACGCTGAAGCGAGCGCCACGGGAGCGGCCTGGTGACGGCCTTCGCGGGCTTGCGGCGGAACTCGACGAGGCCGACGACCAGCAGCACCGCCGGCAGGTAGCGCCCGTCGGTGAACAGCAGGAAGTCCGCGGTCCCGGCCGCCACGGAGCCGCCGATCAGCAGCAGCGGCAGCAGCACCAGCAGCCAGCTCAGCTCGCGTGCGGTTGCGATGGCGGCGGCGAGCAGCACCTGCCGGGTCGAGGTCGGTGGCGCGCCGGGCGCTGGCTCCAGCAGCCTGGTCACGAACAACGGGGTGATGGCGAGGACGAGCAGCGCCAGCGTGTTCGCGGCAGGAAGAGTCCATGCGACGTAGCCGACGCCGAGCCGCGCGCTGGCGACGTCGGCGGCGCCGAGCCCTGCGAACGCGAGCAGGCCGATCGCCACGACCACGACGCCGCGCGGTCGTGGTGGGTGCCGATCGACTGCATCGGACGCATGCGAAGCAGCTGTGGATGCCCTCGGTTGGTCCATGCGTCGGCAGGATGGTTCGCTTGCGGCCCGGGCTCGAGGCGCGTCAGCGTAGCCGGAGGCGGACGGGCTCCCGGTCGCCGCGCCGCGCGATCAGGTCGTCGCCGTCGCGTTCGAGTCCGGTGAAGTCCAGCGGCACGGTCGGGTCGGTCGCGACCATGCGCCACCACTCGACGCCCGGCACGAACTCGGTGACTGCGAGCAGCCGCAGCCCATCCGGGGAATGCGTGCCCAAGGGGACCTTTCGCACGGTGAGGATGGTGTTCGCCGTCCAGGGGATGGGCCGGGCGTGCCACGGTCTGTCCAGGCCGTCCAGCACGTAGAGGAACGTCACGAACGACATGCCGAGCAGCAGCGTCGGCGCGATCCAGCCGCATGCGAGCACGAGCCAGCGCGCGGTGGATTCCCCTCGGCGCCGGACCAGCCACAGGGCGACGACGAGCGCGCCGTGCAGGACGCAGGGCAACGCACCGAGCGCGGGAATGCCGGCGGTGTGGGCGAGTCGGTTGCTGGCTTCGAGCGCGCCCACCAGGATCGGTCCGATGGGAACGCACAGGGCGAAGCCCAGCGCCGCCTGCACGGCGATCCACATGGGAATGGCGGCGATGCGGACGCCGGAGCGCGGGATCGCCGGGTCGCCTTCAGCGCGCGTCAGGGTGACGGTGGCCACGATGGTCGGCAGCACCATCGCCAGGATCACCAGCACTGCATTGGCGGTGAAGTTCGTGAAGCGAAGCCCGCCGATCGAGAACACCAGGGCGCCGAGATTGCACGCCACCAGGTTGGCGGCGAACAGCGCCAGCGCCACGGGGCAGGCCGCGCGTGGTGCGGGCGCTGCGGGCGCATCGAACGTCTCGCCGGAGCTCACGTCGGCAATCTACCTGCGCCCGCCGCCGCCGCGCGCCTTGTCCTGCTCGCCGCTTCCTGCTCCCATCGCCGCCCCGATGCTGCCCCGCCCGAACGGACTCGTCACCCTGCTGACCGACTACGGCACCGGCGATCCGTACGTCGGCATCCTGAAAGGCGCGCTGCTGAAGGCGGCGCCGAAGGTGCAGTTCGTCGACGTCACCCACGAGGTGCCGGCGCACGACGTCGCGACTGGAGCCTTCCTGCTGCGCTCGCTGGTCGGCCGCTTCCCGAGCGGCACCGTGCACCTCGCCGTCGTCGACCCCGGCGTCGGCACCGCGCGGCGGCTGCTTGCGGTCGCCGCGCACGACGCGTTCTGGATCGCGCCCGACAACGGCCTGCTGGCGCCGCTGCTCGCCGGCGACGCGGCGATCGACGTGCGGCAGCTCGATTGCGAGCACCTCGGCCTGCGCGCCGAAGCGCGCACGTTCCACGGCCGCGACCTGCTCGGCCCGGCGGCGGCGGTGCTGGCGGTCGGGCGCTTCGGCTTCGCCGCCCTCGGTCCGCGCGTGCTCGATCCGGTGACCCAAGGCGACCCGTTCGTCGGGGCGCCGCGCATCGTGCACGTCGACCGCTTCGGCAACCTGATCAGCAACGTGCCGGCGGCGGCGGTGGGGCAGGCGGCGGGCGTGCGGCTCGGCGGACGCACGATCCGCTTCGCCGGCACCTACGGCGAGGTCGCCCCGGGCGAACTGCTCGCCTACGTCGGTTCGTTCGGTCTGGTCGAAGTGGCGCGCAGCGGTGGCAGTGCGGCTTCGCTGCTCGAAGTCGGACGCGGGGCTCCGATCGAGCTGCTGCCGGCGTAGACTGGCCGGCCTGCATGAGCTCGCTTCCGTCGCTGCAGAAGGTCGTTCGTCTCGTCGGCGTGCCGATGGACCTGGGCGCTGGGCGCCGCGGGGTCGACATGGGGCCGTCAGCGATCCGCATCGCCGGCGTCGCCGCCGGCCTGCGGCACCTCGGCTTCACCGTCGAAGACGACGGCGACGTCGGCGTGCCGGCCCCGGAGACGCGCGACCCGGGCAGCCCGAACGCGCGCTACCTCGAGCCGATCTACCACGTCTGCAACCGGCTGCGCCTGCGCGTGCGCCGTTCGCTCGAGCACGGCGAGATCCCGATCGTGCTCGGCGGCGACCACAGCATCGCCATCGGCACCGTCAGCGGCGTCAGCGAGTTCCACCGCAACCGCGGGCAGAAGCTCGGCCTGATCTGGGTCGACGCGCACGGCGACATGAACACGCCGGAGAGCTCGCCGAGCGGCAACATCCACGGCATGCCGCTGGCGACGCTGTGCGGCATGGGCCATCCGCGGCTCGTGCGCATGGGCGACTTCTGGCCGAAGGTCGAACGCAAGAACGTCTGCCTGATCGGCATCCGTGACATCGACGAGGTCGAGCGCAAGATCGTCAAGGAGTCGGGCATCCACGCCTACACCATGCGCGACGTCGACGAGCGCGGCATGCGCGCGATCATGCAGGAGTGCATCGGCTTCGCGACCGACGGCACCGCCGGCTTCCACGTGTCGTTCGATCTCGACGGCATGGACCCGCGCGACGTGCCGGGCACCGGCACGCCGGTGAAGGGCGGCATCAGCTGGCGCGAAGCGAACCTGCTGATGGAGATGGTCAGCGACACCGGCAAGATGACGAGCCTCGAGGTGACCGAGCTGAACCCGATCCTCGACGTCAAGAACCAGTCCGGCGAGGTCGCCGTCGACGTGATCCTGAGCGCGTTCGGCAAGCGCATCCTGTGATGCGGTGAGCTGCGGCAGACGCTGCAGCTGGGTCGGTTGGCTAACTCGCGCGTTCGGCGTTCCCGCACAGCGGCGTCTCCGAGAACGCCAGCTTCGCCGAGGATCCAAGTCCTACCAGACGCCGCAGCGGGGCCAGTTTCTCTCTTCGCGCGGTTGGAGTCCCCGCGTCGCGGCGTCTACGAAAAGGCCAACTTCTGAAGGTTCGCCTGCGGCGAACCTTCAGAAGTTAATGCCCATCGTGACGTCGGCGTAGAAGGTCTGGTCGAGCATGCCTTCCGCCTCGTTGAACCCGGCCTGGCCGGTCGTCAGCGTGTAGTCGCCAGCGACGACGATGCCGGCGCGGGCCTGCAGCGAGAAGTTGTCGGTCATGCGCTGCACGATGCCGAAGTAGGCGATCGCTTCCTGCACGCGCACGTTGGCGCGCTGGTTGATCGCTTCGCTGGTGTGCACGTGGTACTCGGCGCCCGTGACGAAGCCGCCGAGCATGAAGCCGGTGCTCGGGTTCGGCCAGAACGAGATCTCGACGCTCTCGGGGGCCAACAGGTCGAAGCGGAAGCCTTCGACGATCTCCCAGCTGAAGCCCACGATCGGCAGCCACGGGGCCTCTTCGTAGACCTGGTTGTAGCGCGCGCCGAGCTTGAAGAAGAAGCGGTCGAACGTGCGGAACGTGAACTGCGCCGAGGACGGGAAGTCGAAGTCCTCGTGGTGCAGCGTGTCGTCCATGTCGGACCAGATGCCCGGGTTGGTCTGCATCTCGAACAGGACGTTGTTGTCGAGGAACACGCCGAAGCCGAGCTTCACGCCGGTGTTGATCAGCGTCTCGTCGCCGACCCCGCCGAGACCGGTGCTGCCGGGACCGACGTTGCCGCCCGTGCCGAACGCGCTCGACGTCAGGTAGCGGCGCCCGCCGTAGTAGGCGCCGAAGATCAGGTACGACTCGGTGGAGATCAGCGCCGGGATCTCGGCATCGAAGTCGTAGCCGAGCATGTCGAAGCTGCCCGGCTCGTCCTTGATGCGGCCGTTCGGGATGGCGCGCGCGCGCAGCTCGACCTGCGGGTCGTAGCGCTGGCGCAGGTTCATGAACTCGCCGTGGTGTTCGGCGAAGATCTGGCCCATCGTGTAGCGGCCGTCGTCCTGCGGCTCCTGCGCGCTGTCCAGCCACGCAGGCCGCGTCAGGCTGACGCGGGGGCCGCCGAGCGTGCCGGCGGCGCTCGCGGCACCGAAGGCGCTGTTGGCGCCGTTCGTCGCGGTGGCGAGATCGAGATTCGAGGTTGGGGAAGCGGCGGCCTGTGCTGCGGAAGCTGCAGCGAGCAGGCACGCGCCGAGAACGACCCGTGCGGAGTGGTAGCGCATACGCCCTGTCTGACCGTGGTTGACCGACGGGCGATCGTCACCAGCGAGAGGCCGGATTCAAGCGCGAACTTCGGGCCCGCCGGATGCCAGATCGGCACCGATCGGCGGTCGCCACGGACGGTCCCGGCGGGGCGCCGTCGAGCTGGGCGACCAGCAGCTCCGGTCGCCGATCACCGCTGGAAGATCGGCAAGTACTGCTTCGGCATCTGCAGCAGGATGCAGGCGACCGCGGTCGCGAACGCGTCGCCCGGGCCGGTGTCGTTCCGCCAGCGGCCGTCGGCGGCCTGGCTCGCCAGCAGGTCCTTGCACAGCCGGGCGAACCACGTCTCCAGGCGCTTGCCGCCGGCCTGGTAGAAGGCCTGTGCCGCGTAGTAGTTGCCGTACCAGAAGTAGAAGTGCGAGCCGTAGTAGTCGGCGACGCTGCCGTACTCGTCCTGCAGGAACTCGAGCACCGGGTCGCGCAGGTCGTCGTCGTGGATGCCGGCACTGCTGAGGGCGGTCAGCGCGGCGGCGTTGATCGCGTACTCGCGGTCCTTGTCGTAGGCGCCGCGGCCGTGGATCTTGTAGTAGAACAGGCCCTTCGTGCGGCCGCGGGTGACGCGGCTCTGGCGCACGTAGCCGATGGCGCGGTCGATGGTCTCGGTCGGCACGCGGATGCCGATGTTGCGGGCCGCGCGCAGCGCCTGCACCTGGCAGACGGTGACCGACAGGTCGGTGTCGCGGTCGAACGGGTTGTAGCGCCAGCCGCCGTGCTGGTTCTGGCCGTCGACAATGAACGTCACCGCGCGTTCGAGGGTCGTCTTGGCGCGGTCGCTGCTGGTCATGCCGTGCACCTCGGCCAGGAACAGCGTCGCGAACGCGTGTTCGTACATGCGGGTGCCGGCGTCGCTGAGGAACCCGTCCTCCTTCTGGCAGTTCAGCACGTAGTCGATCGTGCGCTGCATGCGTTCGGCATGCGGGCCGCGGTCGGGCAGGTGGCCGCCGGCGAGGAACGCCATGCCGCACAACGCGGTGACGCCGAGGTGGCCGCGGCCCTGACGGCGCTGCGCCTCCAGCGACATGCCGGCGGCCAGCAGCTCGTAGTTGTCCATCACCTTGTGCCCGACGTAGCCGCGCCAGCAGCCGGTGTCGCTCTGCTGGGTGGCGAGCCAGGCGAGCCCGCGCTGCGCCGCGGCGTCGGCGGCTTCGGCCTGGTCGCGCCGGAACCACGCTTCGTCGTTCGGCGCCGGGCTCGCCTTGGACGGCGCCGCCGGCACGGACGGTGCCGGAGGCACGTCCTGTGGGGCGATCGCCAACAACAGCATCAGGGCGAGCATGGAGCCTCCGCGCGCTCGCTGGCGCGCCGCGGCATTGTGGCGCCGGTCGGGGTGGACGGGAAGGTGTTCACCACTGGTCGGCGTGCCACAAGCCGAGCGCCGCTTCGGCCTCCGGCTTGCTCGGGTTGCACTCGACGCCGACGAAACCGCGGTAGCCGAGCTTCTGCAGTTCCTTCAGCACGCGCGGATAGTGGATCTCGCCGGTGCCGGGCTCGGTGCGGCCGGGGTGGTCGGCGAGCTGCACGTAGCCGAGCTGGTCGAAGCCGTCGTGCAGGTGGCCGCACAGGTCGCCTTCGCTGATGTGGCAGTGGTAGAGGTCCCAGTTGATCTTGACCATCGGCGAGCCGACCGCGCGGCAGATGCGCACCGCGGCTTCGCTGCCGTAGAGGCAATGGCCCTTGTGGTCGACGCGGATGTTCATCGGCTCGAGGATCAGCATCACCTGCTCGCGCTCGGCGATGGGGGCGGCGAGCTTCAGGCCGGCGACGATCTGCTCGTGCATCTGCGCCTGCGTCATGCCCTTCACGTCGTTGCCGCCGACGACCGTCATCATCCGGCAGTCGAGTTGCTTCGCCGCCTTGCAGCTGGCTTCGATCTCGGCGACGAAGCGCTCGTGGTGCTTCTGCTCGTTGAGGCCCGGCGAGAAGCCCCAGGCGGTGAACTGCGCCACAGCGATGCCGAGCTCCTTGGTCTTCGCCGCGATCGCCGCCAGGTCCTTGCCGCGCCACGGCCAGAACTCGATCGCCGGGAAGCCGAGCTCGTGCGCCTTCTGGATGCGCTCGAGGAACGGCAGGTTGCCCCACCACATCTCGACGTTGGCGGCGAACTTCGTCTTCGGCGTCGCCGCCGGGCGCGCGGGTGTCGCCGGCTTCTGCGGGTCCTGGCTGCCGACGAACGGAGCGGTGGCGGCGGCGGCGGGAACGGCGGCGAGCAACGAGCGGCGGGTCAGCATGGTGGGGACGTGGGCGGTGGGGAGGATCAAGCGAGCAGGCCGCGGACGATGCGGCCGTGCACGTCGGTGAGCCGCAGGTCGCGGCCGCCGAAGCGGTGGGTGAAGCGTTCGTGGTCGAGGCCGAGCTGCCACAGCAGCGTCGCGTGCAGGTCGTGGATCGTCACCGGCTCGGCGATCGCCTTGTAGCCGAACTCGTCGGTGGCGCCGTGCGCGTGGCCGGCCCGGAAGCCGCCGCCGGCGAGCCACTGGGTGAAGCCGAACGGGTTGTGGTCGCGGCCACTGCTGCCTTGCGCGAACGGCGTGCGGCCGAACTCGCCGCCGAACCAGACGATGGTGTCGTCGAGCAGGCCGCGGGCCTGCAGGTCGCACAGCAGTGCGGCGATCGGTTGGTCGACCATGCGGCAGTTGTCGCGCAGGCCCGCCGCGAGGTCGTTGTGCTGGTCCCAGCGGTCGTGGCCGGTGTCGGGGCACAGCAGCTGCACGAAGCGCACGCCGCGTTCGACCAGGCGCCGCGCCAGCAAGCACTGGCGGCCGTAGACGCGCGTCGGCTCGTACTCGGCGTCGAGGCCGTACAGCGCCCGCGTCGCCGCGGTCTCGTGGCCGAGTTCGAGCAGTTCCGGCACCGCGGCCTGCATGCGGAACGCCAGTTCGTGGTTCTGCAGGGCTGGGCGCAACGCTGGATCGTCGCCGTCGTGCCGCCGCGTCGCCTGGTCGAGCTCGGCGACCAGCGCGCGCTTCCGCTGCTGGCGCGCGGCGGCGTCGCGCGGCCGCAGGTTCGGCAGCGGCTCGCCGCGCATCGCCAGCAGCGAGCCCTGGCAGTGCGCCGGCAGGAAGCCCGAGTGGAAGTTGTCGACGCCGCCGGGCGGCACCAGGCCGCCGTTCAGCACCACGTAGGCGGGCAGTTCCTGGGTGTCGGCGCCGAGCCCGTAGCCGATCCAGGCACCCATGCCCGGCCGCCCCTGCAGGCCGTGGCCGGTGTGCAGGAAGTAGTTGGCGTTGGTGTGCTCGCTGAAGTCGGCGACCATCGAGTGCACCATGCACAAGCGGTCGGCTTGCTGCGCCAGGTGCGGCAGCAGGTCGCTGATCCACAAGCCGCTGTCGCCGCGCTGGGCGAAGCGCGCGCACGGCCCGAGCACGTTGCCGTCGTCCTGGAACTGCGTCGGTTCCTTCGCCAGCGGGAACGGCTTGCCGTGGTCTTGCACGAGCCGCGGCTTGTGGTCGAACAGGTCCTGGCTGCTCGGCCCGCCGTCCATGTAGAGGAAGATCACCGACTTCGCGCGCGGCGCGTGGTGGCGGCGCAGCGCGCCAGCGGCGGTGGCCGCGCGCGCTGGATCCTGCTGCGGCCGATCCTGCTGCATCAGATGCAGCAGTGGCAGCGCGGCGAAGCCGTTCCACGCCGAACGCAGCAGGTCGCGGCGAGACGGCAGCCAGGGTTTGCCGTGCAGCGGGTTCATCGGCGGAAGCGGAACTCGCTGGTCTGCAGCAGGGCGTGCACGAGGTCGGTCCACGCGGCGAGTCGCGCCGCGGCGTCGGCAGGTCCGGTCGCCGCCGTCGCCTCGCGCAGGAACGCCACCGCACGCTGCCGTTCGTCGTCACGCGGAGCGCGCGCGAACGCGAGCGTGCAGGCGCGCGCGAGCACGGCGTCGTCGTCGCCGCCGTCGGCGAGCACGCGCTCTGCGAACGCCGCCGCCATCGTGTGCACGAACGGGTCGTTGGCCAGCGCCAGCGCCTGCGCCGGCACGTTGCTGCGGTTGCGCACGGCGATCGGCGCGAACGGCTGTGGCTGGTCGAACGCCGCCAGCAGCGGCGCCCGGAAGTTGCGCCGCATCGCCAGGTAGATGCTGCGGCGGCCCGCACCGTCGAGCGGACCGGCGGTGCGCGGACGGCCGCGTTGGCTCGGCACCGCGTCGAGCGGCAGTTCGATGCTCGGCCCAAAGCGCGTCGGGTCGAGCCGGCCGGCGACCGCGAGCAGCGCGTCGCGCAGCGCTTCGGCTTCGAGCGGGCGCACGTTCTGCCGGTGCAGCCGCACGTTCTCGGCGTCGTGGGCTTCGGCCTCGTCGCGCGGCTGGCTCGCCTGGCGGTAGGTGGCCGAGGTCACGATCGTGCGCAGCAGGTGCTTCTGCGACCAACCGTGCGCGATCAGCTCGCGCGCGAGCCAATCGAGCAGTTCGGGATGCGACGGTGGATCGCCGAGCGCGCCGAGGTTGTCGGCGCTGCGCACGAGGCCGCGGCCGAACAGCAGGTGCCACAGCCGGTTCGCCAGCACGCGCGCCGGCAGTGGGTTGTCCGCCGCCAGCAGCGCGTCGGCGAGGGCGAGGCGGCCACTGCCGTCGCCGGCCGGCAGCAGGTTGGCGCCGCTGAGCGCGGCGAGGAACCGCCGCGGCGCTACGTCGCCCGGTTGGTTCGGGTTGCCGCGGTGGTGGATCGCTTCGTCGCGGCCGGTCTGTTCGACCAGCGCCGGTACGGTCGGCGACACCGGCAGCGCGTCCTGCAGCGCGGCGAGCGTCGCCAGCGCCGCGCGCACCGGTGGCGGTGGCGTGTCCCACGTGGTCGGCGGCAGTCGGGAGCCTTCGCCCCCTGGCGGTGGGTCTTGGTGCGGCGACAGCACGGCGCACTGCACCGCGAGCCAGCCGTGCGCCGAATACTCGTCGTGTTCGTGCTGCGGGTCGGCCAGATCCGGCGTGCGCTGGTCGATCGCCTGCAGCACCGCGTGTCGGCCGGCGAAGCTGGCGAGGTCGAACGTGACCCAGTGCGCTTCGGCGCGGTCGATCGCGCGCCGCAGCGAACCGTAAAGCGGATCGCGCACGAGATGGAAGCCGTCGACGTGCAGCACGAGCCGCGCGCCTTCGCCGGCGGTACGCACGTGCAGGTAGCGCTGGTCGATCACGAATGTCGGCGTCTGCAGCACGCCTTCGCGGCGGGTGCCAGCGGCGGCACTGTTCCACCAACGGCCGGGCAGCAGCAGCAGCCGGGGGCGTTCAGCGCTCGGGTCGGGGCAGAAGGGGCCGCTGTGTTGGACGAAGGCGTCGTTGACGCTGGCGAAGCGTCGGCTCTCTTCCGTCTTCGGCAGGAGCAGGGAGCTGGCCGGGAACGTGTCGGCGACGCAGCGATCCTCTTGGCTCAGCGCGATGCCGGACGCGTTCGCGAACGCATGCATCTCGTCGAGGATGTGCGGGAACTCCTCCCAAGCAGGGCCGCCGTGCTGGCGCCAGGCTTCGAACACGCTGTTCTGGGCAGCGACCGCCGCTTGGTAGCCAGCACTGTCGCGATCGAGCGGCTGCAGCGGCGCTTGCACGTAGCCGGTGCTGCGCAGCACGCCGAACAGGCCGTAGTAGTCGGCGGCGCCGATCGCGTCGAACTTGTGGTCGTGGCAACGCGCGCACGCGACCGTCAAGCCGAGCATCGCCTTGCCGAGCACGTCGAGCTGGTTGTCGATGCGGTCGGCGAGGTGGCGCTTGGGATCGATCGGCGCGTGCACCTGTTCGCCGAACCACCACGCCGCCGTCGCCTGCACGCTCTCGTTGTCGCCGGTCGGGCCACGGCGCGGTGTGGGCAGCAGGTCGCCGGCGAGGTGTTCGCGCAGGAACTGGTCGAACGGCAGGTCCTGGTCGATGGCGCGGATCACGTAGTCGCGGTAGCGCCACGCGTGCGGCAGCGGGTAGTCGAACTCGTGGCCGAGCGTCTCGGCGTAGCGCACGAGGTCGAGCCAGTGGCGCGCGAAGCGTTCGCTGTGCGCCGGCGACGCCAGCAGGGCATCGACTTCGCGAGCCCAGGCCGCATCGCTCGGGTCGGCGACGAAGCGCGCGACCGCGTCCGGCGGCGGCGGCAGGCCGGCGAGGTCGAACCACACGCGCCGCAGCTGCTGGTGCGGCGGGGCCGGTGGGGAGCGCGTGAGCTCGACGCGCGCGAGTTGCTGGTCGACGAACGCATCGATCGGGTGGCCCTTGCCTGGCGGCTCGTCGGTGCGCAGCGGTTGCCAGGCCCAGTGCGTGTGCTTGCGCGCGAGGATGGCGTCCGGCGTGGTGGCGAGTCGCGGCGCGTTCGCCGGCTTCTGCGCGATCGCCACCGCATTCGTCCCGAGCGCCATCGCGATCGCCGACGAAGCGGCCCGCAGCAGTGCCGTGCGCAGCGACCGGGACGAGGAGCGCATGGCGCGAGCTTGTAGATGGTCGCGGCGGACCCGGCAACCCGCTACCGTGCGCGCGCCCGCTCGCCCCAGCGTCCGTTCGTCCTCACGATCGTTCCGCCCTCGTCCCGCATGAAGAAGACCCGCACGCCGTCTCGCGCCGCCGCTGTCGCCCTCGACAACGAACCGCGCCCGTTCACCCTCGCCGGCCGCACCGCCCTCGTGACCGGCAGCAGCCGTGGGCTCGGCAAGGCGATCGCGTTCGCCCTCGGCGCCGCCGGCGCCAAGGTCGCGCTGAACTTCGCCAACGGCCAGGAGCAGGCCGACGCGACGTTCGACGAGTTCGCGCAGCGCGGCTACGAAGGCCTGCTGGTGCGCGCCGACGTCACCAACGAGAAGCACGTCGCCAAGATGTGCCACGCGGTGAGCAAGCGGCTCGGCCCGATCGACATCGTCGTCTGCAACGCCACGCCGCAGCAGCCGCAGAAGCCGTTCGAGCTCTACGACTGGGCGTTCCACCAGCAGATGCTCGACTTCTTCCTGAAGTCGCCGGTGCTGCTGCTGCGCGAAGTGCTGCCGCAGATGAAGCAGCGGCGCTTCGGCCGCTTCGTCAACATCGGCAGCGAGGTGGTCCGCCGCGGCGTGCCCAACTTCGGCCCGTACGTCGCCGCCAAGGGCGCGCAGGCGGCGTGGTCGGCGAGCATGGCGACCGAGCTGGCGCCGTGGCAGATCACCGTCAACACCGTGTCGCCGGGCTGGATCCCGGTCGAACGCCACGCCAACGACGCCGTCGAGCAGAAGGACGCCTACAAGGCGCTGATCCCGATGCGGCGCTGGGGCGTGCCGGCCGACGTCGGCGGCGTGGTCACGTTCCTCGCCGGCGACGCCGCGGCGTTCGTCACCGGGCAGGACATCGCGGTCAACGGCGGCATGACGGTCGGCTGAGGTCCTGCGATGCAACGACTCCTCGCTTCGGCCTCGCTGGCCGTCTTCGGTGCGGTCGCGCTGCTGGTGCTCGGCTTCGCCGGCTGCAGCAAGTCCGGCGGCGGTGCGGCCGCCGGTGCGCCGCGCTTCGCGTTCGTCACCAACGGTCCGTCGGAGTTCTGGACGCTGGCGGCGGCCGGCGTCGCCGCGGCCAAGGCCGAGGTCGGCTGCGACACCCTGGTGCGCATGCCGGCCTCCGGCGCCGTCGACGAGCAGAAGCGTCTGCTCGAAGACGTCCTGGCGCTCGGCGTGCAGGGCATCGCCGTCAGCCCGTGCGATCCCGACAACCTGACGCCGCTGCTCGATCAGCTGGCGAAGCAGACGCTGCTGGTCACGCACGACAGCGACGCGCCGAAGAGCCAGCGCCGCTGCTTCGTCGGCATCGACAACTACGACGCCGGGCGACTCGCCGGCAAGCTGCTGGCCGAAGCGTGCCCGAACGGCGGCCCGGTCGTGCTGTTCCTCGGCAACCTCGACCAGGACAACGCCAAGCGTCGTCGCCAGGGCCTGCTCGACGAACTCGCGGGCCGCGCGCGCGATCCGCAGCGCTTCGACCCGGCCGGCTCGGTGCTGACGGTCGGCAAGTTCGAGGTGCGCGCGACCTACACCGACCAGTTCGACCGGCAGAAGACGAAGCAGCAGGCGCAGGACGCGCTGACGCGCTGGCCGGACCTGGTGGCGATGGTGGGCATGTTCGCCTACCAGCCGCCGATCCTGCTCGACGTGCTGCGCAGCGGGCAGAAGCTCGGCGCGGTGAAGATCGTCGCCTTCGACGAGGACGCGCAGACGCTGCAGGGCATCGTCGACGGCCACGTGCACGCGACCGTCGTGCAGGATCCGTACGAGTACGGCCGCCAGTCGATCCTGCTGCTCGATCGCCTGCACAAGGCCGCCGACGAGGGGGCCCGCGCCGCGGTGCTGCCGAAGAACGGCGTGCTCGACGTGCCGGTGCGCGCGCTGCGCAAGGCCGACGTGCCCGGCTTCCAGCAGGATCTCGCGACGAAGCTCGGCCGGAAATGACCGCCCCGCTGCTGCAGCTGCGCGGCATCGGCAAGGGGTTCCCCGGCGTGCGCGCGCTGCACGGCGTCGACTTCACCGTGCACGCCGGCGAAGTGGTCGGGCTGGTCGGTGAGAACGGTGCCGGCAAGAGCACGCTGCTGAAGATCCTCGCTGGCGTGCACCAGCCGGACGCCGGCACGATCGAACTGGGCGGGGCGCCGTGCACGTTTCGTACGCCGCGTGCGGCCCGCGACGCCGGCATCGCGCTGATCCACCAGGAGCTGGCGCTGTGCGACAACCTGACGGTCGCGGCGGCGCTGTTCCTCGGCGACGAACTGCGCACCGGTCCGTTCCTGCGCCACGCGGCGATGCGCGCGGAAGCCGTGCAGTGGTGCCAGCGGCTCGGCCTCGCCGTGGCGCCCGACGCGCTGGTGGCGTCGCTGCGGCCCGGCCAGCAGCAGCTGCTCGAGATCGCGCGGGCCCTGCGCGCCCGCGCGCGGGTGCTGATCATGGACGAGCCGACGTCGAGCCTGACCGACGCCGAGGCCGAGCGCCTGTTCGCCGTCGTCGACGAACTGCGCACGGCCGGCGTCGGCATCGTCTACGTGTCGCACCGCCTCGGCGAAGTGCAGCGCCTGTGCGATCGCGTCGTCGGCTTGCGCGACGGCCAGAACAGCGGCGAACTTGCGCGTGCGCAGTTGTCGCCGCAGCAGCTCGTCGGCCTGATGATCGGGCGCGAGCTCGCCGGCGAACGGCGCACCGCCCATGCGCCGGGCGACGTCGTGCTGCAGGTCGAACGGCTGGCCACCGCCGCGTTCCCGCAGCATGCGGTGTCGCTGTCGTTGCGCGCCGGCGAGATCGTCGGCATCGCCGGGCTGCTCGGTTCGGGCCGCAGCGAGCTGCTGCGGGCGCTCGCCGGCGTCGACCGACCGCTGCGTGGCACCGTGCGCGTCGGCGATCGCGCGCTGGCCCCCGGTTCGCTGCGGGCCGCCGTCGCCGCCGGCCTCGTGCTGCTGCCCGAGGACCGCAAGCACCAGGGGCTCGTGCTGTCGTCGTCGGTGGCGCACAACCTGTCGCTGCCGACGCTGGCGGCGCGCGGCGTGTTCGTCGACCGCGCCTACGAAGCGGCGCTGTGCCAGCGCAGCATCGACGAACTCGGCATCGCCGCCAGCAGCGGCGACGTCGCCGTCGGTACGCTGTCCGGCGGCAACCAGCAGAAGGTCGTGCTCGGCAAGTGGCTCGCGGCCGCCCCGCGGGTGCTGCTGCTCGACGAACCGACGCGCGGCGTCGACGTCGGCGCGCGCGCCGAGATCCACCAGCGGCTGCACGAACTGGCGGGCCGCGGTGCCGCGGTGCTGTTCGTCAGCTCCGAGCTCGACGAGGTGCGCACGCTGGCGGACCGCGTGCTGGTGCTGCACGAAGGGGCGCTCGCCGGGGAACTCGCGGGCGAGCGGGCGGACGAACGATCGATCATGGCATTGGCGACCGGAACGGAGCGGCGATGAAGCGGATCCTCGGCAACAAGGTGCTCGGCATCGGCCTCCTGGTCCTGGTGGTGGCGATGGTCGGTGCGTTCGCGACCGTCGACGGCCAGGGCCACTCGCGCTTCCTGTCGGCGCAGAACCTCGAGAACCTGCTGCCGCGCATCGGGCGCTTCGGCATCCTGAGCCTCGCCGCGGCGTTCGTCATCGTCACCGGCGGCATCGACCTGTCGATCGGCGCCGTCTGCTGCGTCGCCGGCTGCGTGCTGCCGGCCCTGGTCGGCGCTGGCGTGCCACCGCCGCTGGCGCTGCTGCTGGTGCTGCTACTCTGCGCGCTGCTGGGCGCCTGGCACGGCTTCCTGGTCGTCGGGCTGCGGCTGCAGCCGTTCGTCGTCACGCTGTGTGGACTGCTGGTCTACCGCGGCGCCATGCGCGCGTTCAGCGACGACCAGTCGATGAGCGTCGGCACCGCCGCCGAAGGGCTGCGCTGGTTGTCGATCGGCACGTTCGACCTCGGCGTCTGCCGCGTGCCGGTGGTCGGACTCGTGCTGCTGCTGCTCGCCGCCGGTACCGCGGTGCTGTGGTCGCGCACGGTGTGGGGGCGGCACCTGTTCGCGCTCGGTCGCAACGAAGAGGCGGCGCGCTTCTCCGGCGTGCCGACGGCGCGGCTGACGCTGCTCGCCTACGTCGCCTGCAGCCTGCTCGCCGGCTTCGGCGGCTGCCTGCTGATGCTCGACGTGAACTCGGTCCAGGCCGCGACCTTCGGCAACTTCTACGAGCTCTACGCGATCGCCGGTGCGGTGCTCGGCGGCGTCGCGCTGCGCGGCGGCGAAGGCAGCGTGCTCGGCCTCGTGCTCGGCGTGGCGCTGATGCAGGTGCTGTCGAACGTCATCAACCTGACGCTCGCCGACAACCGCCTCGAGTTCGTCGTCGTCGGCGCGGTGATCCTGCTCGGCGCCGCCGCCGACGAAGGCGTTCGGCGGCTGCTGCAGCGGCGCGTGCGCGGCTGACCGCGGGGCCTGGGTACTCGTTCAGCGGGTGTTCAGCGCCTGCCAGTGCATCGCGATCGCCGCCGGGTAGGCCTCGCACTCGGCCGCGAACACGCGCGCCGCCAGCTTCTTGACGTCGTCGCCGGGCAGCACCGGCACGCGCGCCTGCAGCAGCACACGGCCGTCGTCGTAGCGTTCGTTGCACAGGTGCACGGTGCAGCCGCTCTCGGTCTCCTTCGCCGCCAGCACCGCCGCGTGCACGCGGTCGCCGTGCATGCCCTTGCCACCGTGCTTCGGCAGCAGCGACGGATGGATGTTGAGCACGCGGTCCTTGAAGTCCGGGATGATCGGCAGGAGGCGCAGGTAGCCGGCCAGGATCACCAGGTCGCAGTCGACCTCCTGCAGGTAGGACCAGATCTCGGACGGCTCGCGCAGGTGCTGCGCGTCGAGGCCGTGCTCCATCGCGCGCTGCAGGCCGTAGGCGTCGTCGCGGTCGCTGGCGACGCCGGCGATCGACGCGCGCAGGCGGCCGTCGACGATGCGGTCGATCAGGTTCTGCAGCGTGCGCCCGGTGCCGCTGAGCAGCACGCCGAGGCGAGGACGGTGGTGCGAAGGAACGGGAGCCATCAGCGTTCGCGGGCCGCGGCGACGATGCCGACCAGCACGGTGGCCATGCGCGGCGCGGCGAGGTCGGCGGCGTCGATCATCGCCTCGATCGACACCTGCGTCGAACGGCCGGGCAGCACCTGCTGGGTGACGCCGACCAGCGCCAGCACCTGGCAGCCGGCGTGCACGCCGGCGATCGCCTCGGGCACCAGCGACATGCCGACCAGGTCGGCGCCGGCCTGGCGCAGGAAGCGGTACTCGGCGCGCGTCGGCATGCTCGGGCCGGCGACGGCGGCGAACACGCCCGGCGCACACGGGATGCCGGCGCGCAGGGCGACGTCGCGGGCGACGTCCATCCACTCGCGCGCGTAGGGCTCGTTCATGTCGGGGAAGCGCGGCCCGAGCGAGTCGTCGTTCTGGCCGATCAGCGGGTGCAGGCCGCTGAAGTTCAGGTGGTCCTCGAGGATCGCGATCGTGCCCGGCTCGATCTGCTGCGACAGGCTGGCGGCGCCGGCGGTCAGGATCAGCAGGTCGCAGCCGAGCGCCTTCAGCACGCGCACCGGCAGCGCCAGGTCGGCGGCGGTGAGGCCTTCGTAGATGGCGAACGGTGCGTCGGCGACGGCGACCGGAACGCCCTCGAGCAGGCCGATCAGCAGCGGTGCGTGCAGCGCTTCACCGGGCACGTCGTCGCCGTGGATGACGACCTTCTCCTTCAGCTGGTTGGCGATCGACGCGTGGCCGGAGCCGAGCAGCATGCCGATGCGCGGGCGCAGGGGGCTGCGCGACTGGACGAACTGGGCGATCTCCCGGGCGACGTGGCGGTGCTGCGCTGGCGAGGGCATCGCCAAAGGCTAGCGCGTGGTCGCAGCGATTTCGCCCGACCAGCGCCGGCGAACGAGTCCAGGTTGGCGACCTGGCTGGTGCTCGCTCAGCCTGCGCCCGTTCCCGGGTCGGTGTTCTCGTCGGGGCTCGGCTTCGATGGGCGCTTCCGGCCCGAACGCTTGCTCTGGCGCAAGGCGAAGCGGGCGCGGGCCGCGACCGAGGGTTCGGCGTAGGCGTGTTCGAGCAGGCGCAGCGGTGTGCCGATCGCCTGCAGCAGCAGGTCGGTCAGCAGCGACGTCGGCGCGTCCTCGGGCAGGGGCAGCGGTTGCTGCAGCCGGGCCGACGCCGCGGCGCGCAGCTCGGGCACCAGTTCGGCCGCTTCGTCCTCGCTGACGTCCTGTTCCTCGAACGCGGTGACCTGCACGCGGCGGTAGAGGCGGTCGCTGGCAACCTCCTGGATGCGCACGCGCGAGAGTCCGTGGATCCAGATCATGTAGCGGCCGTCCGGCAGCTTCTCGTGGCGCAGGATCTCGCCGAGGCCGGCGACTTCGGGCAGGTCGGTGCCATCGCCGGGATCGGCGACCGGGCTCGCCAGCACGAGGCGCCCCGGGCCGTCGAGCAGGTCGCCGACCATCTGCCGGTAGCGTGGCTCGAAGATGTGCAGCGGCAGCGCCTGGTGTGGGAACAGGAAGACCCCGCGCAGCGGGAACACGGGCACCGGGGAACTCGGCAGGGTCAGGTCCACGTTGGTGGCGAGAATACCGCTGCGTGTTCGTCGCGTGGGGGGCCGGTGGTTGCACGCCGCCCATTTCGCCCGCAACGCGTGGCCGGGAACGCACACGGCGCGGCCGGCCCGAGGGCCGCACCGCGCCGTGTTGGTGGTCGGGGTCTCAGCCCGCAGGGCTCAACGCTGGTAGATCTCGGCGTCGGTCGGGCCGCCGCCGACGACCATGATCGTGCCGTCCGGCAGGTTGATCGTGGTCGGGAACAGGCGCGGGGCCGCCATCGAGCCGGTCGGCGTGAAGCCGAGCGGGCTCTGCGCGAACACGTCGGCGGTCGCGGTGGCGTTGGCGACGAACGTGCTGTTCGGGATGTCGAGGGTCAGCTGGAAGCCGCCGGCGATCAGGGCGCCGCCGTTCGGCAGCGGAGCGACCGCCGCACCGGCGCGGCCGACCTGCATGCCGTTCGCCGTGGTGAAGGTGCCGAAGCCGAACAGGCCGGTCTGGAACATCTGGCAGTCGGTGCGCGTGCCGATGACCAGGTCGGTGATCTGGCCGCTGGTCAGGAATGCGGTGAAGTCGAGCGTCAGGCCGCCGACGAGCAGCACGCGGCCGTTGCTCAGCGGGGCCGCGGTGTGCAGGAAGCGCGCGCCGCTGAAGAACGCCGGCAGGCCGAAGCTGTTGGTCGCCGGGTTGAAGCGGTAGGCGGTCGCCGACACCGTCGGGATGTTGACGATCGGCAGCAGCGAGATGCCGCCGGCGATCAGCACCTGGCCGTTGGTCAGCGTCGTCGACGTGTGCAGCGCGCGCGCCTCGAGCATGTTCGGGCCGGGCGTGAACGTGTTCGTGACCGGGTCGAAGATCTCGCTGGTGACCTGGATGCCGGTCAGCAGCGTCAGCGGGTTGGCGAGGTCGAACGCCTGCAGGCCGCCGGTGACGAGCACGCGGCCGTTGCCCATCAGCGAGGCGCCGTGGCCGGCGCGTGCGAAGTTCATCGTCAGCGTCGTCGTCGTCTGCGTGGCCGGGTCGTAGATCGCCGCCGCGTTCGTCGCCTGGCCGGTCAGGTCGACGCCGCCGGTGAACAGCACGCGGCCGTCGGCCAGGCCGGTCGTCTGGCCGAGCAGGCCGACACCGAACGACGCACCGGCGAGCTCCCAGTCCTCGGTGCGGTTGCGGTAGCGCTGCGCCACCGGGCCCGAGCCGCCGATGAACAGCAGTTCGTTGTTCGGCGCGACCGCGGTGCCGCCGCCGAGGATCGGCACCGACGGCTGGTTCAGCGCCGGCACGAACGTGCCCGGAGCCTGCGCCGTCAGGCGCACCAAGTTCGACGCGCGGTAGGGGTTGTTGCCGGCGATCGCCTGGAAGCGGAACACCAAGCTGGAGAAGAAGGGATCGTTCGGGATGCCGACGGTCGGCGTCGCGCTGCCTGTTCCGTTGGTGACGCCGACGAAGCTCGGCACGCTGTAGGACAGCCACGCGAGCTGGTCGGTGATGTCGAGCGTGACCCCGAGCGACGGGATCAGCGTCGACTGCTCGACGATGTCGAGCACCACGACGTAGGCTTCGTTCGGCTGGCCCTGCAGCGGCAGGGTCAGCGTGCCACCGAGGGCGCCGCCGACGCGGTCGAGGGTCAGGGACTGGGCAGCGAGCGGCGCCGCAACGGCGGCCGCGAGGGCACCAGCGAGGGCGACGGGAAGGAGACGGAGCGAGCGGCCGGCGTGCATCATGGGAAGTATGGTGCCACTTTTCCGACCGCGGCCAACGGGGACAGCGGCGGGCGCCAACTTCGTCGCGATGCGGTCCTTCGCATCGGCCGCATGGGCGAGCGAGAACTGCGCACTCGCCGAGGCGGGGTCCCGGGGCCCTGGCCCCGGGCCTTCGTTCAGGGCGTCAGCGTCAGCGACGCACCGTTGGTCAGGTAGAGGCGGAACAGGTCGCCGCACAGCGCCTGCGTCGCGTAGGTGCCGATGAACACCGGGTTGTTCGGCAGGGTCAGCGGCGTCGAGTAGTTGCACTGCGCGTCGGCAAGGCCGAGGCTCAGCAGCACGCCGTTGATCGGGTCGATCTCGAGGTAGCCGAACGGCGGCAGCGAGAACGACGGCACCGCGGCCAGCGACAGCGCCGGCACGACCAGGTCGAACGGGCGGGTCGTGCGGATCGTGAAGTTGCTGCTGGTGCCGACCTGCGTCGTCTGCGGGATCATGCTCAGGCTCGGCGCGCGCATCAGCGCCGCACCGCGCACCGAGATCGGCTGCGCGGCGACCGAGCTGTCGTAGATCTGGACCGCTTCGCCGGCGTCGAGTGCGTCGCCGTCGCTGTTGCCGTCGATCAGGCGGGTGATGCGGTCGGGGGTCTGCGACTCCACGAGCAGGATCGCGCCGTCTTCGCGCACGATCACGTCCCACCAGGTCGATCCCGTGGTGTTGTAGAAGATCGTCGCTTCGCCCGGATCGATGGTGCCGTTGAAGTCGGCATCGACCAGCCGCCAGACGTTCTCGTTGGTGCTGTGGTCCGTCGTGTAGAGCACGCCGGTGAAGTCGACGGCGAGGCTCCAGTAGAACGGCGTCGTCGAGAAGCCAGGACTGCCGACCAGCGGCGTCCAGACCGGCGTCCACTCGCCGGCGTCGTTGGCGTCGCCATCGAGGTTGGTGTCGACGAGGCGGTAGATGCCCTTCGGCAGGGCCGCGGTCGTGCCGACGTCGGTCAGCAGCAGATCGCCGTTCGTCGCCACCACGACCTTGGTCGGGATCGACGTGCCGAGGGTCGTCGCGCTGCCGGGGATGTTCGCGTAGATGGACGATTCGCCCAGGTCGTCGAAGTCGCCGTCGGCGTTGAGGTCCTCGAGGCGGAGGATCATGTCGCTGCCGACCGGCGGCGAGCCGGCGTTGGCGACCGCGACGTAGACGCGCCCGAGCGCGTCGACGGTGATGCCCTGGGCCGATGCCATGGTGATGCCACCGGGACCGTTGCTGGTGAACACCTGCGTGAACTCGCCGGGATCGTTGGCGTCGCCGTCGCCATTCAGGTCGCGCAGGGCCAGCACGATGTCGACCCCGGTGTCGGCTACGTAGGCGGTGCCGTCGTCGGCGACGGTGATGCAGCTCGGGTTGGTCAGCGCGATGCCGCTCGCGTCCGAGTAGTAGACGTTGACTTCGCCAGCGTCGTTGTAGTCGCCGTCCTGGTTCAGGTCCGACAGGCGCCACACGCCGTCGAACGTGCTGTCGACGACCAGCATGTCGACCGTGCGCGTGTAGGGGAGCAGCGGGGGGATCTGGGCGGAGAGCGGCGCCGCCAGCAGAGCGGCCGCCGAGACGAGGAGGGAGTTGTTGAGACGCATTCTCGATAGCCTAGGACGAGCGTAGCATACGAGCCATCGCCGTCTTGTCACTGGGCCCGGCGCCGGGCGGTTGCCTCACTTCTGTCGCCACTTCGCCAGCAGTTCGCGTTCGCGCTCCGCCGTCATGCCCGCCTGCCACGGACCGTCGCCGCGGCCCTCGCGCACCCAGGCGGCGGTGTCGCGGATGGTCTCCGCGATCGGCCGGAACCTGGCGCCGTCGGCGAGCGCCTTGCGGTTGTCGGCGCGGCCGTTCTTCGCCTTCGGCGTCCAGCAGCCCATCTCGCCCCACGGCGACACGCCGTTCTCCTCGAGGAACGCGTCCGGCACCCAGGTGAACGTGCAGCCGTGGTTCAGCGTGCCCTTGCCGGTGTGCAGGAACTCGGCGGTGCTGATGCGGCCGTCGAAGCCGACGGCGTTCCGCGGGCCCATCGTGCGCTGCTCGATCAGGTGCACGATCCAGGCGCCGAGATCGCGCACGTCGATGAACTGCAGCTCGTTGTCGGGCTCACCGGGCGCCAGGCACTCGCCGCCGCGCAGGAAGCGCGCCGGCCAGTAGGTGAAGCGGTCGGTCGGATCGCCGGGGCCGACGATGTAGCCGGGCCGCACCAGCGTCGCCTTGCCCGGGAAGACCGCCGTCACCGCGTCCTCGCAGTAGCGCTTCAAGGCCCCGTAGCGCTCGTAGTTCTTGCCCATGTCGAGCGTGTACTTGTCCTCGCACTCGCACAGCGGGCTCTGTTCGTCGACCGGGGCGGCGTCCTGTTCGAGCGAGCGGTAGACGCTCAGCGAACTGATGTAGACGTACTGCGCGACGTTGCCGGCCAGCACCTGGCAGACGTCCTCGACCTCGCCGGTGAAGTAGGCCGAGGTGTCGACGACGGCGTCCCACTGGCGCTTCTCCAGCGCCTTCAGGTCCTGGGGCTCGGCCTTCGGGTTCTTCGGGTTCGGCCGCCGGCGCTGGCCGCGCAGCTGCTCGACGTTCGGGAACAGCTTCGGGTTGGTCTTGCCGCGGTTGAACAGCGTGAACTCGTGGCCGGCGGCGAGTCCGGCCTGCACGATCGACGGGCCGAGGAACGCGGTGCCGCCGAGCACCAGGATCTTCTGCTTGCCGCGGTGCGACGGCGCGCGTGCGGGAACCGTGTGCGGGGCCGGCAGCGGGCCGTTGGCGTTGGCCGTGGCGGCGGCGCCGGCGGTGGCCGCAGCGGCGGCGAGGAACGAACGACGCGAGAGGTTCGTGGGCATGGCGCCTGCTACGGACCGAGGGCCTGTGCGGTGAGTCGGCGTTGGCAGCGATGCGATCCGCGAGCGCAGACGATGGCTGCACACGCCGGCACCGTTCCGTAGGATGCGCGGCCCCGATGACCGCCCCGAAGTACCACCTGACCAGCTACGGCTGCCAGATGAACAAGCTCGACAGCGAGCTGGTCGAGAGCAAGCTGCGCCAGCGCGGCTACGTCGCCGCCCAGAACGAGGCCGAGGCCGACGTCGTGCTGATCAACACCTGCTCGGTCCGCCAGCACGCCGAGGACCGGGTCTGGAGCAAGCTCGGCAAGCTCCGCATCCGCAAGCGCAGCGAGCCCGGCCTCGTCGTCGGCGTGCTCGGTTGCATGGCGCAGGAGCACAAGCGCTACCTGCTGTCGCGCATGCCGCACGTCGACCTCGTCGTCGGGCCGTCGGCGTTCGGCGACATCGACACGACGGTCGAGACCGCGCGCGGCAAGAACGCGCAGATCGCCGCCGAGCGCGAACCGGCGCGCACCAAGCACGAAGTGGCGGGTGCCGGCGTGCTCAGCGTCGACCAGGGCGTGTCGGGCGACACCATCCGCCGCGACGTGCGCGTGCGGCCGCACCGTTCGCAGGCGTTCGTGTCGGTGATGCGCGGCTGCAACATGCCGTGCACCTACTGCATCGTGCCGTCGACGCGCGGCGACGAGGTCAGCCGGCCGATCGCCGACCTGGTCGAGGAGTGCCAGCGGCTGTGCGACGACGGCGTCACCGAGATCACGCTGCTCGGCCAGACGGTCAACGCCTACGGCCGCGACCTGACCGGCCAGGACGCGACGCTGGCGCGCCTCTTGCGCGCGCTGCACGGCATCCCGGCGCTGCGGCGGCTCGCGTTCATCACCTCGCATCCGAACTTCCTGAACCAGGAACTGATCGACGCGCTGGCCGAGCTGCCGAAGGTCGCGCGCTACCTGCACCTGCCGGCGCAGTCGGGCAGCAATGCGGTGTTGAAGGCGATGCGCCGCGGCTACACGACCGAGCGCTACCTGGCGCGCATCGAGCAGCTGCGCGCCAAGGCGCCCGACATCGAACTGCACAGCGACTTCATCGTCGGCTATCCGGGCGAGACGGCCGCCGACTTCGACCAGACGGTGGCGTTCCTGCAGCGCATCGGCTTCGCGCAGAGCTACGTGTTCAAGTACTCGCCGCGCCCGGGCACGCTGGCCGCCGAACTGCCGGACGACGTGCCGGACGCGGAGAAGGAACGGCGCAACGCGGTGCTGCTGGCCGCGCAGGAAGAGCTGACGCTCGCCGGCAACCGCCGCCTCGTCGGGCAGACGGTCGAGGTGCTGGTCGAAGGCGACAGCAAGGTCGCGGGGCGCTTCAGCGGGCGCACCGCGCACCACCGGCTGGTGCACTTCGCCTGCGCCGACCGTTCGCTGATCGGCACCTACGTGCCCGTGCGTGTCACCGAAGCACTGGCGCACTCGTGCCTCGGCGAACTGCTGGCGCACGACGCGGCGCAGGAAGGGGCGCACGATCGGCTGGAGCACGAGCACCCGGTGAAGCCCCAGGCGGTGAACCCACAGGCGGTGGCCAAGTGAACGACGACCCGCTGCTGCTGGACGCGTGGATGCAGGACGCGATCGAGCTCGCGCACCGCGGGCGCTTCGAGGTCGAGCCGAACCCGCGCGTCGGCTGCCTGCTGCTTCAGGACGGCGTCGTCGTCGCGCGCGGCTTCCACGAGTTCTACGGCGGTCGCCACGCCGAGGCGATGGCGCTCGACGAAGCGCGCGCCAAGGGAGCCAAGCCCGACACGGCGGTGGTGACGCTGGAGCCGTGTTGCACGCCGAAGGGGCAGGACGGCAAGAAGACGGATCCGTGCGCGCAGGCGCTGGTCGCGGCCGGCATCCGCCGCGTGCTGATCGGCAGCGTCGACCCGGACCCGCGCCATCGCCGCCAGGGCATCGCGGTGCTCGAGCAAGCCGGTCTCGAAGTGATCGACGGCATCTCGGCGCGTTCCTGCGACGTGCTCTACGAGCCGTTCCGCCGCGCGCTGCAGCTCGATCGGCCGTGGATGCTGTGCAAGTGGGCGATGACCCTCGACGGCAAGACCGCGGCGCCGACCGGCGAAGCGCGCTGGATCAGCGGCCCGGAGGCGCGCAAGAAGACGCACGAGCTGCGCGCGCACTGCGACGGGGTGATGGTGGGCTTCCGCACGGCGCAGATCGACGATCCGGAGCTGACCGTTCGCCACGTCGAGGGCAAGCAGCCGGTGCGCGTCGTCGTCGACCCGCTGGCCGAGATCGACGACGACAGCAACCTGGTGCGCACCGCGAAGAAGGCGCCGACGTGGCTGCTGGTCAGCGAAGACGTCGACCCGCTGCGCGCCGGCATGCTCGCCGACCACGGCGTCACCGTGATCCACGTGCCGAACGCCGAAGGGCCGCGGCGACTGCATCTCGGCCACGCGTTCCAGGAACTGCGTCGCCGTGGGCTACGGCGCGTGCTGGTGGAAGGTGGCGGCGGGCTGGTCGCGCAGATGTTCGCGTGGAACGCGGTCGATCAGGTGCTCGCGTTCGTGGCGCCGAAGATCATCGGCGGGCGGTTCGCGCCGACGCCGGTCGCGGGTGAGGGTCGGCCGTGGATGGCGGAGGCGTGGCGGCTGGTGGAGGTGCACCACGAGGTGTACGGGCAGGATCTGGCGATCGCCGGGTTCGTTGCCGGGGCGTGAGGCAAGGTGTTTCGCCAGAGGTAGAGCCCGTGGTCCGCATCGTGAACGCTAGGTTGCGACCGCTGGCCGACTCCAGCTTAGTTCTCAGGTTGGTATGGAACACGAGAGTTCATTTGACGGCCTATTCGAGGGCTCGTGCGAGTCCCTTTTTTGGGGTCTTGTCAGTCGGCTCGAAAGCCCCCGAGGTGGAGGCTCTCAGATCCAGGAACTGTCACCTCACTGTGAGCACCTTCTGCGTCTGGCGTTCCTGAAGACGCGGTTCGACAATGGCGGGCTACTCTACGTCTTCGAATGCGACGGGCCCGGCAATGGCCGGAACATGTGCGCCGCGCTCGAGATGGTGGGGCTTCGGGAGGGGGCAAAGATCTTGAAGGCCGCCTTCGATCTCTTCCCGAACCAGGAAGCCTATGACGACTGGGATTCTCGCTTCGCAACCATCGCGCGAGTGCGTCCTGAGTTCGACCGCCTCGACTTGGAGCTCGGCCAGTTCGTAGCTGACATCGAAGAGGCTTCCTGCCGCTACGTTCGCAGCCACCGACAGGAATACGAGTTCCTGCGAGTGCGACGTTCCTACGATTCGATTCAACGGTCGTACAAGGACTCTGGCCCCGATGCTGGATGATGGGTGAGCTTGGAAGATCGCAAGCGCGACGAACCTTCGTTCTCCCACTTCACACTTGCCATCCAGGGCTTTGCCTCGGTTCCACGGATCCTCGACGGCCCCAGCGTACTCGAACATGGAATCCGCAGCCCAGCGCGCCGCTCAAGCGTTCCGGCCGCTCCACGTTCTGGCTGCTGCGCCAGGACGATGAGCAGGTGTTGCTCGATGGACTCGAGAAGCTGCGTGCACTCGGATGCTCGACTGTGCTGGCGCCGCGGGTGGGAATGTTCTCGGTCGATGTGCCGGCTGCGATATCGATCGATGCCGTGGACGCGGTGTTCCAGGGGCTGGTCGATCATGGTGTCGCCATTGCCTGCCCCTCGCTTCGTCACGAGTGACGTGGTTCGTCGCCATGCGGTCGCGATCGAGCCGACCGCGAGACCCCGCTGCTTCGCGGCCAATGAGCTCCCTTTGAACCCATGAAGTACAAGCGGATCGCCGGCGCCCTGCGCAACTTCGCCCAGTCCTTCACCAGCGTGACGAACTGGGTCGGCGACGTCTGCATCGCCGACATCCTCGGCGACGTGGTGGTGGGGCTGCCCGAAGCTCGCCTCGAGATCCACTTTCCCGGTGGTGCATTCGTGCCGGCAGGCGACTACCCCGCACCACTCTGCGCCTCGGTCACACGGTTCGCAGGACGCTTCGCCGAGCACCTGGCGAAGGAAGGCGTCGACGCCCAAGCCGTCCGTTCGGCTCGCATCATCCTGTGCGTCGATCGCCTCGGCCTCTACTGCGACGTCGCGGCGACCGACGACCGCGGCGTGGAGCACAAGGCCAACGTGCTGTAGCTGGATCGCGGGGGGCCATCGTTCGCGTGCGTGGTCGCGAAGGCCCGCGAGGTTCGCGCTCCGACCCGGATCAGAACACGTAGCTGGCGCTCGGATTGCTCAGGTGCAAGCCACCAAGTGTGTCGAGGTCGGCTGCCTGCCAGATGAAGGTGAACCCGAGCAGCGCCTGCAGGTTCGGGACCGGCAGGCTCGCCGTCAGGTCGCCGTTGCTGTCGCTGAGGCCGAGGGCGACGAGCACCAGCGTTGCCGGGTCGAGCCAGATCGGGCCCTCGATGCCAGGGAACTCGAACGGTGCCACGCCGAGGCTGGCCAGCATGGCGCAGGCGGTGTTCGGAGTGCCACTGCGCACAGCACCCACCGCACCGCCGAGGCCCGCACTCGTGGCGCGCAGCAGGGAGGCCGCGAGGGGCAGCACCGTGGTGTTGCTGGCGAGCGGGGTCGAGGTCACGACCGACGCGGCGAGCTGCGCGGTGCCCGCCGGATTGAAGCTCGAGCGGAGCGCTGCCGCGCGCCCACCGACCAACGGCGAGTTCAGGCCTCCTCGCAGTTCGCTGGTGCCTGCGACGTGCACCGTCGCGTCCAGCAGCTCGATGGCGGCACCCCCGGGATTGTGCAGTGGGAACGGCACGTACATCGTGCCGCCGTTGCCGCCGTAGCTGTGGGTGTCGATCAGGGTCACCTGGCTCGTCTGCGCCGAGATGCCAGACGAAGCGCCTTGGCCAGGACCGACGAAGTTGACGCCGGTCATCGTGCACTGCTCGATCACGGCATTGCTGTTCACCAGGGTGCACGGGTTGCCGAGCCAGCCTTGTTGGGTGGCGCGCCAGCCGCGGAGGTGCACCTGGGCCGCGTCCTGCACCAACACGATCGAGCCGCCGCCGAAGAAGAGTGTCTGGCCACCTCCGTCCAGGATCACCGGCCCCGACGTGTTGCCGACGGTGATTCCGAACTGCACGAGCAGGCCGGTGACCAGGACGCGTTGCTGCGAAGACGTGTTGTGGACGCCGAGTTGCTGGACGGTGGCGCCCGGCTCGCCGAGCACGGCGACGTCCCGTGCGACGATGTCGATTGCGCCGTAGCTGCCGCTGCGCACGATCAGCGTGCTGCCGTCGGGAACTGCGCCGACCGCCGCCTGCAGGCTCGTGTAGTGCGTGCCGGGCCCGGAAGCGGCATCGACGATGAAGACCCCCGCTTGCGCCGGCAGCAGGCTGGCCATCACGGTGGCGAAGCACGACGCGAGGCGGACGTTCCAATGGTTCATGGTCTTCTCCTCCAAGGTGGTCGTGGGGCGGACAGCATAATGGTCGGGGCCCGCGAGAACCCGTTGGGTTCGCATCGACGCTCCGGTTGCCTACGATCGTGATGCCATGCCAGAGACGACGGGTCCTTGCTGATTTCTCCGTTCTGCCTTGCACCCCTGATCCGTGAAGTGGTGGGACGGTTGGGACTGCCTCAGGATGCATGTGCCCTTGTCGGTCCTCCCGAGTCGGAGGACCTGCTGCCTCGGGTGTCGGTGGCAATCTGAAACGGACCCACCCGGCAGCCGAAATCTGACCCACCCCG
>ERZ1066117.354-NODE-354-length-39426-cov-35.130934_pt1 | contig 39426 bp, 26 predicted proteins | sample MGYA00382764_ERZ1066117 | MGnify/ENA primary metagenome ERZ1066117 (study PRJEB33369, sample SAMEA5778347) | biofilm metagenome | biome: Industrial cooling water; feature: Water cooling tower basin; material: Biofilm | place: United Arab Emirates | collected...
GTCCTGCTCGCGCGGCCCGCCCCGCCGCCGACCGCCGCCCCGATCGCCGCCGCCCCGGCCGTCCCCGCGCCCGCCCCCGCGCCTGTCCCCGAGGTCATGCCCGTACAGCCAGCCGCCACCCTGGCCGCCCGCTCGGGCCCGCTCCGCCTCGGCGACGCCGACCTGGCCCCCGGGACAGCCATCCCCGCCGGCGCGCGCGTGCGCGCCGGCGACGCCGAGGCCTGCCTCGAAGGACCGGACCGTTCGACCCTGTGCCTCCAGCCAGGCGCCGAGGCGCGGCTGCTCCCCGACGGCGACCTCGAGCTGACCGCCGGCGCCGCGCGGGTCGCCGCGACCGGCCCGCTCGCGCTCGCCGTCGTCGTCGCCGGCGTCCGCGTCACCGCCGACGACGCCGCCTACACCCTCGCCGTCAGCGCCGACACCTGGAGCGCCGACGTCGAGCGCGGCGCCGTCGCGCTCGCCGACGCGAGCGGCCCGCTCGCCCGCCTCGGCCCCGGCGACAGCCTGCGCCGCGGCCCCGGTCCCCGCCGCGGGGCGGCCCCGGGCGTCGCCCTCGAGGCGCCCGGCCCGGCCCTGGCCCCCGCGGAGCCCGCCGCCGAGCCCGCCGCGGAACCTGTCCGAACGACCAGGTCCCCTCGCACCGCCCGGCCACCCGCCGAGCTGCTCGGCGAGGCCCGCGCGCTGCGGGCCGCCGGCGAGCACGCGAAGGCCGCGCGGGCCTACGAGGCGCTGATCGCCGCGCACCCCGACGTCCCGGCCGCGACCGCCGCGCTCGTCGCCGTCGGTCAGCTCTACCTCGGCCGCCTCGGCGACCCGACCGCCGCGCTGCGCAGCTTCGATCGCTACCTCCAGCGCGCCCCCGACGGCGCCCTCGCCGAGGAGGCCGCCGTCGGCCGGATCGAGGCGCTGCGCAAGCTCGGCCGGCTCGCCGAGGAGCGCGCCGCGATCACCCTCTTCCTCGATCGCCACCCGACCAGCAGCTACGCCGACGGCCTGCGCCGCCGCCTCGCGCAGTAGCGGGTCACGGCATCTGCTGGAAGCAGTACAGCCGCAGCAGCGACCCGCAGCTCAGGGCGCACTGCTCGTCGGTCCACGCCTGGCCGGTGCGGTGCGCGACCCCGATCCCGCCGTCCTGCGGCGCGACCCCGTCGACGCGGGTCCACCCCCCGCAGTCGAGCTCGCCGATCGGCGTCGCGTCGCGGCGCAGGTTGGTCCACACCTTGTTGATCGCGCCGCACTCCTGGTCGTCGCCGAGCGGCTCGTTGTTCTCGGTCAGCGAGATCGGGTTCTGCAGCACCCCCGCCTCGATCATCGCGTCGAGGCTCTGCGCGACCGGCTTCTTGTCGAGGCGGATGTACGGCAGCCCGTGCTTGAAGCGGGTCGCCGGCGTCTCGACGCCGTCGCTGAGCCACGCGCGGTACGTCCCCTGCACGCCCGCCTTGCTCGCCAGCGCCTGACACTTCGCGTCCGCCCCGTCGAGCCCGCCGAGCGCCCCGCTGTAGCGGATGCTGGTCGCGAACACGAACAGCTGGGCCAGCGAGCACACCGGCGAGCACTGGTCGCCGCCGCTGAGGTTGCCGTCGTCGCACTCCTCGACCCCGCGGTGGACCCGCGCGTCGCCGCACGTCGCCGGGGCGCACAGCTCGGTGCACGCGTCGCCCGGATCGAGGTTGCCGTCGTCGCACCCCTCGACCCCGTCCTGCACGACCCCGTCGCCGCAGCGCGCCGCGCGGCACAGCGACGTGCACGCGTCGGTCTCGACCGTGTTGCCGTCGTCGCACTCCTCCGGCGCGCTGACCACCCCGTCGCCGCAGCCGACGAACCGGCACTCGCCCGTGCACGTCGCGCTGCCCACCGGCCCGTCGTCGCAGCTCTCCATCGGCCCGACACTCTCGTCCCCGCACACTTCGACCGCACACGTCGCGGTGCACGCCGAGCCCTCGCCGTTGAACGCCCCGAGGTCGCACTCCTCGAGCCCGGGCGCGACGATCCCGTCGCCGCACGCGTGCCGCACGCAGCTCGCCCGGCAGCTCGATCCCTCGGCCCCGTTGCTCGGCCCCTCGTCGCACTCCTCCGAGCCCTCGACCGCCCCGTCGCCGCAGATCGCCGGCTGCACGTCGGCGAGCGTCGTCCCGCCGGTGCTCCCCGACGCGGTCCCGTCGACCGTCGGCCCGCCGTCGGCGAAGCACCCGGCGGCGGCCAGCAGGATCAGCGCGGCGAGCGGACGGCGCATGCCGCCGACCATCTTACCCTGCCGGGCCCGGCCTCGCCGCGCCGCCGTCGCGCAGTTCCGGCGCCCGGCTCGCCCCCCGATCGCCCCGCGCGGCCCCGCCGCGCCCCACCTGCCGCGATCGCGCGGCCCGGCCGCGCGCGCAGGATAAGCGCCCGTCCGTCGGCGCCGGCCCGAACGCGCGGACTCCGCAGATCCGCGGCCGCCGCCGCCTCCTGTCCCTTCCCACATGCCCGCACGGCCATGCCCGATCGCTCAGCTCGCCCCGCCCGCCCGACGGCGCAGCGCCGGCGGCCCGAAGAACAGCAGCAGGTGGACCAGCATCAGCGCGTGGAACAGCAGCGAGATCCGCATCGTCGCCGCGATCCCGGCGTGCAGCAGCACCAGCGCGGCCGCGGCGGGCCGGCGCGTGCGCGCGGGCCACAGCCCGACGCCGATGATCAGCTCGAGCGCGATCGTCGACCACGCGATCGCCACGGCGAGCGGCCCGCGCTCGAGGGTCACCCCGGCCGACAGCAGGTGCTGCGCGTACTCCGAGCGCGAGATGACCGCGACCGCCTGGCCGTCGCGCCAGCCTGGCCCTTCGACCAGCTTCGCCAGCGCCGCGTAGCAGTACACCGCCGACAGCTGCAGCATCAGCAGGCGCGCCGCCCACCGCGGCGCCGGCGTCCCCGGCGGCCCGACCGGCGCCAGCGCCACGAGCCCCCACTGGACCATCGCCAGCTCGCCGTACGCGCGCGGCGGGCTGGCGGCGAGCCCGAACAGCGCTGCGTACGCGAGCGCGGCCGCGATCGTCGCCGCGCGGGTCCGCACCGCGGCGACCACCAGCGCGAGCGCGAGCAGCAGCGCCGCGACGATCGCCGCGATCACCGGGTACGGCGGCGGCGCGATCCCGAACCACCGGTCGAGGTGCCCCTCGCGCAGGATCGGCCGGCAGTACAGCTCCTCGAGGTGCGGCACCTGCACGATCACGTACGCCGCCGTCCACGCCGCGAGCCCGCGGCGGAACCACGCGACGCGGTCGATCGGCTCCTCGGCGAAGAAGAACCGGCGGACGGCCGCGTCAACCCGGCCCATCGCCCACCTCGAAGCGACCGAGCCGGACCGCCCGGACTGTCCCTTCGAACAGGTCGCGGTGCCGGCGGATCAGCGTCACCTCGCGCAGCGGCGTCCCGTCCTCGGCCATCCGGTCGGCCAGCCAGCGGGCGAACGCCGCGCGCTCGGCCCGGTGGCCCGGCGTCAGCAGGAACGTGCTCAGCGCGTACGCCCGCTGCTCCGTCGCCCCGCGGGTGAACCGGAACCACCGATCGATCGGGATCGCCACGCGCGCCCCGTCCGGCGTCACCCCCTCGGCGACGATCGTCACCGCCTCGCCGGGCAGCCCGGTGAACATCCGCCACGGCACGCGCCCGCCGCCCCACGGGCGCGGCAGCGGCAGGATCACGCGCAGCACGATCACCACCTGCGCGGCGATCCACAGCGCCACGACGACGCGCCCGAGCCTGGATGGTCGATCGGACATGCCCCGGACACTGTGATCCGGCCGGCGCCGGGCCGTCAAGCGGCCCCGCCCGCGCCTGCGCCGACCCCTGCGGCTATCCTTGCTTCACGCCGATCGTCTCGCTCTCCGGCGCCGCCTCGTACCACGGCAGCTCGGCCTCCTCGCTGTGCTGCAGCTCCGAGATGATCTGCGCGCCGAACAGGATGATCAGCGTCCCGATCTCGAGCGTCAGCAGGGCGATGATCACCGTCGCCAGCGACCCGTACACGACGTTGACCAGCGAGATCTTCGAGAAGTAGACCATCAGCACCCGGCGCAGGCCGTCCCACAGCAGCGCCGCCGCGGTCCCGCCGATCAGCGCCCGCCGCCACGACACCTGCGCGATCGGCATCACCCGGTAGACCGAGGTGAACATGAAGATCAGCGTCGCTATCCCGCCGTACTTGAGGGTCGCCGCCGGCCATGACCCGAGGGACAGGTGGTACCCGAACAGCACCAGCTCGGTCTCCGCCAGCTCCTCGAGCAGCGCGACAAGCACGGTCAGGATCAGGAGCCCTGCCGCGATCACCAGGATGAAGATGTACGGCAGCAGCGCCGACATCCAGAAGCTGCGCTGGCGGCGGGCCCGGCTGCGGGCGAAGATCACCGCCAGCGCGCCCTCCAGCATCTTGAACGCCCACGTGCTGAAGAACAGCATCACGCCGAGCCCGATCCCGCCGACCAGGTCGCGGTTGTCGAGCAGCGTCGCGACCTCCTCGATGATCCCCTGCGCCTGCGCCGGGATCAGCAGCGCCAGCTCGGCGGCGATGATCGCCATCAGCTGCTCCTTGTCCCAGACGTGCGTCAGGGCGACCAGCAGCACCGCCATCATCGGCACGATCGACAGCAGCGCGTTGTAGGCGACTCCCCCGGCGAGCAGCAGCGCCTTGTTCTTGCTCAGGTGCGAAAGCACCCGCAAAAGGAACTTCCCGAGCCGGCGCGTCGTCAGCCAGGCCGCCGCGAGCCGTGTGGGGATGGGGTCTGCGGACATCGACCGGGCCCTACCATACGCCGTTTTGGGCCCGGCGGGGGGCCGCAGAAGCGGCTATCCTCCGCCGCCCGTCGCATGTCCAATTACCGCCACGCGTACCACGCCGGCAACGCCGCAGACGTGCTCAAGCACGTGGTCCTGCTGCTGCTGCTGCGGCGCCTGCAACAGAAGCCGGCGCCGCTCTGCTACGTCGAGACCCACGCCGGCCGGGGCCGCTACGAGCTGCAGCACGAGGCCGCCCGAAAGACCGGCGAATATCTGCGCGGCATCGCCCGGCTGTGGGACCTGCGCGAGAGTGCGGACCTGCCGCCGGCCCTGCGGGACTACCTCGCGCGGGTCACCGACCTCAACCCCGGCGGCGAGCTCGCCGTCTACCCCGGCTCCCCGCGCCTCGCCCGCGCCGCGCTCCGCCCCGACGACCGCATGATCGTCTGCGAGCTCCACCCGAGCGAGTCCGCCGCGCTGCGCGAGGAGTTCCGCCGCGACCGGCAGGTCGCCGTGCACCAGCGCGACGGCTACGAAGCGCTCGCCGCCCTGCTCCCGCCGACGCCGCGCCGCGGCCTCGTGCTGATCGACCCGCCCTACGAGCGCCCCGACGAATTCGCGGCCGCGCTCGCCGGGCTGCAGGTCGGCGCCCGCCGCTGGCCGCAGGCCTGCTTCGCGCTGTGGTACCCGATCAAGGGCCCGCTCGCGTCCTCGCTGCTGCACGCGGCGGTCCTGCGCGCGGACCTGCGCGAGGTGTTGTGCGTCGAGCTGCGCACGCGCCCCGATCGCGACCCGACGGCGATGAGCGGCTCCGGCCTGCTCCTGATCGATCCGCCCTGGCAGATCGACCAGGCGCTGCGCGAGGTGATGCCGACGCTCGCGCGCGCGTTGCAAGAGGAGCCCGGCGCGCCCGCGAGCGCGCGCGTCGAGTGGCTGGTCGGCCCGCGCTGAAGTCGACGCACCGCGGGCCCGCTGGTACGTTGGCCTCATGGACCCGTCGACCCGCTGCGCCTTCTGCGAGCATCCGCAGGCGCCCGCGCAGCTCCGCCGCGAGTTCGAGCTCGACATGTGCGATCGCTGCGCGTCCGGCTGGGCCGAGTCGGCGCTGCGGGCCCGCGGGCACGCGATCAGCAGCCGCGAGTGGACGACCCGGGTGCGCAGCCACCAGTCGTCGTACACCGTCCACCACATGTCGATCGACGCCCAGTCGCCGGCGCCGCTCGACGTGACCGCGAGCTTCACCCGCGAGCAGGCGCTGCACAAGCTGCTCAAGCTGTTCCGCCGCGAGGTCGAGGTCGGCGACGCGCTGTTCGACGACTTCGTGTACGTCCGCACGCGCGACCGGCCGAACACGGCGGTGCTGCTGCGCGACACCGGGGTGCAGGCCGCCCTGATCGACCTGGTCGGCCGGGTCGACGCGGTGCACCTGCGCCGCGGCGCGCTGCAGGTCCGCCACGCGGCGACCGAGGCGGTCTACGCGGCCGACACGATGCTCGCGACCTGCGCGCTGCTCGTGCACCTCGATCGCGCCTCGTCCTCGACACAGAGCTGACGACGGACCGCGGCCGTGCGAGCGCGTCGCGGGTCGCAGACTCCGCGACCGGCAACGCGCCCTCGCCCGGACCGCCGCGGTCCACCGGCTCGACGCCGTCAGCGCCCGGTCGCCGCCCGCAGCCCCGCGACCAGCTCGCCGAGCGCCTCCGGCCCGCGCTCCGCCGCCTCGACCAGCGCCGACCCGACGATCACCCCGTCTGCGTGCCGCGCCAGCGCCCGCACGTCCTCCGCGCGGCGCACCCCGAACCCGACCGCGATCGGCAGCGGCGTCGCCGCCCGCAGCGCCGCCAGCCCCGCGTGCAGCCGCGGATCTTCCACATCGAGCGGCGCCCCCGTCACCCCGGTCAGCGACACCGCGTACACGAACCCCGAGCTGCTGCTCAGCACCCGCGTCCGCCGCTCCTGCGTCGACGTCGGCGCCACCAGCCCGATCCAGTCGAGCCCGCGCGCGCGCGCCGGCGCGCGCAGCACCTCCGCGTGCTCGGGCGGCAGGTCGACCACCAGCAGCGCGTCGCACCCGGCCGCGGCTGCCTCTTCGACCAGGTGCTCCGGCCCGTGCGCGAGCAGCGGGTTGAAGTACGAGAACAGCACGATCGGCAGATCGAAGCGCGCCCGCACCTCCGCCGCGATCGCCAGCGTCCCGGACAGCGTCGCCCCGCCGGCGAGCGCGCGGCTCATCGCCGCCTGGATCGTCGGCCCGTCGGCCGTCGGATCGCTGAACGGCACCCCGAGCTCGAGCACGTCGAGCCCCGCCTCGCAGGCCGCGAAGAGCCGGTCGAGCGACCCGCGGCGGCTCGGGTCGAACGCCGTCAGGTACCCGATCAGCGCCGCCCGTCGCTCCTCGCGGGCCCGCGCGAACCGCCCGGCCACCCGCGACCTGTCCGTGGAGACAGCCTCCGCGCTCACGCGCCCCCCTCGCCGCCCTCGCCGACGGATCCGGGCGCGAGCAGCTCGTGGCCGTCGACGATCACCACATCCTCGGCCTCCGCGGGCGTATCGGGCAGCGGCGTCACGACCGCCCCGCGTACGGCCATCCGCGCCGCGCTGCGCTCGCGCTCCGCCTCGCGGACCAGCTCGAGCGCCGACGGGTCGAGGTGCGACATCACCGTGTGCATGTCCTTGTCGCCGCGCCCGGACAGGTTGACCAGGATCACCGCCTCGCGGCCGAGCTCGCGGACGAGCTGGGGCAGCGCCGCGATCGCGTGGGCCGTCTCGAGCGCCGGGATGATCCCCTCCGTGCGCGCGAGCAGCTCCGTCGCCGCCAGCGCCTCGCGGTCGGTCACCCCGAGGTAGCGCGCGCGGCCGGTCGCGTGCAGGTGCGCGTGCTCGGGCCCGATCCCCGGGTAGTCGAGGCCCGCCGAGATCGAGTGCGCCTCGAGCAGCTGCCCGTCGTCGGTCTGCAGGACCAGGCTGCGCATCCCGTGGAACACCCCGACCTTGCCGCGGGCGATCGTCGCCGCGTGCCGGCCGGAGCGCAGCCCCTCGCCGGTCGCCTCGACGCCGAACAGCTGCACCGCCTCGTCGTCGACGAACGCCGCGAACAGGCCCATCGCGTTCGAGCCGCCGCCGACGCACGCGACCGCCGCGTCGGGCAGCCGGCCGATCCGCTCGAGGATCTGCGCGCGGGCCTCGTCGCCGATGATCCGTTGCAGCTCGCGGACCATCAGCGGGTACGGGTCGGGGCCCATCACGCTGCCGATCACGTAGTGCGTCGTCGCCACGTTGGCGACCCAGTCGCGCAGCGCCGCGTTGATCGCGTCCTTCAGGGTCGCCGAGCCGCTGGTGACCGGCCGGACCTCGGCGCCGAGCAGGCGCATGCGGACGACGTTGAGCGCCTGGCGGGCGACGTCCTCGGCGCCCATGTACACCGTGCACGGCATCCCGAAGAACGCGCACGCGGTCGCCGTCGCGACCCCGTGCTGGCCGGCGCCGGTCTCGGCGATGATCCGCGTCTTGCCGAGCCGCCGCGCGAGCAGCACCTGGCCGATGCAGTTGTTGATCTTGTGCGCGCCGGTGTGGTTGAGGTCCTCGCGCTTGAAGAAGATCCGCCCGCCGCCGATCGCCTGCGGGAGCCGGCGCGCCTCGGTCAGCGGCGTCGGCCGGCCGACGAAGTCGCGGAGGATCGCCCGGTACTCGCCGACGAACGCGGGATCGGCCCACGCCTGCGGCCAGGCCCGCGCGAGCTCCTCGACCGCCGGCATCAACGTCTCGGCGACGTAGCGCCCGCCGAAGGCACCGAAGTCGGCGAGCAGGGGCACTTCGTCGCGCTGCGAGGATGGGTCCGCCGTCATGCGGGCTTGCACTCTATCACGGTTCTTCGGCGCCCGCCGCGCGAAGTGTGCCGGCGCGCTTTCGCCAGCCGCCCGCAGAAGGTGGCTGCCCGAAGAGACAGAATCTGTCCGAACGACCAGCCGCCTCCAGCCCCCGACCCTCGCGTCGACGCGCGCGAGCGCGCACCCTCGCCGGCAGCAGCGAGCGGCGGCGCCCTTGACGCCGAGTATCACGGTGATATCATCCCGGTATCATGCCGGAGGAAGCAATGACCTCGATCCGCCAGCGGAACGCCCTCTCGATCAACGGATTTCTCGCCCTGCTCGCCTGGTTCGGCCTCGCCGCCTGGGCCGGCCTGATGGCCCGCGACCTGGTGGTCGCGCAGGACTTCCCCGACCTCTGGAGGCCCGCGCTGCTCGGCTTCCTCCTGTTCGCCTCGCTCGGCGGCTTCTTCATCAACCAGCCGAACGAGGCCCGCGTGCTGGTGTTCTTCGGCCGCTACGCCGGCACCGTCGCCGGCCCCGGCTTCCACTTCGCCAACCCGTTCGCGGCGAAGCACAGCGTCAGCCTCAAGGTCAACAACTTCAACAGCGAGAAGCTCAAGGTCAACGACGCGCGCGGCAACCCGATCGAGATCGCCGCCGTGATCGTCTGGCGCGTCACCGACAGCGCCAAGGCGCTGCTCGAGGTCGAGAACTACCGCGGCTTCGTGGCGATCCAGGCCGAGACGGCGATCCGCGCGGTCGCCACGCGCTTCCCGTACGACTCGCACGAGGGGGAGACCGCGCTGCGCAGCCACCCCGACGAGGTCAGCGCCTCGCTGCGGACCGAGCTCAAGGCGCGGCTCGAGGTCGCCGGCCTCGAGGTCGTCGACGCCCGCCTGTCGCACCTCGCGTACGCCCCCGAGATCGCGCAGGCGATGCTGCGCCGCCAGCAGGCCGAGGCGATCGTCGCCGCGCGCCGGCAGATCGTCGAGGGCGCCGTCAGCATGGTCGAGATGGGCCTGCGCCGGCTCGAGGAGCACGGGATCGTCCACCTCGACGAGGAGCGCAAGGCGTCGATGGTCAACAACCTGCTCGTCGCCCTCGTCGCCGACCGCGAGGCGCAGCCCGTGATCAACACCGGCAGCATCTACTCGTGAGGTCTCATGGCCGACAAGAAGCGCTTCCTGCTGCGCGTCGAGCCCGAGCTGTGGGCGGCGCTCGAGAAGTGGGCGGCCGACGACCTGCGCAGCATCAACGGCCAGATCGAGTTCCTGCTCAAGGAGGCGGCCCGCAGGGCCGGCCGCCTCAAGGACCGCGGCAAGGACCCGTACCGCCCCCTGGAGCCCCCCGACGAGCCCCCGGACTCGAGCTGACCTTTGGGCCGTCGCACGCCCGGCATGGCCGCGAGGCCAGGCTCGGCGACGCGCGTCAGCCCGCCGGCGAGCCGCGCGGAAACGTCTGCTCGAAGAACGCGTGGCGCCGGGGCGCGCGCAGCTCGAGCAGCTTCGGGCACAGCGCGTACGCGGCCGCCGACTCGGCGAAGTCCTCGACCGCGTGGGCCGTCGCGTACTGCGTCGGCGGCTGCTCCGCCCACGCCGCGTTCCAGTTGGCCGCCGTGATCCGCCGCCGCTCCGGCGTCCGCGTCGCCTTCCCGATCACCTCGACCTCGCGGCTGCCCGCGTCGTACAGCCGCCCGTCGGCGGCCCAGCCGGCGAACAGGCGGAACTCCTCGAGCCGCTCGAGCCCTCCGGCTGTCCGTTCGACCAGCCCGTGCGCCAGCTCGTGGACGATGAAGAACGCGAACCCGTCCCCCGGCGACAGCGCGAAGATCGGCGCCGCGCGGCCCGGCTCGCTGCGCCCGCCGGCCAGCGGCTTCCCGCCCGCGTACTCCTCCGCCGTGCGATAGACCGCCATCGACCCGTCGCCGAACAGCGCCAGCGTCTCCTCCGACGGCGCCAGCGCGACCGCCCCGTGGTCCGTCCGCACCCGGTAGTGCAGGTCGAAGAACCCGACCTCCTCGACGCGCGGCACCGCGCCGAACACCGTCGCGAACAGCTCGAACGAGCGCCACAGCCAGCGCCACGCCGGCGCCGCCGGCCGCGGGCACCACGCGCGCCAGCCGACCGAGCGCAGCAGCCCCGCGAGGTCGACCGACTCCGCCCCGCTCGCCCGCGCCGTGACCGGCAAGAACCGCCGCAGCCGGGCCGCCTGGTCCGAGAGACCTGCCTCATAGACCCGGCCGACCCCGAAGCGCGTGCCCAGCAGATCTCTCGCGCTCGTGAGATCGACGCACTGCGGCGTCGTCGGCAGCGACCAGCTCGCCCCGCTGCCGCCCGCGCCCGGCTCCTCGATCGTGGCCCCGCCCCACGCGTGCGGATCGAACAGCTTCACCGCGGTCGCCCGCGGCATGCACACCCGCCCGCAGCGCGGCCCCTTCTTCGGCTTCTTCATGCCGGCTCGTCGACCTCCGGCGGCCCACCACGGGCCCCCATCCTCCAGTGTCGCCCAGCCCCCCCACGGCGACCAACACCCACCGCTGCGGGCCTTTACGGCGTTCTTCTGGCCCCGGACCGGCGTCGCCCGGGCCGGCGCCGGACCCTCCGGCCGCGCGAGAGCCCTGTTCCCCGGGCGCGATCTTCGGCTATCGTGGCGCGCATGGCCGATCCGACGGACGAGCTGCCCACCTTCCGCAAGAAGGCGAGTGCCCTCCTGACCCCCGAGCACCGCGAGATCTCGGACAAGGCGCTCGAATACGCGGAGACGGGCGTCCCGAGCGGCGACCTCGTCGCCGCCGCGATCGAGGCCCCCGGCGACCCCGGCCACGCCTCGCACGGGTCCCACGGCTCCCACGGCTCTCACGGCTCGCACGGCTCGCATGGATCGCACGGCTCCCACGGCTCCCACGGCTCCTGGTGAGCCCGCCTCCGCCCCCGGCGGTGCGATCGAGGCGCGGATCGCCGGCAAGGCCCCGCGGGTGCACATCCTGACCGGGGCCGTCTGCAACAACAATTGCATCTTCTGCATGGAGGAGGACCGCGACGGCCGCTACGTCGTCAACTCCGCCACCACCGACGACACGGTGCGGTGGATCCTCGGCCAGCACGATCGCTTCGAGGAGGTGTGCTTCACCTCCGGCGAGCCGACCACCAACCAGCGCCTGCCGGTCTGGGTGAAGATGGCCAAAGAGGCAGGTGCGCGGCAGATCAGCATGATGACCAACGGCCGCGCGCTCAGCTACGAGAAGTACGCGCGGCTGCTGCTCGGCGCCGGCCTCAACAAGGTCTACGTCAGCATCCACGGCCACACCGCCAAGCTGCACGAGGGCCTGACGCGCACGCCCGGCAGCTTCGACCAGACCGTCGCCGGGATCGCCATGATCGCCCGCTACAAGCGGCTCGGCGTCGCGCTGCACACCAGCACCGTCGTCACCAAGCGCAACCTCCCGCACCTCCACGACATCTACTTCTTCCTGCGCGAGCGCGGCGTCGACCAGGTCGTGTTCAACGTGATGCAGGCCAACGGCCGCGCGAACACCTACTTCGACCAGCTCTTCCCGACCTACAGCGAGATCGCCGCGGCCGCCGAGCAGTTCCTCGCCCGCGCCCACGCGCGCGAGCGGCCGGCGCAGGCGTTCTTCGTCGACATCCCGCTGTGCACGACCACCCGGCTGCCCGACCACAACCGCGGCTACGTCGAGGACTACGTGCACTTCGAGCCGCCGGTCGCCGTCAACACCGACCTGATCCCGGCCGACCGCCTCGCCGAGCGGCGCGCCGGGCCCGACGGCGGCCTCGTCGCCGTCCGCCGCGCCGACCTCGACGACAGCGCCCGCCACAAGCGCCCCGAGTGCCGGACCTGCCGCTACGACCGCGTGTGCGAGGGCGTGTGGGGCAACTACCTCCGCCGCTACGGCTGGGACGAGTTCGTCCCGGTCCCCTGACCGAAAGGCCAGGTCCAGCCGCGTGCCGACCGTCGCCCTCGCCGACCCGCGCGGCCCCGACGACGAGGCCCGCCTGCTCGCCCCCTGGCTCGCCGCGTTCCGCCGCCGCTTCGGCGCGGCGCCCGGGCTCGAGCGCGACGCCCACGGCCTCCTGCTCCGCTTCCCCGCCTTGCCCGGCCGCGAGCCCGCCGACGCGCTCGGCCGCGTCGACGTCCTCGGCGGCCACCCGGCCGTCCGCGCCCACCTCGCCCGCCTCGGCTTCGCCTGGGACGACCGCGGGCTGCTGACGCGCGCGCCGTCGCCCGCGAGCTTCGCCGCCCGCACGCGCGCCCTCGGCCACGTCCCCGGGCCGCGCCCGCGCTGGTACCAGGCTGGCTCGGCGGCCATGAATAAACGGACATGGCTCGAAGGCTGTCTGCGCGGCGAGGTCCCGCTCGCGCTCGCCACGCCGGGCTGGTACGCCGCGCTCGCCGTGCAGGCGCGGCTCGGCCTGCCCGAGCCGCGCCGCGTCCGCGCCGGCCGCGACTACCACTTCTTCGGGGTCCAGCACGACCTGACGAAGCACCTGGTGCTGCTCCACCTGATCCCGCCGGACATGCTCGCCGCCCTCGGTCGGGCCCTCGCCGCCGGGCTGCGACCCTGGCACCGCGGACCGCTGGTCGCCGCGCCGCTGGTCCGCTTCTACGAGAACGACCTGCTCGCGTACTGCCAGCAGATCTGGCGCGACCTGCCCGACCCCGCGGCGTTCGTGCCGATGTTCCTCGCGCCCGCGAACGTGGCCCAGCTGTGGCGCGCGGTGGCGGCCCGCCTCGCCGAGACGGCGGCCGGGCCCCACACGTGGCTGCGCAACGACGCCGATACGTGCCCCGCGTTCGATCTGAGGCGGCCCGCCTGCGCGTCCGGCAGGCCGTAGATCTCGGTCTCGTGTCCGGAGGCGCGGCCGTGTCGTGTCCGGAGGCGCGGCTGTTTCGTGTCCGGAGGCGCGGGGCCCCGCAGGCTGGGGTGGGCGCGTCTGCGGGGCGACGGCTGCGGGTCCCTCGCGGCCGGCGAGGGCCCCTCCGAACCGCGTGCTCGGCGGCTCGCGGGCACACGGTCATCGAGGCGCAAAGGTCATGCTCCAAGAGGCATGTCTCGAGTGCCAGATGAGCCGCCTGCGCGCGCGATTCGGCCTCCGCCCCGCCTGCGTCCCACGCCGACGCCCCGGGGACGCGCCCAGGCGGCCCGGGTGGGCCCCGCTCGTGGTGACGCGGCGATTCGCCCGCGTCCGGACGATGCACCGCTCGTCGCGGCGCGATGACTGGCCCGCGCCCGGAGGAGCCTCTACTGCTCATCGTGGCGCTGGCGCCCGGGCCTGGACGACGCCCCGCATGGTGGCGCGATGGTTCGACCGGCGGACCCGGCGGCGCGGCGCGCAGGCGGGGCGCCGACCCCGCCGGGGAGTTGTGGCATGCTCTCCGGGTGAACTACGCCGCATGGTTCCAGTGCTTCCGCGGCTGCCCCGGGCGGTTCGGGCTCACGGAGGTGATCTATCGCTGCCCGCAGTGCCACGGGCTGCTCGAGGTCCAGCACGATCACGAGGCCCTGCGCACGCGCTCGCCGGCCGCGTGGATCCGCCTGTTCGACGAGCGCTACGGGCGGACGCAGTGGCCGTACGGCAGCGGGGTGTGGTCGAAGCTCGAGTGGGTGCTGCCGCAGATCGATCCGGGCAACGTCGTGTCGCTGTTCGAGGGCAACTCGAACCTGCTGTGGGCCGAGCGCTACGGCAAGGCGATCGGCCTCGACGATCTGTGGGTCAAGCAGTGCGGGATCAGCCACACCGGCTCGTTCAAGGACCTCGGGATGACGGTGCTGGTCTCGGCGGTCAAGCAGGCGATCGCCGAGGGCCGGCCGATCCGCGCGGTCGCGTGCGCGTCGACCGGCGACACCTCGGCGGCGCTCGCGGCGTACGGCGCGGCCGCCGGGATCCCGGTCGTCGTGCTGCTGCCGGCGGGCAAGATCAGCGCGGCGCAGCTGATCCAGCCGGTCGCCAACGGGGCGATCGTGTGCAGCCTCGACACCGACTTCGACGGCTGCATGCGCGTGGTCCAGCGGCTGACCGAGGACCCGGGGATCTACCTCGCCAACTCGATGAACTCGCTGCGCGTCGAGGGCCAGAAGACGGTCGCCGTCGAGATCGTGCAGCAGTTCGACTGGGAGGTCCCCGACTGGGTGCTGATCCCCGGCGGCAACCTCGGCAACGTGTCGGCGCTCGCCAAGGGCTTCGAGATGATGCTGGCCCTCGGCGTGATCGCCCGCCTGCCGCGGATCGTGTGCTGCCAGGCGGAGCAGGCGAACCCGCTGTACGCGGCCTCGCAGCGCGCGCAGGCGGCGGGCCGGTCGCTGTCGGAGGAGGACTACGCGCCGGTCCAGGCGAAGACGACGCTGGCGTCGGCGATCCAGATCGGGGCGCCGGTGTCGCTGCCGAAGGCGATCCGCGCGCTCGCCCGCTGCGACGGGCTGGTCGAGCAGGCGAGCGAGGCGGAGCTGGCCGACGCGGCGGCGCTGGCTGACCGTTCGGGCATGTTCAATTGTCCGCACACCGGCGTCGCGCTGGCGTGCCTGCAGAAGCTGGTCCGCCGCGGGGTGATCGGCCGGCGCGAGCGCGTGATCGTGATCTCGACCGCGCACGGCCTCAAGTTCACCGAGTTCAAGGCGCGCTACCACGAGGGAGCGCTCGCGTCCCCGAGCGCGCTCGCGAACCGCCCGGTGGCGATGGGCAGCGACCCGGAAGAGGTCGTGACGGCGCTGCACCGGGTGCTCGACACGCGCGCGGCGTCCTGACGGCGGAGCGCAGTTGCGTGGGCCCACGCCCGCGCAGGACGTCGGGGAGCTTGCGGGCCGATTCGCCCCTCCGAGTTCGCCGCGCTGCGATTCGCCGTGCGAGCTCGCGGACGCCGCCCGTCCCGCGCGCGCTCAGGCCGCGCGGCCCCGCAGCGCCCGCCAGAGCGTCCACGGGATCACCAGCGTCAGGATCGCCTGCACCGCCCCGAGGAACGGGCTCAGCTCGCCGAACGCCAGCAGCGGGGCCCGGCCGTAGTAGCCGTGGAACTCGTCGCCGATCCGGGCCCACACCATCGCGTGCCAGAACGCGACCGGCAGCGCCATCGCGCACACGCTCACCCACGCGCGCGACGCGAACGTCAGCGGCGCCAGCGTCACGCGCAGCGACAACAGCCCCGCCACCGCGAGGAACCACAGCAGGTACGCGAGCGCGACCGGCTGACCGAGCAGGTGCATCTGCGCCGGCCCGACGATCCCGCCGGTCGCCGCCAGGTACAGCCCGGCCCCCCCGAAGAACTCGAGCATCAGCCGACCGATCGGCGCGCGGCCCAGGGCGAACGGCGCCTCGCCGGTCGGCGCCCGCATCATCAGCAGGATCGCCAGCGGGACCGTCAACACACCGAGGTTAAGCAGGTAGAACTGCTCGGGGCTGCCGCTGCCGTAGTACGGGTTCGCGCAGGACACCAGCACCATCGCCACGACCGCGGCCAGCAGCGCCTCGCCGGCGCGCAGCGTCGACGGGCTCGTCTGGCCGATCCGCCGCGCCAGCGCGCGCAGCCCGAGGCCGGCGAAGCACAGCATGCCGAGCGCGCCGAGCACCACCGGCGGCGTCGAGTCGTACGGCGCGCCGAAGCCGACCAGCTCGTCGACCATCCCGAACGTCGCGAACAGCGCGTGGCTGGCGGCCGCCTGCGGCAGCAGGGCGAGCGTCCCGGCTGTCCCCGGGGACAGCTGCGTGGCGAGCATCAGGCCGATCCCGCCGACCAGCCCGAGCGTCGCCGCCAGCCCGCCGCCGACCAGCCCGGGCGAGCGGATCTTCCCCATCGCCAGCCCGGCGAGCTGCGCCAGCATCACCAGGAACGCCGCGCCCGCGAGCGTCGCCGCGAGGAACAGGAGCGCCGCCGCCGGCTCGCCGACCGCCAGCGCCGCCGCCAGCAGCAGCGCCAGCTGCGGCGCCGCCAGCAGGGCGATCACCGCCAGCGGCCCGCTCGTCAGCCCGAGCGCCAGCTCGTCGGCCCGGAGCGCGCTGCCGGCGAGCGGCTGCAGCGTGTTCTCGTGCGTCTCCTGGGCCATCTGCGTGCCCGCGAGCACCGGCGCGGCGAGCAGCAGCAGCAGCACCAGGAACCCCCCGGCGAGCGCCCCCGCGAGGCGCAGCGCGTCGAGCGGCCCGAGCGGCGAGGCGTAGACCTCGATCGCCGGCACCCCGCCGCGCTCGACCACCGCCGCGAGCGCGGCGACCTCCTCGGGATCGTCCCAGGCGAAGTAGGGCCGGCCGCCCTGCTCCTCGATGACCCTCGGGTCATGAACGTCCGACCATGTCTCCCAGGTCAGCATCGCCGCGAACTGCAGCGCGCGCTCGCGCGGCGCCTCGGTCAGCGCCGCCTCGCGCAGCCGGAGCGCCCCGCGCAGCAGCGCCTCGCGGACGCGGTACGCCGCGTCGGTGTCGCCGCCCTCGCCGACCCCCTCCTCGAGCTGCAGCGCGAGCTGGCGGCGCAGCGCCGCGGCCTCCGCCTCGCCGTCGGCGATCAGCACGTAGCGCGCGTGCTCCTGATGGTAGCGCCGCGGCTCGACCCGGAGCTCCTCGCGGAGCTCGCGCTCGAACTCACCTGTCCCGACGGCCAGCCACGTGCCGAGCAGCCCCGACAGCGCGGTCAGCAGCAGGCCGAACGCCGCCAGCCTGCGGCCGCGGCCGCCGCGGAGGGCGCGGGTGACGAAGGGGCGGGCGGCGGTCCGGAGCGAGCTGGGGCGGATCATGGGGGACCTTCTCTCTCAGTTGACGCGATCTTCGGACAGGCGGCTGTAGACGTCCTCGAGGCGGCTGCGGACGCGGCTGCAGGTGACCACGCGGACGCCCGCCTGCACCAGCGCGGCGAGCACCTCGGCCATCCGCTCCTCGCCGCCCTGGATCTGGACCGTGATCGTCTCGCAGCCGTCGTCGAAGCCGGTGCGCTCGATCAGCGCGCGGTGGCGCTGCAGCACCTCGCGGGCCGCCTCGCCGCCGGACAGGAGGCGCAGCTCGTAGACGAACCGGCGGACCTCGTAGCGGTCGATGATGTCGCGGACGTCGCCGGCGACCACCAGCTTGCCCTGCTGGAGGATCGCCAGCTGGTCGCACAGGTCGTCGAGCTCGCGCAGGATGTGCGACGAGATCAGCACGGTCGTCCCGCGCTCGCGCGTGCGCTGGAGGATCGTCCGCAGCTCGCTGCGGCCGCGCGGGTCGAGCCCGTCGGCCGGCTCGTCGAGGATCAAGAGGCCCGGCCGGTGCAGCAGGCAGCGGGCGATCAGCAGGCGCTGGCGCATCCCCTTCGACAACGACCCGGCCGGCGCGTCGCGCTTGTCGACCAGGTCGAAGGTGACGAGCATGTCCTCGATCGCCGCGTCGAGCTCGCCCGCGGGCACGCGGAAGCACTCGCCGAAGAAGCGCAGGTACTCCGCAGGGCTCATGTCCTTGTACAGCGGGTTGCCGTCGCCCAAAAACCCGATCCGGCGCCGCAGCTCGGCGTCGTCGGGCCCCGGCGCGCGGCCGTCGAACAGGATCTCGCCCTCGGTCGGGCCCATCACCGTCGCCAGCATCCGCAGCGTCGTCGACTTGCCGGCCCCGTTCGGCCCGATCAGCCCGCAGATCGACCCGCTCGGGATCGTCAGGTCGAGCCCGCGGATCGCCCAGCGGACGCGGTCGTAAGTCTTACCGAGGTTGCGGAGCTCGATGCGCATCGCGGCCCGGCCCGAACGTCGCGGACCCGGCGGGTATTTCACCCGAACTCCCCCGCCCCGTCGAGCCGCGCCCGCGCCTGCGCCCGCTCGCCGCGGCGGCGGCTGCCCCGGCGCCGGGCCGCCGCCGGTCGCGCAGACCTGTCTCCAAAGACATCCGACGCCCGACCCCACGCCGGCGAGCGCGCGGCCCCTCGCGCCTGGTATGCTCCCGCCCATGCGACGCCTGCTCATCGCCGCGCTGCTCGCCGCCTGCGGCGCCCCGACACCCGCACCGACCCCGACCGCCGAGAAGGCGCCGCCCGCGGCCGCGCCCGCCAAGGAGGAGGCGAAGAAGGACGCCCCCGCCCCCGCCGCGACCGCCCGCAAGCCCGAGCCGCCGTTGACCCAGGAGGAGCTCGATCTGATCGCCGCCGATCCCGCGACCCTCACGCCGGAGAAGCGGCGCGAGCGGGCCTTCGCACTCCGCCGCAAGATCATGCAGAACCCGGACAGCCCGACGGCCAAGCAGCTGGAGGAGATCCGCCAGGGCGTCGAGGCCGGCACGATCAAGCCGACGTTGCCCGGGAGCCCCCCGCCCGAGTCCAAGGGCCTGACCCTGAGCGCGCCGGGCGTCGCTACGCCCGCGCCCGCCCCGGCCCCCGCGCCCGCGCCCGCGCCCGCCGAGAAGAAGGCGCCGTGACCCGCGCGACGATCGTCGAGACCGAGCTCGCGCCCGGGCTCCTGCGCTGGACCCTCGACCACCCCGACAAGCGCAACGCACTGACGCCGGCGATGCTCGCGTGGATCCTGCGGCGCGCCGGCGAGCTCCGCGGCGAGGTGGTGCTCCTCGACGCCGCCCCCGGTCCGTGCTTCTGCGCCGGCTTCGACCTCGGCGCCTTGCCCGAAGGACAGACCGACACGATCGAGGCGCCCGACGAGCCGCTCGTCCTCGCGTCGCTCGCGCTGCAGGCCGCCGACGCGGTGACGATCGCCGTGATCACCGGCGACGTCTTCGGCGCGGGCGTCGAGCTGGTCGCCGCCTGCGACCTCCGCTTCGCCGCGCCGACGGTCCGCTTCACCGTCCCGGCCGCGCGCCTCGGCGTCGTCTACCACCCCCGCGGCGTCGCCCTGTTCCACCGCGTCTTCGGCCCCGCGCTCGCGCGCCGGCTGCTGCTCGCGGGCGAGAGCGTCGCCGCCGACGAGGCGCTCCGCGCCGGCGCGCTCGCGGGCGTGCACCCCGGCGAGACGCTGCAGCAGGCCGCGCGCGACCTCGCCGACCGGCTGCGCCAGGGCGCACCGCTGGCCCTCCGCGCCCACCGCGACCTGCTGCGGGCGCTCGACCGCGGCGGCGCGACCCCGGCGGAGCTCGCTGGCTACGACCTCGCGCGCCGCGTCGCGTACGCGAGCGACGACCACCGCGAGGGCCGGGCGGCCGCCCGCGAGCGCCGCCCGCCGCGCTTCTCCGGCCGCTGACCCCCCGCGGCGTTTTTGTTATCGTCCGCGCCCCATGAGCGTCCGCGAACAGATCGAAGCCAAGCTGCGCCAGGCCCGCCTCGCCAAGGACGAGCCGACGAAGAACGTGATCGGCATGCTGAAGAGCAAGGTGCTGCTCGAGCTCAAGTCGGGCTCCGGCGCCGAGGAGAACGACGCGCTGTGGCTGGCGACGATCGCGTCGTACGTGAAGCAGCTGAAGAAGACGATCGGCGAGTTCGAGAAGCTCGGCGACCGCGCGAAGGAGCAGCTCGACGAGGCCCGCTTCGAGCTCGGGTTCTGCGAGCAGTTCCTGCCGAAGAAGCTCGACGAGGCGGCGACCGAGGCGATCGTCCGCGAGATGGCGGCGGCGAACAAGATCACCGACCCGAAGCAGGTCGGGAAGCTGGTCGGGCTGGTGATGAAGGGCCACAAGGACGACGTCGACGCGGACCTGCTCAAGCAGGTCGCTGCGCGCGTGCTCGCCGGTTGATCCGGCCTGGTTCGGGTACCCGGGTTCGGGTGCCCGACGGTGTGGGTGTCGCGGCATCGCAAACTGCCGAGTACCGCCTCACGTGCGGTCCGGGCATGGGGGCGGCGCGCGTCGTTGCTCGGATGAACCCTCCTTCGTCGGGCTCATCCGATCATCCGATACGCGCCACCCCCATGCCCGGACCGCAAGTACGGCACCACTCGTGGATTGCCCGAGCGCCGGTCGTCGGCTCCGTTCGAGGACATGTCCCCCCGGACAGCTCAGTCGCCCGATGGACGGCCGGGACCGGCCGCCCATCGGACGACCCCCCTCTCAGCCCATCCGGCGCTCGCTCGGCCCGCGACGACATGCTACGCGGAGATGCTCGCACGACTGATGGAACCGGACCGCAACGGCACGTTCCGCGGAGCGACGCGCGTGACGGCATGAACAAGACGGCGGTGACGTGACGGCCGGCGTCAAGAACGGAACCGGACCGCGACGACGAGACATTCTCCAAGTTCGTGTCGCACCGGACCCGCGCGAACACGGAGTGCTCCCCGCGCAGAAGCTCGCCGCGGTCCGATCGAACGCCGCTGGGCTGCGAGAGGGCCGTCCGATGGGCGGCCGGTCCCGGCCGTCCATCGGGCGGCTGAGGCCCTGGTGATACGACGGTTCCGGAACGGAGCCGACGACGGCGTTCGGGCAATCCACGAGTGTCGCCGGACTTGCGGTCCGGGCATGGGGGTGGCGCGTATCGGATGATCGGATGAGCCCGACGAAGGAGGGTTCATCCGACCAACGACGCGCGCCACCCCCATGCCCGGACCGCACGTGAGGCGGTACTCGGCAGTTTGCGATGCCACGACCCCAACCCCCTCCGCGCACCAGCACCCGGCCGCCGCGCACCAGCACCCGGCCGCTCATGCATCGACAAGCGGAGCGATCGCCACCAGCAGCTCGTCGAGCGTGGAGCAGCCCATCGCGCGGACGAAGCCCGCGAGATCGGGCCCGATCCACTGGATCGAGCGTTCGTAGCGCTCGAGCAGCGCCTCGCGGGTCAGCCCCGTGTCCGACCAGCTCTCGGGGCCGGGCTCGGCCAGCGACGCGCGCACCGCACCGAACTCCCCGCGGCGCTGCAGCTCGAGGGGCACCAGCCCGCGGATCCCGCCCGCGTGCTGGCGGGCGACCGCCTCGACGAGCGCCTCCGCGCGCAGCAGCGCGTGCAGGCCCGCCGGATCGAGGCCCTGGTCCTTGAGCCAGGCGAGCATCGCCTCGCGGCCATGCAGCCCGCGGGCCCGGCGGAACCGCTCCGTCGCCGCCGTCAGCTCGGCCTCGCCGACCTCGATCCCGAGCCGCTGCGCCTCGGCGAGCGCCAGCACCAGCAGCAGCGCCCCCCGCCGCCGCTCCTCGCCGCCGCGCATCAAGAGGGCCCGCTGGGCCAGCCGCTCGTGCCGCGGGCCCGCCTCCTCGTTGCGGCCCGCCGCGGCGACCAGCGCCTCCCAGAACGATGTCGCCTCGAACTCGAAGCTCGGCGCCCGCGGCGGCCTCGCCTCGCCGCTCGCCGCCTCGAGCGCCTGCAGCAGCGCGAGCGCGTCCTCGCGCTTGCGGCTCGGCCGGTTGCGGGCGACGAAGGCCTGCAGCGCCGCGAGCTCGCCCTCGGCGACCCCGAGGACCGGCGCCGCGCGGAACAGCGCGGGCCACGAGCGCTCGGCGTAGAACGTCGCCTTCGCGCGCGCGAGCAGGCGGGCGTGCGTCGCCGCCGCGATCGCGCCTGCCTCTTCGGCCAGCCTCAGCCCGTGGCGGATGTTGACCAGCGCCTCCGACAGCGGGCGGAAGCTCGACTCGGCCGGGCCGTGGGCGACCGCCACCTCGTCGTCGTCGGTCAGCTCGCCGCGCGCGTAGGCGGCGAAGATCTCGCCGACGCCCTCCATCCCGAACGGGTGCAGCTCGGCGGCCCGCAGCGCCCCCATGCTCGCCGCGCCGAGCACCCGCACGCCCTGCGACAGCGCGAACAGGATCTCCTTGTGCCACACCGACGGCACGCTGTTGAACAACCCGTCGACGATCCCGATCACGCGCGCGCCCTGCCGCGTCACCGCGTCGTGCACGTCGCCCATGCGCGCGGGCGGCAGGATGTTGGCCTCCGTGTGCTGCGCCGCCTCGGCGGCGGACAGCGTCGGCCCGAGGAACACGACGACCTCGCTCACGCGGCCCCCCTCGCGCGCGCCCGCGGACGCGCGGCTGTCCTCGCGCGCGCCCGCGGACGCGCGGCTGTCCCCGCGGACATGCGCCCACGACCAGGCGCCGACGCGCCGGGCCGGCCCGCGCCCCGGGCCTGCGGCCGGGCGTCTGGCCCCTCGGACATGCTCTCACGGACAGTCACGCCGCCCCCCTCGCGCGCGCCCGCGGGCCCGGGGCCGCGCCCGCGAACCTGCCCTCGAGGCCAGGTACGACCAGGCGGACGACCGGGACCCCGATCTCGGGGCGGGTCAGGTCGACGAGCACCGCGCTCTCGCAGCCGACCGCGCGCAGCCGATCGAGCAGCACCGCGAGGTCGCCCTCGAAGCTGCCCGTCGCCAGCCGCGGCGCCGCCGCGAGCGGGCGGGTCGGCGTCACCGCGCGCAGGGCCGCGGCCTCGAGCGCGATCGCCTGCGGGTCCGCGAAGGCCTCGTAGGTGCGCAGGGACAGGTCGTCGCGGCTGCCGGCGATCAGGGTCAGGCGGGCCTGCACGGCCTCGGTCAGCGCGCGCAGCAGCGCGACCGCGGGGTCGAGGTGACAGCCGTAGCCGCCGCTGGCCCCGCGCGCGGCCCACCGCGGACCGCCTGGCCGATCGACCAGGCGGCACGCGTAGGCCGGCACGCCGACGTCGGAGGTGATGTCGACGACGCCGACCTCGACCTCGGCGGCGGCGATCTTGTCGAGCACCGCGCGGCAGGCGGGGTCGTCGACCGACGCGAGGTCGAGGCGGTGCGCCGCCTCCTCGGCGGGCGGGCGCAGGGCCGCGAGCGCGGTCGCGTCACGCTCGACCAGCTCGCACAGCGCGTGAACGGCCGCCTCGAGCAGGTGGTTGCCCGACGCGAGGCCGCTCGTGCTCTCGATGAAGGCCGGCAGCAGTTCGCGGGGGTCGCGGACGAAGTCGACGCTGACGCACGCGTGCGGGACCCACGTCGGGCGCTGCTGGAGCAGGTCCCAGCCCTGGCACCACAGCAGCGGCGCGTCGTCGCGGACCTCGGCGCCGGCGCGCCGCGGCAGCCGGTGCAGGTCGACGGCCGCCTCGCCGGCGCGCCGCAGCGCGCGGGCCTGCTCGTGGCGCAGCGGCGCGGCGACGCGCTCGCCGTGCCACGCCTCGATCGCCTCCATCAGCGCCGACGCGCGCGCGGCCGCGACGTCGAGGCCCTTGCCCTGCGACACGCTGACCGAGCGCGCGTTCGGGCGGATCGCCTGCGCGACCGGCAGGCCGATCACGTCGAGCCCGGTGATGTCGGCGAGCCGCGTGATCCCGAGGCGCGGCATCAGCGGGGCCCAGGCCGCGAGGGTGTCCGCCGGGCTGCGCGTCCGGTGGGTCCCCGCGGTGTGACCCTTGGGGGCCGCGAGGACGCGGTCGCCGATCCGAATGGACATGTCCCTCGCCTCCTGGCGCTCGGTTCAGGACCCCCGGGCCACCCGCGGCCCGGGGGCGGCGGCGTCAGCCGGCCTGGATCTCCTTGATCTTGGCGGCGAGCTCGGGGTGCTCCGGATCCTCCTCGAGGCCGCGGCGGAGCATCGACAGCGCCTTCGAGCTCTCCTTGAGCCCGATGTGCGCGTTGGCGAGGCGCAGGTAGATGTCGCCGCGGCGGAGCAGGCCCGACTGGTCGACGTTCTGCAGCAGCATCGCGCGGGCGAGCTTGAGCGACTCGTCCCAGGCGTTCTGGTGGGCGTACACGTCGGCGAGCAGGATCATCGTCTCGGCGCTGGTCGTGTCGATCTTGTACGCCTCCTTGAGCTTGTCGAGCGCGGCCGCCATGTCGGGCGTCTCGTTGGCGAGCTCGACCCGCGCCATCCGCGTCAGGTAGTGGGCGAGCGCCTTGCTCTTCTTCTGCTTGCCCTGCTCGACCTGGATCAGCCAGGCGTACATGCCGGCGGCCTCGTCGAAGCGGCCGCTGGCGAACAGCGCGTCGGCGATCCGGCGGTTGATCTCGACGTCGTCCTGGACCGCCTCGTAGACCGGGGCGAGCGCCCGCAGGGCCTCCTCGACGTCGCCGACCTTGCCCATCAGCAGGTCGACGCGCTCGAGGATCAGCCTGCGCTGCTCGTCGCCGGTGGCGAAGCTGGCGAGGAGCGCCAGCAGGTACGCGACCTGCTCCCAGTAGCCCTCCTTGCGGCTGAGGTCGAGGAGCGCGCGCGCGGCCTCGATGTTCGCCGGGTGGAGGTGGAGCGCCGTCTCGAGGTGCTCGCGCTGCTTCTCCGGCGTGTCGGCGAGCTTGGCGAGGCGCAGCTGCAGATCGGCCCCGATCACCCCCTGGGGCTGGAGGGCCGCGGCGCGGCTGAGCAGCTCGGCCATCGCCGCGTCGTTGCCCTGCGACTCCTCGACCGCGGCGAGGGCCATCAGCGCCTGGACCGAGTTCGGGTCGTACTGCAGCAGCTCCTCGAGCAGGCTGCGCGCCTTCTCGGCCTCGCCGAGGCGCTCCGAGTACAGCTCGGCGAGGCGCAGCCCGACCTCGCGGCGCTGGTCGACGCCGCCGACCTCGCGCAGGACCGCGAGGAACTGCTCGAGCAGCTCGGCGAGCTCCTCCCACTTCTCCGCGCTCTCGTAGAGCCGCCACAGCGCGACGAGGCTCGGCGTGTGCCGCGGGGCCTCCATCAGCAGCCGGCGGTGGCGCTCGATCGCCTCGTCGGCGTCCTCGAGCTTCTCCTCGGCGAGGTGCGCCATCTCCTCGAGCACCGGCACGCGCTGGCCGGGCTGCAGGAGGTCGAGCTTGCGCTCGAGGACGTCGCGGACCTCCTTCCAGTTGCCGAGCCGGCGCTGGAGGTTCTCGAGCTCCTGCAGCGCCTGCAGGTCGTCCGGGCGGGCGCCGAGCATGTCGTTGTAGACGCCGATCGCCTCGTCGAGGCCGCCGAGCTCGACGTACTGGTGCGCGAGGCGCAGGCGCAGCATCCGGCGCTCGCCCTCGTCGGTCGTGATGCCGATCCGCTGGTCGAGCGCCTGGGCCAAGCCCTCGCCGTCGCCGAGCGTCTCGAGCAGCTGGAGCACCCGCGACCACGCCTGGTCGTCGCTCTGGTCGTACTCGAGCAGCGCGCGCAGGTCGGCGAGCGCCGTCGCGGCCTCGGCCTGGGCGTCGGCGACCGCGGCCGCCTCGCGCAGCAGCGGGATCGACAGCTCTGGGTTGTTGGCGACCCGCGCGTAGCGGACCAGCGACTCGTGGAGGATCGGCAGCTCGCCGGCCGCGCGCGAGGCCATGATCTGCAGCTCGAGCGCGTCGAGGTTGTCCGGGTTCTCCGCGAGCACCGGCGCGAGCGCGCGCAGGGCCGCGGTGTACTGCCGGAGGTCGCGCAGCAGGATCTTGGTCGTCTCGATGCACAGCGCGCCGCACGGCCGCGACTCGTCGCGGGCCGCGTCGATCGCGGCGGCCATGAACTGGACCGCCTTGATCAGCAGCGGCTTGTTGGCCGCGAGCGCGACGACCCGCTCGACCGCGAGGTTGTGGTCGGCGTCGAGCTGCAGCAGGTTGCCCCACGCGTCGAGCGCCTCGTCCGCGGTGCCGCCGCCCTCGTCGCACAGGCGGCCGATCGTCTCGAGCGCGGCGATCCGCTCGGCGCCCTGGGCCCGCTGCAGCCGCAGCTTGGCGAGCTTGGTCAGGCCCGGGCGGTTGCCCGAGAGCTGGTACGCGTTCTCGAGCGCCTCGATCAGGCCGGTGCTGACCTCGGCGCCGGTCCGCTGGGCCCGGTCGAGCACCCGCTCGAGGCCGGCGACCGCGCCGGCGAAGCCGGGCCGCTCGTCGAGCGCCTCGCGGTAGGCCTCGGTCGCGCCGGCGAGCTCGCCGGTGTCGAACTCGGCGTCGCCGAGCCGGACGAGGATGTCCGAACGGCCAGGTTGACCGACGGCGAGCTTGGCCGACTCGCGCAGGGCCTTGGCGAGCAGGCGCTTGTCGCCGCTGGCGCGGGCGAGCCGCTCGATGTGGCGGGTCGTCGCCTCGTCGGCGATCCCGGCCTCGAGCATCGTCGCCAGCAGGCCGAGCGCGCGGGCGCGGTCGCCGAGGATCTCCTCGGCGACGCCGGCGGCGGCCTGGGCGATCAAGAGGCGCGCGGCCGGGTCGAGCTCGCTGCGGGCGGCCCGCTTGGCGAGCGACTCGACGTGCTCCTCGGCGCGGTCGAGCAGCACGGACAGGCGCGCCGTGTACTCGAGGACAGGCCGGAGGTCCTCGGCGCCGACGCGGTCCATCAGCAGGTTCGACGCGGCGAGGCTGCCCGCCGGGTCGCTGAGGCGCTCGTAGCGGATCTTCGCCAGCTGGCGCAGCGCCTCGGCGGCCTCGGTCGGGTCGTCGGCGAGCTCGGAGCGGGCCTTGTAGACCTCGGCGAGGTCGGCCCACCGGCTCATCTGCTCGAGCTGCGGGATCACGAGCACCGCCGCCGACTCGGAGCTGTCCTTGATCTTCGCCATCCGCAGCAGGTCGGCGATCGCCTCGGGGTGGCCGGGCGTGACCTGGAAGACGGACTCGTAGTGGGCCATCGCGCCCGCGGGGTCGCCGATCGGGCCGGTGTACAGGCGCGCGACCTCGAGCAGCAGCGTGACGCGGCGCTCGCGGGTCTGCGCGAGGCCGGCGCGCTCGAGGATCACCTCGGCGGCCTCGGTGTAGCGCTGCACCGACAGCAGCGCCGACGACAGCAGCGCGAGCGCCTCGTCGTCCTCCGGCGCGTCGAGCAGCAGCGCGCGCAGGGCCTCGATCTCCGACTCGCGGTCGCTGCGGGCCTCGCGGTGGATCCGCGCCAATTCCTTGCGCAGCGCGGTCCGGGCCGCCGGATCGTCGGCCGCCTCGATCTGGCGGGCGACGACGCCGATCAGCTGGTCGTAGGCGCCGCGGGCGGCGTACAGCCGGCGCAGGCGGTTCATCGCGTCGTTGCTGGTCGGGTCGATGTCGAGGATCCGCTGCCACACGCCCTCGGCGGCCTCGGGCAGGCCGAGGCCCTCCTCGACGAGGCGGGCGAGCCGGCGCAGCAGCACGATCCGCTCCTCGTCGTCGGGCGCGACCTCGACGCGCCGCTCGAGCACGCCGCGCAGGCCCTCGAAGTCGGCGAGGCCGGCGAGCGCCTCGTCGAGCAGCGCGAGCACCTCGGGCTGGTCGGGCACGATGTCGAGCGCGTGGCGCAGGATCTGGGCCGCGCCGTCGTTGTCGCCGGCGTCGATCGCGATCTGGGCGGCCTGCAGCTCGAGCGCGACGCGGCGGGTCGGATCCTGCTGCAGCGTGTCGGCGGCGGCCGCGTCGAGCAGCGTCTGCCGCAGCTCGACGAGCCAGCCGTTGCTGCGCGACAGCTGCTGGATCTCGGCGTCGAGCGACTCGAGCGCGCCCTCGGGGCCGGGCTCGGCGAGCGCGCGCGCGAGGGTGCGGAACGCGTAGGCCTGGCCCTGATCGAGGCCGGCGTAGAAGTCGGCGATCTCGCGGTAGATCTGGTGGCGCTGCGCCGGGTCCTCGGTGCGCGCGAGCTGCCACTCGTCGACCGCGATCAGGCGCATCACGTTCTGCGTCGCCTCGTAGATCGGGCGCAGGATCGCGAAGATCCGGACCTGCTGGGCCTCGTGGGCCTCGGCGAGCCGCTCGAGCGCCGCGACGGCGCCGGCGTTGGCCGGCTGCTCGGCGAGCAGGCTCTCGATCGTGTCGAGCGCCGCGTCGACGCTGCCGAGCTTGGTCTCCTGCAGCTCGGCGATGTGCAGCAGCACGATCTCGCGCTCGTGCGCGGCCTCGGTGCGGTTCAGGCGGTCGCGCAGCAGCTCGATCAGGTCGTCCCAGCGCTCGCGCTGGGCGTAGACCCGCTCGAGCCGCGAGCGCGCGGCCTCGTGCTCGGGCTGGGCCTCGAGGATCCGGCGGTAGGCGCCGATCGCCTGGTCGGCGTCGCCGAGGATCCCGAGCGCGAGCTCGGCGAGGCGCTGCAGCACCTCGAGCTGGCGGGCCTCGTCGAGCGAGGTGTCGGCCTCGCGCCAGTAGGCGGCGGCGAGCTCGGTGTACATCTCGGCCTGCGTCAGCGCCGACTCGAGCGCCGGGAACACCGTGCGGTCGTCGGGGCGGGCCTCGATCAGGCGCTCGTACAGCGGCACGGCGCGCTTCGGCTGGGCGAGCGCGACGGCCCACAGCTCGGCGGCCTCGCGGACGATCGCCAGCACCTCGTCGCGCTCGTCGCCGGCGGCGCCGTCGACGAACTCGGTGTAGAGCTGGGCGAGCGCCTCGAGGCGGGCGAGCACGTGCGCGAGGCGGGCGAGCAGCTCGCGGACGCCGCGGTCGGTCGGGTCCTCGCGGAACGCCCGGGTCGCGGTCTCGAAGGCCGCGCCGAGGTCCTCGAGCTGGTCCTCCTGCAGGCGGGCGATCTTGAGGAGGATCGGGATCCGCGCGGCGGTGTCCTCGCCGGCCTCGGACAGGCGGAGCTCCTGGATCTGGATCAGGCGCGGCCAGTCGGCGACGGCCATGAAGACCGGCTCGAGCTGCTCGATCACCTGGGGACGCAGGTCCTCGTCCTGCAGGTAGCGGGTCAGCTGCTCGGTGCCGGCGACGTACTCGGGGTCGCCCTTGAGCGCCTCGGCGAACTGGCGCAGGCCCTCGGACAGGTCGCCGAGCTGCTCGCGGCACAGCTGCGCGAGCCGCAGGTGGGTGTCGACGAGCTCGCGGCCCGCCAGGTGCGGCAGGCGGCCGCGCAGGAACTCGGCGAGGTCGCTCCACCGCTCGGTCTGCTCGTACAGCGGGCCGAGGACCGACTGGACCTGCGGCGACTGCTGGGCCTCGGCGCTGGTGCGCTGGTACAGGTCGATCGCGTCCTCGGGGCGGCCGAGCTGGCCGCGGTAGATCGCGGCCGCGCGGATCAGGAACATGTCGCGCTCGCGCGGCTCGGCGCTGCGCTCGCTGCGGCGGACCAGCAGCTCGGCGATCGCGGCGAAGTCGCCCTCGCGCACGAGCACCTGCTCGAGCGCCTCGGCGACCGCGAGGTCCTCGGGCAGCGCGTCGAACAGCCGCTCGTAGGCGCGGCGGGCCGCGTCGGTGCGGCCGAGGCGGAAGAACGAGACCTCGCCGATCGACCGCAGCACGCGGTGCTGCAGCGCCGAGTCGAGGACGTTGTCGACGACCTTGTGGTAGGCGTCGAGCAGCGGCTCGGCGGCCTCGGGCGCCTGCCCCAGCCGCTCGAGCTTGTCGAGCACCTCGGGCAGCTCGGGCTGGTCGCCGGCCTCGGCGAGCGCCTCGCACAGGACCTCGAAGGCGCGCGCTGGATCGCCGAGCCGCTCCTCGTGGGTGCGCGCGACCTGCAGCAGCGCGAGCAGGCGGCGCCGGCCCGCGGGCTGGTGCCGGGCCTGCCGCTCCTCGAGGTCGAGCAGCGCGCGCCAGTTCTGCTCCGCCTCGTAGAGCGGGTGCAGGACGCCGATCACGCGGTCGCGGATGTCGTCGTGCGCGAGGTACTCGGTCAGCATGCCGCGGGCCCGCTCGTCGCGCGGGTCGAGGCGGAGGACCTGCTCGAGCAGGTCGGTCGCGTCGGCGTAGCGGCCGAGCTTGTCGCCGACGACCGCGGCGGTGCGGCCGAGCAGCGCGACCTTGTCGTCGTCGTCGGTCGCCAGCGCGGTCAGGCGGCGCAGGCCGTCCTCGACGTCCGACCAGCGCTCGAGCTCGGCGTTGAGGCGGACGATCGCGTCGAGCGCGACCTGCGTCTCCTTCGGGGACACGCCCAGGTCGACGATCCACTGGAACGCCTCGATCGCCTGGTGCGGGTCCTTGAGGTGGTCGCGCTGGATCTCGCCGATCTTGCGCCACAGCCGCGACTGCTCGAACGGCTCGTCGGTCGACATCACGCGCTGGCGGAGGATCCGGCACAGCGACTCCCACTCGCCGCCCTCGACGAACAGGCGCTCGAGCGCGTCCATCGCCTGGTGGTTGGTCGGGTCGATGTCGAGGACCTCCTGGTAGGTGCTCGCCGCGGCCGCCCGATCGGACAGCCTGAGCTGCTGCAGCTCGGCGATCTCGAGGAGGATCCGGATCTGCTCGGCGTCCTTGTCGACGTAGCGCATCAGGCTGCGCAGCGCGTCGGCGAGCGCCTGGGCGTCGCCGGCGGCGCGGTGCAGGCGGGTCAGCGCCATCGTCGCGCGCTTGGCGAGATCGGCGTCCGGCGGATCGAGCGCGAGCAGGTCGGCGTAGGCCTTGCGCGCGCCGTCGCGGTCGTCGAGGTGGGCGTCGAGGACGACGGCGATCCGCGACAGCAGCTCGACCTTCTCCTTGACGTCCGGCAGCTTGTCGATCGCCTTTTGCCACACGTCGACGAGCTCGCGCTGCTTCTCGAGCTCGACGCCGAGGCGCTGCAGCTCGGCGCGGGCGTCGGCCCGCAGCGGATCCATGAGGTAGGCCTCGCGCAGCGCCTCGAAGGCGGCCTCCGCGTTGCCGAGCTCGGTCTCCTCGATCCGGGCGATCTCGAGCAGGTGCGCGGTCGCCTGGTCGATCGAGCCGAGCGACTCGGCCTGGGCGCGGCGGACCTTGAGCACGCGGACCTGCGCGGCGTGGTCCTTGAGCGCGAGGTAGATCGGCTCGAGCAGCGCGGCGACCTGGAGCTGGACGTCGGTGTGGTCGAGCAGGCGCTCGAGCAGGCGACGCGCGCCCTCGTTGCCCGGGTCCTCGCCGAGCACCGCGCCGAGCAGGTCGACGGCGCCGTAGGCGTCGCTGAGCTTGTCCATCCGCAGCGCGGCCCGGCGACAGGCGAGCGAGTGGCGGAGCTCGTCGGCGTCGACGCGCTCGGCCCACCGGCCGAGCAGCTCCTCGAGCGCGTAGTGGTCGTCGGGGCGGTCGCTGTGCTCGTACATGCCGGCGAGCGTCGCCATCGCGCCGAGGTCGTCGGGCATCAGGTCGAGCAGCTCCTCGGCGGTGCGGATCGCGATCTCGCGCTGGCCGAGCACGTCGCGGGCGATCGCGATGATCTTCTCGAGCAGGCGCTTCTGTTCCTCCTGGTCGAAGATGATGTCGCAGCGGCGGCGGTAGAGCTTCATCAGCTCCTCGTGCGCGCCGCGGCGGACGAGCAGCTGCTCGAGCGCGTGGTAGGCCCCCTCGTGGGTCTCGTCGCGGTCGAGCACCTCGGCGAAGCAGGCCTCGGCCTGCTCGGGGCGCCCGAGGTCGTCGCGCAGCGCGGCCCCGCGGGCCAGCAGGAGGTCCTTGTACAGCGCCTGCACCTCCTTGGAGGAGGCCCGGCCGTTCGCCTCGGCGTCCTCCTCGGCCTTGCGCAGGTTGATCAGGATCTGCGCGTAGGCCCCCTCGACGAGGTCCATGCGCTGCAGCTCGCGGCCGGTCTTCTCGACCTCGGCGCGCAGGGCCGCGTCCTCGGGGTTCATCACGAACAGCTCGCGGCGGACGCGGAGCGCGTCGGCGCGGCGGCCCTCCATCTGGCCGTAGAGGTTGGCCAGGCTGGTCAGCTGGGTCGCGCGCGCGGCCGGGTCGGGCTCGGCCATGATGATCACTTCCATCGCCTCGGCCTCGCGGCCGTGGTCGCGGATGCTGCGGTAGTACGGCAACAGGCCGCGCATGACCGCGAGCGCGCTCGACGGATCGGCGCGGCGCAGGACCTCGAGCGCGTCGATCGTCGGCAGGTGGTCGGGCTCGAAGTCGAGGATCTGCAGGAAGCCGGCGATCGCCTTCTGCGAGTTGCGCAGGCGGGTCGCGTGGATCTGCGACAGCTCGAACAGCAGCGGGATCTGCTCGTTGCCGAGCTCGACCTGGTCGAGGCGGCGCTGCAGGACGTCGGCGAGGTCGGACCACCGCTCGCGGGCGCGGTAGAGCCGGGTCAGCGCGTCGAGCGTGTCGTTGTCGCCGGGCGCGAGCTGGAGGACCTCGCGGTAGGTCTCGATCGCCGCGTCGAAGTCGCCGACCTTGTGCTCCTGCAGCGCGCCGAGGCGGCGCAGCAGCGGCAGGCGGGCGGCGTCGCGGGTGACCGTCAGCCGCTTGACGAACACGGCGGCGAGGTCGGCCCACTGGTTGGTCGCGGTGTAGATCTCCTCGAGCGCCGCGATCGCGACCTTGTTGGCCGGGTCGAGGTCGATGATCTGGCGGAAGAACCGCTGCGCCTCGAGCGGCCGGCCGAGCCGCTCGCGGGCGATGCTGGCGAGCTTGTCGAGCAGCTCGAGCCGCTCGCTTGCGTCGCAGTCGGGGCTGGCGATCCGCCGCTCGTAGATCGCGGTCAGCTCCTCCCAGCCGTCGGCGCGCTCGGCCGCCGACTCGAGGCCGGCGCGCAGCACCTCGTCGCTCGGGCGGATCTCGTAGGCCCGCGCGGCCCACTGCAGCGCCTGCTTGGGGTTGTTGAGCTTGTGCACGGCGATGTCGCGCATCACCGCGATCAGGTCGAGGCGGTCGTCGTCGTCGGCGGCGGCCGACAGCAGGACCTCGTAGGTCGACATCATCCGCGCCCAGCTGCCCTGCTCGCGGTAGATCGGCAGCAGCTCGCGGGCGACCTGGAGGTCGTCGGGGCGCAGCGCGAGGACCCGCTCGAGCGCCCGCAGGCCGCGCTCGGGCTCGCCGAGGCGGTCGCGCGCGAGGCCGGCGATCCGCTGGTAGAGGGCGATCCGGTCGGCGTCGCTCGGCAGGCGGTCGGCGGCGTTGTACAGGACGTCGAGGACGTCCCCGAGCCGGCCCTGGGCCTCGTAGAGCGCGACGAGGTCGTCCCAGCGGCCCTGCGCGACGTAGGCCTCGCGCAGGGCCAGGCCGGCGCGCTCGTGGTTCGGCTGCATGCGCGCGACCTCGGCCCAGGTCCGCAGCGCGGTGTCGGCGTCCTTGAGGCGGTCGGCCTGCAGCACCGCGAGCCGGCTCAGCAGCTCGACCTTGCGGGCCTCGTCGCCGGCGAGCTCGAACTGCTTGCGCAGGATCTCGGCGGCGTCGGTCCACCGGCCCTCGCGCTCGTAGAGCGACAGGAGCGCGGCGTAGGCCTCGTCGACGTCGCCGTGCTGCGCGAGGACCTCGCGCCAGCCGGCGATCGCCTCGTTGCGGTCGCCGAGCTTCTCCTCGGCGATCCTGGCGAGCTCGATCCGGACCGCCTTGGCGTGGTCGCCGGTCGCGACCGTCAGCTCCTCCTTGCGGAGGTCGATCAGCGAGCGCCAGTCCTTGCGCTGCTCGTGGATCCGCGCCATCGCGTTGCGCGACTCGGGGTCGCCGGGCGCGAGCCGGATCGCCTCGGCGAGCGGCTCCATGCCCTTCATCGGGTTGCCGAGCTGGTCGACCCAGATCGTCGAGATCCGGCGCAGCATGTCGACCTGGCGCGGGACGTCCTTCTCGGCCCGGGCCGCGTCGAGCAGGCGCCCGTAGACGGTCAGCAGGTCGTTCCACCGGCCGGAGGCGCCGTAGGTGTCGGCGAGCGCCTTGATCGTCGCGCCGTGGCGCGGGTTGATGTCGAGGATCCGCTGCAGGGTCGCCAGCGCCATCGCGTCGAGGCGCAGCTGGTCGCGGTAGAGCTCGGCGATCTCGAGCAGACGGGTGATCCGCTCCTCGCGGGAGTCCGGGCGGTCGGGGACGCGGTCGAACTCCTCCTTGAGCAGCTCGACGAGGGCGGTCCATTTCTGCCCCTCGCGGTACAGGCGCGCGAGCGCCTTCGCGGCCCGCGGGTCGTAGCCGTCCTCGCGCATGACCGAGCGCCAGACCTCGATCGCCCGGTCGACGCTGCCGAGCTTGCGCTCGGCGAGGTCGGCCATCTCCTGCGCCAGCGCGAGTCGGGGCTCGACGTCCTCCTTCTTCAGGGCGCGCCGGGCCTGCACGAGGACCTGCATCAGCTGGCTCGCGTCGGCGTCGCTGCCGAACATCTCGCGGTAGAAGGCGAGGACCTGCGGGTTGGCCGGCTCGTTGCGGCGGACCCGGCGGAAGTACGGCTCGGCCTGCGCCGACTGGCCCGAGAGCCGCCAGATGACCACGCCGGCGAGCAGGGCGACGTCGTTGCCGGCACCCTCACGCGGGGCCCGCTGGGCGGCGAGCTTGGCGGCGTCGACGACCTCGTCGTTGCTCGAGCCGTCGAGGATCATCCGGCCGACGACCTTCGCCGCCGCCTCGGCGGAGCCCGCGTCCTGCTTGGCCTCGGCGCGGGCCGCCGCCAGATCGACCGAGGCGAGCGACGAGGCGAGCTCGCTGCGCAGCGCCGGGTCAGACGGATTGGTCAGGAACTGGAACAGGACGGAGCGAAGATCGGACATGGAGGCCTCAAGGGGCGACGCCGCGGAGGCGGCATCGGCCGTGCGAGCGGCGTGTGAAGGCTGCCATAGGGTGGCGGAGAATTGCGGCCGCCGCTAGGTCCTATTGCAGCAGGACGACGAGTTCGCGGACGGTCACGCGAGCGATGCGAGCGTCACCGCGGCCGCGGCCGAGACGTTGAGCGACGCGACCCCGCCCGCGCCGGAGATCGTCGCCAGAAAATCACAGGACTCACGTGTCAACCGACGCAGGCCCGTGCCCTCGCTCCCGAGGACGACCACCAACGCGTCGGGCAAGCCCTCGCGCGCGAGTTGACGCAGGTCGGCGCCGCCCTCGGCGACGGTGCCGACGACCCAGAAGCCGGCCTCCTTCGCCTCCGCGAGCGCGCGGGCGAGGTTGGTGACCTGACCGAGCGGCAGCCGCTCGCTCGCGCCGGCCGACGATCGCACCACCGTCGGCGTGACCGCGGCCGAGCGATCGCGGGCCCAGAAGACCCCGCGCGCGCCGAAGAATTCGGCGCTCCGCAAGATCGCCCCGAGGTTGTGCGGGTCCTGCACACCGTCGAGCGCGACGAGCAGACGTTTCCGACCCTCCGGCGCCGAGAGTTCAAGTAACTCTTGAAGGTCCCAGACCCGGGGCGGACGGGCGATCGCGACGACCCCGCGCGCGAGATCGAGGGAGATCACCGCGGCCATGTCGTCCGGTGTACAGACATCGACCGCGACGCCGCGGCGGGTCGCGAGATCGATCGCCTCGGGGCAACGATCGGGGAGCACGAGCACGCGACGGACCCGGCGAGGTTCGGCGCGCAGCAGCTCGACGACCGCGCGCTCGCCAGGGACGAGGTAGTCAGCGGACGGGGGCTTTGGGGCGCTCCTCGGGAGCGAGCGAGACGGTCGGTTCGGTCGCGACAAGGCGCCCGCTTTCTACCCTGAGCACGGCCGCCGCGGGAGTGGCCTGCTCGGCGCCGGACCAGGCGCGGGCGACCGCCCGCCATACCAGCCACGCCTGGTCGCTGGGCGGCTCGCCCTCCATCGTCGCGTAGGTGTCGGCGAACGCCGCGGCGTCGGGCGTCGGCCAGGCGACCGGCGCGAGCAGGACGCCCTCGAGGATCTCGTGGCCGGTCGCCAGCGCGTCGGGCCCGATCCCCTCGCCCGTCGACAGGATCGGCAGGCCCGGCTGCTTCGGTCGCTCGACGGTGAAGCCGTCGCGCGCGAGCTGGCGGACGATCAGCTCGACCCGTCCGATCTGGTCCGGGATGATCAGCGCGCCGCGCTTGAGCTCGGCGCGGACCGGATCGAGGACCTTGGCGAAGCTGGTCGTGTTCGCCGGATAGGTGATGATTTTCAAGCTCTTGGCGCCGCTCTTTGCGAGTGATTTCTCGAGCGCGGAGACGGCGCGCTTGCCGTACGCGTTGTCCGGCGCGAGCACGACCACGGTCGTCCGGCCGAGGCGGACGGCCGCCTGCGCGAGGACCTGGGCGCGCGCCTCGAGGGTCGGTGCGACCCCGACCACGCCGCCGGCGCCCTCGCCCGGGACGACCAGCCGAACGCGGCCGCCGGATGCGGCGACGACCTCGGCCGCGGCCTCGACGTTGCCGGGCCCGACCGGGCCGACCAGAAGATCCGCGCCCTGGCCGATCAGGGCCTGCGCGGCGGCCCTGGCCTCGGCGGGGCTCGAGCCGGCGTCCTGCCAGGTGACCTGGACCGCCGCGGCGGCCGGACCGGCGAGCACGCGGATCGCGGCGGCCGCGGCCGCGAGCTGGACGTCGGCGAGGCCGGCGAACTTGCCGCTGCGCGGCAGGAGCAGGCCGATCCGCGGCGCCCCCTGCCCGGCCGCGGCGGCCTGGCAGGTCTGGACCCACGCGGGCGCGCCCTCCGGCGCCGAACGGCCGGTGCGAACGAGCAGGCACTGGGCCGCGGGGGTGCCGGGGGCCCTGCGCGCGGCGGCCTCGAGCGCGGCGGCCTCGAGGCCGGTCCACTGCTCGCGCAGTCTGGCCTCGGCGAGCGCGGCCTCGGGGCTGCCGTCGGGGACGACGCTGCGCCACTGGGCGTAGGCCAGCGCGGCGCCGGCGCGGTCGCCGAGGCGGGCGCGCGCACGCGCCGAGGCGGCGAGCAGCTCGGGGTTGCGATCGGCGTCCGGGGCGGCGGCGATCGCCTGCAGAGCGGCCTGCGGATCGCCGGCCTCGGCCTCGGCGAGGGCGTGCGCGCGTTGCAGCTGGCCGGCGAGCTCGCGCTCGGCGTCCGCCAGCTCGGCGCCGCCGGCCCGCGCGCGCGTGACCTCGTCGAGGCCGGCGCCGGTCGAGCCGCGGGCCGCCGCGTAGTCGCCGCGTTGCAGCGCCTGGCTCGCCTTGGCGAGGTGCGCGGCGAGCCGGAGGTTGAGCGGCGGGGCCTTGGCGAGCAGGCGATCGGCGGCCTCGACGACCGCGACCCCGCCGGGGTCCTTGGCCTGCGCGTCGCGCACGGCCTCCCATTCGCCCTCGAAGGCCGGGTCGACGCGGCCGGGATCGAGGGTGCTCGTCGTCTGGCCCGTCGGGCCGATCGCCTGCGATCTGCGGCACGCGGCCAGCAGGGCGAGGGTGACGGCGACGCGGAGGAGGGATCGCCCGCGTCGAGCGAGCGGGGCGCGACGGCGCGGGGGGGCGGTCCGGCGAGTCATGACGGGCAACCATACGCCGGCTGCGGCGCCCGGCCCAAGCATTCGCCGCCGCGCGCGTTCGGCACGGCGACAGGTGGCGGCAGCGCCGTGCTATAGGAAGCGGACCATGTCGATCGGCGACGGCAGTGAAGACCTCGACGACTCCGGGTTCGGAGAGACGAGCCGCTACGCGGCTCACCTCGACCGCGGGTGGTCCCTGCTCGATCGCGCCGAGTACGAGGCCGCCCGTCAGTCTGCCCTGCAGGCCCAGCGGATCCGCCCCGACGCGCCCGACGCGGCGGTCCTGCTCGGGGCGATCGCCCTGGCCGAGGGCGACCCGGTCGAGAGCCTGCGCTGGTACGACCAGGCGATCGAGCTCGACCCCGACTACTTCGAGCCCTACGCCGCGGCCGCCCAGGTCGCGCTGTTCGACCTCGGCGACGCGGCCCGCGCGCTGCAGTTCTGCGACGACGGGCTCGGCGTCGAGTCGGTCAGCGCGATCGATGCGCTCGATCTCGAGCTGCTCGGGGCCGAGTGCCTGGTCTCGCTCGGGCGCGACGAGGAGGCCCGCACCCGCCTCGAGGCGCTGCGCGAGCACCCGCTGTTCACCGCGGTGCTGCGCGCGAACGAGGGATCCGAGGGACAGGGCGATGCGGACATGTCCGCCGAGTCAGGCGCCGCGCCCGAGGAGGTCGAGGAGCCGCCCGCCGCCCGCGGCCGCCGGCGCCGCCCGATCGTCCGCGACGACGCCGACGAGGACGAGCAGGACGCCGTCGACGCGGTCGCCGAGCTCGACCAGGACGAGAACGGCGAGCCGCTCGACGAGGAGGAGCGCAGCGCCCAGGTCCAGCGGGTGCTGCAGTTCATCCTCCGCATGTCGCGGCTGTGGCTCGACCTCGGCGCGCCCGAGTCGGCCCTGCCCGCCCTGCGCGGCGCGGCCGAGCGGTTCCCCAACAACGCCGACGCGTGGCACCTGCTCAGCGAGGCAGAGTACGCCCGCGGCGACGGCCGCGCGGCCTGTCACGCGGCGCTCCGGGTGTACCGCCTCGACCAGCAGACCAACCCGCCGAAGTGGCTGCCCAACCCGGCGCAGCTGCACCGCAAGGTCGTCCACATCCTCAGCTCGTGCCCCGACGACGCGCTGCGCGAGCTCGGCCAGCGCCGCGCGGCGCTGGTGCTGCTGGTCCACGACGTGCCGTCGCTCGAGCTGGTGCTCGAGGGCGTCGACCCGCGGATCAGCGCGCTCAGCCTGGCGACCCGCGGCCACTCCGACGACGAGCCGCCCGAGCTGACCGGGCTGGCGATCTACCGCCGCAACCTGATGCGCCTGGCCCGCTCGCCCGAGCAGTTCGACCACGAGCTGCGCTTCGCGGTGCTCGAGGAGCTGGCCAACTTCTTCCAGCTCAGCGACGCCCGCCGCGATCGCCTCGGGCTGCCGCCTCTGTCCGGCGACGCGGACTACTTCGACGACGATCCGCCCCCTCCCCCGCCGGTCGAGGAAGAAGAGGAGCCGGCGGCGCCTCGTCGGCGGCGGCGCAAAAAGAAGCGCATGCACTCCTGAGGGCGCAGGCTCGCGTCTCGTGTCCGGGGGCGCGGGGCCGGACTCGTGTCCGGGGGCGCGGGGCCGACAAGATCTGGTGGGCGCGTCCCCGGGGCGGCTCCGCGGGTCCCTCGCGGACGGCGGGTGCCCCCCCGTTTCACGTGCTCGGCGGCGCGCGCGTCCGACTTCCTGGTGGGTCCGTGGGACATGTTTCAAGAGCAATGTCCCGAGTGCCAGCCACGCCGCCTGCGCGCGCTGAAACGGGCTCCGCCCCGCCTGCGTCCCGCTGCGCCGCCCCGGGGACGCGCCCCGACGGCCTCGGTGGGCCCCGCGCTTCGACGCGCGGCGACCTGCCCGGCGCTGAACCACGACGCGCGGCGACCTGCCCGGCGCCGAACCACGACGCCGCGGTGCACAGGATCATCGCCCTGAAGGACGACCTCACGGTCTCGCGTGGGCCGTTCTCCGCGCACGGACGAGCGCCGGGCGGGCTCGCAGGCTCATCGCCCTGAAGGACGGCGTCGCGGTCTCGCGTGGGCCGTTCTCCGCGCACGGACGAGCGCCGGGTGGGATCGCAGAGGGTCGTCCGATGTGCGGCCGAATGGCCGTGCATCGGGCGACGACGGCCTCCGGGTCACGAGGCGCGTGAACGGAGCCGACGACCGGCGATCGGGCTTCACACGACTGCGCCGTGCTCCGGGCCG
>ERZ1066117.355-NODE-355-length-39398-cov-12.369596_pt1 | contig 39398 bp, 24 predicted proteins | sample MGYA00382764_ERZ1066117 | MGnify/ENA primary metagenome ERZ1066117 (study PRJEB33369, sample SAMEA5778347) | biofilm metagenome | biome: Industrial cooling water; feature: Water cooling tower basin; material: Biofilm | place: United Arab Emirates | collected...
CGGCGACAGCGCTGCGCACCTGCGTCGTCGCTTCGCGCAGGTCGAGCAGGTCTTCGTGCAGGCGCTCGAGCTGGCCTTCGACGCGGTCGATGCGCACGTCGCCGCGCTGCTTGTCGAGCGACTCCGCGAGCACGCGCAGGCGATCGTCGAGCGCACGCAGGCGGTCGTCGAGCCCGCGGATGCCACCGAGCTTCGACAGGTGTTCTTCGAAGCGCACGAGGCGCAGGTGGACGAGCGCGTAGCCCACCAGCAGGGCGACGAAGAACAGGCTGAACTGCAGAGGATCCATCGCGGCCCGACTCTAGCTGCTCCCCCCGCCCGACGACAGACGCTGGGCACCCCGGCGGCTGGTCCACCACAGGTAGAACGGGACTCCGGGGGCCATCAGCAGCAGCCCCTTCAAGGCGTTCCCCTGCTCCACCGGATCCTGCAGCACCGCCGCCACGAAGCCGATGGCAACGAGGATGAACAGCGCCGGGGTCACCGGGTAGAGCGTGCACCGGTAGGGCCGCGCCACGTCCGGACGGGTCCGGCGCAGCCGATACACGGCGGCCACGGTCAACGCGTAGAACAGGAACGCGGCGAAGACGACGAACGACGTGACGTCGGCGAACGTCTGCAGCGCCAGCACCAGCGCGATGCCGACGCCGGCCTGGACCCAGATGGCCACCGTCGGCGTGCCCCAGCGAGGGCTGATGCGTTGCAGTGCCGCCGGCACCAGACCGTCCTGGCTCATCGCGTAGAACGCGCGCGGCGACGACAGCAGGTTCGGGTTCGCCGCGCCGAAGATCGAGATCGCGATCAGCAGCGTCAGGTACTTCGCCGTCTCGCCGCCGAACACACGCTCGACGGTCAACGTGACCACGTGCGTCGACGGCGTGCCCGCCGGCATCGCCTGGATCTCGGCGAACGGCACCACTCGCAGGTAGACGACGTTGATCAGCAGGTAGACGACGATCAGGATCACCATGCCGCCGACCAGGCCGAGCGGCAGGTTGCGCTCGGGCCGTTTCAGCTCGGCGGCGTTGAACGGCATCTGGTACCAGCCTTCGTAGGCCCAGAAGATGCCGGTGAAGGCGGCGACCAGCCCGGTCACGGTCAGCGTGGTGTTCGCCTGCTCGGCCGGCGGCCCGGCGGTGACCTCGGCGCCCGTGCCCACCAACCATCCGCCGAGGGCGATCAACGCCAGCGCGCCGACCTTGGCGAACGTCGACACGTTCTGCACCAGGGCGCCGAGCACGACGCCGAAGTGGTTGACGACGGCCAGCACCAGGATCATCGCCACGGCGACGACCAGCAACCATCCGGGGTCCTTCTTCTCGGCGGCGACGTCGACGCCGAACAACGGCAGCAGGTTCTCGGCGAACCCGAGCGCCAGCGCCGCGATCGTGCCGGCGTTGATGACCCAGAAGAAGGTCCAGCCGTAGAGGAAGGCGACGAAGCGGCCCCAACCCTCGCGCAGGAACGCGTACTGGCCGCCGGCCTCGGGGAACATCGCGCCGAGCTCGGCATAGGCGAAGGCGCCGAACAGGCAGACGAGGCCGAGCCCGATCCACATCGCGTGGATCCAAGCCTCGGACGGCAGCGCCTGGGCGACGGCCAGCGGCTTCAGGAAGATGCCCGAGCCGATCACCGCGCCGACGGTGATCGAGATCGCCGACACGAGACCGAGACGACGCTGCAGTTGACCCGACGACATGGAGCACGAACGCTACGCGCCGACGCACCCGTGCGGGAGGGAAAGCTCCTCCGCCGCGCACTGCTGCGACCATCCCGATGCGCGGCCGCACCCGACTGTTCCTCTGCCTGCTGTTCGTCGCCTTGTTCGTCGCGGTGCCGAGCCCCGACGCGACCAGCGGCCGGCCCTACATGGTGCTGCTGCGCGTGCGCGAGTGGCTGCTCGCCGCGGACGGCCCGCTGCGACCGTGGGAGCAGGCCGGCACGTTGCCGCCGCTCGCCGTGCAGCTGCTGCAGAGCCCGCCGATCACCGACGGCGCGGAACGGGCGCAGCGTGAAGCCGAGTATGCGCGCCTCGCCGAGGAATGGTGTGCGGCGCGCACCGCCGACGGCCAGGCCGCCCGCGTCGATCGCAGCCGACCCGCGGTGCCGATGCTGGTGCGGACCGGCGACCGGGGCTTCCAGGTCGAACTGCTGGCGCCCGACGGCGGCGTCGCCAAGGTCGTGCTGCCGTACGCGTCGCGCTGGAGCCTGCTGCCGGCGCTGGTCGCGATCGCACTGGCGGTGCTGCTGCAGCGCGTGCTGTGGGCGCTGCTCGCCGCCGGCATCGTCGGCGGCATCGTGCACGTCGCCACCGCGCAGCCGGGCTTCGTCCCGGGCGCGCTCGACGCCGCGACCGGCGGCCTCTGGCACTTCGCCGCCGACGCGCTGTGGCGGCGCGCGATCTGCCACGACTTCTACCTGCGCATCACGGTGTTCGTGGTGTTCCTGTTCATGACCGTCGGCGTCATCACGCGCAACGGCGGCGTGCAGGGCATGGTGCTGCGGCTGCAGGGACTCGTGCGCGGGCCGGTCAGTGCGCAGCTGTGCAGCTATGTCGCCGGCCTGTTGGTGTTCTTCGACGACTACACGAACTGCCTCTTGGTCGGCACCACGATGCGGCCGCTGTGCGACCACCGCCGCGTGTCGCGCGCCAAGCTCGCCTACATCGTCGACTCGACGGCGGCACCGATCGCCGGGCTGTCGGTGTTCTCGACCTGGGTCGTCTACGAGATGTCGATGTACCGCGCGCCGCTGTCGCTGGTGACGCGGCCCGACGGCACGCCCTACGTGCCCAGCGACGCCTTCGAGGTGTTCCTGGCGACGATGCCGTTCCGCTGCTACTGCCTGTTCGCGCTGCTGCTGGTGCCGATGGTGGCGCTGCTGCGCCGCGACTTCGGGCCGATGCTCGCGGCCGAACGGCGGGCGCGGTTGCACGGTGAACTGCTGGCCCCGGGTGCCGTGCCGATGGTCGCCACCGACACCGCCCACGCGACGCCGCCGCCCGGCGTGCCGCTGCGCGCGCGCAACGCCGTGCTGCCGCTGCTGGTGCTGGTGCTCGGCACCGTCGCGACGATGGTGCTGTTCGGCCTCGACGACGCCATGGCCCTGCCGGGCGGCAGCGACCTGGCGACGCAGGTGCGCACCGTGCTGGCCAACGCGCAGAGCGACTGGGCGCTGCTCGGTGCGTCCGCCGCCGCCTGGCTGACCGCCGTGGCGCTGACGCTCGGCCAGCGCCTGCTGACGCTGCGCCAGCTGCTGGCGACGTCGCTGGCGGCGACACGCACGCTCTACCTCGCGTTCGGCATCCTGTTCCTGGCGTGGACGCTCGGCCACGTCTGCAGCGACCTTGGCACCAGCTTCTTCCTGACCGCCAGCGCGCGCGGCGCGATGCAGCCAGAACTGCTGCCGCTGCTGCTGTTCTTGGTCGCCGGCGCGATGGCGTTCGCGACCGGCACCAGCTTCGGCACGATGGCGATCCTGCTGCCGAACGTGGTCGTGCTGGCGCATCGCCTCGGCACCGACGCCGCGTTCACCGGCAGCGCCACAGCGGGCGGCCCGGCGCTGATGCTGCTGTGCATCGGCGCCGTGCTCGAAGGCGCCATCTTCGGCGACCACTGCTCGCCGATCAGCGACACCTCGGTGCTGAGTTCGCTGGGCTCGCAGTGCGACCTGATCGGCCACGTCACCACGCAGCTGCCCTACTCGCTGCTGGCGATGGTCACCGCCGCCGTCTGCGGCTACGTGCCACTCGCCGTGTTCGGCCCGCAGCTGTGGCCGTGGTGCCTCGCCGCCGGGATCGTGGTGATGGCGGCATTCCTGCTGCTGTTCGGCCGCGACCCGGGGCGACCACCGCCGGACGCGAACGCCGCCGCCGACGCCCCGCCGCCGGCTCGCTGAGGTCGATCTACGGCAGCAGCGCCGCCAGCTGGTCGAGGCGCGGCGACGGGCCCTGGCCGCGCAGCCGCGCAGACGCGAGCCACAAGCGCGCGAGCCGCACGTCGCCGGCCTGCAGCGCGGCGAACCCCATCTCCGCGGCTTCGTCGACGCTCGCTTCGACCGGTTCGATCGCCACCACCGGCACCGTCGGGAACACCACGCGTCCGCCTTGCTCGAGGCGAACGGTCGCTTCGTCGGAGCGGCTGTCGGCGACGCGCCCCGACAGCAATTCGCTGCCGCGGCGCACGCGCACCAACCGGCCCCGCGGCAGCGGTCGCGCGATCGGCACGGCACCGTCGTCGCGGCGCTGCGGCGACAGCAGCGCGACGTCGACCCCGGCCAGCGCCAGCGCCTGGTGCAACGACGGCAGCAGCGGCGCTTCGGCGTCGCTGGCCAGCAGGTCGAGGGCGTGGCGCGCCGTGAACACGTCGCCGCGCGCCAGCTGGGCGACGAGGCGCGAGCAGCACGTCGCCATCGCAGCACCGAGTTGTTCGGCCGGCATCGCCAACGCCGCCTGCTGGGCGCCGTCGAGCGGCAGTTCCCGCAGCTCGGCGAGGGTCGCGATGGCGAGGCCGAGGCGGCCGTCGTCGATCGTCGCCTGCAGCAGCGACAAGCGGCTGGCGAAGCGATCGGCATCGAAGGTCGGCGTCGCGGCCGCAGGCTGTGCGGTCACGGCGTTCGCCGACGACGCGGAGTTCGCCGAGGAGGCCTGGTCTGCCGGCGGCACGGTGGCCACGTTCGCGCGCGCCGACTCCGCCAACGGTGCCGCGGCGGCAGGCGCGGCCTCGGTGCCGTCGCCGCGCGCCGAGCCGACGGCCACGGGTGGCTGCGCGTCGGGCGTCGCCGCCGGCTCCCGTGCGGCCGCCAGCGGGTCGAACGGTGCCGGCCCTCGCTCCGCCCTGCCGACGAGCCCGAAGCCGCGGCCGATCAGGAACAGGATCAGCAGGCCTGCGAGGCCGAAGCGGACGCGTCGGAAGCGCGAACGCGCGGGACGGGGCTCGACCGGCGACGGAGCAGCCATGCAGCCATTGTCGCCAAAATCCGGCGCCGGGCTGCAGACCTCTTCGGTTCCTGCGGCGGCGCCGTCGCCACCGGCCGGTCGGGCGCGCGGCGCCCCCCGCCGCCAGCAGGCGCGTCAGCGCCGGTGCCAGTGCGCCGCGGTCTTGCGGGCGAGCCGCAGCACGCTCTCTTCGTCGGTCGCCGCCGCCAACTCGTCGGCGCCGAACCAGCGCAGGTCGTTCGACTCGTGCGAGGTCACCAGCGCCTGGCCGGGTGCGGCCTGCAGCAGGAAGCGCAGGTCCCAGTGCAAGTGCTCGGGCTCCTGCTTGCGCGCCGGGATCGGGTGCACGTCGAGGTCGAGCGGCACCAGCTCGGCACCGCTCCACGGCACGAAGCGGAACTCGGCCATGCCCGACTCCTCCTGCGCCTCGCGCAGCGCCGAGCGTTCGACGTGCTCCTCGCCGTCGACGTGGCCGCCGAGCTGCAGCCAGCGGCCGAGCTTGCGATGGTGCGTCAGCAGCGCCCGTTCGCCGTCGGCGTCGAGGATCCACGCCGAGGCGGTGATGTGGCCGGGCACGCACGAACGCAGCAGGCAGTCGTCGTGCGCGGCGACGAACGCACGGAAGCGCGCGACCAGTTCGCGCTCGGCCGGGAAGTGCGCTTCGTAGCGCTGCAGCAGTTCGTTCAGGGGACGTCGATGCATGGGCGGACCTGGTGGCGCAGCACGGCTTCGTCGACCTTGCCGTTCTGGTTGTGCGGCAGTGCCGGCAGCACCACGACCACCGCGGGCTGCATGTAGGACGGCAGCCGCGCGCGGCAGCGGCGCACGATCGCTGCGCGCAGCTCGGCGTCGGCGGCGTCGCCGGCACAGCACAGCACGATGCGGTGGCCGTCGGCGTTGCCGTGCAGGCCACCGTCGACGCCGAACACCGCGACCTCGCCGACGCCCGGCATGCCGGCGACGGCGAGCGCCACTTCGTCCGGCGACACGCGATGACCCTGCACCTTCAGCAGCCGGTCGCTGCGACCGACGAAGTAGTGCCGGCCGGCCTCGTCGCGGCGCACGATGTCGCCGGAGAACACGACGCGGCCGGACCCGCCGCGCGGATCGGGGCGGAAGCGCAGCGCGTCGTCGTCGGGGCGCCGCCAGTAGCCGTGCGCGACCAGGGCGCCGGCGTGCACCAGTTCGCCGGTCGCGGGCCCGTGCAGCACGTCGCCGCCGGGGCCGACCAGCAGCAGTTCGACGCCCGGCAGCGCGCGGCCGAAGGACTCCGGGTGCGCGTCGTACTCGTTGGGCGGCAGGAACGCGCTGCGGAACGCTTCGGTCAGCCCGTACATCGCGAACACCAGCACGTGCGGCCAGCAGCGCCGCAGCACCGCGCCGTCGCTCGGCCGCAGCGCGCCGCCGCTGTTGGTCACGTAGCGCAGCGACGCGCCGTCGGCCGCGGCCAATGCACCACTGGTCAGGCCGGTCGCGACCTCGTGCCACAACGACGGCACACCGGCGAGCCCGGTCGGCCGATGCCGCCGCAGCAGCTGGGCCAGTTCGCCGATGCCGAGATGGTCGGCGGCGGTGATGCGGCAGCCGACGTGCAGCGCCGCCAGCAGCTGGTTGAGGCCGTAGTCGAAGCTGAACGACAGCAGCGCCAGCACGTGGTCGGCCGCCGACAGCTGCAGGTAGCCGGCGACGATCGCAGCACCGAGCGCCAGGTTGTGATGGTCCTGGACGATGCCCTTGGCGCGGCCGGTGCTGCCGCTGGTGTAGAGCATGACCGCCGCCTGGCGGCCCGGCGGTGCCGGCAACGAGGCACCGCTGCTGGCCGTCGGCAACGGCTCGTGCGCGATCGCCGCGGTGCCGTTCGCCGGCACGAACACGCGGTGGCCGCGCAGCAGTTCGTCGGCATCCGGCAGCGCCAGCAGGCGCAGGGCTTCGGTGACCACGGCGAACGGCTCGCAGTCGGCGAGCACGTGCGCGATCTGGTCGCCCTTCAGCCGGCCGTGCAGCGGCACGGCGATGCCGCCGGCGGCGGCGACGGCCAGCAGCACGATCGCTTCGGCGAGGCTGCGCGGCAGCAGCACGACGACGCGGTCGCCGCGCGTGAGGCCCGCCTGCAACAGTCCCTGGGCTGTGGCTTCGACCGCGGCTGCGAAGGCCGCGGCGCCGATCCGTTCGTCCCCGACGCCGAACCACGGCGCATCCCCACCGCGGACGGCGGCTCGCCGCACGAGCGTCAGCAGATCGGGCGCGGGATCGACCATGGTGCGCAGCCTCGCCCGCTGCGGGCCGAGGCAGAACGAAGCCCGCTGGGAAGAGACCAGGCGGAAAGAGACCGGTCGGAACGTAGCGCGGGCTCGTCGGCGAGCACCGAAGTGATCACCGACGAGCCCGCGAGTGTGGTATCCCGGACGGGATTCGAACCCGTGTTACCAGAATGAAAATCTGGGGTCCTAGGCCGGACTAGACGACCGGGACGCACTTGGGCCGAAGAGTGTAGGCACGCGCGCCAGCTTTGCAAGACCGCGCTTTCGCTCGCGCGGCGGTCGGGCTCTCAGCTCAGGTTCTTCCATTCCTTGACGCTCGGCAGCTCCTGCAGGGAGCTGAGGCCGAAGCGGTCGAGGAACTGCTGGGTCGTGCCGTACTGCAGCGGGCGCCCCGGCACCTCGGCCCGGCCGGTGCAGCGCACCAGCTTGTGCTGCAGCAGCGTGCGCAGCATCGGGCCGGCCTTCACGCCGCGGATCGCTTCGATCTCGCTGCGCATGACCGGCTGGCGGTAGGCGATCACGGCGAGCGTCTCGAGTGCGGCGGGCGACAGCTTCTCGAGCTTCTTCACGCCGCGCAGGCGCTGCAGGTAGACGAACGCGGACGCGCCCGACATCCACTTGACGGTGTCGCCCGAGCGGGCGAGCTCGACCGGCAGGCCGAGCGAACGCATCTGCTGCTGCAGCAGCTCGAGCGCCTCGGCGACGAGCTTCTGCGTGGTGTTGCAGGCCTGGGCGAGGCGCAGCATCGACAGGCCTTCGCGCGACGTCAGCATCAGCACGTAGACGACCTTGGCCACCTCGGCGGCCGAGGTCAGCTCCGGTGCTGGCGGCAGGCCTTCTTCGTCGACGTGCTCGATCTCCTCTTCGATCGCCGCCACCTCGGCTTCGGCAGCGACGGCCGCGGCGGCATCGTCCGCCGCGATCTCGCCGGGCAGGTTCTCGGCCGCCGGCACCTCGGCCGCCGGCACCTCGACCGCAGCCGCCGCGTTCCCGTCCGCTTCGGGGAAGCCGAGCGGCTCCGACTGCGGGGCCGCTGCCATCGACGGCGTCGCGTCGGCAGTCTCGGCCGCGGGCTCGGTCGCGGGCAGCGGTTCGGCTGCCGCCGCCGGATCGACCGGCTGGCCGGCGCCCTGCGCCTCACCGGGCTCGCTGCTCTCGGGCGCGCTCATCGCTTCCACCGGCAGCGAGAAGCGGCCGCGCACGACGAGGTTGTCGGCAACCTGGCCGCGCTCGAACGCGACCAGTTCTTCGGGGCCCTTCTGGCGTTCGCGCGGCTCGTTCGACGTCGTGGTATCGGGCGGCAGCTCACGCGAGATCTCGTCCATGGACCACGCTTGTAGCAGCCCGCGGCGCCATTGTCATCGGCCCGGCGCAACCTGCTTCTCCGGCTGCGCATCGAGTTCGCCGCGCCAGCGCAGCAGGTAGGCGGTGGTCTCGATCGGCGAGATCGCGCGCGTTGCCAGTTCGGCATCGATCTCGTCGCGCACCGTCGCGAACGGCACCTCGCGGCCGGGCAGCCGTTCGAGGCAGTAGACCGCGAACCAGCGTTGCTCGTCGCCCCAGCGGGCGCGGAACGGCGCCGACACCTCGCCGCGCTGCAGGGTGAACGCGACCGCCGCCGCCGGGTGCTGCGAGCCGCGCCCGAACGCCGGCAGCAGGCCGCCCTCGCGCCGCGACGGGTCCTCGGAGTGGCGCAGCGCCAGGGTGCCGAAATCCGCCCCCTGGCGGACCTTCGCCACCACTTCCTCCACGACCTTCTCGTCCTGGTGCACGAGGAAGCGCACCTGCACGCGGTCCTCGCGCAGCGCCAGGTAGCGCAACACGTAGCCCTGGTAGAGCCGCTGGGCCGTGCGCAGCCGCAGCACCGAGCGCCAGTCGGCCTCGCGCATGCCGAACAGCCGCCAGACGTAGCGCTCGAGGTCCATGCCGGCGCCGAACTCCTCGCGCACCCGCTGCCGCACGTCCTGTTCTTCGGCCGCCGCCAGCGCCTCGACGCGGGCCGGATCGACGGCGATGCCATGCTGCTGCGCATGGCGGGCGACCAGCACGTCGAACACCAGCAGGTCGACGGCATCCAGCGCCAGCTTCGGATGCGCACTCAGCAGCCGCGCATACGCGTGGCTCTGCCGCAACACGACGTCGCCGACCCGTCCGACCTCGGCATCCCCCGCCTTCGGATCCGGCAGCAGGATCTCAGGTCCGAGCCCCGCCGCCACCGGCAGCGCCGCCGGCGGCACGACGACTGCAGCCGGCGCTGCGTCCTCAGGCTTCGGGGCCACGGCCGGCGCCTTGCCACCAGCCCGCGCCCCGGTGCCAGCACAAGCCGCGACCACGAGGCATCCAGCCAACAGCACACACCAGCGCTGCACCACCACCGTCACCGGGAAAGGCATCGCCACATCCTCGCCGATCCCCCGACCGCTGGCACCTGCCGAGTCGGAGACGCCGGACCGTCAGCCATCGCAGAGGCCGCAACCCCGCCACCCAGAAACGAAGCCGGCGTCCTCGTCGTTGAGCCGCGACCGCTTGCGGTCGTCGGCTCCTACCGGACGGTCGAGGCCCGCACCCTCGCGGCCCTCTAGTAGGCCCTGAAGCTGCGGTTGTACTTGAGGCCGTGGCAGGCCTGGCACTTCGACTGGCTCTCCCTGCCATTGCCACCGATGCTGACCAAGCCGCCGCGGCCGTAGCAAACCCCGCACGTCGACACGTACGGCGAACGCAGCACCAGCTGCCCGCTGTTCTCGGCGTAGAACGCGCGCAGCCAGCTGGTCTTCTCGATGCGCGAGGCCGAGCTCCACCAGCCTTCCTCGGTCTGCTCCTCTTCGCCGCCGCCCTGCTGCTGGATCTGCCGCGCACGGTTGCGCATCGCCTCCTGCATCATCTTGCGGAAGCGTTCCGCGTCGCGATCGACGGTCTGCTCCGCTTCGGCCGGCGCACCCTTGCCGACGTTCTTGGCGTCGATGCCCTTCATGATGCCCTGCTCGCCGAGCAGCCACGAACCGGAGCCGTAGTCGAACTGGTCGGCGCGCTTGCCGACCGGGTAGTTGCCGCGCGCGGCCCACAGTTCCTTGATCTCGGCCGGATCGAGCTTCATCTGCTTGGCCAGCGCCGAGACGATGTCGTCGGTCATCTTGCCCTGCGCGTACTCGCGCGCGACGTCGAGCGTGCAGCCCTCGCTGTCGATCTTCTTCTCGGCGACGGTGGCGATCGCGCGACGGAACTCGACCGCGACCGACGTCGACAGTGCGCGCTTCCGGGTCTCGGTGAACAGCTTCTTCTCCGCCTCGAACTCGGCCTTCAGCTTCGCCTGCGGGAACTCCTTCTCGAACTGCGCGATCAGCTTGCGGCCGCGTTCGAAGTCGGAGGTGCGGCCGCTGCTGCGCGACACCTGGATGTCCGACAGCAGCGTCAGCTCCTTCTCGGCATCGCGGAACTTGGTGAGCCGCTGGATCAACTGCTCGAGCAGCTGCGGGTTCTTGGTGCCGCCGAGCTTCTTCGCCGACTGCAGGTGCAGGTCGGCGTTCTCGTAGTCGCGCGCCTGGATCAGCCACTCGGCGATGCGCATGTGCTTGTCCGGATCCTCGCCCGGCTTCACCTCGTCCTTGACCTGCTGGTAATACTCGGCCTTGGTCAGCACCTGCGTCACCGGCGCGTCGATCTTGCGCACGCTGCGCAGATCGGCGCGGCGCACCGGGATCTGCACCCCGCGCTTCTGCACCAGCAGCTGCTCGTTGGTGGTCTCGACGATGCGGCCGACGACGACCGTGCGCTGGCCCTGGAACGAGTACTCGACCTCGTCGGCGCGCACCATCGGTTCGGACTGCGCGTCGCCGACCAGGTTGTGCTGGCGCTTCAACGCCGACGCACAGCCTTCCGACAGCTGCTCCCAGCGCAGGTCGAGCAGGCCGCCGTTGTCGAGGCGCCGCACGCGCAGCCCTTCGGAGTCGGGCTGGTCGACGACCGTCGCCAGCAGCAGGCGGCCGTCGCTGAGTTGCAGGGTCTGGCCCGGCAACGACGCGCCCAGCAGCAGCCAGGCGAGGCACAGAGAGACCAGTTGACAGAATCGCAGCATCGCACTCACCTCGGAGAGTTCTCTTGGTCGCGGCGGAAGCCGAGCACGCGGTCGCGCAGCGGCAGCTGCCGCGGCAGCACGCGGTAGAAGGTCGTGAAGTCGCCGCCGGCGGCGATGGCGCCGTCCTCGGGCGCCAGGTCTTCGCTGCCGGGCCAGCGCACGTCGACGCGCACCAGCAGCAGGTCCGGGCGGTCGCCGTGGGGCTTCGCCGTCGCCGACCACAGCATGCCGGGGAAGCCCGGGGCCGGTTGGTCGGTCATGGCGACGAACTTCGGCGCCCCGCCGTCCGGGTCGGGCACCAGCGCCTCCTGCTGCAGCCGGTGGATCACCAGGTCCGACAGCGCCCCCATCTCGAAGCGCGCGTCGCTGGTGCGCCGGTTGCCGACGGCGCTGGTCAGGGCGCCGATCAGCGCGGTGACGCCGAGCAGCAGGATCGACAGCGCCGCCAGCATCTCGGCCAGCGTGAAGCCGGCGCTGGCGTGCGGGCCAGGATGGCCGTGCGCGCCGGCGTCGCCGTGCAGGCCGCGGGTTTGCCGGAGATCAGTCATTCCAGTCGTCCTTGGCGTGCGCCAGGGGCACCACGAATTCCACCATGCGGCCGACGTGCACGCGCGCCGAGGCCGCGTGTTCCTGCGCCACGGTGCCGCGCTGGCCGCGCCGCAGGCCGATCAGCTTGTCGCCGTCGCGCTCGGCGTAGCCGATCCACTCGGTGCCGACCTTGACGTAGCCGCCGCTGTCGCGGCCGGGGAACGCTTCGCCGTCGTAGAGGTGCAGCGTCGTCTCGTCGGCGTCGAGCGACTGCAGCAGCAGGCCTTCGGGCGGGCCGCCGGCGACCTGCGCCACCGTGCAGCGCACCAGGATCGCGTGCGGGTGCACGTCGTCGCGCGGGTCGTTGCCACTCTCCGGCCCGCGGTCGAGCGCGAACTCGCCGCCGCTCGCCGCCGACACCAGCCAGCCGCCGCGCGCACTGTCCCAGCAGGCGAACGGACCGCCGCCGGTGCCCGGGTTCGCCGTCCACGACTTCGTCGTCTGGCCCCACAGCAGCACCTCGAAGTGCAGCAGGTCCTGCAGAACCGGCATCGTCACCTCGCGCAGCGCCAACGTCGGCAGCTCGGGGCTGCCCGGCACCGGCACAGTGAACGGATCGACGAAGCGATCCTGGGCGATCGGGATCGCCTGGCCCGGCAGGAACCAACCGGCGCGCAGTTCGAGCAGCGCCTCGTCGTCGCCGGCCTGCCGCCACGGCAGCAGCAGCAGCTGGCCGAGGCCGCGCAGCGGCTCGTGGCGCCGGAGCTCGGCGACCTTCTTCTCGAGCTCGGCCTCGGCGAGGTTCGGGTCGGCGGCCAGCAGGCGGGCGGTGATGCCGACGTCGATCAACGCCAGTTCGCGCTCGACCGACAGCTGCACCGACGCACGCAGCACCGACGCGCGCGCGATCGTCTTGTCCGGCCTGCTCGGCAGCCCGATCGGCAGCACCTGCACCACCAGGCGGTCGTCGACGACGTCGCGGTCGCGGCCGATCGTGGTGCCGCGGATCGCCGCGAGCTCGTCGGCGAGCACACGCTGCGCCTGGCTCGCGCGGTCGGCCAGCGCCTGGCCGAGTTCGCCCTCGCGGAACATGCGCACCCCGCTGTTGACCAGCTGCACCAGCATCACCAGGAAGCCGGACAGCAGGCCCATGACGATCAGCAGTTCGATCAGCGTGAAGCCGCCGCTGCGCGCGCGCCCGCCCGCCATGGCTTGGGTCGTGGTCATCGCGCACTCACCTGTTCGTGGAAGATGCTGGTCTGCCCTTCGTACTCGAGCACGACGTCCTGGATGCGCAGCGACTGCTTCCACGCGTGCGCGCGGAAGTTCGCCAGGTCGATGGCGCCCGGCAGGTAGTCGACCGCGAACCGCACCTCGACGCGGCTCGCCTGCTGGTTCAGCCGGTGGCCGGCCCCTTCGGCGGTGCCGCCCTTCGGCTGCATCAGTCCCGGCGCCACGTTGGGCTCGGCGTTCCACGGCGAACGACCGTCGATGCGCACCAGCACGACCGGCTCGACGCGCGCGTCGCTGCGCTGCTCGCGCCAGCGCAGCGAACGGAAGAACGCCGGCGCCTCGTTGAGCGTCAACTGCGTGTAGCCGAGCTCCGGATCGTCGCTGCGCTCCTCGTAGCGGTCCCAGTAGCGGAACGGGAACCCGATCACCGCCTCGCCGCTGGAGCCGCCTTGCGCCGCGCTGCCGAAGCGCCCGCGGAACAGGCCGCGCGACTGCGCACTGGCCGGGTCCTCGTCGGGCGGGAACCAACGCGGCATCTCGACCTGCACCTGCTGGCCGCGGCGGCGCACCCACGAGTAGTGCAGCAGTTCGCGGCCGAGCAGCAGCGTGCCGCCGCGCGGCGGCAGGGCGCCGAGCGCCTGCAGCGACAGCTCGCTGTCGCGCGGGCCGACTCCGCGGTTCAGGATCGCCGCCGGCACGTGCGTCAGGAAGCGCACGCGGGCGCCGCGGTCGTGGCCGCGCGCCTGCGTGTTCAACAGCCCGCGGCCGTTGACGGCGACGGTGAACACGCCGTTGGCGCGGCCCTGGTAGGCGAGGATCTCGCCGTCGATCTCGACCAGGCCACCGTCCTGCGGGAACTCGAGCGTGCGGTCGTTCTGGAAGAACTGGCCGCCCGAGCTGTGCACGACGAAGCCGCGGTCGACCGAGAACTGCTGCGCCGACGCATCGCACGGCGTGTCGAGGATCAGATCGGGTGCCGTCTGGTGCGTGACCGCGATCTCGTCGACGAAGCCCTGCAGCGGCTGCGCCGAGTTGAGGCCGGCGCCGAGCATCGGCGTCGCACAGTAGGCCGCCGGCAGCTCGCCGCTCGGGAACTTGACGACGCGGTCGAAGCGCCGCGGGTCGTCGATGTTGGTGTTCGCCGGCGCGCCGAGCATGCCGACGTTGACCGCCGCCTGGAACGCGACCAGCTGGAACGGCCACGGGCCGAGCAGTTCCGGCGGCGTCTGGTTGCGGTTGCCGAGGTTGTCCGAGCCGTAGCGCCGCGCCGCCCAGTTCACCGTCTGCCACTCGACGGAGGGCCGCGTGCTGCCGTTCGCCGCCGCCGAACGCGCGTTGACCAGCGCGACGCGGTCGTTGCGGCCGCAGCGCCCGGTGTAGGCGCCGTAGTTGCCCCAGTTCAGCTGCAGGCGATGGCACGGCAGCACGCTGGCGCCGTTGTGCGCGTGCGAGCTGGTGCCGGTGAACGGATCGCCGCGGAACTCGAGTGCCTGCCGGGCCACCCGGATCTGCGGGAACGTGCTCTCGAGCTGCGGCGTGTAGCCGATGAAGCCGGCGGTCGCCGTCACGTTGCCCCACGGCGGCGCCGCCGGCGCGGCGACGACCGACTGCGGGCCGCTGGTGCCCGGGCCGAGCTGCACCGTCTCCGGCGCCGCCCGCTGCGTCAGCTGGAAGTAGAGGTTCGCCCACGCCGCGCGGTTGGCGCGGCAGACGAAGCCGTTGTTGATGGTGTCGTAGCGCACCCACTCGGTGTCGTTGGGCGAGCCCGGCGTGAAGATCTGCAGCCACTCGGTCAGCAGCGTCGTCGCCGGATCCGGCAGCACGCGCGCGTTCTGCACGCCGAGCGAGATCGGCACGACCCACAGGATCAGCGTCGGCACGTTGTCGAAGAACACCGTGCCCGCACCACCGCCGGCGCCGTTGCCGACCTGCCACTGCTCCCAGTCGCAGACGAACTGCCGCAGCACGCCCGCCTGGAAGAAGCTGTTGTTGATCTGGGCGTCGTTGCCGGGCAGCGTCTGCCCGCGCTGCACGCCGGTCAGCTTGTTGCCCTGCCGCGCCGTGTAGCGGATCAACTCGATGCCGCCGACGAACGCCGACTGGGCGACGACGCCGAGCGGCGGGTCGAACTGGAACTGCCGCTGCACCAGCAGCGCGAAGCCGCCGGTGGTCGGGAACGCCTCCTGGATCTGCTGCTGGGCCTGGGTCGGCGGGTAGTTGTTGTTGCCGACGGGGTTCGGGATCGGGTCCGCGAGTTCGATCTCGCCGGCGTTCCACTGCTGGTCGATGCCACGCCCGATGTTGATCGACGCCATCGGCGTGTTGATCTGGATCGGCCGCGGGTTCTGCACGAAGCCGCGCGCGACCGCGAAGCCGCCGACCGCCCCGCTGAGCGCGGTGGCGCCGGGCATCATCGGCGAGTTGTCGCTGAGCAACGCCGAGTAGCCGTAGAGCTCCACCATCGACCCGGCCGGGTGCGCCGGGAAGAAGTCGAGGTTGACGCCGGCGAAGCGCGGGTCGTTGAGGTCGACGGTCGGCCGGCCGTTCTGGTCGGTCGGGATCGACGGCCGGTGTTCGCGCCCGATCTGCCGCGCCCCGCGACCGCCGAGCGAGTCGACGTAGCGGCAGCGGAAGCTGTTGCCCTGGATCGCCGAATACTCGAACAGCTCGAGGCCGATGCGCAGCACGCCGACCGGCGGGAAACCCTCGGTGCTCTCGACCTGCAGGTCGAGGAAGCGGTCGTTGCCGGCGACGCCGGGCAGCGTCTGGTTGTTGGCGAGGTTCGGGTCGAACGTCGGCAGCGGCGCCGACAGCCACGTCACGTAGCGCGGCCGGCCGCGCACGACGCCATCGACCAGCAGCGACATGTCGGCGGCGCGCCCCTGGTAGGCCGACATCGCCACGTGCAGCGGCGTGTTCGCCGGCAACGCCAGTTCGGCCAGCGGCACGCGCCACTCGGCGGCGCTGCGCTGCACGCCGGCCGGCGACGACGCCGGCGCTGGGTCGAGGCCCGCTTCGTCGAGGCACTCGAACACCAGGTTGTTGTCGCGCACCAGCAGCGCCAGGCGGTTGCGCGTCTCGCTGCCGACGCCGTGGTCGAACAGCACCGATGCGCCGAGCGACTGCGGCTCGACCCAGAACGACAGCGCGAAGCGATCGACGAAGCTGTTCGGCGCCGCGAACGGGAACCGCACCTGGTCGTGCCGGGGATTGGTGTTGTTGCCGCCGGCACCGGCACCGCCGCCCGCACCACCGCCGCCCGCACCAGCGGCGGTCGCCGGCCCGGTGTTCTGCATCGCGAACGGCCCGGCCTTGCTCAGGTCGTGGCCGTGCACGCTCGGCGCCATCGAGAAGTCCTGGAACGTGCTGGTGAAGTCGGGCCGCGTCGCCTGCACCTGCCAGCGGCCCGGCGGCGTCGTCGCGTTCGCCGGCGTGGCGCCGGCGTCGGTGGTGTCGGTGCTGGGAAAGCGCGGCGCGCCGAAGCCGAACTGCGGGTAGGCGACCGGCGCCAGGTGCGGGAAGTAGCGCGGCGCCGGGTCGTTGCCGACCTCGCGCTGCTGCGGATGGCCGAGGTTGACCGGCGTCGTGGTCCAGAACGGCGAGCGACGATCGAGCACGAACGCCTCTTCGAAGCGCTCCTGCGTCGCCCACTGCTGCTGCAGCGTGAAGCCCGGCAGCACGGCGGCGATGCCGGTGCGTTCGTGGCGCGCCGCGATCTCGTCGGCGACGACGCTGCGCATGCGGCTGGCACCGGCGCGGTAGTGGAACCACGGCCCACTGGCGAAGCAGATCGGCGCCGTGCCCATGTCGAGCGCGCTGTCGCGGCCAGTCTGCAGGTTGCGGTAGACGTAGAGCCACAGCAGGCGCTCCTGGTCGTTCATCGCCTGGGCGAGCCGCGGCTCGAACACACGCGTCACCAGATCCTGCCAGCCCTGGAACGGCGCACCGCCGGTGTCCTCGCCGGCTTCGGCCCCGCCGCGCAGGCGCAGCCATTCTTCGGCGAGGTCTTGCGCCATCGCGCGCCCGAGCGTGCGCGGCGTCTGCCGCTGCAGCCCCTTCGCGTCCGGCACCCGCACCATCTGCGCCTGGCTGAGTTCGGCCAGCAACGCCGTCAGCACCTCGACCGGCGCCGTGTTGACGTTGACCGGGGCCGGGATCATCGGCTCGACCAGCGTGTCGGTCGCCGGGAACGAGTGCACGACCGGCTCGAGCAGCGTCAGCAGGAACACCGACGGCAGCAGCAGTTCGGTCAGGCCGCGCTGCGTCGACGCCGACATCACCAGCGCGTACTCGACCTGGCCGGTGCGGGTGTCGCGCAGCCGCACGGTGCTGCCGGGGCCGACGTGCAGCGCCGACTTGACGACCATCGTCTGGCCGCTGCCGGCGTCGAGCTGGTTGAACACGCGCTCGGGCCGGCCCCACGTCGCCGCCGTGGTCGCCATCGCGTCGACGGCGAACGCGCGCGACAGCTGGTCGAGCTCGCTCGGCGTGAACGTGCCGAAGCCGGCGGCGCCGATGCCGACCAGGTCGCCGACCGCGCGGTACGGCGCGCGCTCGCTGCGTTCGCTGCCGCGCGACAGGAACGGCCACGCCGCCGCCAGCACGCAGCGGTAATCGAGCACCAGAGCCCCGGCGAGCAGCGTGTCGGGCTTCTCCGCATTGGCGCCGTCGCCGCCACCGCCGCCCGTAGCCGGCCGGCTGCGCACGACGCCGAGCAGGTCGTTGCCGCGCTTCTCGCTGTACTGGAAGCGCTCGCCGGCGACCCAGACGTGGCCGCTGTCGGGCAGCCGCGTCGCGTCCTCGAGCAGCAAGGCACTCGCGTCCGGCGTCAGGTCCTCGCGCAGGCGCGTGGTCGAACCGAGCACGTTGGCGAACAGCAGCGGCGAAGCGCCGTCGAGCCCGAGGAAGCGCTGCAGGTCGGTGACCTCGCCGCCAAAGCGCACGCGACCGCCTTCGCCGAGCGCCTCGAAGCCGGCCGGCACGTCGATGCGGGCCGGGAACTCGGCGAGGCCGTCGTGACTCGGCGTCAGGTCGACCGACGGGTGCGACAACGCGGCGTCGGCGAGCAGCAGTTCGCGCGCGCTGGCCGACGCCTGGTGCACGGCGGCGACCTCGGCGTCGTGGCGGGCCGAGGTGACGCCGGCCGCCATCGAGATGGCGAACGGCAATGCCAGCAGCAACAGCAGCGTCAGCGCGACCAGCACCGCGACCAGTGCGAGGCCGCGCTCGGCGGCTGGACCGCGGGGCGCGCGCAGCGAACCGAGCGGCAACGTCGTCGGCGTGTTCACTTGTCGCCCTCCAGCGGCACGTAGGTGACCTCGGGGGCCGCGATCGGCGCGCCGTGCAGGTCGTAGGAGAAATGGAACGTGCGCGTCGGCTGCAGTTCGATCGGCAGCGTCTGCGGCGGCCCCATCTCGTAGACGAACCAGCGCACCTCGTCGACGAGGCCGGGCAGCGGCGTCTCCGCCGGGCCGATCTCGAACACGCCGTCCGGCTCCTGCAGCGGCGCACCCGCGATCGGCGCGTTCGCCACTTCGCGGCCGTCGACCTGCAGCCACGCGAGGCGGCCGTTGCAGCAGACGTCGACGGTGCACCAGCGCTGCAGCGGCAGCGGCACGTCGGACACCACGGCCGCGAGTGCCGGCCCGGCGTCGGCGCGCAGGCGCAGACGCATGGTCGGCAGCAGGTCCTCGTCGACGATCAGTTCGATCGCCGGCGGCAGCCGCAGGATGGTCGCCCGCGTGCGCGAGGTCAGGAACAGGTCGAGCCGGCAGACGAAGCCGTCGCGCAGGTCCATGACCGCCGGCGTCACCGGCCAGCGCAGCAGCGAGCTCTTGGTGTTGCCGCCGGAGCTGCGCGCGTGGCCGAAGCGGCCGCCGGGCACGTCCTCGCCGGCGATCATCGGCACCAGCGCTTCGTCGTACGACGACTGCCCGGGCTCGAAGCCGAACACCGCCACCGGCCGCAGCATCAGCGTCTGCACCGACGCCGCCTGGTTGTCGATCCCGGGGCGCACCCACACCTCGGTCGGCACGCCCTGCGACCGCGCGGTGACCTGCGCCGCGCGGCAGGCGCCGCCGATCACGGAGGCCGCGATCATCTGCGGGTCGCGGCGGCCGAGCACCCCCACCGCCATGCCGGTCAACACCGACAGCAGGCCCATGACGATCAGCAGCTCGAGCAGCGTGAAGCCACCGGCCGTGCGTGGTCGGGTGCAACCGGCGGTGGTGCGGATCGGCAGCGTGCGGGCCATCGGGGATCTCGGTTGCGACCTCGGTGCGGAACGGGAAGTCGGTGCGGAACGGGAACTTGGTGCGGAACGGGAACTTGGCTGTCCGGCCAGGCGATCAGTTGTCCGGCCAGGAGATGTCGTCGGCGGTGCCGAACGTGCGGTCCGGGCCGGCACTGAGCAGCTGGAAGCCGTTGCGGCCGAGCACGACGTTGTCCTGGCGCTTCTTCGGCACCACCTTGACCGCGTCGAGGTCTTCGCCGGGCACGACCAGCTGCGGCTTGTCCATGTTCGTCTTCTCGAAGTAGACGATCGGCGTGCCCCACGCGTCCGCGAACTCCATGCGGTCGCTGGTGTCGAACGCCTTGATGTTGGCGCCGTGGGCGTCGTTGTCGGTGTTGGTCCGCGCGACCGGCTGCAGCTGGGCCACGAACTTGGTCGTCTGGCCGAGGAACACCAGCAGCGACTCGCCGCCGGTGTTGCGGCCGTTGTCGGCCTTCCAGCTGGTCTTCGCGTCCGGCTCGCGCGGGCGCAGGTCGTCCGGCGGGTAGTAGCCGAGCGAGCCCTTGAACTCCTCGATGCACGGCGCCAGCGTCGCCTGCAGCAGCGTCTGCGTCTGCTGGATCTTCGCCGTCTCGCCGGTCTCCAGCAGCGTCGGCAGCAGCACCGCCGACAACAGCCCGAGGATGCCGACGACGATCAGCAGCTCGATCAGCGTGAAGCCCGACGCAGGCGTCCGGCGGGTGTGGGGAATGGCGTGACGGCTGGTGCTCATGCGTCCTTGCGGCGTTCGAGGTGGTAGTCGTCGAAGGCGACGTCGAGGTCGCTGTCCTTGCCGGCACTGCCGAACACGAACGTCTTCAGCTCGTTGCTGGTGCTGCCGCTGAACGACTTCAGCTCGCGGCGGTGCACGATCGCGCCGTTCCACTCGACCAGCAGCGTGAACTGCTTCTCGCCGCGCGGCTCGACCCGCAGCGACAGCTTCTGCAGCGCCCGGCGGTCGAAGCCGGGCACCTCGAGGGCGGTGCCGGGTTCGCCCGCCTTGTCGTCGTCCTTCTGGCCGTCGAGCAGGCGCAGCCACGGCTTGCCGTTGCGCACGCCGAGCAGCGCCTGGAAGTCGATGCCACTGGTGCCGCGCGAGACCTCGATGCCGAGGCCGCTGAAGCCGTCGCTCGGCGACGCCTTGGCGCCGAGCTTCATGTCGACGCCGACGGCGAGGAAGTTGCGGCCCTTGGCGACCGCGAGTTCGCGCTCGGCCCAGATCTCGACCATGCCCGGGTCGCCGAGGCGTTCGCCGCGGCCGTTGCGCGCCACGTGCCCGCGCAGCACCACGCCACCGTCGACCAGCTCCGGCTTCAGCTCGCCGTCGTTGTGCTTGACCCAGATGCGGCCGAGGTCGGCGCGGCCGAAGCCGTCGTTCAGCATCTCCTTCTGCGCGTGGTCGAAGATCGCCGCGGCCGAGGCCTTCGCCCAGACCATCACCGGATGATCCTTCGGCAGGTTCTGTTCGAGCTTTTGCAGGTCGTAGGCGGCGTCGTCGACGGAGCCGAGGCTGTACTTGACCACCGCCAGCGCACCGTTGGCGAACGCGCGCTCACGGTCGTCGGCCGCCGCATCGCGCGCCTTCTGGAAGGCCGCCTCGGCGGCGGTGACGTCCGCGGCGCGGAACGACTGCACGCCCTGCACCTCGAACAGCTCGCGGCGCGGCGGCTCGCACAGCTGCACGGCGCGGTCGGCATAGCGCCGCGCCGCCAGGGCCGCGTCGGCCAGCGCGTCGCCGGCCATCTCGGTCGAACGCGCGCCCTTGGTCAGCGACATCTCGACGATCGCGTGCACGAAGTCGTCGCGCTGGCGCAGCACCGCGCGCAGCGCCTCCTCGGCGCCATCGTTGCCGAGCAGGCGCTGGCAGCGCCCGCGCAGGTAGGTCGCGTAGACGTCCTGCGGATCGGCCTCGAGCGCCCGGTCGAGCGCGCCGAGGGCGTTGTCGAGCTGGCCGAGCCGCGACCACAGCAGCGCGAGACCGGCCTGCGCGCGATGGCGCAAGAGCGGCTGCTGGTCCGAGACCTGCACCAGCAGGTCGTGCGCCTCCTGCCACTTCTGCTGGCGCAGCAGGCACGCCGCCACGCCGAGCTGGGCCGGGCCGGCGTCGACGCCGCCGGCCACCTGCTGGAACGCACTCGCCGCCGCGGCCACGTCGCCGGCGGCGTAGGCGATGCAACCCGCGAGGTATGGCTGCGGGCTGGCACTCGGCAGCTGCTGCAGTGCGGCCTTGGCGCCGGCGACGTCGCCGACGGCGAGGCGGCAGGCGACGATCGAGCGCACGACGCGCGGCAGGTCCTCCGGCGCCAGCGTGCCGATCGTGCCCTCGGCCGCCCGCACGGCGACCATCGCTTCGGCGGAGCGGCCGCGCTGGCGCAGGAAGTCGGCCAGGGCCGCGTGCATGCGGGCATCGACCGGTGCCAGCTTGACCGCCTGCCGCAGGTCGTTCTCGGCGTCCTGCCACAGGCCCAGGCGCGCGCGCACGTTGGCCAGGCCTTCGAAGCGCAGCGCCGCGTCGAGGCCGTTCGGCGGCAGCGACTCGAGCAGCGCCACTTCGCCGACGACGTCGCCGCGGGCGCGCAGCACGTCGAGTTCGAGGCGCCAGCCGTCGAGCAGCCCCGGGGTCGCGCGGTAGGCCTGCGCCTGGCGCAGCGCCTCGTCGTAGATCCAACCTTCGATCTTCGCCTTCTCCAGCAGCCACAGCACCGTCTCGCGGCGCTTCTGCGGCGTGCCGGTGCCGTCGCGCACCTGGCGGGCGACGTCGTTGCGCAGCGTGCCGGCGAGCACGATCTTGTCGATCTTCACGCCTTCGCCGCCGAACGTCATCACCTCGCCGTCGCGCCCCTTCTCGAGGTCGCGCAGGCGCAGGCGCAGCACCCTGCTGCCGAAGTCGCCGGACTTCTCGAGCGCCAACAGCTCCACGCCTTCGACCGGCAGCAGCGTGCCCCAGAACGCCGCCGAGAGACCGCCGGCGAAGACGCGGTCGTAGGTGCGCGCCGCGTTGCGCTCGCGGACCTCGCGGGTCGGCGCCGCCGCCGGCTCGACCGGGGCGGGCGACGCTTCCGCGGCCGGCGCGTCGCCGGTGGTGTTGATCGCGACCTCGGCGACCACGGCCCCGTCGATCGCCAGGATCGAGTAGTGGCCGGGGTCGGGGCCCGGATCGAGCGGCAGCGCCACCACCGACATCGGCGCGCGCGGCGGGAACTCGATCGGCCGCGGCGGCAGCGGCTGCGTCTCGCTCGGCTCGACGAACGGATCGCGGCGCGCCGGCTTCGGCGCCGTGGCGTCGGCCAGCACGTAGCCACGCACCGGCGTCGGCTTGTAGTCCTCCTGCTGCAGGCGGATCGCCGGCGGCGCATCCGGGCTGCGGAAGTACTTCGGCGCGACCAAGGCCGCGACGCCGAGCGTCGCCAATGCCAGCACCTGTTCCTTGCGGATCGCCATGCTCACTTCGCCTCTGCGGACTTGCCGTCCTGGGTCTGCGGGACGTTCTTGAACTGCACGCCGAGCACCGTGCCCTTCAGCGTGCACGGCTCGCCGCGCCGGGTCGGCTGCATCATCTGCCAGCCGTCGACCACCAGCGTGCGCCCGGACTGCCGGCACGACTCGAGCAGGCGCAGCAGCGTCGCTTCGTCGGCCTGCACGGTGAACGAGACCTGCTCCTGCACCAGCAGGTCGCGCAGGTCGACTTCGCCGGCGCGCGGCGCCCGCGCGGTGCTGCGCTGGCCGCGGCGCGCGTCGAGCTTCATGCCGACGATCGCGCGCAGACCGATCGCCTCGGGTCGCTCGGCCTTGACCGCGTCGTGCGCCGCGAACAGCCGCTTCTGCAGCTCGTCGAGCACGGCGAGACCGAGCAGCATGCCGCGCGTGTCGTCCGCCGTGGTCGGAATCTCCCAGGTGATGCTGGCTTCGCTGCACTGCACCATGCGTTCGCTGGCGGCGCTGGTGATCGCCTGCTTCAGGGAGAGGCCGGTCTGGTAGCCGTAGGTGTCGTGCGCGCCCTTGCCCTCGAGCTCGAAGCGCTTGTCCGGCACGAACGCCAGCTCGGCTTGCAGCGCCGCCCGGGCCTTCTGCAGCTCCGCCAGTTCGGCGGCGGCGGCGGCTTGCGCCTCCTTGCCGTAGGCCTGCGCCTTCTGGCCGAGCTTCGACGCCGACAGCCGCTGCGGCTGCAGCGACGAATCGACCACGGTGCCGGCGATCAGCCACACCACCGCACCGGCGGCGCCGCCGATCAGCCAGCGCTTGTTCTCCTGCACGAATGCGCCGATGTCCATCAGCGGCCTCCCGCGAGTTCGAAGGTCACCTTGAAACGCTCCACGCTCTCCTGGCCCGCCGGTAGCGGGTCCATGCGCGGATTGAGATCCGCCAACGACGGGTCGGCCTTCAGCCGGGCGACGAAGTCGGTGACGACGCGGCTGGTGTCGACGCCGTTCAGCGGCTTGCCGGCCACCTCGACGACGATCGGGTCGCGCTTCTTGCTGCCGCCGCTCGCGGCACCAGTGCCGCTCTTGGCCTCGAGCTTCTGGATCCACAGCTCCGGCGGCAGGTTGGCGACCACGGCGCGCTGCACGCGCAAGAGGCCGTGCATCGGCTGCACCACCGTCGTCAGGTGCTCGACGACGGCGCGTTCGACCTTGCTCGCCTCGATCGCCTCGACGGCGCGATCGTGCACCTTGTTGGCGGCGTTGATGCGGATCTTCGCCTGCTGGTTCGCTTCCTCGACCGCCTTCACTTCGTTCTTGCGGTGCAGGAACTGCAGCACGAGCACGACCACGACGAGCAGGCCGGCGACGAGGTTCCACACCGTGCGCTGCTGGAAGCGCAGCCGCTTCTTCACCGCCTCCGGCAGGATCTCGATCGCGTAGAGCGAGTCGTCGAGGCGCCCCACCGCGAGGCCGAGCGCCACCGCCGCTTCGTGCCGCATCGCCTGCAGTTGCTCGGCGTCGGCCGGCGGCAGCGCCGACAGGTCGGCGTTGGCGAACGGGTCGAACAGCTCGACCGGGCAGCGCAGCGCCTCGCGCAGGAACGCGCGCAGGCCGCGCAGCCTGGCGCCGCCTCCGGCGAGCAGCACCTGGTCGAGGCGCAGGTCGGCGAGCTTCGTCTGCGCCTTGCAGAACGACAGCGAACTCTGGATCGCCGCCGAGATCGACGAGGCGCCGCCGGCGGCGGCCATCGTCACCTTCTCGGCCTGGCCGCTGGCGTAGCGACCGCGGCTCTGCGGATCGAGGTCGAGCAGGTCCTTCTTCAGCGCCTCGGCCTTGCGCTCGCTGACGTTGAACGCCGAGGCGATCGCGTCGTCGAGCACCTTGGTGCCGGTGCCGAGGTTGCGGGCGAACAGCAGGTCGGTGCCCTTGACGATGGCGAGGTCCATCGTCGTGTGGCCGATGTTGACCAGGCAGACGACGGCGTCGGCTTCGACCGGGCCGCACTTCAGGAACGCGTTGTAGAGCGCGGTGCAGTTCGGCACGAACGCAGCGACGCTGCCGTTCGAGCGCTTCACCTCGTCCTGCAGGCGATCGAGCGCTTCGTCCTTGGCCAGCGCCAGCAGCACCGTGTCGACACCCGCTTCGGCATCCTGCTGCGGCAGCAGGTTGTAGTCGGCCGACAAGGCGCCGCCGGACTGCTGCGCCAGGTCCTGGATCTCGAGCTCCATCAGGTTGCGCAGCTGCCAGTCCGGCGTCGGCGGCACCTGGCTGTAGCGCAGCGTCATGTCGCGGCCGGCGAGGCCGCAGACGACGCCGGCGAGCGGCACGTCGGCTTGGCGCAGCGCCACCGGAGCATCGTTGTCGCCGCGCGGCAGACCGGCGAAGCGCAGCACCTTGACGCCGTGCTTGCCCACCGACGCCACCAGGATCTTGGCGCTGTGACTGCCGAGGTCGACGGCGGTCGCTTTGTTGGCCATGGTTCGTTCCGTTCTCTCGTGTGCGGTTCGTTCGTCGGGACCGCGAGGCGACTCGCGGCCGGGTGATCGCGCCCCGTGGCGCGCGCTACTTGCCGTCCTCCGGCTTGCCACCATCCTGCTGGCCGGCCGGCTTGCCGGCGCCCTCGCCGAGGTGACGCGCGACGTAGTCCTCGATCCACTTCGCCAGCACCGGCTGCTGGGCCTCGGCGAACACCTTCGTCAGCTGTTCGAGCCGCGCGCGTTCGGCGCCGCGGTTGCCGTCGTCGAGGGCCTGCAGGCGCGCCAACGCCGCGGTGCGCAGCGCCTTCAGCCCCTTCGGGTCGTCGAGGTTCTGGTCGCCGTAGATCGCCTCCAGCGAGTCGACGCCGAACGCGACGCGCTCGAAGCCGCCGCGCGTGTTGAAGAACTGCGCCTCGTCGAGGTCGGCCTGCAGCCGGCGCACGGCGCGCGTCTGCGCCGCCATCAGCTCGGTGCGCAGCACCTGCGCTTCGGCCAGCACCTCGGAGTCCATCGGTGCGCGCTGCACCAGCTCGCGCAGCAGGTCGAGCGCCTCGCCCGGGCGCCCGCCGCCGGCCCGCTGCCGGGCCTTGGCGACGCCGTCGATCGCGAGCTTGCGTTCGGCCGGGAAGTCGAGCACGACCTCGAACTTGCTCGCCGCCGCGTCGAGCGCGAAGGTGCCGCCGCCGACCTTGCCGGTGCACGCCACCGGGGCGTCGAAGCGCCACAAGGCGCGGGTGGTGCCGGCACCGGTCAGCAGCGACTGCGCCTGGAAGCCGCCTTCCGCGGGCGCCGCCGCGAACGACGGTTCGCCACCGCTGGCGATCAGCAGGCCGCCGGCTGCGTCGGCGGGCAACGCCAGCCGCAGCGACGGGACACCGTTCGCCGCGACCGCGAAGCCGCGCTCGATCGGCGTCACCTGCAGCGACGCGCCGAGGTCGGACAGCGCGCAGAGTTCGGCTTTGTGCAGCCCCGCGAGCTCCGCCGGCACCTCGCCGGGCAGCACCGCGCGCAGGATCACCGGCGCGTCCATGTCGACCGAGCGCAGCGCCAGCGCCGCCCCGCTGCCGAGCATGGTCTGGCCGGTGTCGGCGAGCTTCAGCTCGACCAGCGTCGCGTCGCCGCCGTCGGTGACGGCGACGTCGTCGACGGCCACCGCATCGCCGGCCGCCGGCATCACGGCGACGACTTCGACCTGCAGGTGGTTGCAGCCGGGCGGCACGGCGATGGGCAAGGACACGCGCTGGAAGCCGCTCGGGTGCGCGACCACCGCACTGCCGGTGCGGAAGCGGAACGGCATCTGTTCGTTGTCGGAGCCGAGCAGCACGCGCACCGCCGCGCGGGCACCGCCGGTGCAGCGCAGGTGTGCCGCCACCGTCACCGTGCGTCCGGGCAGCACGGTCAGCGGCTTCTGCGTGCGCAGCACGGCGAAGTCCTTGCCGTCGGGGCCGTCGACGCGTTCGCACTGCAGCGCCCCAGCGCCGCTGTGGCCGCGGCCGATCGCCTGGAACGTCGCCCCGCCGACGCGCTCCCACCCCTCTTCGACCTCGCACTGCGCGAGCTCGTTCGGGAGCTTGTTGCCGTCGACGACGAGCGCCGCCCGCGGACCACCACCGGCCGCCGGACCGTCGCCCCCTTCGGCCTCGGCCTTGCCGCGCAGCCAGAACCAGGCGCCACCGCCGGCGGCGAGCAGCGCCACCAGCGCCACCACCGCCGTGGCGCCGGAACGCTTCTGCACGCGGCCGGCATCGAGCCGGCGCACCGACAGTTCGCCGGCGTCGACCGGAGCGCTGGCGCCGTCGCCCGCGAGCCGGAACTTCACCTGCAGGCGGCCGACGGTCACGACGTCGCCGGGAGTCAGCACCAGCTCGGTGATGCGCTTGCCGTCGAGGAACGTGCCGTTGGTCGAGCCGAGGTCGCGCAGCACGTGGCGGTCGCCTTCGGGCACGACCTCGGCGTGCACACCGGAGGTCTTCTCGTCGGCCAGCACCAGATCGTTGCCGGGGCGACGGCCGATGCGCACTGGGCGATCGGCAACGGGAACGACCTCACCAGCGCGATCCCCATCGAGGATCTCGAGGACGTAGTTGGCCATACAGGTAGGAGAGGGGTCTCGACGCCCGGACCCCGGGCGCCTCCCGCGGCATCGGCGATACCGCGCGAAAGACGGTCGGGGCCTGACCGTAGCGTGGGCGGAGGGGGACGCGAACGCCGACCACGGCTAGTTCCCAAACTACCGTTGGTTGACAGCACCGCAAGGCTCGGCTCCGTGTTCGCCGCGACCTCGCCGACGTACAACCCCCGGCAGTCATGGCGCACCGCTACTTCGTCGACCACCTGCCCGAGCCCGGCCCCACCACCCTGGACGGCGATTTGGCCCACCATCTCGGCCGCGTGCTGCGCAGCCGCCCCGGCGAGGAAGTCGTGCTCGGCGACGGGCGCGGTGGCACGGCGCGAGCGACGATCGCGGCGGTCGGACGCGATCGCGTCGCACTGCAGGTGGCCGAAGTGCACCACGAGGCACCACCGGCACCGACGGTGCTGCTGGCCTTCGCGCCACCGCGGCAACAGCGCGGCGAGTGGCTGTTCGAGCACGGCACCGAGGTCGGCGTCGCCGCCTTCCAACCGCTGTGGACGCAGCGCACGCGGCCACAAGGCGAACGCCCGGAACGCTGGGCCAAGGTCGTGCGCGCCGCCGCCGGCCAGTGCGACCGCGCGTGGCTGCCCGAGGTGAAGCCGGCGATCGAGTTCGCCGCGTTCCTGCAGCAGCCCGGGTTGCCGGCGGCACGTTGGCTGGCGACGGCGAACGCACCGCCGCTGCGCGACCTGCTCGGCGCGTCGACGGCATCGACGACGCACGCCGTGCTGCTGGTCGGCCCCGAAGGTGGCTTCACCGCCGAGGAGCAGGCGGCGGCGGCGGCGGCCGGGTTCCGGCCGTGCGGGCTCGGTCCGCACATCCTGCGCACCGAGACGGCGGCGCTGGTCGGTGCGGCGATGCTGCTCGCGGCCGCCGGCGGAGACTGAGCGACGCTTCGTGCGGAAACGCCGAAGGGCGCCGTGTGGCGCCCTTCGTGCATTCGACAGGGGGACGACGCAGCGGAGCCCGTTGCGTCCCCTCGCCGCGGTCGAAACGACGCGTGGCGGCGTCCCGAGAGGTCTGAGGTGGAAACGCCGAAGGGCGCCGTGTGGCGCCCTTCGTGCATTCGACGGGGGGACGACGCAGCGGAGCCCGTTGCGTCCCCTCGCCGCGGTCGGAACGACGCGTGGCGGCGTCCCGAGAGGTCTGAGGTAGCTCGCCCCGCAGGGGCGATCTACCTCAGTTCACGCCGAGCAACAGGTCGACGGCGTTCGCCATCCACCAGCCGAACGGGTTGCCGCCCGGGGTCAGCGTCGCGCTCTGCGCGCGGACCGTCAGGCCCGAGGCCGACGGCACGTTCGGGATCGACCACGAGGCCGTGCCCGAGCTGCCGACGATCGGGAACGTGCCCATCAGGTCCAGGTTCACGTAGAGCGTGCAACCCGTCATGCCCAGGAAGCCGAGGTCCGCACCCGGGTTGACCGGGTTGGTCGACAGGATCATCAGGCCGCCGAGCGTGCCAGCCGGCGCGTTCGAGGTGACGAGGTTGACCGTGGTGCCGAGCACCGGACGGTTCGAGGCGGCCAGCGCGACGCCCGGGGTCGGGCCCGACTCCGGCGTGCACAGGGCCAGCGGGCCGGCCGCGATCGTCGCCGAGATGTCGATCGAACCCGGATCCCCGGCGTTGCCACCGCGGCTCCAGCCGACCGTCGTGGCCGTCGTGCCCGCGACCGCCTGGTAGATCACGTGCACCGTGCCGCTCGGGAAGAACTGCAGCTGGAAGGTGACCGTGCCACCGCCGCTGAAGTTGTTCACCGCGTTGTAGGTGACGACCGCGCGCGTGGCGTTGGCGTCATAGCGGACCTGACCACCCGTACCCGGGTTCAGGTCGCGCCACAGGCCAGCCCACGTCGGCGCGCCCGTCAGCAGGGCCGTGCCCGACGGCTGGAAGCTCGTGTTGTTGCCCGACGCCGACACGAAGCCGTTCGAGCAGATCCACAGGTTGTTGGTCGAACCGCCGTTGTAGGGCAGCGTGAACGGCAGCGCTTGGGTGCTGCCGGTGTCGTCGCCGAGCGTCAGCGTGGTGCCGGCCGGCGGGATCCAGCTGCCCTGCAGCGAGCGCAGCTGGTAGCCGCTGCCCGTGTTCTCGATGGTGAACCCGGAGTTCGCCAGATCGAAGCTGTTCTCGTAGAAGCTGCCGAAGCAGCCGGGCGTGCTGCCGCAGCCGGTGCCGACCGGCGTCGACTGGGCGAACGTCGCACCACTCGGCGCCTTGGCGCCGACGACGACCGACAACGCCCCGGGGCCGACGCGCGCCTGGTCCAGCGCGACCGACGACGAGCCGGGGGCGAAGTTGGCGTCGAACCCGAAGTTGTAGATGGTGTTCCAGTTCATCGGGTTGTTGGCCGGGGCCGTGAACACGATCTCGTTGCCGACGCGCGCGGCGGTCCAGTTGTTCAGCGCATCGCCGTCGATGTCGCGGAACGTGAAGTTCGACGCCGTGGCGCTGGCGTCGATCGGGATGCGCAGCGTGGCGCCACCGCGGTGGTTGTCGACGTTGTGGACCGCGTACTCGTAGTGGTAGAGGCCGCCGCCGAGCGGCGTGACCTTGTTGGCCACGAAGAAGCGGCCGTCGTCGTTGCCGTTGCTGCCGCTGTTGACCTCGGCGCCCGGCCAACGCTGCAGGATCGAGCCGTAGGCCTGGCCGACCGCGTTGTTGGGGAAGGTCCACGAGGTGCCGGTCCAGGCCGGGTTGAAACCGCGCGACGCGAGGTTGTCGCCGCGGTTGGCCATCGCCTCGCCGCGGTGGATCAACTGGATGCCATAGAAGTAGGCGGCGCCCGGGGTCAGCAGATCCTGCTCGTTGACGGTGACGCGGTTCTCGACCGAGTCGCCCGAGAAGACCGCCTGGTTCAAGCTGCGCACGCCGTCGGCGGCCGCCGGGAAGCCAGCCTGGGCCGGGTCACCGACGTCGAAGTAGCTGCCGACCGGGTTCCACGTGCCGAGCCACGGGTCGATCTCGACGGGCGGGCCGAGCCAGACGCGGTCGGCGTTGTTGCCGGCCCCGTAGGTGTCGGAGCAGTTCAGGCCCATCAGCGAACCGGTGCCTGGGTTCACGCACGTGCCGCAGGCGCCGTTGAAGTTGGTCGACGTGAACGCGTGCTTGCAGTAGCTCCAGTCGCTGATCTGGTGGATGCGGTCGCCGACGACGCGCACGATGATGAACCCGAACATGGGGTGGTTCGGCTGCATCGCGGCTTGCCACGGGATCACGACGGAGCCCGGGTTGCACATCGTGTTCAACATGGCCATGCCGGCCTGGCCGTTCGGGTGCGCCGCGCCGCGGCGCCCGTAGTAGGTCAGGTCGTCCACGTGGGTGAGGCGACCATCGAGGCCCGGCACCACGTTCGACTGCGCGGCGAGGCTGCAGGCGAGGGCCATCAGGGAGAACAGCGCGTTTCGTTTCATGGGAGACGTCAGCGGAAAGGCCGGGCAGGGAACCCGGTTGGGACAAGGCAAGCGCACACTAACGATAGCTCGCACCGTGACAAGGCCTGGGCCAACCTGCCGAGCGGCTTGGTCGGCGTGCACGATCGCCCGCAATCCGGGCGGCAGCCTTGCACCAGAACGAGACGGACCGTCACTTCCCGTGACCATGCTCCGCTCGACCTCGCTCGCTCTCGCCGCGAGCTGCCTATGCGGCCTTGCGACCGCACAGACGCGCTTGCTGCGGCATCCCGACGTGCACGGCGATCGCGTCGTCTTCACCTACGGCGGCGACCTGTGGTTGGCGCCGCTGCAAGGTGGGACGGCGACGCGCTTGACCTCGGCACCGGGCGTCGAGCTGTTCGCGAAGTTCTCGCCGGACGGCCGCTGGATCGCGTTCACCGGCCAGATCGACGGCGACGAGCAGGTCTACGTCGTGCGCAGCGACGGCGGCGAACCGCGCCAGCTGACGTGGTATCCAGCGCGCGGGCCGCTGCCGGCGCGCTGGGGCTACGACCACCAGGTGCACGGCTGGACGCCGGACGGCTCGGCGGTGCTGTTCCGCAGCTTGCGCCAGGGTTTCGCGCCGGGACAGGGCCGGCTCTACACGGTGGCGATGCCGACCGCGGCGCGCCAGCGCGGCGCCCTGGCGACGCCACTGCCGATGCCGCGCGCGGGCGCTGGCGAGTTCTCGCCGGACGGCACGCAGATCGTCTACTCGCCCCTCGCTCGCGACTTCCGCACCTGGAAGCGCTACCAGGGTGGCTGGGCGCAGGATCTCTACGCGTTCGATCCGGTGTCGCTGCGCACGACGAACATCAGCGACCACCCGCGCACCGACCGCGACCCGATGTGGATCGACGACCGCATCTGGTTCGTCAGCGACCGCAGCGGCACGCTGAACCTGTGGTCGCACGATCCAGCGACGCGCACCACGCACCAGGAGAGCGATGGCCTGCAGTGGGACCTGCGCTGGGCCAGCGCCGGCGGCCCGCAGGACCACCGCATCGTCTACGAAAAGGGCTTCGAGCTGTGCTGGTTCGACACGCGCACACGCAGCGAACAGGCGATCGCGATCCGCGTGCCCGACGAAGGCCTGCTGGTGCGCCCCCGCCGCGTCGCGGCACAGGACCTCGTCGAGAGCCTGGCGCTCGGCCCCGGCGGCCGCCGCGCCGTGTTCTGCGCCCGCGGCGAAGTGCTGACGGTGCCGCGCGAACACGGCGACGTGCGCAACCTGACGCGCACGCCGGGCGCACACGACAAGCACGCGGCGTTCTCGCCGGACGGCACCACCGTCGCGTTCGTCAGCGATCGCACCGGCGAGGAGCAGCTGTGGCTCGTCGACCACAAGGGCGAACAGGCGCCGCGCCAGCTGACGCAGGGACTGCAGCGCTTCCTCTACGCGCCGAAGTGGTCGCCCGACGGCCGCTGGCTCGCGTTCTCCGATGCCGAGGGCGTGCTGCGGATCGCCGACGCCACCACCGGCGAACTGGTCCAAGTCGCCGACGAAGCGCACGGCGCGCTGCACGACTTCACCTGGGCGCCGGGTTCGGACTGGCTGGCGTTCACGCTGCAGCGCCCGACCGGCTGCCGGCAGATCCACCTCTACGAACGCGCGACGCGGCAGACCCACCTCGTGTCGCAAGCGCTGGCCGACGACCGCTCGCCGGCGTTCGACGAACGCGGCGAACGGCTGTTCTTCCTCGGCCTGCGCAGCCACGACCCGCGCCTCGCCGAGCACCACGAAGCGGACTTCCAGCTCGACCGTGCGTTCGGCGTCTACGCGCTGGCGCTGCACAAGGACCTCGGGCCGCTGCTGCCGCTGCGCAGCGACGAAGCCCCCGCCGACGACGCTGCGGCGCCCCCTTCGCCTGCGAACGCCCCCACCACGCTGCCGCCGGCCGCGACGCGCATCGACCTCGACGGCCTCGCCGCGCGGATCGAGCGCCTGCCGCTGCCGTTCGACGACTACGTCGGGCTCACCTGCGGCAACGGCCACCTGCTGTGCCTCGTGCGGGCGTTGCGCCACCCAGGGCGCGACGACGACCCGCCGGCGTCGGTGCGCGCGTTCGCCTTGGCGAGCCGCAAGCTCGGCGCCATCGCCGACGCGGTCACCGGCGTCGCCGTGTCGCCCGATCGCACGCACCTGCTGCTGCAGACGAAGGACGGCTACGAGGTGCGGCCGTTCGCACTCGACGGCGACGGCGGCACGAAGCGTCTCGACCTCTCCGGGCTGGTCGTCGACAGCGTGCCGGCCGACGAGCACTGGCAGATCTTCCACGAGGTCTGGCGGCGCTACCGCGACTTCTTCTACGTCGCCAACATGCATGGCCACGACTGGGAGGCGCTGCGCGACAAGTATGCGCCGCTGGTCGCGCACGTGCGCCACCGCAGCGACCTCGACTGCGTGCTCGGCGAGATGATCGCCGAACTGAACGTCGGCCACGCCTACGTCGCCAGCAGCGATCCCACGGCGCCGCCGCGGCCGCGCACGGCGCTGCTCGGCCTCGAGCTCGGCTTCGACCAGAACAGCGGCCGCTACCGCATCGACGAGGTGCTCGCCGGCCGCAACGACGACCCCGGTTGCCGTTCGCCGGCGACGGCCCTCGGCGTGCAGCTCGCCGCCGGCGACTACGTGCTGGCGATCGACGGCGAGGACCTGCTGCCCGAGGTCGAGCCGTACCGCCTGCTACGCGGCAAGCGCGATCGCGCCGTCACGCTGACCGTCAACCGCCGGCCACAGCTCGACGGTGCGCGCCAGGTGGTGCTGCAACCGATCGGCGACGAGAGCCGCCTGCGCCACCACGCCTTCGTCGAACGCTGCCGCCAGCAGGTCGCCACCCGCAGCGACGGCAAGCTCGGCTACCTGCACCTGCCCGACATGGGCCCGGCCGGCCTGCGCGAGTTCGTGCGCCAGTACTACCCGCAGCGCGACCGCCAGGGCCTGGTGATCGACATCCGCGGCAACGGCGGCGGCTTCGTCTCGCAGATGCTGCTGAATCGGCTGCAGCGCGAACTGCTGCTGTGCAGCTTCGGCCGCCACAGCGGCTTCACGCCGTACCCGCGCGCGCTGTTCGCCGGCCACCTCGCCTGCCTGATCGACGAGACGACCGCCAGCGACGGCGACCTGTTCGCCGCCGCGTTCCGCCGCGCCGGCCTCGGTCCGCTGTACGGCAAGCGCACCTGGGGCGGCGTGGTCGGCATCACCGACCACGGCCCGCTGCTCGACGGCGGCACGGTGAACGTGCCCGAGTTCGGCTACACCGAGCCCGGCCCAGAATGGACGATCGAAGGCACCGGCGTCAGCCCCGACCAGGTCGTCGACAACGACGTGCCGTCGGTGCTGCAGGGCCGCGATCCGCAGCTCGACGCCGCGATCGACGATTTGCTCGCTCGCAGGAAGAAGGAGCCGCGGCAAACTCCCACGCCCCCGAAGGCACCGGTGAAGACCGGCCGCTGAACCGACCGAACGGGAGCCGACGCGACGTGAGCCGACCCAACGACAGCCGACCGAGCGACAGCCGATTGAACGAGAACCGAGGGAACGAGAACCGCCCGCACGGCGGCCGTGCGAAGTCCCAGACGGCGCGCCTGCCGGAGCTGCGCCTCAAGGTGCGCGTGCACGGCCGCCATCCGTGGTTCTACCGCAAGATGATCACCAAGCCCGAGCAGCCGCTGCCGGCGGGCTCGGCTTGCCTCGTGCGCGACCGCGACGGCTCGCTGGTCGGCACCGGCTTCTACAATCCGCGCGCCGAACTGGCGCTGCGCATGTTCGCCGACGAGATCGTGACCGACGTGCGCGCGCACTTCCTGCAGGCGCTGCACGGCGCCGTGCAGCTGCGCGAGGAGACGCTGGCACTGCCGCGCGTGACCGACGCCTACCGGTTGATCCACGCCGAAGGCGACGGCTGCCCGGGCCTCGTGCTCGACAAGCTCGGCCACGCGTTCGTCGCCCAGGTCGCCTCGCTCGGCATGCTGCAGCAGCTCGAGCCACTCGGCGAATGGCTGCTGCGCAAGTATCCCGGCAGCAAGCTGGTGCTGCTGCAGGACAAGGACTGGGCCGAACGCGAGGGCATGGAGAAGCTGCCGCGCCCGGCGGCGGTGACCACCACCGTGCGCGAGCACGGCCTCACCTATGCGGTGCAGGCCGGCACGGGCCACAAGACCGGCTTCTTCGCCGACCAGCGCGACAACCGCTGGCTCGTGCGCCAGCTCAGCCGCGGCCGCGCCGTGCTCGACCTGTGCTGCAACAGCGGCGGCTTCGCGATGAACGCGATCGCCGGCGGTGCTGCCAAGGTGGTCGCCGCCGACCTCGACGAAGCGATGGTCGAACAGACGAAGACCAACGCCGCGCAGAACAAGCAGACGCTGACCGCGATCCACGGCGACGCGTTCGAACTGCTGCGCGAGGCGCAGCCCGGGGCGCACGACCTGATCGTGCTCGACCCGCCGAAGTGGATCCACAACAAGGACGAGCTCGAGACCGGCATGGGCCGCTACTTCGACCTCAACCGCCTCGGCCTCGACAAGGTCGCGCGCGGCGGCCTCGTCGTCACCTGCTCGTGCTCGGGCAGCGTCAGCGAGGACTCGTTCGTGCGCATGCTGCGCGACGCGGCGGCGGCGGCGCGGCGCGATGCGCGCATCCTCTACCTGCGCGGGGCCGGTGCCGACCATCCGGTGGCGCTCGAGTGCCCGGAGACGCGCTACCTGAAGGTCGCGGTGCTGCAGGTCCGCTGAGCTCGGCGCATGCCGATGCCTGCGCGCCTCACGCGCGCGGCGGCGGCACCCGCTCGAGCAGGCGCTCGTAGCCGAGTTCGCGCAGGAACGGTTCCAGCTCGGCGTTCGGCCCGCGCCAGCGCAGCGCGTCGACGTCTTCGGCCAGCGGCACGTCGGTGCGCAGCGTCGCCAACGTGCGGTAGAGCTCGGCTTCGCGCCGCTGCTCGCGCAGCACCGCCGCCAACGCCTCGGCGCCGCGCACGCGCACGGTCCAGTCCGCCGCGGCATCCGGGATCGCTTCGAGGTGTTGGTAGTGCGCCAGCACCACAGCCGCCGACGTGGCACCCCACCGCGGCAATCCCGGAATGCCGTCCTGGTCGTCGCCGACCAGCGCCAGCCAATCGGGGATCGACGCCGGGGCGACGCCGTACTTCGCGCGCACCGCCGCTTCGTCGAGCACGAGCTGCTTCTTGCGATCGAGCTGCACGACGCGATCGCTGCGCACGACCTGCGCCAGATCCTTGTCCGGTGTGCACACGAACACACGTTCGACCTGCGGCAGCGCGGCGGCACGGACCGCCATCGTCGCCAGCGCGTCGTCGGCCTCGAACGCCACCATCGGCCACACGACGAGGCCGAGCGCCGAAGCAGCGCGTTCCGCCAGCGGGAACTGCGCCCACAGCGCAGGCTCGATGCCGTCGCCGGTCTTGTAGCCCGCGAACAGTTCGTTGCGGAACGACTCGATGACGGTGTCGAACGCGATGCCGACGTGCGTGACGCCGGGCTCGCGCAGCAGCGACACGAGGCTCGCCAAGAGACCGCGCACACCGCCGACCTCGCGGCCGTTCGGATCCTGCGCCGGGGGTGCACCGTAGTAGCTGCGGTAGAGCTCGTAGGTGCCGTCGATCAGGTGGACGTGCATGTCAGCGGGGTGCCGGCTCGGCCGGGCGCAGCGTGTATTCGATCGCGGGCAGGCCGTCGATGTCGCGGCGGTGCAGTTGCACGCCAGCGAACCACCGCGGCGGCGCCTTCGGCAGTCCCTCCGTGTAGCGCGAGCGACGGCCCCAGAACTCGAGCAGTGGGTCGCGCGTCTCGACCCCACCGGGCCCCGGAGGAGCGTCCTTGGAACGGGCTGGTGGTTCTGGCCACGTGATCTGCCCGACCTGTTGGCTGGCGAGCACGAAGTTCGCGGCCAAGTCGCTGTTCGCCTCGTAGCCCACGGCTCCACCACCCACCGCAAGATGCGGCACGGATGCAGCGATCGCCGCGAGCTGCTGCCAGACTGCGGGCGCACCGACCACGACCCGCGGCATACGCAGCGCTGCGGGCATTGACGTCATCGGGCCGCTCCAGCGCGAGGGAGGGACCTCGTCCCACACCGCCGACAGCACGTGGCGCAGGCACGCGCGCGCCAGCGTCAGGTCGCCGCGGCGATGGTCGATGGCGATGCGCACGAGGCGCAGCACGCTGCCCGCAGGTACGGCCGGCAGCTCGCACAGCGCGCGATCGACGGCGGCCTCGTCGTTCCGGTCGAAGACCAGCGCGCCCTTGGCGTCGAACCACGCACGATCGCCCCACAGCGCTTCCTGCAGGGACCGCGCATCGCGGGCGATCGACGGGAAGGACGCCACCAAGGCGGCGTCGGCGAGCAGGTCGCGGCGCCAGGCATCCACACGCGCCAGCTCGTCGAGCAGGCGTTCGATGCCGAGGTCGACGCCGAGTGCGAGCAACGTTCCCTCCGGCGGCCCGGCCAGCAGGTGTTCCCGGATCGTCTTGCGCGCGCCCACCTGCTGCACGAAGGCGTCCCACGTCGCCGGCGTCCATTGCCGGGCGCAACCGAGCCCAGGATCGGCGGTGCCGCGCGCCAACCAGGCGAGCACCGCGTGCTGCAGGTCGACCCCTGCGAGACCCGCGGCCTGCACGACGAGGCCGGCGAACGCGTCCTCGGTCGGCGGTTCGCGCAGCAACAACTGCTGCGCGCGTTCGCGGACCGCCGGATCGGTGTCCACCAGCTGCAGCACGATGCCGTAGCGCGCGAGTGGATCCTCGGGGAGCAGACGGGCGATCAGGTGGACGCGTGCGGCATGGGACGACGCGAGGCCGGGTCCCGAGCGCAGCGCCGCCAGGTGTCGCCCGACCTCGACCGACAGGGGCACCCGCGGCTCGTCCCGCCGCAGCGTGTCGGCGAGCCAGCCCGCCACTTCGCCGCCAATGGAATGGGAACGCAGCGCGTCCGCCAACGCCCAACCGGTCTCGGTCGCGTCGACCGCGAGGCCGAGTTGGCGCCGCCGCGCGTGCGGCGTCGACGTCGAGTCGCCCACGACGGCAGCGATCGTCAATTGGGCCCACAGCTGCAGGGCGGGGCGATCGGCCGGGTCGGACCAACGGACATGGCGCAGGTGACTCTCGAGCCACGCCGCGAGCCGCTTCGCCTCGACCGCGGTGGCTCGTTCCGCGACCGCTCGCACGAACGCCAGCGCTCCGTTCGAGGCGCGAACAGCAGTGCGGTCGCGTTCGTCCGCCGGCGGCTCCGCGGCGAGGAACTCGGCCACCAGCGCCGAGGCCTGTTCGGGAAACGCGGCGACGACCAGCAGCACCCGGTCGCGCAGCGCCGGATCCGCCCGCACCTCGCTCGCCGCGAGCGCATCGGCGAGCATCGTGGCGCGCAAGGCCGGTGGCCGGAAGCGCAGCGACTCGACCGCATTCTTCCCCGACCCAGGCCCGAGCCGTGCCCACCAGGCTCCCGGCTGCGGCGAAGCCGGTGGCGCCGGCGGCGCTGCGGGCGGCGTGGTTCCTGGCACCTGGGCCGCGCCCACGGACGCCACCATCGCGCACGCCACCATGCCGGCGAGCCAGCGACGCGCGACCGTTCCCATGCCTTCGGCCATCGGCACATGCTCCCCCGCCTGCTGGTCGCCGACAAGCCGCGGCGCTAAGCACTGCTCCGTGTCGTCCGCCCCACGAACCCCGCACGGCCCCGAGCTCGACGCGCTGCTGCGCCGCCAGCTGCCGCCGATCGGCGACTGGCGACCGACCACGCTGCGGCGCGCGGCGGTGCTGTGCCCCATCGTCGTGCACGACGGCCGCGACCACGTGCTGCTGGTGCAGCGGCCGACCTCGGCGCCGCAGCACGGAGGCCAGCTCGCGTTCCCCGGCGGCATGCGCGAAGACGGCGAGACGATCGACGCGACGGCGCGGCGCGAATGCCGCGAGGAGATCGGCGTCGACGACGCGGCGATCACGCTGCTCGGCGAACTCGGCGTGCGCGAGAGTTCGTCCGGCATCCTGGTGCACGCCGTCGTCGCGCGCCTCGCCGACGTGCCGCTGCGGCCCGATGCGCGCGAGGTCACCGCGGTGCTGCACGTGCCGCTGCACGAGTTGACGGACGAAGCGCGTTGGAGCGAACGACCACCACCCGGCGGCGCCACCGGCAACCAGCCGCGGCTGAGCCCGCACTTCCCGTTCGGCCCGCACCTGCTGTGGGGCCTGACCGGCCGCTTCGTGCGCGATCTGATCGCCGTGCTGCGGCGCGGGACCTGACCCGAGCCCCGTTGCGCGCTTGGGGCGTACGGACGGAGATTGCGCGTCGGCAGCAGCGAACTGGTGGCGATCGCACGCACAGGCGCCGCTCCATCTTCCTCTCGGCCTTTCAGGCGGTGCTGGGCAGCTCGTGCACGCTCAGCCGCCCGTGCCGCAGCCAGCCTTCGGTCAGCAACCACGTGCGCGCATCGGCAACCGGCCGCACGACCGCCTCGAGGCCGAGGACGGTGATGCGTTCGCGGAAGCCGGTGAACCACGGCGCCGAGGTGAACGTGTCGAGGGCTTGGGTCACCTGGACCTCGCGGCCTTCGGTCGCGTGCTTCTTGGCGTTGCCGAACAGGTAGCGCAGCGCGTTCCGCACTTCGCGCGGCGACTTCAGGAT
>ERZ1066117.361-NODE-361-length-39096-cov-18.742834_pt1 | contig 39096 bp, 38 predicted proteins | sample MGYA00382764_ERZ1066117 | MGnify/ENA primary metagenome ERZ1066117 (study PRJEB33369, sample SAMEA5778347) | biofilm metagenome | biome: Industrial cooling water; feature: Water cooling tower basin; material: Biofilm | place: United Arab Emirates | collected...
GCTGATGCCATGATCCGGGAAAAAGTACAAGTACGATTTACGAAACGACTTCTACAGCTACGAGGCCTTGCCCAGTGCGCCGGCAAGCCGTTCGAGCGCGATCGCCGGCGGAAGCCAGAGACGTGGAAAGCGGCGCCGCCTGATCGCGCGTAGCGTCCGCGAGCGCGTCCGCGGTCGCTGCGCTCTGCCGTGCGCCTCCTCGGCCAGCTTAGTGAGCAAGGTCGGATCGGCCGGCCAGGATCTGCGCCAGCCCCGGATGACCCCGCAGGTGGCCCGTGCGTTCGAGTCGCCTGGCGAACGCCTCGAGCTGTTCCAGGGCGGATGCGAGGGCCGCTCGCAGACTCGCCGCAGGCACGACGACGTCGCGATCGACGCGTGGGTGGAACGGCTCGTCCCGATTGGAGCAAACCAACCGCACCATCTTGCCCTCACGGAAGAGCTCCGGGCACGGATGTCCCGCCGTCGCCACCAACGCCTTGCCCGAACGCGCGTAGTCGGGATCGAGCCATGACGCGACGTCCGAAAGGTCGCCGCAGCACTGTGGGTAGATCCACCGCGTCGCGTCGACCTCGAGAATCAGGCCGCCGAACAGGGCAACGGAGTCGCGGATCGGTTCGCCTCGTTCGCGCAGCGGTGCGAAGTGCGCCTCGAGCAGCACAGGCAGCGCGTCGTCAGGAATGCTGGCGACCTCCGCGAAGCCGTGGTCGAGGCTCAGGCTCGTCACGACGTCGCGGGGCCATTCCACGACCGCAATCGCGCGAACGTGGCGGCCCACGTGCGGGGGCCTGTTTGTGTTGTTCATCGCGCGAAAGATGGCTCTCAAGCTCGGGACGAAGCGCGTGGTCATCGGATGCGCGACCGGACCGAAGCGGCCATGGCCATTATCTCGGTCCATGCTCTGCATCGATGCAGGTCCCGAACCCTTCGGCTCGAGGGCAGGGATCTCGTCCGCGAGTCGTAGAACTGGTGGAACTCCGCAAGCAGCTGCAGCTCGGCTGCTGTGAACGCGGCGCGGAACGACGAGGACGCTGAAGGGCACTGGTCGTCGAACCACATGCTGACCAGCTCCGCAGGCACGTTGGCCATCGGAACGTCGCGCTCGTACCGCTCCTGAGCAGCTGGATCACCGATCAGGTCCAGCAGCCTCAGGATGCCAGACCGGATGTTGTCCTCCAGGGAGTCGGTCAAGGGTGCGATGCAGGTCGAAGGAGGGCGATTGGCCAACGTCGACGCATACTCCTCGTCGGCAGCACGCCCTTCGCAAGGATCGACGAGCGTTGTCGCCACCAGCTGTCAGGCGCCAGCATGCGGGTTGCGCTCCACTAGTTCGTGTACGAGCGGCTGCAGGTGGCGCCTGCACGCCGGGCATTCGACCACTCCCGCACTCTCGTGCATGCCCGTGGCGCAGTGCGGACAATGCCACGTTCCTCCGATGCCAAATGGAAGTGGCTTTGCTGGGTGAACGGAAGACCGAGGCCCGAAGCGATCCGTCAGCGTCTCCACCAGGTGCCGCGAGAAGAGCGCACCAGAAGCCTCGCAGCGAGCCTGTCCGTCCGGCAGCGTGACCAGGGGCTTGCCGCAGTAGGGACAGAACATCGGCGCGTCCAACTCGTGGGAAGGCGAAAGCCGACTCCCGGCTCGCCGCTGTGGTCCGCAGCCTACCACGACGACAGCGTGCACCAGGCCCCCGGCTCGCGGCGAGGGAGTCCTCACACGCGAGCTGCCGCCACCAGCTGCCGTGCGACGGCGTCGATCTGCTCCGCAGCTTCGAGGCGCGCGATCGCCGCCGCCGGCAGCTTCGCGGCGCCGTTCGCGGCACCCCAGAGCGCACCCGCCATCGCGCTGACCGTGTCGACGTCGCCGCCGGCCGCAGCGGTGAACGCGAGCATTGCCTCGAACGGCTGGTCGCGGAAGCGACCGGCGAGGTAGAGCGCGGTCACGCACGACGCGAGCGCCGTGATGCCCATGCCGAGCCGTGCGCGCACGTCACGCGGCGACACGGGCGCGTTCGCCGTCAGCCAATCCGCTGCGATCGCGAAGCGCTCCGCGTACTCCGGCTGCGTCGCCACCTGCCGCGCGCGGTCCAGCAGTGTTCGTGCGTCGGCCCCGGCGAGGGCGGCACTGGTGGCGACGGCGATCATGGCAGCACCGTCCATCGCCAGCGGATGCGCGTGCGTCACCTCGGCGGTCTGCCGCGCCGCGGTCACGAGGTTCTCGGGCTGCGCATGGAAGAACACACCGACGATCGGGGCACGCATCGCGCCGCCGTTGCCGAACGAGCCCGTGCGATGCACCGAACGGTTGGCCTCGCGCCAGTCGCGGCCGCTGCGGATGCGCTTCAGCACGCGTGCCGCAGCCGGCCCGTAGCCGCGGCTCCAGCGGTAGCTACCGGCGAACGTCTTCGCGAGGTCGTCCTGGTCGACCTTGCCGCAGCGCAGCAGCGAGTCGGCGAGGTCGAGCGCCATCTGGGTGTCGTCGGTGAAGCGACGGCGGCCGTCGCGGGTCGAACCGATCCACCGCCACAGCAGTCGTTCGATCGGGCCGCCTTCGTGCGGCGCGCCGAGGGCATCGCCGAGTGCGAGGCCGAGCACGGCGCCGCGGCAGCGTTCTTCGAAGTCGATCGGCGGCTTTGGTTGCATGCGTGGTCGTTCGGTCGGCCTCAGTCGTCGCCCCCCAGCTCTTCGAGCGGCTACGCCCGCAGACGATCCACCGGTGTGAGTCGAATGCGAGCGCGTAGTCGTCGCCCGCGTCGTTGCAGTGATCGCGTCATGGCTCCCCGGCGACTGCCTCGGGCGGGGCGTCGATGCCGCGCCAACGGGTCTCCCAGTTCTCCACCGGCGGTATGCCCGGGAAGCGTGCACACAGAAGCTGGATCACTTCTTCCTGCAGCTGGAGCGACCGACGCAGAACGGCGGGTTCGGGAGCCTGGTTGAGCCAAAGCGACTCCGCATACAGGGTGCGCCCGTAGCAGCTGAGGAGGAGGTTGGCATCGCCGTCACCGAAAGCTACCTGGAGCTGCATGCCGTCCCACGGAACCACGGCAGGACCAGACGGGTGCGCCATCACCGCCGCAGGGATCTCCGTGGGCACCACCTCGGGCGGCAGTTTGGTCTTTCGAGTCACACCTTGCATCACGCTGCAACTCGCGAGCGCCAGGGCGGCGAATGGAAGGAGGTGGCGGAGCATCATGGGGTGCCGGAGGACTGCCATTGGATCGAAGACGTATCGTATTGAGTGGATCGGAGACGCATGCCTTGCTCCGCGGTCTCGAAGTCCAGGTCGCTCACGACCTCCCAGTCCTTGTCGCAAGAGAACCGGTAGACCTTGCCGGACTCGTACTGGCAGATCGCAAGCCCGTGGATCGGGATGCCGTCGGCGCCGTCGGGCATCACGAAGAAGGGTGTCCGTTCCGACCAGGCCCAGAACCGGACCCCCGCGCCGTCCAGCATCCTTGGAGGGGGGCACTCGACCATGGACGGATCGATCCGACGCAGTTTGGAGAACACGCCGCGCACCTTCGCGCGTGCGATCAGGCTGCGATGCGGTTCGGGAAAGTCCGCGAGCGTTCGCGGCTGCAACGGCGAGTGAACGAGGCGGAAGGGCCCGCCGTTGATGTTCACGTCGTATGCGAAGAGGCCACGTTCGGCGGCTTTCTGCCACGAGTCGGCATCGCACGTAACCTCGAGGTGTGCCAGCAGATCTTCGATCGACGACTGCTGGGCGATCAGGGTGCGAGGCACCTGCCCGCTGCCGCCGGAGGAGATCAAGGCCACGTGTCCGACTTGGTCGCACGCGAACCAGTCCCATTCGACGCCTTGGGCTTCGGCGCAGTACATCGACGGCTCCGGTTCGTGCGTTCGCACCTTCTGCGTGCTCGTCGGCTTCCGGTGGAGGATGACGAGCAGCACGAGCACCGCGCCCAGCGGCAGCCCCAAGCGCACGAGGACGTTGGCGTCCGGTAGGAGCGCCTGCGCTGCCAGGGCGGTGGCGACCACGACGACGATTGCGACCACGATCCCGTTGTTCGAGGGGCGCATGCGCGTTGGCTGCAGTTCGCCCTTGGAGCTCGTCCGCAGCAAGCGACTCACTTCTTCGCGTTCGCAGACAGCGACGACATGTGGATCAGCCAGTAGGCCAACGCCACCAACGGACCGCCGAGCAACGTCGCCAGGGCCCACATCAGCGGGCCGACGAACACCGTGTCGCGGCCCTCTGCACGCGCATAGACGGCCAGCGCGAAGGCGATGTGCAGGAGGATGCTCGCCGCCCAGAGCACGATCGCCACGATGAAGAAGACTCCAGACGCCTGGAAGCCGACGAACTGCTGCAGGGTTTCCATTCGGGTGCCATGTGGCCCGGGCGACGACGGTCGCCGAGCCACGGTCCGCGGGCGAAGGCACAGGCCTTCGCGTGGTTCCCCACGGTGCGTGTCTCCAGGCGGGCGGTGCGCACGCTAGCCAACGGCGTGCGACCGCGGAAGGCCCGCACCCTCAGACGCCGATCGTCAGCCGCACGCCGTTCGACGTGATCAGCCCCGCCGTGTTCGCACCCGGCGCGAACGCGGCACTCTGGCCGGCGAGCTGCGCACCCATCAGCGACGGGGTGTTCGGCACCGGCAGCTGCCACTGCGCCTGACCGCCGCTCGGCAGCAGCGCATACATCGCGTCGGTGCCCGCATACACGTAGCAGCCGGGCATGCCGAGGAAGCCGAGTTCCACACCCGGATCGATCGCCGTGAAGCTGACCAGCTGGATGCCGAGCAGGCTCGTCGGCGGGAACTGCGACGTCGTCATCGTCAGCGTCGTGCCGAGCTGCGGCAGCGTGCTGGCGAGGGCGAGCGGCAGCGCGTTGTAGCTGCTGGTGCGGAACGTCGCCGGCACCATCGTCGACAGGTCGAAGCTGCCGAGGTCGTCGTTCGGGGCCGCAGCGGCGAAGCCGACGAGCCAGCCATTGCCCGACGAGACCACGTTCGGCCACACGAACGTCACGAAGCCGGTCACCAGATCGAACTGCAGCTGCCAGGTGTTCGGCGTCGTGGTGTTGTAGCTGTAGACGCCGTCCCAGGTGACGTAGGCGATGTTGCCGATCTTCTCGAACTTCACCCTGCCCGAACCCGCGGCAGCCGGATTGAAGTCGTGCCACGTGCCCCAGCGCGGCTGCGTCGACGCGAGCCAGGCGGCGGCCGTCGGCGTGTAGGCGTTGCCGTTGCCGGTGACCGGCGAGACGAAGCCGTTCGAGCAGACCTCGAGCGACGTGGTCGAGCCGCCCGGATAGAGCAACGTGCCGCCGAGCGCCACGGTGGTGACCGCGTCGTCGCCCAGGTTCAGCAGCTGCGCCGCCGGCGTCGGGGCGACATAGGCGCCGCCCGATTGCACGAGGTAGAGGTCGCCGAGGCGTGTGAGGCGCATCGACGTGCCGCTGAGATCGAAGCCGGTGTTCGGGTAGAGCTCGTAGAACGCCTTCGACGCGCGATAGCAGCCGGTGCCGTAGTTGGTGGCCGTAGCGGGCACGCCGCCGGGGCCGTTGACGTCGAGGCTGAACGAACCGGTCGCGCCGTTGAAACCGCCGACGCGGATGTAGTGCAGGCCCGGGTTGACCGGCACCGCGAGCGACGACTGCAGGCTCGCGCACGAATCGTCGACGCAGCCGAGGCTGGTCAGCGCGCCACACGAACCGCTGAAGATCTGCAGCGCCGTGTCCCACGTCGCCTGACCGCAGGTCTGCACCGTCAGCGTGCCGCTCTGCGCGACGTAGAACGTGAACCACGCGTCCCTGCCGCCCGACGCGCACGGCCACGCCGGCGCCGAGGTGTAGGCGCCGACCGTCGAGAACGGCCCGTTGACGCCGTTCGTCAGCGCGATCGCGCCGGCGCACTCGTCGTTGGGCACGACGCTCGGCGCGCCGGGCACCGGGATCGAGTGCTGGTTGGCGGCCCACGTCAGGTCGACCGAGTTGGGCGTGCCGTTGGTCAGGTTGCCGTCGTTGTCGTCGGCGAGGAACACTTCGAGCAGCGCCGCCGGCTGGTCGGTCGCGTCGGCGACGATCGAGCCGATGACGAGGTCGTTGCTGAGCGCGATCGCCGCCGGGCGGCTGCCGAGCGTCGTCGCCAGGCGGTCGCGCAGGTTCCACGCGAAGCCCATCCACGACTCGCCCTGCGCGTGCACGCCACCGCCGGTCGGATACTGGCGGGTGTTGTTGCCGTTGCGGATGCCGACTCCGGCGGTCGAGAAGCCGCTGCCGAGGATCGGGCTGTCGACCAGGTAGAGGCCGACGATGTCACCCCAGCCTTCGCTGAGGCCGTTCACCTGCGAGATGCCGCCGTAGCGGTCGTCGAGGCCGTGGCCCCATTCGTGCGCGACGACGGTCGAGAACGCCGTGTTCGAGCACCCGCCGCCAGCCGCGAAGAAGTTGATCGAGTTGCCCGTGTAGTAGGCGTTGCAGGTGTCGGCGATGTTGACCGTGACGGTCATCGCGCTGGCGGTCGTGAGCTGCGGCGTGTTGCCGAGGATCGAACGCACGAACTCGTTGGTGCGGTCGGTCCACCACGACACCGTCGTGTGCGCGGCCTGCTGCGGCGTGGCGCCCGAGGTCAGCAGCGTGATCGTCGTGGCGACGCCGGGATTGACGTTCCACGAGCCGTTCGGCTGGTCACTGCCGCTGACCAGCGCATGATGGCGGCCGTCGAGCCCATTGAGGGTGATGGTCACCGGGCTGGCGATGTCGATCTGCACCTGGCCGCTGGCGTTGGTGGTGACGACGCCGATGCCGGGAACGTTCAGTTCGATGCCGGGCAGCGGCGTGTCGACCAGCGGGTCGAGCGCGTCGTTGCCGGTGCGCGTCCAGCCGCGCACGGTCACCGTCGTCAGCACCGGCGCCGCGAGCGGCGCGTGCGAGGTCGCGGCCGCGGCGGTCGGCGTCGCCGGCTCCGTGCCGAGGTTGCAGCCGGCGAACCCGCATTCGTGCTTGTCGCTGACGAACTGCAGCACCTGTCCGTTGGTCGCGTCGACGTACGAACGACCGATCGAGCCCTTGCCGTTGCGGTCGACGTTGCGGATCGCGCATTCCCAGGCGAGGTGCACCGTGCCGGGCGTCGCCGCGTGCACGTCGCCCCAGATCACGAGGCGCGGCGCCGCCGGCACCTTCGCCTGCGGCGCGTCGGTCGCCACTTCGCCGAGCGCCTGCCAGGCCAGTGCCAGCGCGGTGTCGCCGTCGATCGTCGGCGTGGTGCCGAAGTTGGCCGGGATCTGCCACGCGGTGCTGCCGAACATCGCGATGCGCCCGCGCATGCTGACGCGCACGTCGGCGCGGCCGCCGATCACCGGCAGGCCGGCGTGGAACTGGTCGAACACGAACGACCACGTGCGGCCCATGCGGCTGCCGATGGTCTCGCGGAAGTCGGACGTGCCCAGGCGCAGCAGTTCGGCCTGGTCGCGCAGCAGCTGGTGCGCCTGGCGACGGGCTTCGTCGAGCGTGTTGCCGCGCCAATCGGCGAGGTCGAGGCCGGTGCCGTAGATCGCGCGCGGCGTGCCGGTCGCGGCGCACCAGTCGATGCGCCATTCGCCGCCGCGTTCGGCGAGGAACGTGCGCCACGCCGGCGACATCTGGAAGGCGGCCTGCTGTTCGCCGGCGGCGGTGCCCTTCTGGGCGAGCAGCGGCGGTGCGAGCGACAGCGAGAGAACGGTGGCGACGGCGGCAGCGAGCCGCGGGAGACGCGATCGTCGATCGTGCATGGAGCGAAGGAGGTCGGCGTGGGGCGCGCCGGACGAGTGGTGCAGCGTTGGGACGAATGCCGCGGCGAAAAGGTGCCGTGGGGCCAGGATTTGTGGCCGACGGGCAGCCGCGCCGTGGCCCGCAGGGCTTGCCATGGCGCGAGCAGCCCGTTCCCCTGCGCGCCATGACGAGTCCAAGCACGGCGGAGAGCGCCGCGAGGCAGCCGTCGGCGGCGTCGACCTACTACGCGGTCTTCGACTTCCTCTTCATGGCCGTGCTGCCGCTGGCCGGCTTGATCGCGGAGCTGGAATGGAGGTTCGCGACGGAAGCGCTCGGTCTCTTTCCCAACGCCGTGGTGTTCGGCGCGGTTCTCGCATCGCTGGTCCTGAACATCGCCCTCCGCTTGCCTCCCGTCGTCGGGTTCCTGCCGCCGGGTGCACATGCGACCGTGTTCGGCTTCGTGCTCGGCATGGCGGTGCTCTACGGCGTCGTCCTCGGGCCGCTGGTGCCGATGATGATCTTCGGTGCCGTGTTCCTCGTCGGCCTTCTCGCTTGGGCGCCCTACCTCGTGCTCTGCGGCCAGCCTCGGATCTGGCGCGAGGTGCGGGCGAAGGCTGCGGACATGGGCTGGCCGGCGGGGCATGCGGGCCGTCACGTGCTGGTGGTGGCGGCGCTGACGATCGCCGCCATCTGCTACGCGGCCTTGCCGCGCAACCAGGATCGTGCGCCGATCGATCGACTGGCGCTCGCGATGCGCCAGGGAACTGCGGGCGAGGCCGCTGCCGAGGCGCTGGCTGCCGAAGTGCGCCAGGGCGACATCGAGAAGCAGCGCAAGTGGCTGGACTCGGTGGTGTACGAAGACACCGAGGATCTTGGTCCGTTCGGTCGGCGCCATCGGCAGCTGTTCTCGCACTCGACGTTCTGGTTCCTGCGCGACAAGAAAGTCAGCCAGGACGAGCGGCACGCGGCCTTCCATCGCGCGCACGGCTTCGGGCCGACGCAGGCGGGCGGGCGAGCGTCGTCGGGCGGGCTTGGTCCGTGGTGGAAGCAGAGCGAATGGACGATCACGGCGGAGCCGCGCGCTGCGGTGGCGCGACTCGACTGGGAGCTCGTCGCCGAGGGGCGCAACTCCTTCCTCGACACGGCGTGGTTCGAACTGCAGCTGCCGCCGGGTGCCGTCGCCAGTTCGCTGTCGTCGTGGATCGACGGCGAAGAGCGGCCCGCGGCGTTCGCCAGCGACGGCCGCGCGAAGAAGGCGTTCGACCAGGTCGTGGCGCGACGGCTCGATCCGGTGTTGCTGCGCGAAGTCGGGCCGCGGCGGCTGTGGATGCAGCTGTTCCCGTTGGCGGCCAACCTGCCGCCGATGCGCGTGTGCGTCGGCATCACGGTGCCGCTGCGCCGCGACGGGGACACGTTGGTGCTGTCGTTGCCGGAAGTCGTCGACCACACCTGCACGCCGCTCGTCGGCGACCTGCACACGGTGCGCGTGGTTCGCGCCGACGCCTCCGTCGAGCAGCGCACCCTCGAAGGCAAGGATCTGTCGCAGGCGGTGCCGATCGCGGGTGGGTTCGAGCGGGTCACCTGCGCCCGCGATGCCGACGGCTTCGTCGTACAGACGCTGGCGCCGGCGGAGCAAACCGCCGTGCCGCGGGTGCCGAAGCCGCTGGTCGTGGTGTTCGACGCGAGCTACTCGACGGCGACGGCGCGCGACGACCTGCTGGCGCTCGTGCAGTCGCTGCCGCGTGGTCGACAGCTGTCCCTGTATGCCGCCTACGGCAGTGGCTTGCAGCGCCACGAAGCGATCGCCGGTGACGACACGCTCGTCGCGTGGCTGCGCTCGCAACCGTTCCTTGGCGGCGCCGATCCGCGTCCCGCCCTCGCGGCGGCGACCGCCGAAGCGGCGAAGCTCGGCGTCAGCGAGGTGCTGTGGTTCCACGGCGGCTCCGTGCACCTGCTGCCGGGCCACGATCCTGCATGGGCGAAGGACGTGCGGGTCTACGCGGTGCCGCTCAGTCGGTCGCCGCAGCAGCTCTACCAGCTCGAGGCCTTCCGCTCGCAGCTCGTCACCGCACCGCTGCGGCCGCTCGCGGCGGCGCAGCGCTGGCTACAGCAGTTCGTGAACGTCGACACCACGAACGTGTCGGCCGACGGCTTCGTGCGCACGTTCGCTCGTGCGAGCACGCCTCCGGCCGACGCCGTCGTCGTCGACGACCAGCTGGTGCGTTTGTGGGCGGCGAGCGAGGCGCGCGATCGCCGGCATCGCGGCGATGCGACGGCGACGGGGCTGGCCGCGAGCTATCGCGTGGTGACCGCCGGCGCGAGTGCCGTCGTGCTCGAGCGTCGCGAGCAATACGACGAGCACAAGCTCGAGCCGGGCGCCATCAGCGGCCGCGAACCGCCGGAGCTGCTCGGTGGCCAGCCGGTGCCGGAGCCGGCGACGTGGCTGCTGCTGGGCTCGGGCCTCGCGGTGATCGCGTGGCGGCAGCGGCGCCGTTCGTCTGCTGTGCGCCCGCCGTCGGTGTAGTCGTGCAGCGCCTTCCCGCGAGCGACGATCTCCTTCGCCGGCGATGCACTCGGCTTGACGCGGACCAGCGAGCTGCCGAGCGGAACGAGGCAGCGCAGAACGAACGGAGAACTCCACGGCAAGCTGCCGATGATGGCCGCATGCCCCGCTCGTCACGGAGCCTCGCCCCTGCGCTCTCGGCCGCCGCAGCCCTCGTCGTTCTCGCGGCTGCGTGCAGCGGCGGTGGCAGCGCTGCCGCACCCGCGCCGGCACCGACGCTGACGCTGTCGTTCACCCGCGTGCCCGGCCCGGGGCTCGACGCGGTCGAAGTCGCGGTCGACGTCAGCGGCAGCGAGGCGACCCCTTCGCTGGCCACAGACCGCGGCAGCCTTGGCCCCATCGCCCGGACCGGCGGCGGCAGGTTCGTCAGCACCATGCTGCCGACGACCACCGGCGAGTACCGCGTGACGGCGACGGTTGCCGGGACCTCGATCGTGCGCACCGCGTTGGTGCTGCAGGACGTGCATGCCGACTGGGGGCAACCGCAGTCGGTCGCCGGCCTGGTCAACACCGACGGCTACGAGGACGGCGTCACCATCGCCCCCGACGGCCAGACGTTGTTCGTGCAGTACGGACCGTTTCGCTGGTCGAGCCTGCTGGTGTTCCAGGAGTCGCGAGCGAACGGCGGTTGCGGTGGCAACCGGCTGGTGCCCGACCGCTGCACGCACCCTTGGCTCGACACCACGATCGGGCCGCTCGCCGGCCCCGAGCGACCGGGCTTCTTCACCGGACGCTTCGACGGCACCACCCAACTGCACAACGCGGCGTCCTTCGGCATCGGCCCGGACGGTGCGCCCGTACTGGCGCTGACGACGATGTTCTACGGCTTCCGCAAGCAGCCCGACGGCAGCTTCGCGGCGCCGTTCTCGCTGGCGTTCGACGACCTCGGCGACGGCATCGTCGGTCCGTTCGGACTCTCGTTCCAACCGATCGGCGGCGACAGTCATCGTGCGGTGTTCGCGCTGAAGGACGCGGTGACCGTCGGCAACGGCTTCGACGCCTATTCCTGCGAGGTCGTGTTCGGCACCACCAACGTGCTCGGCACCTACGTGGCGACGACCCCGGGCAACCCGCCGGCGCGAAGCACGCCGTTCCCTTCGGTGCTGCTGGACCTCGGCGACAACACCGGCACCCAGGGCAATCCGAGCCTCTATGTCGGCGTCGGTGGCGACGTGCGCTCGGTGTGGACCGACGACGAGTACGACGGCGACGCCGACACTGGCCGCATCACGGTCCACGTGCTGGGCAGCGGTGTGTTCCCGAGCTCGAACGACTTCACCAAGGTGGTGTTGCCCGGCGTCGTCAACGTGCCGGGCACCACCGCGATCCAACCGACGTTCCGCGACGAGGGGCTCTACTTCACGCAGGACACCAGCATTGCGTTCGCCGCCTATGCCGGCACCCATGACGCGGCGGCACTCGGCGACGGTGGCAACTGGTCGGCGCCGGTGACGCTGCTGCAGAAGGACACTTCGATCGCGAGCCTGCGCGTCACCACCGCCGACCTCGGCAAGATCGTCGCCATCGGCGAACCGACCGTGGCCGTCGTCGAGGGTCGACGAGTGCTCTACTTCGTCTACGCCTGGGTTCGCGGCATCGACCCCATCACCGGCTTCGCCGACCTCGACTTCCAGGCCGGCTTCGTGCAGGCGGCCAACTGAGGGACCGCGTGGTGGCAGCGCCGCCGCTCGCTCGCCCTCATGGCGCGACGATCTTCTTCGCCAGCGCTGGACTCAGCATGTAGAGCAGCACGCCTTCGAGGGCGACCATGCCATGCGCGAGCACGGTGTAGAACGTCATTTCGTTCGTCGCATCGCGCATCACCCCAGCAAACGCCGCCGACTGCATCGCACGCTGGGCGCCGACGACCGCGACCAGCGTCACGGCGACGAGGATGGCGCCGACGAGGATCGTGACGACGGCAACGAGGCGGAGAACGGTGCGGACGGTCGTTTCGGTCATGGGTGTTGAGGTGGTTCGTTGGTGCAGGCTGCGGCGCTCACGCCGGCGGTTGATGCGATTCGGGACCTGGTCGTTCGCTCGGGCCGACGAACCACCAGAAGAACACGACGCCGACGACCGCCGCGGCGATGTGTGGTGCGCTCGGGCCCCAGCTCCACAGCAGCAGCGCGGTGAACAGCACGATCACGACGCGTTCCTTGGTGAGTTTCCGCATGGGTGCGGGGTTCTTGCGGGGCGGCGGCTGCGGCATCACAGCGGCCGCGACTCTCGATTCGCATGCTCGCCGATGCGCGGTGAGTAGGGAAGGGCATGTCCTTCCGCCAGCGGGTGGTCAGCCGTTCGTCGCTTTTGCCGCAGTTCCGGTGCGACGGTGCGCGAGCTGCCACGCCATCGCTAGTGCCGCCACGTGGACGAACGTGCTCACGCCGACGTCGATCCACGCGCGCAGGGTGATCTGGTCCTCGCTGCCGCTGTACCAAGCGAGGAACAGTTCCATCGCCGTGAGGTACAGCGAATAGGTGGCTGCGATGCAGACCAGGATGGCGAAGGCGCGTTGCATGCGATGCGTTGGGAGCTGCAGGCTTGGCTCACGATCATGCCGGCGGCAGACCGTTCGTGGTCAGGGCCGTGAGTGCGATCTCGTGCCCGTCGGGATCGCGGACGACGGCCGATGGCGCGTCAGCAGCGGTGTGGTCGCGCACGACGGTGCCTCCGGCTGCCTTCGCCGCCGCCAAGGTGGTGCGCACGTCGCGCACCCGCAGGCCGATGCGGATCGGAGTGCTCGCCTCGCCGGTGGCGGGATACAGCTCGAGCACCACGGTGCCGAGGCGTAAGGCGTAGTGCAGCGGCCCGCGTCCGTGCTGTTCGCGCACGAACGCCATGCCCAGCGCCTCGTGGAAGGCGCGCGAACGATCGAGATCGCGGCAGCGGATCACGATGTGGTCGAGTTCGAGGTCGGAGCTCGGCTGTGCTGGCTCCAGGCGCGGAGGAGTCTGGCTGTCCGGCTGCGACCGTAGCCTCTGCTTGCGGAAATGGCTGGCGGCGAGCGCGAAGGCCAGCATGGCTCCGACAATCCCTCCGGCCAGGCTGATGGCCAAGATCAGGAACAGGGCGTTCCACCGTTCGTCTTCGCCGAGCGAGGCAGGGGTCAGGCCGACGAGCGGGAACGCGAAGTAGCAGCCCCACAAGGCGGTGAAGTAGCCGACGACGAAGCCGCACATGCTCGTGATCGCCGTGCAGAGGATGGCGCCGAACCCGTGCAGGAAGCTCTTCGTCATGGCTGGCGGTGGGGTGGGTGCGGACCTGCTCAGCGCCGCACGTTCCGTTCAGGACGAACGCTTCTTCGCCTTGCGCTTGCCGCGCTTGCTCGCGTCCGACTTGACGATCGTTCGCGTCTTGCCGGTGCGCGGCAACGCCACGCCGGCGCGTTCGATCGCCGCCTGCATCAGCTCGTGCACCGCACCGCGGTCGAGTTGGGCCGCACTCGCCAGCGTGACGCTGCGCACCTTGCCGCCCGCACCTTCCAGCAGGCCTTCGGGATCGGGCGTGTTCTTGTCCACGTAGAGGCGAACACGATCCTTCTGCACCGCGAGCGCGACGATGGCTTCGTATCCGCGATCGCTGACACCGAACGACACGACCAGCGACGCGGCATAGTCGTAGACGAGCTGGTTGCAGCCGGGCAACGCGCGACGCAGCTTCGGCAGGCAGCGCTTCGCCAGCGTCGCGACGTCGGTCGGGAAGCGCGACAGGAACTTGGTCAGCTGCGCGCTGGCGTTGGGCTCACGGGTGGACATCGTTGGTCGTCCACCCAGCGTAGGTCAGAACACGCGTTCGAACGATGTCCCGTTCCAACGGAAGACGCCGTGGCCCGCGAGCCACAGGTCGTCGTTGCGATCGCGATAGATGCCGAACACGTCGTTGGTCGTGAGTCCTTCTTCGGCCCCGAAGTGGCGAACGGTCGTGCCGTCGTAGCGCCAGGCGCCACTCTCGACGGTGCCGAACCAGACGTTGCCGTCACGGTCCTCGCCGATCGAGAACACGCGGTGCAGCGATGGGCCGTCCCCTACTACGTCGCCGGGTAGCTGCGTCGCGCGGCCAGCGTGCCGACCGGGTTTGCCGAGGCCGTGCTGCTGCGTGAAGTCGGTGACGTTCGTGCCGTCCCAGAGCAACACGCCGATGCCGTTGTTGCCGATCCACAGATTGCCACGGCTGTCCTCGAACACGCAGCGGCAGTGCATGCGGCCGTTCGCTTCGGTTCGCTGCAGTCGTTCGTCGTCGAGGGTCGTCAGCGCCGTGCCGTCGAAGCCGAAGACGGCACCATAGGTAGCGAACCACACGCGGCCGCCTTTGCCGCGCGCGAAGCCGGTCGTCGCATAGGCAGGGCTCTGCTTCGGGACGAGCGGCAACGGATAGGCGTGGTAGGTGAAGGTCGTGCCGTCGTAGCGGTAGACGCCCGGTTGGCCTTCCTGCGCGTTGGCGCCCATCTCACCATCGTCCTTGAACCACAGGTCGCCGTCGCCGAGTGACCACTGGTCCTTGCGCGTGTAGTCGCGCTGGTCCGACGCGAGGAACTTCTCGCCGTCGAAGCCGCGCATGCCGACGCCGCCTTCGAACCAGACGACGCCGTTCTTGTCTTCGTAGATGGAGCGGATCTGGTCGTGGCCCAGCCCGTCCTTCGCCGTGAAGTAGGTCAGGCTCGTGCCGTCGAAGCGGGCGACGCCTTCGTTCCAGCTGCCGAACCAGAGGTTGCCCTTGCTGTCGTGCAGGATCGAGCGAACGGTCTCGAAGCGCAGCCGCGGGGTTGGTGCAGAAGACGAGGCCTGCGGCGTCGCAGCTCGGTCGGGCGCCGCACAGCTCGTCAGTGCAGCCAGGGCGAGCGTGGCGAAGACGCGGCCGTGCCTCGGCGAGCGTTCGTGGAGTGGGTCGGTCGTGATCATGGGCGGTGCCACGATGCGCTCGGGAGCGCCAGCCACGGTAAGTCACTTGTCAGCTGGCGCCGACTGCTGATGTGTGGGCGCGATCGGGGTCGAGGCCTCCGAGTGGTGGATGGCGACCCATCCCCCCACAGTCGTCGCGACGGACAAGGCACATTGGAGGGTCAGAAGGCCGGGGGTCCTTGCCTTCCAGGCGAAGACGAAGCCGAGCATGGTGGCGAGGAGCCAGAGCAGTGCGAGCAGCAGCAGGTGGCCGAAGTCGAGGCCGAAGCGACCCGGGTGGTCGAAGCCGATGTCACCCAACGCGACGATGGCCACGAGCAGCACCTGCGCGGCGATCGCCGCACGGAACGCAAGGCGCGGAGGAGTTGGCGCGGAGGTCGGGTTCATCACAGGTTGTCCCGGCGTTGCCTTGGTCGCCTTGCGGAGCCTTCAGTCGCGGTTGCTACTGGGGAAGCTCGATCGATCTCCACGGGCACGGGCTATGCGGCGACACAGAACGACGACGCCGCGCACGAGCAGGAAGACGACGAAGAGCGCGCTGGCCCGCAGCCACGGCGAGTCGGCGTAGAGGGAGTATGGCGAGTAGAAGGTCCAGCTGGTGCCCGGCCAGGCGAAGCCGTAGCTGGTCCAACTCGCCGCGAGTGCGGTGATCGCCAGCGTCGTCGTCAGCAGCAGTTCCTTCTTCATCGAGCCGTGGAGCGTGGTGTCGGGTTTGCTGCTCGAGTGAGAGTGTGGTCCTCACCGTGCCAGCACTCACTACGGCTTCGCCAGCCCGCGCAGGATGTCGAGCCGGTTCGCCGGCGCGTCCGGCGACAGGAAGTCCGGGATCGTGCGTGCCGTCCGCCGCGGTCGCCGCAGGAACTGCACCGGCCACTCCGCGACGCGGACTTCTCGCCGGTGCACGAAGCGACCGCGCTCGGGTTCGTCGAGGTACTCGTCCTGGCGGATCAGCGCCAACGGTTCCTCCGCGCCCGGCGTCTTGGCGGCGAAGGCCGCGGCCTCGGCGTACGTCGCGAACGCGTAGTAGTAGTCACTGCCGTCCGCTTCGTCCGGCGCGCCGTCGTGCGGATGGCACCAGACGCGATACTCCAGCACGGCGTCCCACACATAGCCGCCGCCGGCCTTCGCCACTGCCGAGTAGCTGCCGACGAGGGTAGGGTCGAGAACGGCGGGCGGTTCGAAGTCCATGGGCGTGCGATCGGGGCGCTTGGGCGTCGTCATTTCACCGGCGTCGTCAGCTTCCACACCGTGCGCCACACCGCCAGCGAAGCCAGCGACACCATGCCCGCGAATGCGCGGATGATGTAGCCGTAGTCGTCGTCGCCGCCGAGCAGCATCGGCGTCACCACCAGTGCGACCAGCACCGCGAGCACGAGCCAGCGACCGCGGCCCAACGTCCAGTCGACGGCCGGCAGCATCGGCAGGCCGAGGCACAGCCAGACGACGTCGATGTGATGGTCGGTCACCATCGTGCCGGGAGTCACTTCGCTGAGGCCGGTGCGGCCCTGGAGCAGGTTCATCAGGCCGAAGCCGACGAAGCCGAGGCCGGCGAGCAGGAACACGCCGCGGAGGCACCAGAGGAAGCGCCGCGCGAGGCGGCCCAGGGCTTCGATCTCGGGCTCGCGGGGTGTGGTCGGCTCGGACGGTGAGGCCATGGGAGGCAAGGATGCCATGGGGCGAGGCGCTCGCTATGGTTCGCGGCCTGCAAATGGCCAAGAACCCTCCTTTCCGCCGCGTGTTGATCGCCAACCGCGGTGAGATCGCGGTGCGCATCACCCGCGGTCTGCGCGAGCTCGGCATCGAGTCGGTGGTGGTGCACAGCGATGCCGACGCGCGCTGCGCGCACGTGCTGTCCGCCGACCATGCGGTGCCGCTCGGCGGCAACACCGCGGCCGAGAGCTACCTCGACATCCAGAAGGTGATCGCCGCGGCGAAGAAGACCGGCGCCGAGGCGATCCACCCCGGCTACGGCTTCCTCAGCGAGAACGCCGGATTCGCCCGCGCCGTGCGCGACGCGGGGCTCGTGTTCGTCGGCCCCAACCCCGAGGCGATGGATCGCCTCGGCGGCAAGAAGGCGGCGCGCGAGGAGGCGATCGCGGCCGGCGTGCCGGTGATCCCGGGCACCGAGAAGGACCAGGGCGATGCGTCGCTGATCGAGTTCGGCAAAAAGATCGGCATGCCGGTGATGGTGAAGGCCAGTGCCGGCGGCGGCGGCCGCGGCATGCGCATGGTCGAGCGCGAAGAGGACCTCGCCGAGGCGCTGGCGGCCGGTCGCCGCGAGGCGAAGGCGTCGTTCGGCGACGACCGCATGATCCTCGAGCGCGCGGTGTTCCCGGCGCGGCACATCGAGATCCAGCTGATGGGCGACAAGCACGGCCACGTCGTGTCGCTGCACGAACGCGAATGCTCGGTGCAGCGCCGCCACCAGAAGGTGCTCGAGGAGGCGCCGTCGGCGGTGGTCGACGAAGCGCTGCGCCAGCGCATGGGCGCGGCCGCGGTTTCGCTGGCCAAGCGCGTCGGCTACGACAACGCCGGCACGGCCGAGTTCCTGCTCGACCCGAAGGGCAACTTCTACTTCCTCGAGGTCAATACGCGCCTGCAGGTCGAGCACCCGGTGACCGAGCTGGTGACCGGCGTCGACCTCGTGCACCTGCAGTTGCACGTGGCCGCGGGCGGCAAGCTCGAACAGCTGCTCGCCGGTCGCGACCTGCGGCCGCGTGGCCACGCGATCGAAGCGCGCATCTGCGCCGAGTCGCCGGAGACCGGCTACATCCCGGCTGCCGGCCTGCTGCGCCTCGTGCGCGAGGCCGAGGGGCCGGGCGTGCGCGTCGACAGCGGCGTCTACAGCGGCTGGGAAGTGCCTCCGTACTACGACTCGATGCTCGCCAAGCTGGTCGTGCACGCGCCCGACCGCGCCACCGCGTGTGCGCGCCTGAGCCAGGCGCTGCGCGAGATGGTCTACCTCGGCATCCCGACCAACGTCGACTTCCTGCGCCGCGTCGTCGACGACGAAGCGTTCCGCACGGCCAACATCTCGACCGACATGCTGAAGCACCGGCCGGAGCTCGCGGCTGGTCCGCAGCAGGCGCCCGGCGATCACACGCTGGCGGCGGCGGTGCTATGCCAGGTGCTCGGCAAGAGCGGCGGCCAAGGCGGTGCGCCGGCGAGTGGCGGCGGCAGCACGAACGGTTCGACCGCGGTCTGGCAGACGTTGGGCGGTTTCCGCCTGTTCGAGGGCGCACGATGAAGATCACCCGCGAGTTCGTTCGCGACGGCAAGACCGTCGCGGTCACGGCCGAGTTCCTCGAAGGCGATCGCTGGCGCGTGCGCATCGGCGACAAGGTGCACGAGTACGAAGCGAAGGCGCTCGGCGACGGCGGCGTGAAGCTGCAGTCGCTCGGCGAAGGCGCCGACCGCGCGTTCGTCGCCTACGGCGCGCCGCTGGCGAAGGGCTCCATGGTGCGCGTCGACGGCCGCACGTGGACGCTGGAAGCGCCGGCGGCGCGGCGCGGCGGTGGTGCGGCGGGCGGCGACGGCGTCGTGCGCGCGCCGATGACCGGCACCGTGCTCGAGGTCGCGTGCAAGCCGGGCGACGTCGTCGAAGCCAAGCAGACGCTGGTCGTCGTCTCGGCGATGAAGATGGAGCACAAGCTCACGGCCGGCGTCGCCGGCACCGTGCGCAAGGTGGCGGCGCAGAAGGGCAGCACCGTCGATCAGGGCGCCGAACTCGTCGTGGTCGAGCCGAACAAGTCCGAGGAGAAGACGTCGTGAGCGACCCGCGCTACCCGATCGGCAAGATCGAACTCCCCGGTGCCTTGACGCCGGCGGCGCGCGCGCAGGCGATCGCGACCATCGCCGGCATCCCGCACGCGCTGCACGACGTCGTGCGCGGCCTCGACCAGGCGCAGCTCGACACGCCGTACCGCGACGGCGGCTGGACGCTGCGGCAGGTGGTGCACCACATCGCCGACAGCCACGTCAACGCGTACGTGCGCCACAAGCTGACGATCACCGAGAAGACGCCGCCGCCGATCAAGGCCTACGACGAGAACGAGTGGGCCAGGCTCGCCGACGCCAACGGCCCGATCGGCACCTCGCTGCTGCTGGTGCAGGCGATCCACGAACGCTGGGTGCACTGCCTGCGCACGCTGCCGGCTGCTGCGTTCGCGAAGACGTGCGTGCACAGCGATCGCGGCGCCATGACGCTCGACGACCTGGTGGCGCTCTACGCGTGGCACGGCAGCCACCACGTGGCGCACATCGCTCAGTTGCGACGCAGCAAGGGCTGGTAGTCGAAGGTGTGACCGCTGCGGCGCTTCCGCAGCACCTTCCAGTTGAGCCCGCGCACGCGGCCGACCGGCTTCTGGTCGTTGCCCATCGTCTCGCACGGGAACAGCGCCTCGTCGAGCGTCTTCTGCAGATGCTCGGTCATGTGCTGGACGTCGGCGGCGCTCTCCATCATCGCCTTCTCGGCGATGTGCTGGCACTGCTCGATCGCGTGCGGCCAGCGCGCGATCATGCAGGCGCAGGCCATCTGCTCGTGCGCGGTGTCGGTCTCGCAGACGATCTCGAGTTCGCCGTCCCACTCCGAACCGTCGCGGTCGTGCCAGTGCAGCGGCATCGTCTGCGGCGACATCACGAGGCACGGGCTGGCGGGCTGTGCCGTCGCGACCTCGCCCATCGGGGCGGCGCCGAACGGCATGTTCGCGTCGTCGTTGGCGGGAGTGCCGGCGCACGACGTGAGCATGGCCAGCAGCGTGGACGAGAGCAGGGCGGTGTGGATGCGCATGCCGCCGTGCTATCGGCCGTGCGCCCCCGTCAACCGAAGCGGACCGCGAGCCGGCTCGGCGAGCCGGCCCTGGCCAGTCACGACTGCCGGCTCCGGACGTGGCGGATCAGGCGGGAAAGGCTCTCGCAGCGGCGTGCGGCGACCTCGGGCCGCCAATGCAGAGCACAGAAGCTGCGCACCTGATCCACGTAGCCCGGCCCGATCGAGCGGCTGAGGGTCGGAACGATGTCCCCCTTGATCGTCGCCGAACGAGATCGGCGGGCGAGGTTGACGAGGAACTCCTTGGGATCGTCCAGTTCTTCGACATCCCGCGGCAGCAAGGAGGCGGCGACACCGAGCCATTGGGCGCTCGCGGGGTCGGCGAGCAGCCAGGCTTCGATGGCGCGAACGGCGATGCGCACGCAGCCTGGGTGTCCACCTGGTTGCTTCGCCGCCAGCAGCTCGGCCGCGCAGGCCGCATCCTGATCGAGGTCGCGCACGATGAGCCACGGGGCGTGCATCGCGGCGCGCGTGTAGCCGCGGAGGTTGCCGTCGAGGTGGTGCTTGCCACGCTTGCCGTGCACGACGCCGACGTCATGGCCGTTCGCGCGCAGCACGGCGGCGACCACGGCCTCGTCCGACGGGCCTTCGACAGCCAGGGTCCAGATCGCCATCTCAGGCCGTGAACGGCAGCGGCTGCTGCTTCATGGCGCCCGGTTCGGTGTGCGGCAGCACGGCCTCGGCCGGCGAGACTCCGGCCTCGAGCAGCGCCCGGACATCCTTGCGGTTGGCGGCGACCTCGACTTTCGAGCCTTCGCGCACCGGCGTGACCATCAGGATCTCCTCGAGGGCGATGCCGCGGTCGGCGAGCAGGTCGCCACTGTGGGTGCTGACGAGGATCTGCCTCGGTCGCTTGCGCGTCGCGGCGTGCAGCATGCGCGGGATCTCGCGCACGATGGCCCCGTTCAGCGAGAGTTCCGGTTCTTCGAGCAGCAGTGGGGCCTGGTCCTCCATCAGGATCCACAGCAGTGCGATGAGCCGCAGCGTGCCGTCCGAGAACTGCCGCTCGTCCTGCCATCCGGCGTTCGGGCGCCAGTGCTCGAAGCGTCCACGCAGATGGGGAACGCCCGCCTTGTCGTGGATCTGCTCGAGTTGGGCCAGGCTCGGGACCGCGACCCGCATCGCCTTCTCGATGGCGCGCAGTCGCGATGCGCGGGTCTTGGTCGGCGCGTTGGCCACGCGGCGCAGGAAATCGGACCCGAGCGGATCGCTGCCGATCAGATCGAAGCGCTGCGGTTCGCGCAGCAGCTGCGGCACCAGGTGCAGGTAGCCGATGCGGGCCAGGAACTCGGCCAGCGGCCGAAACCTGCCGTTGGCGCTCAACTGCTCGAGGTGCGTCTGGCCCAACAGCGCACCGTCGTCGCGGTCGTTTGCGTTCGGACGATCGAGGATCGTGGTGCCGTCGTGCTCCACCCGCTCACGAGCGACCACGGCGCCTTGCTTGCCCCCGGCGATCTCGAGGCGGTAGGTCCAGTTCGTGCTCTCGGCGTCGCCGACTTCGACCTCGATGACGATGGCGCTGCGGGCCCGCGCGTGCAGCGAACGGATCTGGCTGATGCCTTGGCGCCGTTCGTTTGCGACGGCTGCCTGCAGACCGCCGGCGCCTGGGCGCGCCACGTCGCCGAGGAAGCGAAGCGCGTCGAGCAGGTTCGACTTGCCGGCGGCGTTCGGGCCGACCAGGAAGACACGCGACGACAAGGCCACGTCCACCGACCGGAAGTTCTTCCAGTTCTCGAGTCGGAGGCGGCGAATCTGCATCGCCGAAGGCTAACGACGCTGCGAGCGACCGACCAGTCGCGACCCGCGTCGGGACGAAGGTGCGGCCGCGATGCCCCGTCAACCGAAGCGGACCGCGAGCCGGCTCAGCGAGCCGAACTCGAAGCCTTCGATCGGGAACGTCGCCGGCGTCGCAGTGCCCGGCGCCATGGCCGCACCGACGGCGACCAGCAGCGGCAGGAAGTGGTCGTCGGTCGGGTGCGCGAGCTTCAGATCGGGCGCCTTCTCGCGGTAGGCCAGCAATCCGTCGACGTCGCCCGTGCGCAGCCGTTCGCGCACCCAGCCTTCGAAGTTCGCGGCCCACGCCGGCGGTACCGAGCCGCCGTCCCAGTCGAGGCGGCCGAGGTTGTGCACCATGCCGCCGCTGCCGAGCACGAGCACGCCCTGTCGGCGCAGCGATGCCAGCGAACGCCCGAGTTCGAACAGTTGCCGCGGCGACCAGCGGTACGGCACCGACACCTGCAGCACCGGAACGTCGGCGCGCGGGAACATGTGCACGAGCGGCACCCAGACGCCGTGGTCCCACGGCCGTTCGTCGGCGCGCTGCAGCGACGGCACCGCGCGCTGCAGTTCGTCGGCGACGTCGGCGGCGGCGGGCGCTTCGTAGCGCACGCGGTAGAGCTCCGCCGGGAAGCCGGAGAAGTCGTACATCAGCTCGCGGCGGCTGCGCGTGCCGATCGTCGCCGGAGCATCGAGCCAGTGCGCGGAGACGACGAGCACGGCGCGCGGCTTCGGCAGCGCCTGGGCGAGGCGGGCGAAGTCGGCGCCGGCGGCGCGATCGAGCGCCATCGTCGGGGCGCCGTGGGACACGAACACGACCGGCATGGTCGCCGTCATTGCGTCGGGCATCGCGGATTCGGGAGCGGGCGTCGGAGCGGGGAGCGGCGGCGTCGGCGAACAGCTCGCCGCCGCCAGGGCGCCGAGCGACGTGCGCACGAAGGTGCGGCGGTCGAGGCCGGCGTCGGTGCGTTCAGCCACGGTCGCCCCCGCGCGTCAGCTGCAGCCGCACCTTGTTGAGCAGCGGCAGCAGGGTCTCGACCTCGGCGTCGCTCAGCGCCGCCATCGCCGCGTCCTCGAGGCCGTCGATCGGCTTGTCGAGCTTCTTCAGCAGGGCGAGACCACGTTCGGTGATGCGGCAGATCACCTGCCGGCGGTCGCCGCGATCCCGCTGGCGCGTCACCAGCGCCTTCTTCTCCATGCGGTCGATCAGCCGCGTGACGCCGGGTGTGCGTTCGATCATGCGCGTGCCGATCTCGAGCGTCGGCAGCCCGTCGGCGCCGGCGCCACGCAGGATGCGCAGCACGTTGTATTGCTGCGGTGTCAGCTCGTCGTGGCCGGCGAGCAGGTCGAGCAGCGGCCAGCGCGTCGCTTCGGCGGTCAGCAGCAGGCACAGGAACGTCTCCTGCCGGCGCGAACGGAACGGCCGCCGCTGCTTGATCGCCGCCTGCACGCTGTCGGGGTCGAGCGGTGCGTCGGGCGAGGGCTGCGGCGGGATCGCGTTCACCCGGTCAGTATCGACCGCAATGGTTGACATGACAAGTATCGCCCTTCTGCGTAGCGCCAGGCGGCGCGGCTGCGGGCGTTGGCATCGGGCTCGTGGGTTCGCGGCCGTTCGCCTCTGCGAAGCGGGCGAGCCAGGGATGGCGCCGCGCGCGCATCGCGGCACACTTTGCGCCCCGCATGACGGACGCGACCGCACCCCTGATCGGCTCCGGCCTCTCCGGCCTGCAGAAGGCCCTGCCGGAGGCCAAGGCGCTGCTGGCCCGCCGCCTCGTGGCCGCCGGTCGCACGCCGACTTTGGTCGACTTCGACAAGCACGGCATGCGGCTCGCACCGGACGAGAAGGTCGTGCTGCAGCAGTGGCTCGACGCGGGCCTGGTGACGCGCGTCGCCGCGGAGACGCGCGCCAAGGACGGCACCGTCAAGCTGCTGCTCGAGCTGCGCGACGGCAAGAAGGTCGAGACGGTGGCGATGCCGGTCGGCGCCTGCTGCGTGTCGACGCAGGTCGGCTGCGCGGTCGGCTGCCGCTTCTGCGCGTCGGGCCTGTTCGGCGTCGAGCGCCATCTGTCGACCGACGAGATCGTCGAGCAGATCGTGCACGCGCGACGCGTGATGCGCATCGACCGCATCGTGTTCATGGGCATGGGCGAGCCGTCGCACAACCTCGACAACGTCATGGCCGCGGTGGCGCGCATCCGCGACGAGGTGCTGATCTCGGCGAAGAAGCAGACGTTCTCGACCGTCGGCGGCGTGAAGCCGCTCGAACGCATGCGCCAGTTCGCGGTCAAGCCGTGCCTCGCGTGGTCGCTGCACAGCGCCAACGAAGGCAAACGCCGCGAACTGCTGCCGCGCGCGCACAAGGATCCATTGCCGGAGATCGCCGCCGCTGCCGACGCCTACGCCCGCGAGGTCGGCACACCGGTGCAGATCGAGTGGACGATGCTGGCGGGCATCAACGACAGCGACCAGGACGTCGACGAACTGTGCACGCTGCTGCAGGGCGTGCGCGGCTACGTGAACTTCATCGTCTACAACCCGGTCGAAGGGCTGCCGTTCGCAGCGCCGAGCCGCGAGCGCATCATCGCCATGGTGCGTGCGGTGAAGAGCCGCGGCATCCTGGCGACGATCCGCGACTCGAGCGGGCCGGATGCCGAAGCGGCGTGCGGGCAGCTGCGCCTGCGCGATCGCGTGCAATCGCCGCCAGTCAGTTCGTGAACGTGTGCTCCAGCGGCGTGCCGCGGATCACGCCGCCGGGCTCGGCGATGACGACCGGCGTCAGGCCGTGCGCGCCGACCAGTGTCGGCGCCACCGGAACCCGCAGTTCGTAGGTGCCGTCCGCGCGCTTCGCCGCCGGCAGCAGCTGCGTCGCCCCGTCCGGACTGCGCACGACGAAGCCGGCCGAGGCGACGACGCCACCGTTCGGCAGCGGCGGTACCTGGAAGCTCAGCACGTGTTCGTTGCCTTCGCGGACGACTCGCGTCTGCCAGTCGCCGAGCACCGGCGGCGGCGGCACGCGCAGCACGAACACCGCGTCGTCGCGTTCGATCGTCCAGCCGGCCGGTAGCGCCGCGCTGCGCAGCGTCGCCAGCAGTGCGTGCGAGCGTCCGCGGCTGTAGACGACGTAGTCGGCGTGGTGGCGTTCGACCTGGTCGCGCAACCACGCGACCTGCGCGTCGGCAGCGAGGCCGCGCCAGCCGGCGAACGTCGCCAGCAGCAACGCACCGGGCACGTCGCCGGTGCGGCCGAAGTCGCACAGGAACACCAGCGGCCGGCCTTCGCGCTGCACGCGTTCGCGCATCGCCGCGAAGTGCTGGTCGACCTGCATGCCGGCGAAGTCCTCGACGGCGCGCGGCAGCGATGCCAGCGTGGTCGCCAGCACCAGCGCACCGAGTGCCGTGGCCGCGCGCGGACCGATGCGGGCGCCGGCGGCGAGCAGCATCGGCACCGTCGCTGGCAGCAGCGGCAGCAGCATGCGATCGATCGGCGTGAACGTCAGGCCCAACAGCGCGGCGTAGGCGAGGCCGGCGAGCGCCAGCGTCTGTTGGCGGCGGTCGCGCGTCACGAGGCCGAGCAGCAGCGCGATCGTCAGCAGCAGGGCGATCGTCGCCGCGGCAGCGCCCTGCACTCCGGTGGCAAGGCAGCGCGCAAGGTCGTTCGTCAGCAGCGACCAGACGTCGCCGAGTCCACGCTGCAGGTACTCGAACCAGTGTTCGCGCAGGTCCTGCTGGATCGCCGCCGCACCCATCTGCTCGATGCGGTCGTAGTCGAAGCCGAGGCGGTACTTCAGCACCAGGTTGGCGGCGTTGCCGGGATGCGGCGGGCCAGCGCCCCAGAGGCGCGTCGCCAGCCAGTGCGGTGCGAGCCCGAGTGCCGTGCCGATGCCGCTGATGGCGAGCCGCGCGAGCGCCGTTCGCCAGGGAACGAACACGAACAGGGGCAACGCACCGGCGGCGACGAACAGCGACGACGAACGGCAAGCGAGCGCCAGGCCGAACGCCGCGCCTGCCGCGAACGTCGCCTTGGCGGCGACTGCCGTGCGCGCATGCGCCGCAGCTCGTTGCCAGCCGAGCAGCGCCAGCGCCACGAACGCCGCGGCCGGCATGTCCGAACTGGCCAGCATCGCGTTGGCGAACGTGACCTCGGTGGTGGCGATGGCGAGCGCGCCGAGGCCAGCAGCCCACGGACCGACGAACGCGCGCAGCAGGCCATGGCTGGCGGCGACCAGCACGCCGGTCGCGATGGCGCTGACCAGACGGCCGGCCGCGAGCGGCCCGAGGCCGAGCTGCATCGCTGCGAGGATCAGCAGCGACGTGCCGTACGGGTGGTACGGATCGCCGGCGGCTTCGCCGTTCGCCATGCGCATCGCGCGCCCTTCGTAGTCGTCCATCTCGCCGTAGATGCCGGCGGCGGGATGCAGCCATGGCCCCAGCACCGCGAACGCCAGGGCTGCGGCGGCGCCGAGCAGCAGCGCGGTGCGCAGGTCGCGCGCGCCGTGCGTCGCCGCGGTGGTCGTGGCGTCGGTCACGGCGTCACCTCGAACGGCGTGCCGCGGCGGATCATGCCGGAGGCGTGGATCACGGCCGGCACGAAGCGACAGCGCAGGCCGCGCAGGGCCTCGGCGGGCAGTTCGAACGCGTAGCTGCGTTCGCCGGTCGGGACCAGCGGCACGTGCTGCCAGTCGAAGGCGCCGTCGCGCGGTACGCCGACCAGGAACGCCGCCATCAGGATCGGGTCGTCGCTCGGCGGCGTCGTGGTGCGTTCGAGCTGCAAGTGCAGCGTGCCGCCGCGCGGCGTGGCGCTGGCGGCTGCGAGCCACGGCGTCGGCGTCTGGGTCGCGTCGAGCACCAGCAGCTCGTCGTTGCGCACGATGGCGAAGTCCGGCGGCAGCGGGCGCGCCAGCAGCGCGTCGATCGCCGGGTGCGACGTCGTGCGCGACAGCACGGCGAACTCCTGGTCGTAGGCGTGCAGGTGCCGGCGCAGTTCGCTCCACGGATCGTCGCCGACGAACGCGAAGAACGGCCAGACCAGCGCGCGCGCCGGTTCGCCGCGTTCGGCGCCGAGTGCGGCGACGGCGGCGCGTTCGGCGTGTGCGTGCAGCAGCGGGAAACCGCGCAGCACGTCGACGGCGCGAAAACCGGTGACGGCGAGCAGCAGCAGCAGCACGGCGGTGGCGCGGCGGCTGTCGTCGCGACGCGCGAACGGCACCGCCAGCGCGAGCACGGCCGGCAGCAGCTGTGGGATCGTGAAGCGGTCCATCGGCCGGAACGTCGCCGCCAGCAGCACGGAGTAGCAGAGCGTGGCCAGGGCCAGCACGACCCGCGCGCGATCGCCGCGCCAGAGCGCGTGCAGCAGGCCTGCCAGCACCGCGAGTGACAGGGCGATGGCCGGTGCCGTCGCGACGCCGACGCCGAGGCCGTTGGCGAGGCCGGAAACCAGGTGGTGCAGCGCATCGCGCGCCGCCGGCCACAGCCACGACGTCCACTCGGCGCGCAGGATCGCGTCGTAGCGGGGCGCTGCGGCGAGCCACTGCGGCTCGTCGTAGTGGCAGTGGAACTTCAGCACGAGGCTGTGCCACGCGAGGTTGTGCAGCGGCGAGCCGAACACGTGCGCGAACCACACGAAGTGCGGCAGCTGGCCGACGACGTGTGCCAGCCCGGTCCAGCCGACGCGGCGCAGCCGTTCGCGCACCGGGTGGCTTGGGGCGACGTTCCACAGCAGCGGCAGGAAGCCCGCGCCGAGCCACAGGGCGGGCGAACGGAACGACGTGGCGATGCCGAGGGCCAGGCCGCCGAGCACGAGCCGGCGCGTGGTGACGCCGTCCCGCGCGGCGCGGCACCACTGCAGCAGCGCCACCGCACCCATCGCCGCCGCCGGCACGTCGCTGCACGCCTGCACGGTGGTGGTGACCACGAACTCGGACGACGCGACGATCGCAGCCACCAGCAGCGACGCGAACGGCGGCAGCCAGAGTCGCGCCAGGCCGTGGCTCGCCCACAGCAGCACGAGGCCGAAGCCGACGCCGAGTGCGCGCGCCGCGGCGAACGGTTCGACGCCGCACCAGCCGAGCGCCGCGATCCACAGCGGATAGCCGGCCGGATGGTAGGGATCCTTGTTGTCGCTGCCGGCGAGGATCGCGCGGGCGCGCACGACGTACTGGTCGAGCTCGCCACCGATGATCTCGACCGTGTGCACGCCGAATCCGAGCCACGTCCAGAACGCCGCTGCGGCGAGCAGCAGGGCGAGCAGGCGGCGGTCTTGAGCCGTGGGCATGGGGCCGCGCAGTCTAGGTCGGTGCGCGCGCAGGGCGAGGGTGCGGCCGACTCAGCGTTCGAGCTTCGCTGCGTGCGCGCGGCGACGCCGTTCGGCCAGCGCCGGTGGCAACACCGCTTCGCGTTCGCCGAACGCCGCGAAGCGCCGGACCAGTTCGGCATCGGGCACGCCGGCTTCGATCGCCGTGCCGCGCGCGCGCAGCGCCGCCGTCAGCTCCTCGTCGTGCACGCCGTGCGCCGGCTTGTGCAGCACCAGGTCGCCCGACTCGCCGCTGCCGACGACGAACGCCGTGTGGCCGGGCGAACGCACGACCGCGACGTCGTTGGCGACGAAGAAGCGCAGGCTCGCGGTCTGGGCCAGCAGTTCGGGCAGCGCCGCCGCCGGCAGCGTGTGGCCGGCGAGCGGCTCGCACGCGGCGACGGAGCGCTGCGTGGCGTCGCCGCTGGCCAGCGCGTGGCGGGCGACGAGGTCGTACGGCAGCTGCCGCAGCAGCAGCTTCGCCAGCTGCGCCTTGGCCCACGCGTGGTCGCGGGGCGACAGCGGCAGGCGCAGTTCGAGGCGGCCCGGCTCGACGCGCAGCAGCCGTTCGCCGTGGCGCCGCCGATCGGCGAGCCGCTGCCGGCTGTCGTCGTCGAAGCGATGGCGGCCGTCGCCGAGGTCGAGCCCGTCGCGCATCGCGTCGGCGAGGGCGCGGTCCAGCAGCGCTTCGAGGGCGCCGACGAAGCGGCGGGCATCGCGGATGCGCACGAACTGGCAGGCGCACAGGACGCCGTGCGGGTCGGTGAACAGCCCGCCGTTCTCGACGTCGACGTGCGCCAGCAGGCCGGCGATCGTCGCGGTGTGCTCGGCGCTCGGATCGAGCGCCAGCAGCCGATCGTGCCACAGCACGAGGCGTCCGGTGTCGGCGACGGCATCGAGGTCGCGCAGCGCGCGCGGCAGCGGCTCGCCGTCGACGCCGGAGCGCGCGGCGGCGAACAGGCCGCGGTGCACGAGCAGCACGTCGATGCGGTCGTTCGCCGGATCGACGCGCAGCACGAGGTCCTGGCCGTCGACCTCGAGGCAGGCGCTGGCGAGCAGCGCCAGCAGCAGAGCCAGCCAACGACCGATCGAACGCTTCCGCACGGCGCACCTCCTTCCTGCCGGCCTTCCGGACCGGGGGCGCGCCAGATGCACGATCGCGGCGAAGACTCCGCGATCGGTTGCGTTCGCCGGCCGGCGAGCCGGCCCCGAGCAGACGACGCAGCGGGGCCGAGTGCGTCGGTCCCGCGGTGGCTGGGCCCCGCGTTGCGGCGTCCAGGCAAGGCCTGAGCCGGGTCGCCCAGCGGGCGAGCCGGGTCAGAACGCGCGGTCGCCGAGGATCATGCGCACGTCGTTCGACACCGACAGGCCGAGCGGGTTCAGCGGCAGGTCGAGGCAGAGGCACTGCGCGAAGATCGAGAAGCCGCGGCTGGCGATCGACGGCGGGATCGGCAGCGCGAAGCTGGCGACACCGTTGGCGTCGGCGAGCACCGCGTCGATGACGATCGGGTCGACGCGCAAGAAGCAGCCCGGCGCGCCGAGCGGCGCCAGGTCCGCGGGCAGCGGCACCACGCCGCCGGACGCGGTGACGTTGGACAGGCCGAAGATCGGCGCGACCAGCGTGTTCGGCAGCACGTTCGACACGCGGCTGACGAAGGTCGAACCGAGGAACGGCTGCTCGCCGCTCGGGCGGGCGAAGTTCGGGCGCAGGCCGTTCGAGCCGATGCAGGCGTTGGTCGACGGCGGCTGCGTGGTGAACGAGCTGGCGACGAACATCGGTGTGCCGCCGCCGGTGCGCAGCAGGTAGTTGCCGGTGCCGGCGAACACCGCGCCGGCGACCTCGAGGTAGTAGAAGCCCGGCTCGCGCAGCGTCGCGATCAGGCGCGCGTGGGCGTTCGCACCGCCGCCGGAGCCGTTGGCGACCGCGTTGCCGTTGCTGTCGAGGATGCGCAGGCTGGTGCCGGTGATGCCCGGCGCCGCCCCGGTCTCGCACATCGCCGCGACCGTGGTCGGGCCGCTGATGACGAAGCCGTACCAGTCGCCTTCGTTGCTGCCGGTGATGAAGCCCTGCGCGTCGTCGCCGAGATTCAGGAACGAAGCCGTCGCCGTGGTGTTGTTCGGCTCCGGCGTCTCCAGCGCGAGGCCGAGGCCCGGCATCTCCATCACCACCGTGCGCACCGAGTAGGCGCCGGTCTTGACGTAGTTCCACGGCGCGGTGCCGGCCGCGGTCGACGTCGCCGACGACACCTCGATCGCGTAGTTGCCCGGCAGCAGCATGCCCGGGTGCGCGAGGTTGAAGGCGCGGTGGCTGGTCGAGATGAAGCTCGAGGTGCCGATGGGCACCCAGGCGTTCGGACCGGTCTCCTGCTGGAACGCGAGGCGCGTCTGGTCCAGCTGCGGCACGCCGGCGTCGTCCATGACGACCGCCTGCACGACCGCGCGCGTGGTCAGCGTGAAGGTGAACCAGTCGACGTCCGCCGTGGTGGCGATGGTGCCGGTGAACGTGTTGCCGAGCGTGATCGGCGTCGGCGTGGCGCCGGCGGCCGGGTTGTCGTTCGGCTCGGCGCCTTCGACGTTGCCGATCGGAGCGGGCGGCAGCACCACGTAGTCGAGGCCGTAGTCACCCTGCACGGTGCCGGTCTTGCCGACCACCAGCACGCTGTACGAGCCCGCCGGCAGCGTCACGCCGCAGACGCTGTGCGTGCCGTCCGAGTTGTCGTCCCAGGCCAGGCGGGTGGCGCCGGCGGCGTCGTAGATGGCGACGTAGGTGTCGACGCTCGGGTTGACGGTGTAGTTGCCCGACGTGCGCACCTGCACCTGGCCGGGGGCGGCCAGCGTGAACGTGAACCAGTCCTGTTCGCCGGCGACGAGGTTGGCGGCGACGTGCTGGCCGGCGACCAGGGTCTGGCCCTGGGCGACGGTGCCGTTCGGTTCGAGTTCGGCCACGCTCTGGGCGGCGGCGTGGGTGCCGACGAGCGGCAGGAGGAGCGACGACAGGACGACGGTTGGGCGCATGTGGGGTCGGTGCGGTGGCGGGGGAAGGCCCGCCGTGCGCAGTGACCCAGAGGCGCCGTTTCGGTTGCGTGCGGCCAACGGAATCCCGCCTTGCCGCCGCGGCGCCGCCGGCGTTCGGTGGCGCCGGGCCGGGCTTCAGCCGATCGCGTCTTCGAGCAGGATCGCCAGCCGGGCCTTGGCCCGATGCAGCAGCGCGCGCACCGCTTCTTCGGTCTTGCCCATCTGCGCGCCGATCTCGGCGCGCGACAGCCCGGCCAGGTGGGCCAGGGTGACCACTTCCCGCTGTTCGTCGGGCAGCTGGTCGATCGCCGCCTCGAGCCGGGCGATCTCCTCGGCCCGCAGCACGCGGCCGCTCGGGCTCGACACCCGCGCGTAGGCGGCGCCCAGTTCGGCCATCGCCGACTCGGCCAGCCCGCCGATCTCGCGCCGGGCGTCGCGCTTGTCGCGGCCGAGGTCGCGCACGCGGTTGCTGATCTTGCGGCGGGCGGTCGTGTAGAGCCACGCCAGGAACTGCTGCTCGCCGGGGTACTGGAAGCGTTCCTGGTGGGTCAGCAGCTCGCGGCAGACCGACTGCACCAGATCCGAGCTCGACTCGTGCGCCCGCAGCTGGGGGCCCATGTGGGCGCGGACGAACGCGCGCACCGCCGGCAGGTGGCGGGACAGCAGCGTCGCCAGGGCCTGCTCGTCGCCGGCGGCGGCGCGGCGGGCCAGCACCAGGGTGTCGTCGGTCATGGGCTCGGCGGAAGCCTACCCCCTGGCCGGGCCGTCTGCCCGGGGCGCGAAAAACACGCGTCACGCCGGAACGGGGGCGGGGATGGAACCGGCGCCAGCGGCCAATGCCGCGATGCCAAGCCAAGGAACCTCCCATGAAGCACACCTTCCTCCTCACGTTCGCCGCGGTTGCGGCCCTTCTTCCGGCCCAGGACGACCGCGATCGCCAGACGCCGACGGCGACCTTCTGGTCGCCCGGCATGACCGCCACCGAGGTCACCAACCTGATCAACGACGGCTGGCGCCTGACCGACATCGAGATCGAGACGACCTCGCCGTGGTCGTTCACGGTCGCCGCGGTGCCGAACAGCGGCGCCTACGCCAAGGCCTGGTGGTACGTCTACGGCGTCACCCAGGCGCAGCTGAGCAGCACGCTCACCACCAACAACGCGCGCCTGATCGACGTCGAGACCTACGACGACGGCGGCACCATCCGCTATGCGGCGATCATGATCAGCAACACCGGCGCCGACGCGAAGGCGTGGTGGTGGTACACGAACCAGACCACCGCGCAGGTGGTGACGAACGTCAACAACAACAACGGCCGTCTGGTCTGCCTCGATCGCTACACCACCGGCGGCAACGACCGCTTCACGACGGTGATGATCAGCAACACCGGCGCCGATGCGCGCAGCTGGGGCTACCTGTTCGGCGCCTCGTCGGCGGCCATCGCCAGCAACCTGAGCAGCAACGGCGGCCGCGTCTACGGCATCGACCGCGTCGGCACCGACAGCTACGACACGATCGTCATCGACAACCCGAGCCTCGGTTGGTGGTACTACTTCAACCAGACCTCGGCACAGGTCACCGAGCTGCTGCAGCAGAACATCGGCCGCATCGCCGACATCGAGCGCCACAGCACGCTGCTCGGCCCGCGCTACAACGTCGTCATGCTGGACAACGCGAACACGCTCGAGAAGACGGTTCGCCAGGAGTTCTTCGCCGCGCTGCCGGGTGCGCTCGGTGACTACGGCTTCTACCTGAAGGAGATCAACGGTCCGGTGCTGGCGCAGATGCGGCCCGACACGGTGTTCGAGCCGGCCAGCACGATGAAGACGCTCTACCACGTGCACGCGCTGAAGCGCGTCGCCAACGGCACGGTGGCGCTGTCGCAGCTGATCAACAAGCCGGCGTCGTGCGGCGTGCCCGGTTCGAACCAGACGCTGACGACGCTGCTGCGCACGATGATGGAGAACAGCGACAACATGTCGACGCTGGCGGTCGGCAACTACTTCGGCCTGAACAACATCGAGAACACGGCCGGCGTGCTCGGCATGCCCAGCACGTCGATCAACTTCACGATCGGCTGCGAAGGCCCGAACAACGAGAACACGCTGACCCTGCGCGATCTGGCGAAGCTGCACGAGGAAGTGGCGAACGGCTACCTCGGCGCCCAGCGCAACAACTTCTACGACCTGATGGCCAACGGCGCGTCCGACGGCCTCAACTTCCCCAGCTGGGGCACGCAGACGCTGAACTCGCGCATCAACGGCAAGGCGCTCGCCCTCGGCATGCCGAACGCGATCCGCGACGCCTTCAAGGACGAGCTGCTGGTCGCCTACAAGCCGGGTGGCATCGCCTGGAACACCGGCACGCAGCACTACTACTTCGCCGAGGGTGGCTTCATGCGCGTGCCGTTCAAGAACGCCTCGGGCGTCATCACGCCGCGTGAGTACACGTTCGGTGTGTTCAACTACGACTTCGCGGTGCAGGAGGTCTCGGGTCGCACCGTGATGGGCGATGCCGAACTCGAACTGGTCTGGAACCGCGTCTCGGCGGCGATGGACACGTGGGACAACTACACCGCCGGCGCCCTGACGACGCTGCTCGGTGCGGGTTGCGCGGGCACCAACGGCACGCCGTCGCACACCGCGACCGGCACGCCGGAGATCGGCCAGTCGGTGACCTACCGCCTCGCCAATGCGCCGAGCTTCGCGGTCTGCGGGGCGATGTTCGGCTTCGACAACGTCAGCTGGAACGGCGCGCCGCTGCCGGTCAACCTGGCTCCGATCGGGGCGCCTGGCTGCCTGCTGCGCATCAACGCGGTGATCACCGACGCCGCGGTCACCGGCCTGACCGGCACCAGCCAGGTGACGCTGCCGTTCGCCAACGATCCGGCGCTGATCGGCCGCCAGCTGTTCACGCAGTATCTGGTCGTCGACCCGGCCGCGAACGCGCTCGGCATCACGTTCAGCAACGCGGTGCGCACGACGATCGGCGGCTGGCTGTGACGTGAGCCCCGCCGGCGTCGTCAGTCGAGCATCGCGCTGGCGATGACGGCGACGCCGGCGATGTCCTCGGCCTTGCAGCCGCGCGACAGATCGAGGTACGGCTTGGCGAGGCCCTGCAGCAGCGGGCCGAACGCGGCGAAGCCGCCGAGCCGTTCGGTCAGCTTGTAGGCGATGTTGCCGGCGTCGAGGTCGGGGAAGACCAGCACGTTGGCGCGCCCCTGCAGCGGGCTGTCGGCGCACTTGCGCTGCGCCACCGCGGGCACGTAGGCCGCGTCGAACTGCAGCTCGCCGTCGCTGGCGATCGCCGGGAACGCGGCGCGGAACTTCGCCGCCGCCGCGCGCACCTTCTGGACCTTGGCGTGCTCGGCGCTGCCGCGCGTGCTGAACGACAGGAACGCGACGCGCGGTTCTTCGCCGGTGAAGCGGCGGTGGTTGGCGGCGGTCGCCGCGGCGATGTGCACGAGCTGGTCGGCGTCGGGATCCGGCACGACGCCGCAGTCGGCGAACGACAGCACCTCGCTGCCGCGCACCATCAGGAACATCGACGACACCAGCGGGATCGCTGGCGCGGTGCCGAGGCAGAACAGGCCGGCGCGGATGACGTCGGCGGTGGCGTGCGCCGCCCCGGTGACGCCGGCGTCGGCGTGGCCGAGCGCCACGAGGCCGGCGCCGAACATCACCGGCTGCGCCGCCAGCGCGCGCGCCTCCGCTTCGCCGAGGCCCTTGTGCTTGCGCCGTTCGTGCAAGAGGCGCGCGACCTCGGGCAGCCGCGGGTCGCTCTTCGGGTCGTCGACCCAGACCACGTCGCACAGGCCGTCGGCCTCGAGCAGGCGCCGCGCTGCGACCGTGCGCGGGTCGCTGGTCTCGGGCAGCACGATGCGGGCGCGGCGGCGGCGGGCGCGGTCGCGCAGCGAAGCGAGCACGTCGGTCATGGCGCGCGTTCGTAGCGTTCGCGTCGTCGGGTCGCCACCTTGGTGCAGGCTTCACCATGCCGGCTGTTGCCGGTTGGCTGGCGAACGGCAGGCTGTCGGCATGCTCCGTTCGCTCGCTGCGCTCGTGTCCTCGTTCGCCGTCGTGCCGTCGTTCGCCGGCTCCGCCCCGCAGGATCCGGTCGTGCTGCAGCAGCTGCGCACCGCCGCCGCGGCGGCGCCGCTCGTCGTCGCGCACCGCGGCGCCAGCGAACAGTTCCCGGAGAACACGCTGGCGGCGCTGCGCGCGGCCGTGGCGCAGCACGCGCACGTGGTCGAGTTCGACGTCTGGCAGACGAAGGACGGCGCGTGGGTGCTGCTGCACGACGCGACGCTCGACCGCACCACCGACGCGGTCGCCCGGCTCGGGCGCAAGGACGTGCGCGTCGACCAGTGCACGCTCGCCGAGGTCCGCGGCCTCGACGCCGGCGCGTGGAAGGGCAAGGCGTTCGCGGGCGAGAAGGTGCCGACGTTGGCCGAGGCGCTGGCGGCGGTGCCGCCGGCGATCGCGATGGTCGAGCACAAGGGCGGCGACGCCAGAGCACTCGCCGCCGAGCTGAAGAAGCTCGATGCGAACACGCGGGTGCTGGTGCAGTCGTTCGACTGGGCGTGGCTGACGGCGTTCCACGCGGCGGCGCCGGACGTGCTGTGCGGCGCGCTCGGCGGCAAGGACTGCTCGCCGGAACGGCTGGTGGCGGCGGCCGCGACCGGAGCGCGGCTCGTGCACTGGGACCACCGCACGCTCGACCTCGAGGCGGCGGCGGCCGTGCGCGCGGCCGGGCAGCTGCTGTGCGTCTACACGGTCGATCCGGACTGCATGCTGCTCGGTGCCGCGGCGCTCGGCTGCGACCTGATCACCACCAACCGGCCGGAGCGGCTGGTGGCGCTGCGCGAACGGGGTGAGCTCGCGCGCGTGCGGCCGGCGAGCGTCCGGGCGACGGCGCCGCGCTAGGTCGGGTCGGCCAGCAGCGCGTCGAGGCTGTCGACGTCGAGGATGCGGTCGGTGAGGCGGTCGAGCTCGGCGTCGGCAGCGGCCTGGATGCGGGCGACGACGGCGTCTGGCAGCGGCCCGAAGCGTTTGTGCATCTGGCGCAACAGGGTCTTTGCCTGGCCGCGGGACAGGCCTTGGGAGATTCCTTCCTGACGGATGCGTTCGGCGGTGGTCATGATCGGACTGCGGTAGCGGTTGAGGTGTTGCTGGAAGGCCATCTGCAGGTCGTCGAGTCCGACGTCGGTGACGTCGAGAAGATACCAGCCGATGGCGTCGACGGCGTCGTCGCCGAGAGGCGGTGCGTCCGCGTTCTCGACGGCCTGCAGCAGGTCGGCCCAGCGGGCGATGGCGGCGAGGGCTTCGTCGCCGTGGCAGCGCGGCAGGCACTCGAGGCACAGCAGGGTGAGCTGTGCGAGCGGTGTCATGCCGGGCCGTCGCAGTTGCCGTTCGTCGCGGTCGGTGAGGTCGTCGACGACGAACGAGAGCTGCGGCTGCATGGCGACGAGCGTTTGCCGCAGGGCCTCGGGTGCGAGTGCGACGGCGTGGTCGCGCTGGGTCGGCACACCGCCGCCGTGCTGCAGCAGCACGGGCACACAGAACGGCACGATCTCGGCGTGGGTGGCGATGCGTCGCAGGTGGACGGTGTAGCGGAGCAGCTGGTCGTGCACGCCGTGGTCGGGGTAGGCCTTGTGCTCGACGAGCAGGAGCAGCCAGTGGTCGTGTTCGCGCAGCCTGGCGGTGAAGACGAGGTCGGCGAGGTGGGGCCGCAGGCGGGCGCCGAGCACGCGTTCGCTGGCCGGGATCAGCGAGCTCCAGTCGATGGCGTCGGCGACGGGAGGCGGCAGGGCATGGAGCAGCCAGCCGGCGACGTGCGTCGGATGGCGGAAGGTGAAGTGGAAGAGCCGATCGTGCGGCGAAGTGGGAGTCACACCCAGAGGGGGCGACGCCCCCGCACAATGGACGAAAAATCCGGCAGCTCCTTCGATCCGCCGTCCGCGCGTCAGCGATCCACTTCGATCTCGAGCAGCCCGAGCCCGTGCGTCTTGCCCTGCGCGTCGGTCTTCAGGCTCTCGCTGCCGCCGCCGCCGAGCGAGTCGCGCAGCAGGAAGTTCAGCGCCAGCATGTTCGGCGCCTCGTAGCGCGTGACCTCGCCCTTGCAGATGGCGTGGAAGTGCTGCTTCACGCGCGCGACGGTCAGCTGCTGCTTGATCAGTTCGTAGTCCTTCGCGTTGGTGACGAACACGCCGACGTTGCTGCCGTCGCCTTTGTCGCCGCTGCGCGCGAACGCGAACGTTCCGAGTTTGACCTTGGCCATCACGACACCTCCACGCGAACCGTCGTCTTCACCTGCGTCTTGTCGAGCAGCGCCGGCCAGTAGCCGACGATGTCCGTCGCCTTCGGGCGGCCACCCGCATAGCCGGTGACGCCGGGCGGGCCGCTGGTCACCAGCGGCACGATCTCCATGCCGAAGCGGTCGACCTTGTCCTCGTCGTCGCACTTCACGCCCATGCGCAGCACGACCTCGGCCGGTTCCTTGGTCTCGAGGATGCCGGCGTGGCACACGCCAGCACCGACGATCTCGACCATCTTCTGGTGTTCTTCGAACGTGCAGCCGTCGAGGGCGAGGCGGCCCCAGACGATGTCGGCGCACAGCTTCGCCTTCGCCACCGCGTCGGGGCCGGCGATGGTCAGCTGGCCGGACGTCTTGAAGCCGTTCTGGTAGCTCAGCGACACCTTGTAGGTCGGGGTCGCCGGGCCGCCCTTGATGCCCGACAGCCGCACGCGGTCCTTGCCGACCTCCTCGATCTTCGCCGAGGTGAAGTCCGCCGTGCAGTCGGGGCCGAGGTAGCGCCTGGGATCGCCCATCTCGTAGAGCAGCTGCGAGACGACGGTGTTGCGGTTGATCAGGCCGCCGGTGCCGTCGTGCTTGGTGACGACGAACGAGCCGTCCGGCGACGCCTCGATGATCGGGTAGCCGATGCGCACGAAGTCCTTCACCTCGCGCCAGCCGGTGTAGTTGCCGCCCGTGCACTGGGCGCCGCACTCGGCGATGTGGCCGGCCATCGTGCCGGCGGCGAGCTTGTCCCAGTCGTCGGCCTTCCAGCCGAACTCGTGGATCATCGGGCCGGCGACCAGTGCTGGGTCGGTCAGGCGACCGCCGATGACGATCTGCGCACCCTGGGCGAGGCACTCGGCGACCGCGAACGCGCCGATGTAGACGTTCGCGCTGAGCAGCCGGCTCTGCACGTCGCTCAGCGGACGGTCGTCGTCCATGTTCTTCAGCGCGTGGCCGGCCTTCAGTAGCTCCGGCACGCGCGCGAGGATGTCGTCGCCTTCGATGATGCCGACCTTCAGGCCCTTGATGCCCTTCTTGCGGGCGAGCTCGAGCACCGCCTGCAGACAGCCTTGCGGGTTCACGCCGCCGGCGTTGGCGATCACCTTGATGCCCTTCTTCTGGATGTCGGGCAGCGTGCGGTCGAGCATCGCCACGAAGTCGGTGGCGTAGCCGGCCTTCGGGTTCCGCCCCTTGAGCTTCTGCATGATGCTCATGGTCACCTCGGCGAGATAGTCGAGGGCCAGGTAGTCGAGCGGGCCTTCGCGCACGAGGCGCACGGGGCCGAGGATCGAGTCGCCCCAGAAGCCTTGGCCGTAACCGATGAGAACCTTGTCGCGCATGCGGATCGTTGGGTCGGAAGCGCGAGCAGGATAGCGGCGGTGCCCGGCGAGTTGGAACGTCGCACCAGGGAACTACCCCGAGTGGGCGCTGGCGGGTCTGGGCGCAGTCAGTCGGTGGTGCCGTCGGCGAACAGCGCGTCGAGACGGTCGACGTCGAGGATGCGGTCGGTGTAGCGATCGAGCTCGGCTTGCGTCGCGGTGGTGATGCGAGCGACGACGGCGTCGGGCAGCGGTCCGAAGCGCCGCTGCAGCTGGCGCAGCAGCGTTGCGGCCTGCCCTTGGGCCATGCCTTGGGTGATGCCCTGGGTGATGCCCTGGGAGATTCCTTCCTGACGGATGCGTTCGGCGGTGGTCATGATCGGACTGCGGTAGCGGTTG
>ERZ1066117.366-NODE-366-length-38327-cov-43.160274_pt1 | contig 38327 bp, 29 predicted proteins | sample MGYA00382764_ERZ1066117 | MGnify/ENA primary metagenome ERZ1066117 (study PRJEB33369, sample SAMEA5778347) | biofilm metagenome | biome: Industrial cooling water; feature: Water cooling tower basin; material: Biofilm | place: United Arab Emirates | collected...
GTCGACGCGGCGAAGGCCGACCTGACCGCGGCCGAGCTCAACCTCGAGCGCACGCGCTCGCTCGAGAAGGACGGGCTGGCGTCGACGCGGGCGCGCGAGCTCGCGGTGCTGGCCGAACAGACAGCCCGCGCCTCGCTCGGCCGGGCCGAGGCGAGCCTCGCCGCGGCGCGCCGCGAGGTCAAGGCGCTCAAGGCCGACAAGACGCGGACCGACGCCGACACCGGCGCGGCGATCCAGTCGGCCGAGGTCAGCCTGCAGTCGGTCCGCGGCGAGATCGCCAAGGCCGAGCAGGAGCTGGCGAAGGTCGAGGTCCGGCTCGCGCGTCAGGGGGCGATGACGGTCGTCGCCCCGCGCGCGGGCACGGTGCTGCGGCTCAGCGCGGCCCAGGGGACCGAGCTCGTCAAGGCCGGCGACGCGATCGCGTATCTGGTGCCGGACACCGACGACCGCGCGGTCGAGCTGTGGGTCGACGGGCTCGACGTGCCGCTGATCTCGCCGGGGCGGCACGTCCGCCTGCAGTTCGAGGGCTGGCCGGCGATCCAATTCGTCGGCTGGCCGTCGGCGGCGATCGGCACGTTCGGCGGGGTCGTCGCGCTCGTCGACGCGACCGACAACGGCAAGGGCCAGTTCCGGATCGTCGTCGTGCCCGACCCGGACGGCACGCCCGAGGACCACTGGCCGGCGCCGCACTACCTGCGCCAGGGCGTGCGCGCGAACGGGTGGATCCTGCTGAACGAGGTCAGCCTCGGCTTCGAGCTGTGGCGCCAGTTCAACGGGTTCCCGCCGGTCGTCAGCCCGCAGCCGCCCGACAAGGACAAGAAGGACAGCTCGGCGGTCGTCGACCGCGGCAAGTCCGAGGAGTACGGGGAGGGCGCGTGAGGCGGGACCGCAGGCGCCCCGGCGCGCTCGTCGGCGCCGCGCTGGTCGCGGGCTGCCTCGGCGCGTCGGTCGCCCGGGCGGGGCAGCCGGGCGAGGTCGATCTGCCGGCGCCGGCGGCGTCGGAGCCTGCCCGGACGAACATGCGCGAAGGGCCAGCTCCGGCGGCGTGGGGCGGGACGCTCGACCTGCCGGACGTGCTGCGCAGCGTCGCCGCCGAGCACCCGCAGCTCGAGGCGGCGGAGCAGCGGCTGCGCCAGGCCGAGGGGGCGGAGATGGCGGCGCGCGGCGGCTTCGACCCGGTGCTGCGGATGCGCGGGCAGTACATCCCGCTCGGCGGCTACAAGAACGGGCGGTTCGACGTCGAGGTCCGGCAGCCGACGCCGCTGTACGGCCTGCAGCTCTACGCCGGCTGGCGCGTCGGCCTCGGCAAGTTCCCGCTGTACGACTACCGGGCGAAGACGGCGTCGGGCGGCGAGCTGCGGGCCGGCGCGGTGCTGCCGCTGTGGCAGGGCGGGCCGATCGATCGCCGGCGGGCCGACGTGCGGATCGCGGCGATCGGCAAGGACGCGGCGCGCGCGGAGCTCGAGGCCCGCTTGATCGAGCTCGAGCGGACCGCGGCGCGGGCCTACTGGACGTGGGTGCTGACCGGGCTGCGGCGCGCGGTCGAGCAGCAATTGCTCGAGCTCGCGGAGACGCGCGACGCCGGCCTGCAGCGCCAGATCGCCGCCGGCAGCGTCCCCGCGGTCGAGGGCCTCGACAACCGGCGCGCCGTGCTCGACCGCGGCGCCCGGCTCGTCGCCGCCGAGCGCAACCTGCAGCAGGCCGCGCTCGCGCTGGCCCGCCACCTGCGCGACGGCGACGGGCAGATGGTCGTGCCGGGGCCGTCGCAGCTGCCGTCCGGGTTCCCCGCGCCGGCGCGGCCGCCGGACGACATCGACGCGATCGTCGAGGACGCCTGGCAGCGGCGGCCGGACCTGCTGCGCCTGTCGCTGCAGCGCGAGATCGCGCGGGTCGAGCAGAAGCTGGCCCGCAACAACCGCGCGCCGAAGATCGACCTCGAGGCGATGGTCGCCAAGGACCTCGGCTTCGTCGACCCGGTCGACCAGGTGCTGCTGCCGACGGACGTGGTGACGGCGGTGACCTTCGAGATGCCGCTGCCGCTGCGGCAGGCCCGCGGCAACCTGCGCCGGGCCGACGCCGAGGTCGCGCGGATCGAGGCGGAGCTGCGGTTCCTCCGCGACTCGATCGCCGCCGAGGTGCGCGACGCGTACGCGGCCCTGGTCGCCGCGCACGCGCGGGTCGAGCTCGCGCGCGCGCAGGTCGACGCGGCCCGGCAGCTCGCGGAGGCCGAGCGGACCCGGTTCCAGCGCGGCGACAGCACGCTGCTGTTCGTCAACCTGCGCGAGCAGGCGGCCGCCGACGCGCAGCAGCTCGAGCTCGAGGCGCTCGCCGACTACCACCGCGCGGTCGCCGACCTGCGCGCCGCGGCGGGGCTGCGGCTCGGCGGGTAGGCGGACGCTTCAGGCGAAGGTGGTCTCGAGCGCGGCGAGCTCGAAGCCCTCGGTCGCTACGCGGACGACGTCGCCGGGGCGCAGCGCCGAGACGCCCTCGGGCGTGCCGGTGAAGATCAGGTCGCCCGGCACGAGCGTCATGCACGCGCTGATGTAGGCGACGAGGTAGGGGATGTCGAAGACCATGTCGGTCAGCGGGGCGCGCTGCTTCGGCTGTCCGTTGAGCCAGCCGCAGATCGCGGAGCCGGGCGGCGGCACGGACCCCGGGGCAGCGAGGCGCACGAACGCGCCGACCGGGCCGAAGCCGTCGAAGCCCTTGGCGCGGGTCCACTGCTTGTCCTTCTTCTGCAGGTCGCGGTTCGACACGTCGTTGCCGACCGCGTAGCCGGCGACGTGCCGCCACGCCTCGGCGGCCGGGATGTCCCGGGCCTTGCGGCCGATCACGACCACGAGCTCGCTCTCCATGTCGATCCGCTCGTAGCCGCGGGGCAGGGCGACGACCTGCGACGGCGGGGTGACGCAGCTCGGCGGCTTGAAGAACAGGAGGGGCTCGCTCGGGACCTCGTTGCCGAGCTCGGCGGCGTGGGCGCGGAAGTTGCGGCCGACGCCGATCACCTTGCTCGGGCGGACCGGCGCGAGCAGCTCGAGCGCGGCCACCGGGGCCGCGAGCGGGCCGGGAGAGGCTGTCCAGGCGCGCTCCCACGGGTCGCCGTCCTCGTCGGCGAAGGGGTCGGCGATCTCCTCGGCGAGGTCGTCGGGGCCCGGCGCGGCGCCGCGGGTCCGCACGCGCACGGCGCAGGCCCCGGACGCGCCGCGCGGGCGCCCGCGGCCGACCCACAGCACCTCGTTCTCGCTCGCGGTCGTCATGGCCCGTGAGACTGCCCGCCCCGCCGCGTTCGCGCAAGGGCGGGGCGGTCGCTATCCTTCCGCGGCCATGCCCCCCAGGTCCGCGCAGGTCGCCGAGTCCGTGCCCGGAGCGGCCGCGTGAGCCGCTTCGTCCGGCGCGCGCTCGTCGGCGTCGGCCTCGGCGTGCTGGTGTACGTCGCCGCGGTGATCTACGTCGACGCCGAGCGGGTCCGCGGGGCCCTGTCCGGATATACCTGGTCGATGGTGCTGGTGGCGCTCGCGCTGTCGAGCGTCAATTACCTGCTGCGCTTCGTCAAGTGGGAGCTGTGTCTCGGCTGGCTCGGGGTCCGCGGCGACGGGCCGGAGGACGCGCCGGGGCTGACGCGCGGGCGATCGCTGCTGATCTACCTCGCGGGCCTCAGCATGTCGGTCACGCCGGGCAAGATCGGCGAGGTGCTGCGCAGCTACCTGCTGCGCGCGACCGACGGCGTGCCGTTCACCCGCACCGCGCCGGTGGTGGTCGCCGACCGGCTGACCGACCTCGTCGCGCTGGTCGTGCTCGGGATGGTCGGGATCGCCGAGCACCGCGAGTTCCTGCCGGTCGCGCTCGTCACGCTCGCGCTGGTCGCCGCCGGCGTGATCGTGCTCGGCACGCCGCGGCTGTCGCGGGCGCTGCTGCGCGGGCTGGTGCGCCTGCCGGGGGCGCGCTCGCTGGCGGCGCGGGCCGAGCTGCTGGTCGAGAGCAGCGCGGCGGTGCTGCGGCTGCGCGCGCTCGTGGTGCTCAGCGCGCTGTCGGTGGTCGGCTGGGGGCTCGAGTGCGTCGGCTACTGGGTGATCCTGCGCGGCTTCGCCGGGGTCGAGGCGAGCCTGTCCCTTTGTACATTCCTGTGGGCGACGACGACGCTGATCGGCGCGCTCAGCTTCCTGCCGGGCGGGCTCGGGGCGACCGAGGGCTCGCTCGCGGTGCTGGTGGTCCGGCTCGCGCAGGGGGTCACGCAGCCGGTCGCGCTCGCGTCGACGATCCTGATCCGCGCGTGCACGCTGTGGTACGGCGAGATCGTCGGCGCGGTCGCCCTCGCGGCGCTCGTCCGCCGCGGCGCCGACCTCGGTGAGCCGCCGGCCGAGTGAACCGGCGGACGTGCGCCGACCTTCCGCGGGCGCGGGTGGGCGGGTATCGTCGGAGGGATGAAGTACACGATCACCGACGAGTTCGCGACGACGCCGCAGCGCTACTGGGAGGTCTTCTTCGACGAGGAGTACAACCGCAGGTTGTTCGAGCACCTGCGCGTCGGCTACGAGCTGCTCGAGACGAGGCGCGAGGGCGAGGGCGAGTCGCTGGTGATCCGCCGCCGGCAGAAGCTGTCGCCGCAGCGCGAGCTGCCCTCGATCTTCCAGAAGTTCGTCAAGGGCGCGGCGTACTACGTCGAGGACAACCGGTTCGTCGCGCGGACCGACTCGATCGAGGTCGTGACGACGCCGTCGTTCATGGCCGACTCGATCGTCACGCGCGGGACGTACCGCCTTGAGGTCGCGGGACCGCGCGCGGTAAGGCGCGTGTGGGACGGCGAGGTGACGGTCAAGATCCCCCTCGTCGGCGGCAAGGCGGAGAAGTTCATCGTCGACGAGGTCACGGCGTCGTATCGGGCGACGACCGAGTTCACGCGTCGCTGGCTCGCCGAGCACCCGTGAGTCTCCGGGACCACGCGCTCACATGCCGCGCGGAGGTCTCCAGGCAAGGACGTCGGTGTCCTCGGGCCGCGCGCGTGCTCTCCACCGGATCACGCGGGTGTCTTAGGTTGTCGTCATGCAGATCGTCCTCGACAGCTTCAACCTCACCTCCGCCGAACGCCTCCTCTGCGAGACCGCCCTCCACACCGCCGGCAGCATCGTCGAAGCGGCCAAGCTCCTGGGCATCACCCGCCACGCGCTCAAGCGCCGGATCATCAAGCACAACATCCGCTGGGTCCGCGAGGCGGGCGGCCGGGCCGGCCTCGGCGACAGCTCCGGCCGCTCGGCGGCGAACGTCGCCCAGGCCGGCGTCGCCTCCGTGTCCGTCTGACGTCGACGTCGCGGGCGCGGCTCCTCAACGCGCCTGCGCGCTCCTGCGGCCCGCAGCGGACCTCCGCGGCGGGCCGCGCCAATTCGACGTGGTCGCGCCGGGGCTGGCCGTTCGTGCCGGATCGAACCATCCTGTCCTGTCAGCCAGGTGCGAAATTGCTCGCGTGCGCGCGGCGCGTCGGATAAGGTGCGTCGGGCCATGACCCGCTGCGTCTCCGGTCCCTTCGACATCAAGCGCACCGCCGAGCCGCCGCTCGACAGCGAGGGCGTCGTGCTCGGGCGCTCGCGCTTCGACAAGACGTTCCACGGCCCGCTCGCGGCGACCAGCGTCGTCCACATGATCTCGGCGCTGACGCCGGTCCAGGGCTCGGCCGGCTACGTCGCGGTCGAGAAGATCACCGGCGCGCTCGAGGGCAGGGCGGGCAGCTTCGTGGTGATGCACACCGGGGTGATGGACCGCGGCGCGCAGTCGCTGACGATCTCGATCGTACCGGACTCCGGGACCGGCGAGCTGGTCGGGATCGCCGGCGAGATGGCGATCGAGATCGAGGGCGGGGCGCACTTCTACCGCCTGGCGTACACGCTGCCGGCGTGACGCTCACTTGACGTACTGCTTGATCGCGTCGCCGACCGGCAGCGCCTGGCCGTCGCGGCGGCCGGCGAGGCGGCGGCCGAAGGTGCGGCCCATCTCGGCCTCGAGCTCGATCACCTCGGTCGCGCCGACGGCCTGGAGGATCCGCGACTCGCGGGCCGAGCGCGAGCGCGCGACGATGTCGCGCACGCCGACCTCCTTGAGCGCGGCGAGGGTCAGCACGGTCGCCTCGAAGTTCTCGCCGATCGCGACGATCGCCGCCTTGCACTTGAGCGGGTCGACCGAGAGCAGCGCCTGCGGGTCGCTCGCGTCGAGCTCGAGCGCGTAGGCGACCTTCTGCTTGACGGCGTCGACCATCGCCATGTCGCGGTCGACGGCGATCACCTCGGCGCCCTGCTCGGCGAGCGACTCGGCGAGGGCGGCGCCGAAGCGGCCGAGCCCGATGATCAGGTAGCGGTCCTGTGCCATGGCCGGATCTTACCCGACGGGCAGGTCCTCGCGGGCGAGCCGATAGCGCTGGTGGGTGCTCGGCGCCTCGCCGACGGCGAGGGCGATCGTGAAGGGGCCGACGCGGCCGAGGAACATCGCGGCGGAGACGATCAGCTTGCCGGCGACCGTCAGCGAGCCGGTGATCCCGGTCGACAGTCCGACGGTCGCCAGCGCCGAGACCGCCTCGAAGGCGAGGCGCAGGAACGGCTGGTCCTCGGTCAAGGTCAGCAGCAGCGTGATCACCAGGGCGACGCCGATCATCATCACGAGCACGGCGATCGCCTTGCGCAGCACCTCGGGGACCAGCGCGCGGCCGGCGAGCTCCGGCTCGCGGCCGCGCAGCTCCGCGCGCAGGGCGGCGACGACGGCGGCGAAGGTCGTGGTCTTGATCCCGCCGGCGGTCGACGCCGGCGAGCCGCCGATGAACATCAGGACGCAGGTGAGGAGCAGCGTCGCGTCGCGCATCGCCGCGAGGTCGACGGTGTTGAAGCCGGCGGTCCGCGTGTTGACCGAGGCGAACACGGCGGCGAGCGCCCGCCGGCCGACGCCGTGCTCGGCCGCGGGCGCGAGCGCGGAGGAGAACTCGAGCGCGAAGATCGCCAGCGCGCCGGCGACGATCAGGGCCAGGCTGGTCGACAGCACGACGCGGGTCGTCAGCGACAGCCGCGCGGGGACGGGCGCCGCCGGCTTGACGACGCGGACGACCCGGCGCCAGGCGTGGCGGACCAGCTCCATCATCACCGGGAAGCCGAGGCCGCCGAGCACGATCAGGGTCATGATCACGGCCTGGACGCCGAAGTCGCCGGCGAAGGGGGTCAGGTTGCCGGGGAACAGCGAGAAGCCGGCGTTGCAGAAGGCGGAGACGGCGTGGAAGATCGCCATCCACAGGGCCGACTGCTCGCCGAGGCGCGGGTCGCCGGCGAGCAGCAGCCACAGCGCGAGCGCGCCGATCGCCTCGACGACGAAGGTGCCGGCGAAGATCCCGACGACGATCCGGCGCAGGTCGGCGAGCGTGCGCGCGTCGAGCATCGCCGCGTAGCGGAGCTGGCTCTGCAGCGAGGTGTTGTTGCCGAACGCGAGCGCGAGGGCGGCGACGGTCATGATCCCGATCCCGCCGAGCTGGATCCCGGCGAGGATCACCCCCTGGCCGAAGGCCGTGTAGGTCGTCGGCACGTCGTTGACCGTCAGGCCGGTGACGCAGACCGCGCTCGCCATGGTGAACAGCGAGTCGACGTAGGAGACGCGGGCGACCTCGGTCAGCGAGGGCGGCAGGGTCAGCAGCAGGCTGCCGAGCAGGATCATCGCCGCGAAGCTGCCGATCAGCATCATCGCTGGCCGCTGGGTCATGTTCAAGAGCACACGTCCGGTGCGCTCGGGGGCGACGACCAGGCCGCCGGCGACCGCGGCGAGGGCGGTGAACACGAGGTCGTAGGTCTCGGCGGCGGCGACGACCTGCTCGCCGGTCTCGCCGCCGAACATGCGGGCGAGCACGAGCACGCGCGCGACCAGGAAGCCGAGCAGGGCGACGATCAGCGACACCTCGAACCACAGGACCCCGCGCAGGCCGGCCTCCTTGCGCCGGGCGGCGAGCATCTGCCGGACCTGCTCGAACGCGGCGAACGTGACGATCGCCATGCCGAGCACGACCGGCAGGCCGGTCCACGGCGAGGCGACGGCGATGTCGAGCGCGACGACCCCGAGGGCCACCAGGAGGACGATCACGCTTCCGATCGACACGTTGCCACTATACAGGCGGAGGGGGCGGGGACTTGGGGGCGCTCGGCCCCCGGGGCTCGCCGCGCGCGCAAGTCCGTGCGAGGGTGTGGGTATGTCCGCGCGCCCTGCCCTCGTCGCCTCGCTCCTCGCCGTCGTCGCCGCCGCGGGCGGCTGCGCCTCGTCGGTGTGCAGCCGCGTCCGCGAGGAGCGCGACGCGTTCGTGCGCCGCGCCGACCAGCCGGGCCCGCACGTCGCGCTCGCGGTGCCGTACGCGACGCTGAGCCAGAGCGTGCAGCGCACGGTGTCGGCGATCCGTCCGGTGCAATTGCCGCTGCCGGATCTCGGGCCCGTCGAGCTCGGATCGCTCGCGGTCCAGGTCCGCGGCGTCGCGTTCCAGCCGGCGCCCGCGGGGAGCCTCGGCGCGCGCGTCGGCGTCGCGCTGACGAGCCAGGGCCGGCCGGTGACCGCGGTCGACCTCGACGTCGTCGTCGCGCCGCAGCTCGACCCGCGCGAGGGCAGCGTGCGCGTCCGCCTGCGCCCGCAGGACCTCGCGCAGGTGCGCCCGAGCCTGCCGCCGGCCGAGCGCGAGCGGTTCGCCGCGTTCGTGCTCGGGCTGGTGCCGGCGAGCGCGCGGATGTTGATCGGGCGCGAGCAGGTCGAGGCGCTCGCCGACGAGTTCCTGCGCGAGCTGGTCGGGCGGCGCTGGCCGCAGATCCGCGACAACCTGTTCAAAGGGACAGACGCGCTCGTCGACGTCGAGATCGACCTGCCGGCGCTGCCGCTGACGCGGCTCGAGCTGCGCAGCGGCGCGGCCGACCTCGAGCTGTGGGGCCACGCCGCGCTGCCGGCCGCGAGCCTGTCCCCGGGGCCAGCTCGTCCGCCCGGCGTCGACGCGCGGCTGGTCGCGCTGCGGCTGTCGGGCGCGGCCGCGGCGGCGCTCGCCAACCGCGCGATCGCCCAGGGCCAGCTGCCCGCTCGCTACGACCGCGAGGGCCGGCCGGACCCGAGCGGCGAGTTCGTCGCGGGCGTCGATTGGCGTGCGGGCGATCGGCCGCTGAAGGTCCACGCGTGGAGCCTGTCCGGACAATGTGCCCGACTGAGCTTCGGCGGCACGCCGAGCGCGACGGTCCGCGGCGGCGCGCTCGAGGTCGCCGTGCCCGACGGCACGCTCGAGGACGTCGAGGGCTCGCTGCGCGTGCGCGCGGCCGTGTGGCTGAGCGGGCTCGGCCGACAGGCCTTCGCGATCAGCGAGACCGTCGCCGGCGCGACCGAGCTCGAGATCGCCGACGCGACCTATCGCGCGCGCGTCGTCGCGGCCTCGTCGACCGGCAGCGACCTCGTGTTTGCACTGGCGCTGGCGGAGGCTCCGCGGGGGCAAACACGAGGTCGATGATCCGGGGGAGGGAGTGATCCACCGTGAGGCGTGGCACGCCAGGATCATGTGGGCGTGGCCGCGCCGGGTCGTTCTGCACGGCCTGTGTTTGGCCTTACAAAAAAATCAAATGTGACAGTCGTCCGGAGGACGAAAGCGGTCGTGACTGGCACATTTCTCCACAGATCGCATCTCGGTGAATTCGCCGTCGGAAGCGCCGCTGGCCGCTGTTCTGCCCGCTGTCCGTCCACCGCGCGGACGCCCGTCCGCGGGCATCTCCGCGCCTTGTTCCAGCCGCTCGCGGCGCCTCGACTTTCTCGGTACCGCGCGGCGCAACAAAGTGCATATAGTCCGGCCAAGGAGCCGCTCGCGGAATCGACCGCGGCGCCAACGTGGAAGCTGCCCCATGAAACAGCCGATGCGAACGAGAAGCCGCCGCTGCCCCCCCAAGATCGTGGGCAATACTGCGCGCACGCCCCAGCTCCTCCGCTCGATCGGTTCGCTGTCGCTGCGCGACCGGCCGGGCGCGACGCCGCCCGCCGGCCTGCCCGGGGTCCGCAATTTCCCGCGCGCTCGCGCCGCCGCGGGGCCCGGCGAGTGCCATCGCTCGGTCGCCGTCGCCAAGTTCCTCGCGCGCCGCGCCGCCGCCGAGCGCGCCGCCCGCCGCGCCGATGCGCTCGCCGAGGCGCGCAAGGGCAAGGGTCGCCGCAAGGCGACGCCCGCGTGGTCGGGGCGCCCGGTGCAGGAGGCGCCCGAGCTGGCGCACAGCCCGGCTGCCGCGCGTCCGGCGGCGCCGCCGGTCCGCGACGTGCCCGCGCGCGCGCACGACCTCCCGGCGTTCACGGCCGCGCGCCGCAACGCCTTCATGCGGCGCGAGCACGCGCGCGTGCAGCCGGCGCGCCCGCGCCCGTCGCGGGTGCTCGCCGAGATCGTGGCCGAGATCACCGCGGCGGCCAACGCATAACGAGTTTGGACGAGGCGCGACCCTCCGCTCGGAGGGTTGAGGCGGCCCGGGCAATGGTGCTCGGGCCGCCCGTCCAATGTCAGCGGATTGGCTCGGCTGGTCTTTCGGACATCTGCTTCTCGGGCATGAAGCGCAGCGACAGCCCGAGCAGCACCGCGGCGGCCGCGACGGCGACGCGGAGGTCGAGCTGCTCGCCGTGCCACAGCGCCGCGGTCGCGGCGGCGACGACGAACTGCAGGTTGATGAACAGCCCGACCAGCGAGGTCGGCAGCCGCTTCAGCGCGTAGAGGTTGAGCAGGTAGGCGAGCGCGGTCGGGCCGACGATCACGGCGAGCCCGAGCAGCCACACGTGCGAGGGCACCGCGGCGGGCTCGAGCCGCGCGAGCGCGGGGGCGCCGACGACGGCGACCATCGGCAGGGCGCACAGGTAGATCGCCGCGGACAGCGTCACCGGCTCGACCGTCTGCGAGGTCCGCTTCGACAGCGCCATGAACAGCGAGTAGCAGGCCGAGTTGGCGAACATCAGCAGGTCGCCGAACAGCACGGTGTCGGTGAAGGCGGCCGCGGCGCCGCCGTCGCGGGTGCGCAGCCAGGTGCCTGTCCCGACGGCCATCTGGTCGAGCTGCAGCAGCGCGGCGATGCCGAGCACGCCGAGGCCGACGCTGAGCAGCTTGCGCGGCGACAGCGACTCCTCGCCGAGCAGCACGCCGAGCGCGAGCGTCTGGGCCGGCACCGTCGCCATCACGAGCACGCCGTGCAGCGCGGTCGAGCGCTGGATCCCGGCGTTGAACAGCAGCTGGTTGAGCACGACGCCGAGCAGGCTCAGCACGGCGAGCCGGCCCCAGCCGGACCGCGGCCACGGGCGCCGCAGGGCGAGCGCGAGGCCGATCAGGAGCGTGGCGCCGCCGAACTGGCGCAGCGCGGTCCACGCGATCGGGTCGAGGTGCGCGGTGATCTCCCGCGCGACGCTGTAGTGGGTGCCGAACAGCAATTGCACCGCCACGAGGGCGGCGACCGCCTTGCCGGTCTCGCTGCGCGCGTCCGCCTGCAACCGGGCGACTCGTAGCAGGCCCGCAGGTCCGCCGGCGCCGGCGAGCGCACCCGCGGCGGATGAGCGTCCACACGGGGGGCGCCGCGAGGGCCGGCCGCGCGCTTGACAGCGGGCGGCCGTGGGGCAAGCGTGGCCCGGCGATGAACCCCTGGCACGACATCTATGTCGACGAGCAGCTGATCGAGCGCACCTTCCCGGCGGTGATCGAGGTGCCGGCGGGCAGCAAGAACAAGTACGAGATCGACAAGGACACCGGCTTCCTGGTGCTCGACCGCGTGCTGTTCTCGGCGGTCCACTATCCGGCGAACTACGGCTTCATCCCGCGGACGTACTGCGACGACGGCGACGCGCTCGACGTGCTGGTGCTCGCGCAGGTGCCGGTCCACCCGCTGACGATCGTGCCGGCGCGCGCGATCGGGGTGATGCGCATGCGCGACGACAAGGGCGAGGACGACAAGATCGTCGCGGTCAGCACGCACGACCCGTGGTTCAACGACTACTCCGACCAGGCGCAGCTGCCGGGCCACATCATGCGGGAGATCCGGCGGTTCTTCGAGGACTACAAGACGCTCGAGAACAAGACGGTCGTGATCGACGACCTGCTCGGCGCGCCCGAGGCGGTCAAGATCATCCGCGACGGGCTCGACCTGTACAAGAAGCTGCGGCGCGGCGAGATCCACCGCAAGTAGCCGCGCGGCGCGAGGCTCAACCGCTGAGGCCGAGCCGCTTGAGCGCCTGGCGCAGGCCCTCGCCGGACATCTCGGCGGCGCGGGCGGCCTTCGTCTTGGTCGGGTGCTGCGACAGCAGGCTGGCGAAGTACAGGCGCTCGAACTCGGCGACGGCGCGGCCGTGCGGCAGCAGCAGCAGGCCCTCGTGGGCGACGGCGCGGCGGGCGTTGGCCTCGGGCACGAGGGACAGGTCCTCGGCCGTGATCTCCTCGCCGTCGGCCATCACGTAGGCGCGCTCGATCACGCTCTTCAGCTCGCGCACGTTGCCCGGCCAGGTGTGCGCGCGCAGGGCCGTCGCCGCGGACCGGCCGAGCGCGCGCGCCGGGCCCGAGTCGCCGGCGAGGCGGCGCAGGAACAGCTCGGCGAGCACGAGCACGTCGTCGCCGCGGTCGCGCAGGCTCGGCACCTCGACCCGGACGTCGGCGACGCGGAAGAACAGGTCCTGGCGGAAGCGCTCCTCGGCGACCATCGCCCGCAGGTCGCGGTGGGTCGCGCAGATGACCCGGACATCGACCTTGCGCGGGGTCCGCTCGCCGACGCGGACCAGCTCGCCCTCCTGGATCACGCGCAGCAGCTTGGCCTGCAGGTCGAGCGGCAGCTCGCCGATCTCGTCGAGGAAGATCGTGCCGCCGTCGGCCTCCTCGAAGCAGCCGGGGCGGTCGGCGACGGCCCCGGTGAACGCGCCCTTGCAGTGGCCGAACAGCAGGCTCTCGGCGAGCTCGCGCGGGATCGCGGTGCAGTCCTGGACGACGAACGGCCGGCCGCGCCGCGACGAGCGGTCGTGCAGCGCCCGCGCGACCAGCTCCTTGCCGGTGCCGGTCTCGCCGCCGATCAGCACGCGCAGCCGGTCGCCGCGGGTCGCCAGCCGCTCGAGCGTGGCGAACAGCTCGCGCATCACGCCGCTGCGGCCGTAGAGCTGCTCGAAGTGGTCGATCAGCGGGAGCGGGACCTCGACCGGGTCGGCGCCGACGAGCTTGAAGGTGGTCTCGCCGGCGCGAAACTGCGCGTTCGCGTCGAGCCAGGCCTCGCGCACGCGGACGCCGTTGAGGGTGACGCCGTTGGTGCTGTCGAGGTCGCGCAGCAGGAGGCCGCGCGAGGTGATCGCGATCTGGAAGTGCGTGCCGCTGACGTGGGTGTCGGACAGCACGATGTCGTTGACCGCGCCGCGGCCGACGGTGATCAGCTTGCGATCGTCGAGGTCGACGCGGAACTCGCGGCCGCGATCGGGGCCGTCGACGACGCGCAGGAGGACCCGCCCGAGGCGCTGATACGAGCGCGCGAACTGCGGGCCGAGGACCGTCGATTCGGGCTTCTTCGCGTCGGTGCTCACGGCGGCGACAATGGCTCCAGCGCGGAGCGTATCACGCTCGAGCGCGGACCGTCCAGCCCGGCGGGGCGCGTCAGCCCGGTACGACCGGCGGCTCGTCGTCGGGCAGCACGCACGCGGTCAGGTCGAACAGCATGAACACGAGCGCCTTCTCCTGCGGCGACAGCTCGGTGGTGACGCAGCCGGTCGGGAACGGCTGGCCCGTCTGATCGCCGGACGAGACGTGCAGGTCGGAGAACACGACGCGCCCGCACTGCTGCTCGGGCGGCACGCCGATCGGCGTGTTGAAGGTGAAGTACTGCACCGAGTTCTGCGACGCGATGTCGATCCACGGCTGGACGAGCTGCGCGTCGATCGACTTGACCGACTTCTGCGCGGCCTGGAGGACGATCTTGGCGTACTCGGGCGAGCCGCCGACGTGGACCAGCCACTCGGCGAGCGCCTTGCCCTTGGGGAAGGTGTCGATCACGGCGCCGTCGATCGGGCTCGGCAGGTCGGGGTCGAACTGGAACTGCGCGACCGTCGGGAACGGCGGCGGGCCCTTGCGCAGCCAGAAGTTGTGGATGTGCGAGGCGAAGATCCGGCCGCCGGCCTGGGTGTAGTCGAACACCGCCTCGATCGCCTGCGCCGGCTTGTTGCTCTCGTCGAGCGTGCCCTCGCAGGCGAGCAGCAGCGCGTCGTACTTGAACAGGGTGGCGACGTCGTTCCACAGCGCGGTCGCCGGCGACAGGCCCGCGCCGCCGTTCAACTCCGGCGCGAACTTGGAGGCGCCGCCGAGGCCGCCGAACAGGTGGACGCGGCCGTCGCCGGCCTCGGTGGTGAACTCGGCGTCGTCGACCCCGATCTTGCGCAGCAGGCACTCGAGCGGGTCGGCGCCGCCGGTGGTGATCGCGATCTGCGGCAGGTCGCCCTCGGCCTTGTTGCGCGGCAGGCGGGTGAGGTCGGCGGGCACGGGGGTGTCGACGCACGGCTCGACCTTGGGGACGGTGACCTGCCGGCGCCACTTGCCGATCTGCACGACGAGCGGGATGTCGTCGCCGGCCGGGACGTCCTTGAGGACGAACGCGCCCTGGGTGTCGGTCAAGGCGGCGACGATCGGGTCGCCCGACGGGGCGGAGTCGCAGGTCAGGCACTGCGCGCCGGAGGTGATCGGCTCGGGCGGCGCGTTGGGGACGTAGACGACGGCGTTGTACAGCGGGAGCTTGCCGGCCGGGTCGTACACGACGCCGGTGAGGTTGGTCGTGGTGTTGCCGCCGCACTCGACCTGCTGGCACTCGAGGCCGACGCAGCCGGTCGTCGCGTCGGTCGAGCCGCCGGTCGAGCCGACCGGGCCGGTCGTGCTCGTGCCGGTCGTGGTCGTGCCCGAGGTCGTCGGGTCGGCGGTCGTCGTCGGGTCGGCGGTCGTCGGGCTGGTCGTCGAGCCGGTGCCGGTCGAGCCGGTGCCGGCGGGCAGCGTCGTCGTGATCTGCGGATCGGTCGCCGAGGCGGTGTCACGCCCGGCGTCGGTGCAGGCGGACAAGCATGGCGCAAGGGACAGGACGAAGCGGAGCGAGCGGACGCGCGGCAAGGTTCACCTCTCGCCGCGACGGTAGCAAACGGCTCAGATCAGCGCAAGCACGTCGGCGGGCGGGGGATCGGCGAACAGCCGCGCGACGTCCTCGGCGCGGCGGCGCAGCACCGCGCGCTGGTTGATGTACCCCTTGTCGGTGATCTCGCCGGCGTCGATCGCGGGCGGCTCGCGCAGGATCGCCGCGCGGCCGATCTGCCGGCTGTTGCTGCCCGCGCGCGCGTTGTGGGCCACGAGGCTCGCGTGCAGGTGCGCGCGGATCCGCGGGTCGCCGGCGAAGTCGTCCGCGTCGGGGGCGATCGTTCGGCAGCCGTCGGGGTTCAAGAACACCAGCAGGCCGACGACGTCGCGGCCCTCGCCGGCGACGACCGCGTCCTGCACGACCGGCGCGGCGGCGGCGATCGCCGCGACGCGCAGCGCCCCGACGTGGACCCACGTGCCGCTGGTCAACTTGAAGTCTTCGGCGACGCGGCCGTCGAACACGACCCCGCGGCGCGGGTCGGCCGGGTCGGCGAGGCGGCCGGCGTCGCCGATGCAGTAGAAGCCCTCGTCGTCGAACGCCGCCGCGGTCAGCTCGGGCTGGCGGTGGTAGCCGGGGGTCACGTTCGGGCCCTTGACGCGCATCTCGAGCTTGCCCTCGCGCGGGACCAGCTTGAGCACGCAGCCGGGCGCCGGCAGGCCGATGATCCCCGCGTGCTCGATCGGGAAGTGGACGCTCGTCACCAGCGGCGCCGTCTCGGTCGAGCCCCAGGCCGAGGCCATCAGCACGCGCCCGGCCGCGCCGGCCTGCTCGGCGACCGCGGCGAGGCGGGCCCACAGGTGCGGCGGCAGGGCGGCGCCGGCGTAGAAGATCACGTCCAGGCGCGAGAAGAAGCGCTCGCGCAATTCGCCGTCGCGCTCGAGGAACGGCAGCAGGACCTCGAAGCCGCGCGGCACGTTGAAGTACAGCGTCGGCGGGCAGGCGCGCAGGTTGGCGACGGTCCGCTCGATCAGCCCCGGCGCCGGCTTGCCCTCGTCGACCAGCAGCGTGCCGCCGTGGACGAGGACCATGTTGAAGTTGTGGTTGCCGCCGAAGGTGTGGTGCCACGGCAGCCAGTCGACGAGGATCGGCGGGCGCGCGCGCAGGAACGGCCAGCACTGCGCGATCGCCTGCTGGTTGGAGCAGAGCATCCGCTGGGTGTTGATCACGCCCTTCGGCAGGCTGGTCGAGCCGGAGGTGAACAGGATCTTCGCCACCGTGTCGGGCCCGGTCGCCGCGTGGGCGGCGTCGGCGGCGGCGAGATCGTGTGGCCCTTCGAGCAGGTCCGCGAGGACAGCCTGATCGGGGCCCGGGCCGGCGCTGACGAGCGCGGGGGCGCCGGCGAGCGCGAGCGCGCGCGCGAACCGGGCGCCGTCGGCCGCGTAGACGAGCCCGGGCCGGACCAGGTCGGTGATGTGGCGCAGGTTGGCGAGGTCCTGCGAGACGAGGCTGTAGGCCGGCGAGACCGGGACCGCGGGCGCGCCGACGTACATCGCCGCGAGCTGCAGCAGCGCGTTGTCGACGCTGTTGTCGGACAGCAGCAGCAGCGGCCGGTCGGGGCCGAGGCCGCGGGCCAGCAGGGCGGCGCCGAGGCGGCGCAGCAGCGTCCAGGCGTCGCCGTAGCGGAGCTCGAACAGGGCGCCCGCGCGGCGCTCGGCCAGGAGCACGCGCCCGGGCGCGGCCTCGGCCCACCGGCGCAGCGCGGCGAGCAGGGTCGGGGGGTAGGGCGCGAGCGGCTGCGGCGAGGTCAGCTCGATCACCCCGCCGGCGCGGTAGGTGGCGACGACCTCGGCGGGCGCGAGATCGAGGGACAGGTCCTTCGGGTCAGCCATCGACATTCATCCGCCGCACGACCAGCGGCCCTCCGTCGTCAGTCCGGCCGGTCCCTGGCGCTCGATCGACAGCGAGAAGCCGTCGTCGTCGTACGTGTTGAGGTAGAGCTCGCGCGCGCCGTCGCCGTCGAGGTCGAGCGCGCCGATCACGGTGTAGCGCTCGCGCGTGTGCTCCCGCCCGCGCAGGAGCGCCGGAGGGCCGGCGGCGGCGGCGAGCAGCAGCGCGCTGAGGCGCAGCGGGGCGTCCTCGTCGTTCGCCGGGCCGGGCACGCTGGCGGCGATCAGCTCCTCGGGCGCGCCGTCGCCGTCGAGGTCGAGCGCGGCGCGCTGGTCGATCCGCGGCTTGTTCGCGGGCCCGAGCGCGGGGAAGGCGGCGGCGAGCGCCGCGGCGACGCGCTCGCGCAGCTCCTTCGGGGCGGCGCGGTCGACCTCGGCGGGCACGGTCGGCGGGGCGTAGGCGAGCTCGCGCTCGAGCGCGGGCGGGGAGACGGCCTCGCCGCGCAGCCGATCGCGCGGGGCGTCGATCGTCGCGGTCGGCTCGTCGGTCGCGTCGGCGCAGGTGGCCTGGCCGCGGCCGGTGACCCTGGCGACCTGGCCGGACATCAGCGCCACCTCGGCGCCGACCGGCGCGAGCGCCAGGCACGCCTCGCCGGCCGCGAATTGCCGGGTCTGGTCCAAGAAACAGGCGACCGGGGACAGCCCGAATTCGCCGGCGACCCACAGCGCGCGGCCGGTCGGCGGCGGCGGTGGTTCGGGCGGTGGTGGCGGTGGTTCGGCCGGCTTCGCGGCGGGCGGCGGGCTCGCGGGCGGCGGGGCCGGGTCGCCGCAGGCGGCGAGCGAGGCGAGCGTGGCGAGCAGCGCGACCGGGCGGCGGGACCTCATGACCTCGCACGATACCACGGCCTGCCGCGCGCGCGCCGGAGCGCCCGATCAGAAGCTCGCCAGCAGCTGCAGGCGGAATTGTTCGGCGCGGCCGCCGGGCAGCCCGGGGCCGACGCTGTGGAAGAAGTCGGCCTGCAGCTTGAGGGCGTGGCGGAAGAAGTAGTAGCTGAGGCCGCCGCCGAGCTCGTCGAGGCGCCCGAGGCTGGTGTCGCCGCGCCGGGCCGGGCGCACGCCCGACTGGCGGGCGGCGACCTCGAGGCGGGTGCGCGGCACGAACATCCCGAGCTGGGCCGTCCAGCCGAAGCCGCCGCGCGCCGCCTCGACCGGGATCGGGGCGCCGGACATGTCCCTGGCGTCACCCGGCAGGCGCCAGCCCTGGCGGACATAGACGTCGAGCAGGGCGGAGAAGCCGGCCATCTTGAACATCAGATCGGCGGTCAGGTTGTTGCTGCGCATCGAGCCGCCGTCGGAGAACGGCGAGCCGCCGAGCGCGCGATTGCGGCGGTCGCGGTCGCTGAACGCGTAGGCCGCCCCGAGCGACAGGTGCGGCCGCTTCGAGCGCTCGAAGTCGGCCTCGCTGTAATCGTCGAACATGCCGAGCGGCAGGTAGTCGACGCGGGCCATGTAGCTGAGGCCGAGGTCGCTCGCCTTGTACCAATCGTAGCCCTCGCCCATGAACACGCCGGCGAAGTAGCGCAGCTTGCCGAGGCCGGCGACGTCGGGCGAGCTCACCTGCACGCCGATGTCCTGGTCGAGCGTGAATTCGTGGCTGGCCGCCGAATTGTCCATCAGCTGCAATTTCGGCAGCGGCTGCATCCGCTGGCGCGCGTACGGCACGAAGAAGAAGCCGGCCTGGACGTTGAAGTGGCGGTAGCGCGTCCAGCTCGTGTACCACTGGAAGATCGGCGACTTGCGCGGCGTCCCGTCCTTGAACCCGAGGTCCTTCGGCGCGAATTGCAGGTGCACGTAATAGCCGACGTACGGGCTCAGCAGCTTGCCCGACAGCACCAGCCGGGCGCGCCGCAGCTCGAGCGTGTGCGCGAGCGGCAGCGGCTCGCCCGGGGCCGCATGGTCGCGGCGCGCCGTGTACAGCAGCTGCGCCCACAGGCTGAGGTTGAGCGAGAAGCGGCCGTCCTTGCTGGCGATCTCGAGGCCGCGGCCGGGCTTCCATCGGGCCTTGCCGACGTCGACCTCGGCCATCCGCTCGGCCTCGCCGCGCGGCAGCCACGGCGGTGGTTCGGGCGGGGGTCCGCTCGGCCTGGGCAGCACCGGCGCCGGCGGATTGGCCCGCGCGGGCGCGGCCGCGAGGAGGACGAGCGCCGCGGCGGCGCCGCGGGACCAGGGCGAGCGCATGGGGGGGACGAGGATTGGACCCGGCCCCGCGGGCCCGTGTCAAGCGCGCGCTCTGCGGACGAACGAAAAGAGAGCGCGCCCGAGGTGACGGAGCGACGTTCCGCCGAGCCGTCCTTGGCGCGGGCGCGCCCATCAACCTGTCCGAAGGGTCATTGTCGAATGAGCGCAGGGCGCCGCGGGGCCGACGGCCTCACGGCGTCCTGCGCCCATCGTTCCCCCGATCAGAAGGGAATTCGTGGATCAGCGCTTGCCCTGACCGCCGCCGCCGCCGCCGCCGCCGCCTTCCTCCTCTTCCTCCTCGCCGCCGCCCTCGCTGCGCTGGCCGCCGTGCGAGTGGTGGCCGCCCTCGCGGCCGATCTCGGCCATGTGCTCGCGGTCCTGGCTGACGCTCTCGCCGCCCTTTCGCCCGATCTCGGCCATGTGCTCGCGATCCTGGCTGACGCTCTCGCCGCCCTTTCGCCCGATCTCGGCCATGTGCTCGCGGTCCTGGCTGACGCTCTCGCCGCCCTTTCGCCCGATCTCGGACATGTGCTCGCGATCCTGGCTGACGGCCTCGCCGCCCTTGCTGGCGATCTCGCGCTGCTTCTGCTCGTCCATTCCAGCGAAGCCGCGGCCGTCGCCGCCGCCACCGCCGCCGCCGCCGCCGCCGCCGCGGTTGTTGTCACGATTGGATGCCATGGCTCTGTCTCCCGTTGGGTGATTGGCGCAGCCCGTTCGCCTCGCTCGAGGGACGGCCGCGCGCCCTTGCCCTCGCAGGCATGCGCGAAGTTGCGCGCGGGGCAAGGCGCGGCGATCCGAAATCGATCGACTCCCGCGAATGCCTCCGCGCGCGGCGTGGCGGTGCGGCGGCCGAGATGCGATCGTTCGGGCGGCGCGGCCGACCGCGGAGCGCCGCGCCCGGGCGGCCGGTCCTCCGCGTCCTGCGCCCGGCTGTCTTCTCGCGGAACTTTGTCGGGAGGTCGCGGTCCTACCGCCGTCCATGTCCTCGCGTCGCCTCGCCCCCGTCCTCGCCCTCGCCGCCGTCGCCGGCTGCAAGGGCCCGCGCTCCGCCGACCCCGAGCCCGGTCCGCCGGACGCGGAGCAGCTCGCGGCCTTCGACCCGGCCGCGCTCGCCGAGGGCGGACCGCCGACGCCGGCCCCGGCCGCGCCGCTGGCCGTGCTCGACTACGGCCCGCAGGGGCGGACCGAGGGCGGCACCGACATCCGGATCCGCTTCAACCAGCCGGTGCTGCCGCTCGGCAGCGAGACGGTCCCCGAGCTCGCCGGGCTCGTCACGCTCGACCCGCCGGTCGACGGCCGCGCGTTCTTCCAGACCCCCGACCTGCTGGTCTTTCGGCCAGCCGCGCCGCTCGCCCCGGCGACGACCTACACGGTCCGGTTCGCGGCCGGCTTCACCTCGGCGTTCGGGCAGCGGCTCGCGCAGGGGCTCGAGTGGACGCTCGAGACGCCGCGGCCGAGGGTCGCCGGCGCCGCGCCGTACGACCACGGCGACGAGCGGGTGGCCGACGTCCGGCGCGACAGCCCGGTGATCGTCGAGTTCGATCACCCGACGACGCTCGCGGAGGTCCGCGCGCACCTGCAGGCGAGCGCACGCCCGCTGGACGGGGCCGACGCGCCTGCGCGGCCGGTCGCCGTGCGGATCACGCCGACGACCCGGGCCGAGGCCGAGCGCGCCGGCTACTACCATTACGACGAGGAGGCGCAGCGGGGCCGGCGCTACACGGTCCGCCCGCAGGGTCTGTGGCCGGGCGCGAGCACGATCTCGCTGGCGGTCACGCCGGGGCTCAAGGGGACGCTCGGGCCGCTGCCGCTCGACACCCCGTGGGACATGTCCTTCGCGACCTACGGCCCGCAGCGGGTCACGACGGCCGGCTGCCGCGGCGAGGCGCGGTGCGGCCTCGAGCCGATCTCGCTGACCCTGCGCAACCCGGTGCGGGCGCGCGAGGCGGGGAAGATCTCGGTCTCGCCGCGGCCGAAGTTCCTCAAGGTCGAGGTCGTCGACGCGTGGGACGACGCGGGCGGGCGCGAGGTGGTGATCGAGGGCCAGTTCGCGCCCGGGACGACGTACACGGTCCGCGTCGCTCCTGGCCTCAAGGACATCTATGGGCAATCGCTGCCGGGCGGGTTCTCCCGCGAGGTCGTGTTCGAGCGGCGGCCCGAGCTCGCGCTGTCGAGCGCGTCCGGCACGCTGATCCCGGCGCGCAAGCAGACGATCGGCGTCGAGGCGCGGTTCGTCGAGCAGGTGCGGGTCCGGTGGGCGGTGGTCGGCGAGGCCGAGCTGGCCCTGCGGCCATGGCAGGAGATCGGGCTGCCCGCGGCGGCGAAGGAGCGGACGATCGCGCTGAAGCCGAGGGGCGCCGGCGGCTGGGCCTCGCTCGCGCTCGACCTCGCCGACCTCACCGGCGGCGCGCGCGGGCCGGTGCTCGTCGACGTCGAGGCGGTCGGGCTCGCGGCGAACGCGACGGGCGGCCCCCCGGCGCGGCGGCGCGGGCTGTACCGCTTGACCGACCTCGGGCCGGTCGCCGTCGCCTCGCTGACGCAGACGGCGGTCCAGGTGCTGCGGCTGTCCGACAGCGCGCCGGTCGCGGGCGCCCGGGTGTCGCGCGTCGAGGGTGGCCCGAAGGACAGCCTGCGCGAGCTCGGCGTCACCGACGCCGACGGCCTGCTGAAGTACACGCGGACGCCGCTGCCGGCGGGCAGCGAGGTGCGGCGCGAGACGATCGTCGTCGACGACCCGGCGACCGGCGACCGCACCGCGCTCGAGATCGGCGGGGCGCTCCCGGAGGCCGCCGCCGACGCCGAGCTGCGCGCCGGCGAGCGGCTGATCGCGCGGATCGTCGCCGACCGCGGGGCGTACCGCCCGGGCGAGCGCGTCAAGGTGGTCGGCTGGTCGGCGGTCGACACCCCGTTCGCGCGCAGCGGCCTCGGCCGCCTGCCTCAAGGGACAGAGGTCAAGTTCACGCTGACCGACCCGTTCGGCGCGGTGGTCGCCCGGAAGACGGCCAGGACGACCGCCGAGGGCAAGTACTGGGCCGAGCTGCCGATCCCCGGCGAGGGCAAGCTCGGGCGCTACAAGGTGACGGCGGCGCTCGCCGGCGACTCGGCCAGCGAGACGGTCAAGGTCGAGGACTACCGCGTCCCCGAGTTCAGCGTCACCGCGAGCGTGAAGCAGCGCGACCTGCTGACGGGACAGAGGCCGAACGTCCGCGTCACCGCGAGCTACTACTTCGGCGGCGCCGTGCCGATCGCGCGGCTGACCCTGCAGTCGAGCTGCTGGCCGGAGCGCTACCGTCCGCCCGGCCTCGACGCGGCGTGGGCGGTCGGCGAGGCGTACGACTACCGCCACGCGCACCCGACGTACGGGCCGCGCAGGTCCGCCCGCGCGCGCCCGGAGGATCGCCCGGGCCTCGTCGAGCTCGAGACCGAGACCGGGCACAGCAGCGACGCGTACCCGCACCGCTGCACGATCAGCGCCGAGGTCCAGGACGCGAGCCTGCAGGGCGTCGGCGCCGAGGCCGGCGTGCTGCTGCACCCGGCGCCGTTCTATCTGGCGATCGGCGCGCCGCCGGGCCGCAAGCAGGCCGGCGACCGCGTGTCCGTGCCGCTGCGCGCGGTCGAGATCGCCGGGGCGCGCGTCGCCGCGAAGGGCGTCAAGGCCATGGTCGAACGGACATGGTCCGAGGCGCAGTACAAGGCGGAGGGCGGGCGGCAGGTGTTCGCCGGCTACGTCGAGAAGTCGGAGAAGGTGACGACCTGCGCGGTCGACCTCGCGGCCGCCGGCGAGGACGCGCGCTGCGAGCTGCCGCCGCTCAAGGAGGGCCAGTACACGGTGCGCGCGGTCGCCGACGCCGGTGACGGGCGCGAGGCGCGGAGCGAGGCCGGGTTCTGGGTCGCGCGCGCGAGCCGGTACGCGTGGGTCCCGTCGGCCCCGCAGCCGCGCCTCACCGTGCAGGCGAGCGCGAGCAAGGTGACGCCGGGCGAGGTCGTCGAGGTCGCGGTGCAGACGCCGTGGAAGGGCGGCCGCGGCCTGCTGGCGCTCGACCGCCAGGGCGTCCGCGAGATCGAGGCGTTCGCGCCCGGCGACGGCCCCTCGACCTTCCGCTTCACCGCCGACGACAGCTGGACCCCGGCGGTGCACGTGCGCGCGTTCGCGGTGATGCCGCTGGCGAGCGCGCCGGGGAAGGTGCGGCCGGAGCTGCAGACCGCGGAGGCGGTGATCGACCAGGACGCCGAGCACCGGCGGCTGCAGGTCCGCGTCGCGGCGCCGGCCAAGGCTGGCCCTGGGGACAGGGTCGAGCTCGCGGCGAGCGTCCGCGACGTCGCCGGGGCGCCGGTCGCCGCGCGCGTCGCGTTGTGGGCGGTCGACGAGGCCGTGCTGGCGCTGACCGACTACGCGGTGCCGGACCTGCTGCCGTCGTTCGTGCCGCGCAAGGGCGCGGGGTCGTACGCGCGCGAGGATTACCGCAGCGTGCTGCTGCCGTACGTGCCGGTCGACGACCCGTGGATGTCGGCGCTGTGGGGCTGGGGCGGCGGATCGGGCTACGGGAGCGGGCGCGGCAGCAGCGCGGGCGGGCGGGTGATGGGCGGGGCCGCGTCGGTCGTCCCGGCGGCGCGCGAGCGGTTCGAGACGACGCCGATCTTCCTCGCCGACCTCGCCGCCGACGACGAGGGCGAGGCGCGGGTCAAGGCGACGCTGCCGGAGAACCTGACGACGTTCCGGATCTTCGCGGTCGCCTCGGCGCGCCTGGCCGACGGGACATCCCCGGGCCGGTTCGGCGTCGGCGACGCGCGGACGACCGTGACGACGCCGTTCCTCGTCCGCGCCGCGACGCCGCGCCAGCTCCGCCCGGGCGACGTCGCCGAGGTCCGGGCGATCGTGCAGAACTTCACCGAGGCCGACGGGACCGCCGCGGTCGAGCTGGTGCTGCACGACGACCCGAAGACGCCGGGACAGGACCTCATGGCCATGTCCCCGAGGACCGCCGAGGTCGCGGTGCCGGCCGGCGGGCAGGCGTTCGTGCCGTTCCAGATCCGCGCCGACGCGCGCGGCGAGGCCCGGCTCGAGCTGCGCGCGCGCCTCAAGTCCGCCGCCGGCGCGGCCGGGCGCGACGCGGTCAAGGTGGCGCTGCCGGTCGAGCCGGAGCGGACGCTGACCGAGCGCGTGGCGATGTACGGCAGCGTCACCGACGACCGGGCGATCGCCGTGCCCGTCGCGCTGCCCGGGGCCGTCCGACCCGACGTCGGCGGCGTCACCGTGTCGGCGAGCGCGAGCCTGCTCGGCGGGCTCGAGGACGCGGTCGACGCGCTGATCAATTATCCGTACGGCTGCGTCGAGCAGACGTCGAGCCGGCTGCTGCCGGTCGTCGCGCTGTATGCATTGCACAAGGACTACCCGCTCGGCCTGGGGCAGGACCCGCGAGCGTTCGTCAAGGCCGGGGTCGAGCGGCTGCTCGCGATGCAGACGCGCGAGGGCGGGTTCGCGTACTGGCCCGGAGGACAGACGGTCCACCCGTACGCCAGCGCCTACGCGACGTGGGTGCTGTGGCTCGCCGACCAGGCCGGCTACCCCGTGCCGGAGGACGCGCTGGGCCGCGCGCTCGCCGACCTCGAGCGGCGGATCGGCGAGGTCTCGGTCGACGCGGCGAGCCCGTGGGGCCACGACCAGCTCGCGCGCGTGGCGCTCGGGCTGCACGTGCTCGCCGAGGCCGGCCGGCCGAAGCGGGAGCTCGTCGACGCGGCGTTCGTCCGCCGCGCCAACCTGCCGGCGTTCGGCCGCGCGTTCCTGCTGATGGCGATGCACCGCGCCGACCCGCAGCGGCCCGAGGTGCAGACCTTGAGCAACGAATTGCAGGGCGACCTCGAGGAGCTGCCGGCGACGGCGCACACGATCGAGCGCGTGCAGTGGGACTGGGGCCCGTACTTCCACTCCGACGGCCGCAGCGACGCGATCGTGCTCGCGGCGCTGCTGCGCGCCCGGCCCGACGCGGCGGTGATCGAGAAGCTCGCGCGCGGCCTGCTCGAGCGGCGGATCGGCGGCAAGTGGCGCAACACGCAGGAGAACGCGTACGCGCTGGTCGCCCTCGCCGAGTACGCGCGCGCCCGCGAGGCCGAGGTGCCGGACTTCGTCGCCCGCGCGTGGGTCGGGCGCAAGCCTGTCTTCGAGGCCAGCTTCCTCGGCCGCGACCTCAAGACCCACGCGGCGACCGCGGCGATGCCGGAGATCCTGAGGCCCGCGGCCGCGGCCGCGACGGCCCCGGCGCCGCTGACGGTGGTGCTGCAGCGCCAGGGTCAGGGCCGCATGTACTACCGGCTCGGCGCCGAGTGGGCGCCGGCCGACCCGCGCCCGCCGGCGCGCGAGCACGGGCTTGTGATCGCGCGCCGGCTGCGGCTCGCCGACGGGCCGCTGGCCGACCGCGCGATCCAGGCCGGCGACCCGGTCGCGGTCGACCTGACGCTGTCGGCCGAGACGCGGATCCGCTACGTCGCGCTCGACATCCCGATCCCCGCCGGGCTCGAGGCGGTCCAGCTCGACCTCGGCAAGGGCCAGCGCGCGTCGACGCTGTCCGGCCCGCGCGGGTGGTGGGTGTCGCACCAGGAGCTCCGCAGCGACCGCGTGGTCGTGTTCGCCGACGACCTGCCCCCGGGTACACATCGACACACGGTCTACCTGCGGGCGACCAGCCGCGGCGAGTTCACGCTGCCGCCGGCGTTCGCCGAGGCGATGTACATGCCGGAGGTGTGGGGCCGCTCGGAGGGGGCGCGCGTGTCGGTCCGCTAGCGCCGCGCCCGGGGTCTGGCGATGCCGCCTCGCGCAGGGATCGTCGTCGCTGGCGAGGCGGCGAAACGAAGTTGTACTGGACCGTACTACGAGTTTCGCCAACGAAGCCAGCGGCGACGAGACCAAGCGAGGTGGTGTCGTTAGGCCCCGGGCGCGGCGCTAGCGCTGCGTCGGCAGCCCGGAGATCGGCTCGGGCCGCGGCGCGGCGCCCTGGGCCTGCTGGGCCTGGGCCTGGGCGAGCAGCACGCGGCGCTGGGTGTCGGCGAGCTGCGGCAGGAGGCGCCGGTTGGTCTCGTTCAAGCTCGACAGCAGCGCCTTCGAGAAGCCCTGGCCCGCGGCGACCGCGGCGTAGAGGTCGTCGAACACGCGGGCGAGCGCCGGATCGACGCTGTCGGAGGCCGGCCGGTGCTGGGTGCGGCGGTCGGGCTTGATCGCGGCGACGGCGGCCTCGACGTCGCCGGCGCCGATCCACGCGAGGACCTCGCGGACGACCCGCTCGGGCTCGGCGAGCACCATGTCGTAGGCGAACAGGCGCGCGGGGTAGCGGCGCAGCGAGATGTCGCGCACCAGCGCGAAGTTCTCCATCCACCACTCGTAGGCCGGCGGGAACACCTCGGGCTCGGGCGCGTCGGGCCGCTTCTCGCGGATCGATGCGAGCTCGAGCGCGTAGAGCCGGCGGATCGAGGCCTCGTACTCGCGCCACTCGCGGACGTTGGCGACGAGGTGGCCGATGTACGCGCGCTCGGTCCGGATCACGCCGGGGACGAACACCTTGACCGCGTAGCCCTCGACGTGCTCCGGCAGGAAGTAGTCGCCGGTGACCGGGTGCGGGTTGGTCCGGTAGTAGATGCCCTCGCGCAGGATCGACTCGAAGAAGCCGTCCGGGTTGGCGTCGCGGATCGTCCGGTCCCACCCGCGCGGGAAGGCGGCCCCGAGGATCGGGATCCCCGCCGACGCGAGCGTCTGCATCCACATCGAGGTGCCGCTGCGCTTGGTGCCCGAGACGAGGATCATGCGCGCGAGCATCGCACGCGGCCCGGCGGGCAGCAAGCGCCGGGCCGGGCCGATCGGACATGCCGCAAGGGGCAGGCCGGCGGAGGCGAGACCTCTTTGGCGGGTGCGCGGCCGCGGCTCCGGCTGCGCGGGGGCGCCCGTCGGTCGTCGCGCCGGAGCGACGTCAGGGCCCGAACGCGCACAGCTCGAAGACCTTGTCATCCTCCGCCGAGCAGGGGACGCCGTTCTGCAGCTCGCCGCACGACAGCGCCGACAGGCACGCGAACTGCTCCTCGAACGCCGCGCTGCACGCGGCGCCGCTGACGTACGCCCCGTAGTTGATCGAGTACTGGCAGTACCCGGCGAAGTAGGCCGCGTCGTAGTTCGTCGGGAAGCACTCGAACTGCTTGGCGCCGAAGGCCTGGCACACCTCGCCGGGCTCCGGGTAGCAGGTCTCGACGGCCTCCGCTTCGGCGGCGCAGGCCTTCTCGTCGCACGACGTCTCGCGGCACGCCAGGAATTGCTCGAGCAGCGCGACGCAGGCCGGGCCGCGGATCGCCGCGAACTGGGTGAGGTCCTTCTGACACTCGGCGAGGAGCATCGGCTCCATGCCCGCGAGCGTCGGGTCGCACTTCACCTCGAGGGCGACGTAGGTCTGGCACAGGTTGCCCGGGTCGGGGGTGCCGCTGCCGTCGGTGGTCGCGGTCGTCGGGGTGTCGGTCGAGCCGGCGCTGTCGGTGCCGCTCGAGGTGCCGTCCGTGCCGCCGTCGGTCGTGTCGCCCGGTTCGGGCTTGCAGGCGAGCGGCAAGGTGCCGAGAGACAGCAGGAAGGCGAGGCTGCGACACGTCGAGGGCTCCATCACCTGGCAGTGTATCCGGCGTGATCGGCGGCCGATCGCTCGCGCCCGCGCGTGGGTGCGCGGCGCGTGGGCGCGCGGCGCCGTGTCGGGGGCGCGTCACGGCGCGGCGTCGTCGGTGTCGGTGTCGTCGTCGTCGTCCGCGGGCGGCGGCGGCGGGCGCGGAGACGTCTTGCGGGCCGGCTTGCTGGCCGGGCGGGTCTCGGCGCTGAACACCGGCATCGCGCCCTGGGCCAGCGCCTTGCGCTTCGCCGCGGCGCGCTCGGCCTCGGGGATCCGGTCGAGGCGCTCGTAGAGGTGGATCCGCTCGAACTTGTCGCGGAGCACGTAGTCGCGGTCGATGATCTGCTTGAGCGCCTTGAACTGATCGAGCGGATCTTGCTTGACCCCGGGGAAGAACGGCTTGGTGCGCACGAAGTAGGCCGGCGGGTCGTCCTGGAACGAGCGCAGGAGCGCGTCGGCGTGCGGCCCGGGCTTGAAGTCGGTCGCGCGCGAGCGGGTGAACATGCTGTTCTGATTGGCGTCGGTGACCTGCCCGAGCACCTTGAACACCGGCGAGCAGGCGCGGCGGTCCGAATAATAGTAGACCGGCCAGGCGCTCCAGCCCCACACCTGGATGCACTCGTCCGGCCGCGTGTTCTCGCGGATCAGCGCGCCGACGATCTGGTTGGCCTGGCTGCTGCGGTGGTCGGCGCGGGTCGCCTTGCCGCGGGCGAGCTGGATCGTGTGCCAGCCGCCCTGCACGACCGTCGCGCCGAGCAGGAACAGCGCCGGCGCCCGGCGCACCAGGCCCCGGCGGGTCCGCTCGGGCCGTTGCAGCAGCCAGCGGTAGGCCGCCGGGTGGGCGGCGAGCAGCGCGAGCGCCGGCAGGTACTGCGTCAGGTAATGGATGTAGAAGCGCATCCCGCCGAGGCCGCAGCCGACGACGCTCCAGGCGAGCAGGATCAGCGGCGGGGCGAGCGGGTAGGCGTCCGGGGACATGTCCCCGAGGACCTGTCCCGAAGCGCCGCGCCGGGCGGCGCGCCGCGCGAGCAGGACCGCGAGGACCGCGGCGCCGCCGAGGATCACCTGGACCGGGAAGGCGCGGTACATCTGGATCGGGACGCGGTACCAGGCGGTCCAGATCCAGTGCACCGTCGGGTCGACGCGGCCGGCGTAGGCGACCGCCTCCTCGATCGGGAAGATCCCGCGGAGCAGGGCCGGCAGGGCGCCGCGGGCGGCGTAGAGGGCGGCGAGCGGGGCCAGCGCGAGCAGGGCGCCGGCGAGCCACAGCGGCCAGGCCGACCACGTCGCGCCGGGGTCGCCGCGGCGGCGCGACCAGGCCCACACGAGGGCGAACACCGGCGCGAGCACGAGCGCGTGGGTCTTGAGCAGGAAGGCGAGGCCGGCGAACAGGCCGGCGGCGAGGTGCAGCCGCGGCCGCCCGGCGAGCGCGACCAGCACGGCGGCGAACGCCCACGCGTAGGCGGGGGTCATCCACGCCGAGTAGTTGAGGTCGAACAGGCCGATCGACAGGAGGTAGAGCAGGACGGCGGCGCCGGCGGCGATCGTGCCGCGGTCGTCCTTGCCGTAGAGCGCGCGGGCGGCGATCCAGATCGCGGGCGCGGCGAGCAGGGCCCACAGGAAGTAGGCGCCCTTGACGGCCCACAGCTCGCGGCCGACGAACCGGAACACCGCGGCGATCAGGAAGAACGTCCCGGGCGACTTGAAGTCGGCGGTGTCGTGGTACGGCAGCTTGCCGTCGTTGAGGATGTCGGCCTCGTAGAGGATGCCGGCGATGTCGGCGTTGCCGAAGCCGACGATCGGGTGGAGGAGCCGCGCGAGCGCGTACAGGAGCAGTCCCGCCGCGCACAGGCCGGCGGCGACCCGGCGGGCGCGCGGCGACGAGGTGGGGACCGGAGGCATGAAGCGCCATCTGCGTAACACGCGGCCGGGCGGCGGTCCACCGCCCGGCCTCGCGGAGGGGCGCGGCGAGGTGGAGGGCGACGGCGAGGCGCGCGCCCGTCGGCGTGCCGACGCGCCGTCGACCGCCCCGCACCGGCCCGCGGTGAGCGAGCCGCGCTAAGGGTCCTGTCCCATCGACCAGGCGAGATCGACGCGCAGCGGCAGGTGGTCCGACCCGAGGTCGGGCCCGAGCGCGCGCGCGACGGTCGTCAGCGCCGGGTCGTGGAGGCAGTGGTCGATCGCCAGCTGCGGGGCGGGGCGCCCGACCGGCCAGCTCGCCTGCAGGCCGAAGCCGCGCTGCGAGTCGACCAACCCGGCGTCGGCGAGCAGGCGGCGCAGCGGGGCGCTGAACGGGGTCGCGTTGAGGTCGCCGAGGACGACGGGCACGCGGCCGGCGGCCCGCTGGTCCGCGGTCCACCGGGCGGCCGCGGCGAGGGCGGCGTCGCGGCGGGCGGCGTAGTCGGCGCGGACCGGCGGCAGGGTGTGGACGCCGAGCACGGCGACGCGGCGGCCGCCGACGTCGAGCTCGGCGGCGAGCGCCGGGATCCCGGGGACCAGCTCCTCGCGCCAGGTCCGGACGACCCTGTCCTGTACGTCCTGGCGGACGAGCCAGGCGATGCCGAAGTTGTCGGCGCGGGCGACGACGTCGAGCGCGACCAGCCCCGGCGCCCGCGCGAGCGCGTCGGCCCACGCGGGGTCGACCTCCTGGACGAGCACGAGGTCGGCGCCGGCGGCCGAGAGCCAGCGGACCGCCTCGTCCTTGCGCGGGTTGCTCGACAGCACGTTGAAGTGGACGAGCCGCAGGGCCGGCGGGCCGGCGGGCGCCTGACCCGAGAGCCAGAACGGGGCGAGCTGGGTCAGCTCGACGAGCAGCAGGAGGCCGGCGAGGGCGGCGGCGCGGGGGCGGCGCTGGGCGGCGGTCAGCGACAGCGCGAGCGCGAGCAGCAGCGCGTAGTGCGGGCGGAGGTGGCTGAGCAGGTCGAGGCGCCAGTCGAGCGGGCCGAGCCAGGCGGCCAGGCTCATGAGACCTGTCCCGAGGAGCAGCAGGGTGGCGAGGCCGCGGAGGACGGGGCGCATGGGCGAGCGACCGGGCCGTCACGGGCCGCGCGGGCGGAAGCCGCGCAGCAGCGCGGCGGTGTGGGCCTGGAGCGCCTGCGGGAAGTCGATCCGCAGCGGCGACAGCTCCGGGCCGGCGAGCAGCGCGGCGATCTCGGGCGAGGGGTGGGCCATCTGGTGCAGGCCGATCGTCGCGGCGTGCAGGTGGAGCAGGAAGCGCGCGCCGTCGCCGGGCTCGAAGTCGAGGAAGCGGCGCTCGAGCAGCGCGCCGGCGCGGGACGTGCGGACCAGGAGCTCGCGCTTGAACGCCCGGGCGACCGCGGCCGGGATGTTCTGCTCGAGCACCGCGTGGAGGATCGCCAGCAGGCGCGTCAGCTGCTCGCGGCGGACCAGCGTCCGCGCGAGCAGCCTGGCCAGCGCCTCGGCGGACAGCAGGGCGGTCTCCGCGGTCAGCTCGCGCTCGACCTCGTCGAGCCAGTCGCCGAGCTGGTCGAGGACCAATTGGAGGAACAGCTCCTCCTTGGTCTCGAAGTACAGGTAGACTGTCCCTTTGGCCAGGCCGGCGCCGCGGGCGATCTCGGCGACCGTCACCGACGCGTAGCTGCGGCCGACGAACGCCGCGGCGGCGGCCCGCAGCAGGTCGCGCCGGCGCGACTCCTTGTCCGCGTCGGCCCGCGCGCGTCGTCTCGGCGGAGCGTCGGCCATGCGAGGGGTGCCTGCACGGTAGGTGACCGGCGGTCAGCGGTCAAGCCGTCCGCACCTGCGCGACCGCGGCGGCGAGCGCCTGGGCGCTGAAGGGCTTGTCGAGGCAGGGGTTCTTGATCGCGGCGCGGAAGTCCTCGAGGTCGCGGGTGAACACGCCGCCGGTCATGAAGACCATGCGGGCGGCCTGGGCCGGGTCGAGGGCGGCGATCCGGCGGTGGAACTCGGGGCCGGGCAGGGTCGGCATCATCAGGTCGCAGACGATCACCTCGAAGCGCTCGCCGGCGGTGAGGCGGGCGAGCGCCTCGCGCGGCTCGAGCAGGACCTCGACCTGGAACTCGCGCGCGAGCAGGCGGCGGATCGTCTGGGCGACGGCGCGGTCGTCGTCGACGATCACCGCGCGCGGCAGGGCCGAGGCGCGCGGGAGCGGCCCGGAGGCGCGGGCGCGCGCGACCGGCAGGGCGATCCGCAGGATCAGGCCGGGGCCCTCGATCGACAGGTGGCCGCCGGTGCTGGCGAGCGCGGCGCGGCAGATCGTCAGGCGGCCCTGGTCGAGCCGCGCGGCCGAGGTCTTCTCGCCCTCGACGACGAGGTCGATCCGCACGTGGTCGTCGAGGAGCGCGGTGTGGACGGTCAGGCTGCCGGTCTGGTCGGGCGGCAGGGTCTGCAGCGCCTGGTGGAGCAGGCAGAACAGGGTGTGCGCGAGGAAGGCGTCGTGGCCGTGGATCTGCGGGATCTCGCCGTAGCGGAGGCGCAGCGAGCCGCGGCGGCGGATCTCGCTGCCGAGCAATTGCAGGGTCGCGCCGAGCACGACGTGGAGGTCGAGCGGGCCCGGCTTGCGGTCCTCGGGGCGGGCGAAGATCCGGAGGTCGCGGATGATCTGGCGCAGGCGCTCGGCGCAGGCGAGCGCCTCGCGCAGCTCGTCGACCTCGGCGCCGCCGCCGAGCCGCCGCTGGGCGTGCTCGACGTTGAAGATCAGCGCGGCGAGCGGGTTGTTGAGCTCGTGGGCGAGGCCGGCCGCGAACATGCCGACGGCGGCGAGCCGCTCCTGCATCGGCGCGAGCGCGGGCTCGCGGAGGATCCGCTGGACGATCGCGGCGAGCCGGCGGAGCTGGCCGGCGGGCACGACCTCGCGGACGCCGAGCTGTAGCCACGCGAGCGCCTCGTCCTCGTCGGCCGCGTCGGCGAGCAGGAGCGTCGGCGCCGGGACGCCGGCCTCGCGCAGCGCGGCGAGGATGGCGGGGACGTCCGGCCACGGCGGCCCGGGGGCGACGACGCAGAGCGTCCACGGCGAGGTCACGGCGACCTGGGCGAGGGCCCGCGGGTCGGCGGCCGTCTGGACGAACCACTCGCCGGCGGCCGTCTGCAGCGCGCCCGCGATGTCGTCGGCGACCCCGCCCGGTGCAGCGACGAGGATGCGCGGTCGTCCTGGCATTGCTGCAGTGTCCACGCTTTGTCGGCCGGATCAACGGCGGCCCGGCCGGCGGGAAGAAAATTCGCGAGGGTTCGGGCAGCCGCGCCGCGAATGTGCCGCAGCGGCAGCTCTTGCGGGCGCGTGCGAACTCGGCCACCCTCGCGCGGTGCTATCTCCGCGCGGCGAGACGACGCTCGACCTCGGCGGCGCCCGGCTGGCGGCGCTGCGCTACGGCCCGGACGGCGGCGCGCCGGTGCTGGCGCTGCACGGGTGGCTCGACAACGCCGCCAGCTTCGCGCGGCTCGCCGAGCACCTGCACGGCGTCGACCTCGTCGCGCTCGATCTCGCCGGGCACGGGCGATCGGCGCGCCGCGCGGACGGCGTGTACCTGTTCGTCGACTTCGTCGCCGACGTCGCCGCGGCGGTCGACGCGCTCGGGTGGGATCGCTGCGCGATCGTCGGCCACTCGCTCGGCGCGGGCGTCGGCGCCCTGTTCGCCGGGACATGTCCCGAACGCGTCGCGCGGCTGGTCCTGCTCGAGGGGCTCGGCCCGCTGACCGACCCGGACGAGCGGGCGCCGCAGCGGCTGGGCGACGCGCTCGCGGCCGAGGCGGCGGCGCGGGGCCGCGACGAGCACGCCGGCTACGCGAGCGCGGCGGAGGTCGCCCGCCGGCTGGTCGCGGTCACCGGCATGCGCCCGGAGTCGGCCGAGATCTTGCTCGCCCGCGGGCTCGAGCCCAGCGGCGACAAGGTCCGCTGGCGGGCCGACCCGCGGCTGCGCCTGCCGTCGCGGGTGCGGCTGACCGAGGCGCAGGTGCTCGCGTTCCTGCGGGCGATCGCCTGCCCGACGCTCGTCGTCCGCGCCCGCCCGGGGATGCCGTTCGACGAGGCCCAGGCGGCGGCCCGCCTGGCCGCGATCGCCGACGTCCGCGTCGCCGAGGTCGCCGGGGGACACCACGTCCACCTCGACGAGCCCGCCGCCGTCGCGGCCGCGGTCGGCCCGTTCCTCCTCGGCGGCTAGTGCCGTGCCCAGGGTCTAACGGCGCCGCCTCGCGCCGGGATCATCGTCGCTGGCGAGGCGGCGAAACGAAGTTGTACTGGACCGTACTACGAGTTTCGCCAACGAAGCCAGCGGCGAGGAGACCAAGCGAGGTGGTGTCGTTAGGCCCTGGGCGCGGCACCAGCCTGCGCTCCGGGGTCGGCGAGCCCGTCCGGCGGCCCCGACGGCCTCGCGCGTTCTGCGCCGTGCGCGGAGTTTGGCCGCTGCGGCGACCCGCGATACCCTGCGCCGGGATACGCCCATGGGTGAACAAAACATCTCCACCACCGACGACGACCAGCTGCGCACCTTCATGAAGAAGCTCCTCGACGACGTGGTCGCGCTCGAGGCGCTGCTCGAGACCGACCGCTTCGAGACCGGCGTGCGCCGGGTCGGCGCCGAGCAGGAGATGTTCCTGGTCGACCGCAGCCTGCGCCCGGCCTCGGTGGTGATGGAGGTGCTCGAGAAGGCCCAGGACCCGCGGCTGACGACCGAGCTGGCGCGGTTCAACCTCGAGGCGAACCTGACGCCGCAGGTGTTCAACTCGTCGTGCCTGCGGCGGATGGAGGACGAGCTCAACGAGCTGCTCGGCGTCGCCCGCGACGCGGCGCGCCACTGCGGCGCCGACATCCTGCTGACGGGGATCCTGCCGACGCTGCGCAAGGCCGACCTCGGGCTCGACAACATGACCCCGAAGCCGCGCTACCTCGAGCTCAACCGGACGCTCCGGCGCCTCCGCGGCGAGGAGTTCCACGTGCTGATCCGCGGCATCGACGAGCTCGAGACGACGCACGACAACGTGATGCTCGAGTCGTGCAACACGAGCTTCCAGGTCCACTTCCAGGTCAGCCCCAAGGAGTTCGCCAAGTTCTACAACCTCGCGCAGGCGGTCACGGGGCCGCTCCTGGCCGCGTCGGTGAACTCGCCGGTGCTGCTCAAGCACCGGCTGTGGCACGAGACCCGGATCGCGCTGTTCGAGCGCTCGGTCGACACCCGCTCGTCGACGCGGGTCGACCGGGCCGCGCGCCCGCGCGTCCACTTCGGCGACGGGTGGATCCAGCAGAGCGTGCTCGAGATCTTCCGCGAGGACATCGCCCGCTTCCGGATCCTGATCGCCAACGCGATCGAGGAGGACCCGATGCAGGTGATCGAGCGCGGCGGGATCCCGCAGTTCGGCGCGCTGCGGCTGCACAACGGCACGGTGTACCGGTGGAACCGCGCGTGCTACGGGATCAGCGGCGACAAGGCGCACCTGCGGATCGAGAACCGCGTGCTGCCGTCGGGCCCGACGGTGCTCGACGAGGTCGCCAACGCGGCGTTCTTCTTCGGCATGATGGCGGCGCTCGCCGAGGACGAGCACCCGATCCACAAGCAGATGAGCTTCGAGGACGCGAAGACCAACTTCTTCAACGCGGCGCGCGACGGCCTCAAGGCGCAGATGACGTGGAAGGGGAAGGTGATGTCGGCGCAGGACCTGCTGCTCGGCGAGCTGATCAAGACCGCGCGCTGGGGCCTCGAGTTCGTCAAGGTCGACTCGTCCGACATCGACCGCTACCTCGGCGCGCTCGAGGAGCGGGTCCGCAAGGGCACGACCGGCTCGCAGTGGATCCTCAACTCGCTGCACCAGATGGGCGAGCAGGGGACGCCCGACATCCGCTACCGCACGGTCTCGGCGACGATGCTCGCCAACCAGAAGTCGGGCGCGCCGGTGCACACGTGGGAGCCGGCCAGGCTCGAGGGCGAGCCGAAGACCTGGCGCGACAGCTACCAGACGGCGGGCCAGTTCATGTCGACCGACCTGTTCACGGTCCAGGCGACCGACATCATCGACCTGGCGGCCAACATCATGGACTGGAAGAAGATCCGCCACATCCTGGTCGAGGACGAGCAGGGCCGGCTGGTCGGGCTGCTGTCGCACCGCGCGCTGATCCGGATCGTCGCGCGCGGCGGCCGCGGGACCACCCAGGAGCGGATGACCGTCGGCCAGCTGATGGTCAAGAGCCCGCTGACGATCGGGCCGGAGATGCCGACGCTCGAGGTGATGAAGCTGATGCGCGAGCGCGGGATCTCGTGCCTGCCGGTCGTCGAGGGCGACAAGCTGGTCGGCGTGATCACCGAGCGCGACCTGATTGACGTCTCGGGCAAATTGCTCGAAAGCTACCTGCGTGAGTCTCAGCAGTAGCCTCGCGCGCGTGCTCGGCCGCCGCTCCGGCGCGCGGCCGGGCCCGACGGTGGTCGCGTTCGGCGGCATCCACGGCAACGAGCCGGCCGGGGTCGCCGCGATCGGTCGGGTGCTGCGGCGACTGGACGGGCTGCCGCTGCGCGGCGAGCTCGTCGGGCTCGCCGGCAACCTGCGGGCGATGGCGGCCGGCCGCCGCTACGTCGACCGCGACCTCAACCGCAGGTGGACGGGCGAGCACATCGCCCGGATCGTCAACGCCGGCGCCGACGAGGCGAGCGAAGACCGCGAGACGGTCGAGCTGCTGCAGGTGATCGTGCCGCTGATCCGGGCGGCCCGCGAGCCGATCGTGTTCCTCGACCTGCATAGCACGTCGGGCCCGGCCAGGCCGTTCTCGTGCATGGCCGACGTGCTGCGCAACCGCAGGATCGCGCTGGCGCTGCCGATCCCGGTCGTGCTCGGGCTCGAGGAGGTGCTCGAGGGCTCGATGCTCGGCTACTTCTGCGACCTCGGCCACGTCGGCGTCGCGGTCGAGGGCGGGCAGCACGACGACCCGGCGACGGTCGACTGCCTCGAGTCGGCGCTGCTGTTGATGCTGGTCGCCGCCGGGGCGCTCGCCGAGGGCGACGTGCCGGAGCTGCGCGAGCACTACGCCCGCCTGGCGGCGCGCGCCGCCGGGCTGCCGGCGGTGTGCGAGATCCGGCACCGCCACGTCGTCCGCCCGAAGGACGAGCCGTTCGTGATGGAGCCGGGGTTCGAGAACTTCCAGCCGTTGCGCAAGGGCCAGGTGGTCGCGCACGACGCCCACGGGCCGGTGCGCGCGCACTCCGGCGGGTTGATGATGCTGCCGCGCTATCAGGGCCAGGGCGACGACGGGTACTTCGTCGCCGGGGTGGTGTCGCGCGCGGCGCTGACGGTGTCGGCGGCCCTGCGCGCGCTCCAGCTCGACCGGCTGGTGCCGCTGCTGCCCGGGGTGTCCCGCCACCCGGAGCGGGTCGACCACTTCGTCGCCGACCCGCGGGTGGCGCGGGTCGCCGTGACGCAGGTGTTCCACCTGTTCGGCTACCGCCACATGCGGGCGCACGGGGAGTCGCTGGTGTTCAGCCGCCGCAGCCCGGCGGCGCTGTCCGGGCGGCTGCCGGTCGAGCTGCGCGGGTTCGGCGGCTGACCTGGGGGGAATGCCCTTGGGGGCATGTCCTCGGGGGCAGGTTCATCGAGACATGGCCTCGGGGGCCGATCCGGGGACGCGGGGCCGTGAAGGTCCGGTGGGCGTCGGAGAGGGTCCTCGCGCGGGGCTCGGCGCGGCTGTCCGCGGGGTCAGGCGGGGGCCGGGGCGGCGGCGCGGGCGGGCGGGGCGGTGAAGCCGAGCTCGCGGCGGACGGCGTCGAGGTCGTCGGCGAACCGGCGCTCGAGCGGGAGGGCGAGCATGCAGTCGAGGCGGCGGCCGAGGGCCCAGCCGCGGCGGGCGCCCGCGAGCATCCGCGGGAGCTGCCACGGGGCGAGCAGCGGGAGCACGAGCGCGGCGATCGGCAGCCACAGCCAGAAGACGCGGGCGATCCGCTGGCCGAGGGTGAAGGCGTAGACGCCGGCCTCGCCGGCGAGGTCGGGGCCGTAGCCGAGCAGGACGTGGAACATGTCGTGGACGAGGGCGTAGCGGGCCCAGTGCGCGTTGCGGCGCAGCAGCGCGGGGTCGATCGCGGGGCTGACGACGAACGGCTCGAGGTGGTTCGTGTCGAGGAAGTCGGCGTAGGCGCGGCCGAAGCTGCCGGGCGGGAGGCGGCGCAGGGCCGCGAGGTCGATCGTCGGGATCAGCGGGTCGAGGTCGCGCAGGCGCGAGGCGAGGGGCGCGTCGATCCGGCCGAGCAGGGCGTCGGCCTTGGTCAGGGCGACGTCGCCGGCCGGGACCTCGCCGCGGCGGAAGCGGGGGACGAGGCGGACGAGGTTCCGGAGGCTGCGGAGGCGGGACATGGTGGTTCTCCCCGGCCGGCGTCGCGCGAGCGGCGTGCGTCGACCTCGAGGGAGAAGATGGCGGCGCGCCGGGGGGCCGACCATCGTCCGAAAGGTTGATTTTGCCGGCCAGCGCTGCGCCCGGGGGGTCGCCAGGCCCCGGGCACTAGTGCCGCGGCCAGGGTCTAACGGCGCCGCCTCGCGCCGGGATCATCGTCGCTGGCGAGGCGGCG
>ERZ1066117.368-NODE-368-length-38180-cov-10.282492_pt1 | contig 38180 bp, 29 predicted proteins | sample MGYA00382764_ERZ1066117 | MGnify/ENA primary metagenome ERZ1066117 (study PRJEB33369, sample SAMEA5778347) | biofilm metagenome | biome: Industrial cooling water; feature: Water cooling tower basin; material: Biofilm | place: United Arab Emirates | collected...
GCCCGGGCCCGGTGCGGCGCCCCGGGCGCCTCCCGCGGCGGCCCGGGCGGGCCCCGGGGCCCAGCGTCTCGCCGAATGGACGCCGACGTCCATTCCCTTGGACGCCGGAACCGGCTCGGGGGGGCCTTCGCGCGGGGTCCGGGCGACCCCCAAGCCGCCCTAGCCCCAGGAATTGCAGGACTTTCGAGCGCCTTTGATACGCCCTTCGCGGCCCGGGTTCAGGGTGTTGCACGGAATCGACGCCCAGCCTCGGCGTGGAGCGCCATCCAAGGCTGGCAGCCCCACCCTAAGTCCAGCTCGCCACTGGGTTTAGGGCCGCGGGGCGGCGCCGGCCCGCGGCTTGGCCCGCGGCCTGCGTCCAGTCCACCGTACGCCGACCAGGCGCTCCACAGACCAGCGAGCCACACCCGCCATGACCACCCAACCGAGCGACTTCTACAGCGACCTCAAGTGGTGCGACTCCTGCCAGGACTACCGCCGGTACCTGATGAGCATGGAGCACTCCTACTGCATCGACTGCGGCTGCAAGGTGCGCCTGTTCAGCAGCCAGGACTGGGCCTCCTTCAACGAGACCATCAAGGAGCGCAAGCCCAAGGGCGGCCGCCCGCGCAAGAGCAACCGCGAGGCCGAACCGGCCTGAGCCCGGCGCCACGACCTTCACCTCGGGTCCCCGGGGACCCAGGATTGCCTCGCGGGGCGCGACCGATTGGAACCGGTCGCGCCCCGCTTCCTTGCGCAGCGCCCCTGGCCTGGACGCGATCGCCGAACTCCCGCCACTCGACCCCCGCGAACCGCGGTCGCTGCGTCCCCTGGATACGCGCCGATCGGCGACTGGGCGCCCTGGAGACGGGCAGGGGGGCGCCCGGTTCGGGATCAACGCTGGCCGATGACGAACGGCGATTGCGCCGCGGGGCAGGCCCTGATTCACCGCGGCAGGTTCACCGGCACACGTCGACCGGTCCAGGTTCAGCATGCCGAGGGACGGCGGCTCCCACGGCGCGGCAGCGCCGTGTCCGGCGCTGCACGGCCCGACGCTGGCGCCCACCTGCGCCCAGCCGCGCGCCCTGCGCGCGCGGGGGCCGCACTGGATCCCTAGCGGGCGCCAAGGCGCAGGGCCTTTTCGCCGGCTTCGATCTCGCGCTTGCGGTCGCGGCGCACGGCGTAGTAGCGCTGCAGAGCCTTCCAGGCCTCGGCTTCTTCGGCGAAATCGCGCTCCAGGGCCTGGGCGGCGCTGGCGGCTCCCTCCAGGTCCCCCGCGTTCTGGAAGGCATCCAGGCAGAAGATGTAGAGCTCGAGCCGCGAGACGCTCGCGGGCGCCTGGGCCACGGCCACGTCGAGGGTGCGCCGCAGGCCTTCGAAGTTGCGCGTGCGGGTGTAGATCTGGGCCAATTGCTGGGCGCTGCGGTACACGTCGCGGCCGTAGGAGATCGAGTCCTCCAGCGCGCGTGCGCTCTGGGCCCAGGCGTCGAGCTCGCGCCAGCGCGGCGTCAAGCGGTCGGCGGCTTCGTCCTGACCTTCCAGGCGCAGGGCGCGCAGCTTGAGGTACAGCGGGCGCGGCTCCCAGGGGGCGCTCTCGTGGGCGCGCTCGGCGTCCGCCAGCGCGGCCGCGCCGTCGCCGCGATCGAGGTGGATCTGCGCCCGCGCGCAGAGCGCCTCGGAATGCTCCGGCTCGATGGCCAGCACCCGCTCGAGCAGCTCGAGCGCGCGCTCCTCCTCGCCCAGGCGACCGAGCGACAGCGCCAGCCCCCGCAGGGCCTCCTGGCTGTCGGGCAGCCCTGCGAGGACGCGCTCGTAGTGGGCCGCGGCGAGCCCGTATTCGCCGAGCGTGTAGTAACAGTGGCCCAGGCCCTGGGTGCGCCAGAGCTGCTCGGGCGCCACCGCGAGGAAGCGCTCGAAGCACTCCCGGGCATCGCCGTAGCGCCGCAGGCGGAAGTAGGTCGTGCCCAAGAGCTGCAGGGCCAAGGGCATGTCCGGGTAGGTCTCGAGCAGCCCGTACAGCAGCACCAAGCACTCGGGATAGCGGCGCCCCTTGTAGCAGTTCTCGGCCAGCTGCATGCGCTCGACGTCGACCTGCTCGAACCACTCGGTCTGTCGGCCGGCGTCGAGGGCCGCGTAGAGCCCATCCCAGCGCTGCGGCGCGCTGCGCGGCAGGTCGCGCGGCAGCCGGTCGAGCACCGGATGTTCGAGGGTCGGGCGCTCGCGTTGGGTGCGCGGCCCCTCCGGGCCGGCCGGCTCGGCGCCGGAAGCCTGCGGCGCGGCGCGCGCCCCGAGGGGCACGCACAGCAGGGCCACCAGGGGCCAGAACAACAGCGACCTCATCAGCCTTCCTCCTGCGCCGGCGCGCTCGCCGGTTCGGGTTCCGACAGCCTCAGGCGCTGGTTGGGGGCGGGCGCGGCGATCTCGCTGAGCGCGCCGCTGGGCCAGCGCACGACCAGTTTGTCGATCGAGGCAGCCGCGCCGAGCCCGAAATGCACCACCGGCGCCAGCCCGGCCTGATAGCCCCCGGCGGTGGTCATCTCGCGCACCTGGGTCCTGCCGCCCGCGCTGAGCTCGAGGCGCGCGCCCAGGCCCAGTCGGTTGGAGCGCCGCCCCTCGAGGCTGACCTCGAGCCAACCGCCCGCGGCGGCGCCGCTCGGCGTGTAGATCCACACGCCGCCGTCGAGCTCGAGGGCCACGATCTCGGCGCGGCCGTCGCCGTCCAGGTCGGCGTGGGCGCCGGCGCGCTGGACGCGCGGGCTCTCGGCGGCCAGGTCCAGGCGCTCGAAGCGAGCGCCTTGGTTCAGGTACAGGTCGGCGGGCTGGGCGTAGCTGGTGTCGGTGCCGGCCCGGTCGGCCTCCGGGTAGACGTGTCCGTTCAGGCAATACAGGTCGAGGTCGCCGTCCAAGTCGACGTCGACGAAACCGGTGCCCCAGCCCAGGCGCAGCACCGAGGGGCCGCCCAGGCCGGTCTGGAACGAACGCTCGGAGAAGCGCAGACGGCCCTGCTTCGTGCGCATGCCCACGTAGAAGGCGTTGTTCTCGCCCGAGAAGTTCGTCACCACCAGGTCGTACAGGCCATCGTTGTTCCAATCGCCCGTGGCGATGCCCATGCCGGCCTGCTCCTTGCCGTTCATGTCCCGGTCGACCCCCAGGCTCATGCCGACCTCGCGGAAGGTGCCATCGCCCTGGTTCTCCCACAGGAAGTTGGCCGTCGAGTCGTTGCTCACGTAGAGGTCGGTATCGCCGTCGACGTCGATGTCGACGCTGCTGATGCCCAGGCCGAAACCGGCGGCCTCGGGGCGGTAGCCGCTGGCCTGGGAGACCTCCTCGAAGCTCAGGTCGCCGCGGCCCCGGTAGAGCTGGTCGTGCACCGGGGTCAGGCCCTCGGGCCCGCAGTTGACCGCATAGCCCTTCCAGCGGCATTCGCCGCTGGCCTTGGAGGGGATCTCCTCGGTGGAAAAGGCCAGGTAATTGACCACGGCCAGGTCCAGCAGGCCGTCCCTGTCGTAGTCCAAGAACGCGCCGGAGGTGGCCCAGCGCTTGCCCTGGAACCCGGCCTTGTCCGTGGCCTCGCGGAAGCCCGCCCCCGCCAGGTTCTCGAACAGGCGGTCGGGACCCCACTCGAGCACGACCAGGTCCAGATCGCCGTCGTTGTCGGGATCGCCGGCGACGCCGCCCGTGCCCCAGCGCCCGCCGGACATGGCGAACGACTCGGGGGCCGGCCGGAAGCGCAGCCCGCCCGAGTTGAGCGCCAGGCGGGGCGGCAGGCCCGGCTCGCCGGCTGCGATGCGCTCGAGGGTCGAGCCGTCGATGGTCACCAGGTCCGTCAGCCCATCGCCGTCGAAGTCGCCCAGCACCAGGCCGTTGCCGTTGACCTCGAGGATCCAGTTCTTCTCCGGCGAGCCCGAGGTCAGGCGCAGGGGCTCCGAGCTGCCTTCGAGCACCAGCGGCAGGGAGCGGAACAGGGGCTCGCGGGGGGGCGCCGCGCTCGCAGCCGCGGGGGCGGACTGCTGCGGGTCCGCGGCGGCGCGGACCGGCTCGGCCGCGGCCGGAGCCGGGGACTCCGGGGCCGGTTCCACGGCCAGCGGGGCGCTCGGGGCTTCCCTGCGGTCGCAGGACGAGGGCCAACCCCAAGCCACAGCGGCGCTCACGGCCACGAAAAGGATCAGCATCTGGGCGCGGAAGGGCATCGGGGCGCGGGGGAACTGCCGGGGTCGACCGGGCGGGAGGGGCTGCGGCCCGGGCAGGGCACTCTACCCTGTGGGCGTACGGCCGCCGGCCGCCCCGGGCGAGCGCGGATCCCCCGCGCTCCCGGACCCGGGCGCGCCGCACGCCGTTGCCCATGCGCAGCCAAGAACTCCGCCGACGCCTGGGAGCGGCCCGGGTGATGCTGATCTTCAGCGCCGGTCAGCCCGGGGCCGACCTGTCGCGGTTGGCGGAGCTGGCGCCCGAGGTGGACATCGTCCAGGTGCGGGTCAAGGCGCCCGGCAAGCGTTCGGGGCCGAGCCCGGCGGCCGAGCTGCTGCGCTGGACCTGCCTGGCCGCGGACCGGATCGCGGAGCTCGCGCCCGAGCGGCGCCCGCTGCTGTTCGTCAACGACCGGGCGGACGTGGCCAAGCTGCTGGCCGAGCGCATCGACGGCCTGCACCTGGGCCAGGACGACGCGCCGCCGGCGGCCGTGCGGGATTGGATCGGAGCGGAGCTGCTGCTCGGATACAGCACCCATTCCCTGGCCCAGGTGGCCCGCGCCCAGGAGCTGCCGATCGATTGCCTGGGCTTCGGCACGGTGTTCGCGAGCCAGACCAAGGGCTACCGGGACGGGCTGGGCCCCGAGCGGGCGCAGATGGCCGCGGCTGGCTCGGTGCTGCCGGTGTTCCCGATCGGCGGCATCGATCTCGCGCGCGCCAACGAACTCGCCCCGGTGGGCCGTGCGGCGGTGGGCGCGGCGCTGCTCGAGGCGCCCGATCCCGTGGCGGCGGCGCGCGCCCTGCGCGCCGCGCTCGAACCGCTTTGACCGCCCCGGGGGCCGCAGGCCCCTACTCGAGCCAGGTGGCGTCGCCGTAGCTGTAAAAGCGATAGCCCTCGCGCAAAGCCTCGGCGTACAGATCGAGCACCTCGGCCGTGCCGATGAAGGCGGCCACCAGCATCAGCAGCGTGCTCTTCGGCAGGTGGAAGTTCGTCAGCAGCGCATCGACGACCTGGAAGCGATCGCCGGGGGCCAGGAACAGGCGCGTTTCGCCGGCGCCGGCGCGCACGCCTCCGGCCCCGTCCGCGGCGCTCTCCAGGGTGCGCACCACGGTCGTGCCGACCGCGCAGACGCGCCCGCCGCGCGCGCGCGTGAGGCGAATGGCCTCGGCGGTCGCCGCGGAGAGCACGAACTCCTCGGCGTGCATGCGGTGCTGGCGCGGGTCCTCGCTCTCGACCGGGCGGAAGGTGCCCGGCCCCACGTGCAGCGTCACGAAGGCGCGCTGGACCCCGCGCGCGTCGAGGCGCGCGAAGAGTTCCTCGGTCAGGTGCAGTCCCGCCGTGGGGGCCGCCACCGCTCCGGGCACGCGCGCGTAGACGGTTTGGTAGCGCTCGGCGTCGGCCGGCTGCGGTCCGCTGGGCCGCTCGATGTACGGCGGCAGGGGCAGCTCCCCGAGCCGCGCCAGCGCGGCGGCTTCGTCGGCGGGCGCCAGCCCTTCGAATTCGAGTTCGAAAAAGGGCGCCGGCGTCCCGTCCGCTTCGCGCTCGCGGCCCAGCACCAAAATCGCCTGTTCGCCACACCGCAGGCGCATGCCGGCGGCGAGCTTCGCGGCCGGACGCGCCATGGAGCTGTAGCGCACGCCCGCTCCCGGCAAACGCCGGCACAGCAACAGCTCGACCTGGCCCCCGCCGGGCCGGCGCGCGAACAGGCGCGCCGGGATCACGCGCGTGTCGTTGAGCACGAGCAGATCGCCGGGCTCGAGCAGCTCCGGCAGGTCGCGCACCCGGCGGTGCAGCCGGCGGCCATCGCGGCGCCGGTGGCAGAGCAGGCGAGCCGCGTCGCGCGGCTCGATCGGCTGCTGGGCGATCGCTTCCGGCGGCAGCGCGTAGTCGAAGTCGGAGAGGCGCACGGGGCCGAGACGATAGCGGCCCGGGCCGCACAGGCCAGGGGCCGTACGGCGGGGCGGGCGGGGCGGACCCCAAGCCCGAGCGAGCCGGCGCTGGGCGCCGCGCGGGAGGCGCCAGGCGCGGCCCGCGCCCGCGGGGAGACCGCGCCCTTGAGCGGGTCTCCGCGCGGCGTCAGATCCAGATCCGGGAAGCGCGCCCCCCAGGGTCCATTCGCGGATTGCCCTCTGGAATCGGGCCGCGGGCTGGCCTTCATTCCGTTCACGCGACGACCCGCGCGCTCGCCCGGGGGGGCTGGGCCGCGGATCTCCGCCGCGCCGCAGACGACGGGCCTCGGCCCGCCGCCTGCGGAGTGTGCCGCGGGAGCGCCGATCCGCTGACCCCGGGGGGGGGACGGATCAGGCGCTCCCCTTATTTTTGGGGTCGCTGGCTGGGCCGATGTTCGGGAGCCGATTTCCGGCCACACGCTTGTGCGCCCGTGCTTTGGGACTGTGTTGTGGCCCTGTGTTGTGGGCCTGTGTTCTGGGCCCAGGGCCTGTTCTCGGAGGCTTGGGGGGCGGGCCGCACCCTGGCGCGGCGCGGAGGTCGGCGTGGATGGGAAGCTCCTGGGCCGCCGGCTTCGGGCTCAAGGGTCCGCTCCCGACCTGGGAGCCGCGGGAACCCCGCGGCCCCGCCGCTGGCCGCCCTGCCGAAACGGGTGCGGCAGCGGGACCACGCCTGGCGCCGAAGGGCCCCGGTGCGAGCCCTGGGCCGCTGCGCCAGCGCCGCGTCCCAGCCGCTGCTAGCCGCTGCTAGCCGCTGCTAGCCGCTGCCAGCCGTTGCTAGCGGTTGCCGGCCGCGCCCCCGCGCAGCCCCGAAGCGCCGCCTCGGGGCGCTGGGACCGCCCGCCGCGGGGGCGATCTTCCTTCCGGAAAGCAACCGCCCGAGCATGGCCACGGCCCAGCCCAGGCCGAGCCCTGAGGGCAGCGGGGATCGCGGCGCGCGGGACTCGGGGATCGCGGCGCGCGGGACGCTACGGCTCACGGCCGGGCCGCGGCGGCGATCGGCCCGGTCCTGATGCGGCGGCGGTCGGCGGCCTTGCGCGGCGGCCCTGGCGGGCCCGGAGGCCTCGGCCACGGCGCGGCGAAGCAGCCGGAGCTGTGCGCCTTGCGGCCCGCTGAGGAGCGGCGCGGCTGGGGCCGGCCCTCGATCCGCGCATCAGCCCAGTCCGCGTTCCGCCAGGCGCGCCTCCAGGGTGTCCACATCCCAGCCCAGCAGCCGCGCGGCGCGGGTCTTGTTGCGGCGCCCATTCTCGAGCCCGGTGGCTTCGAGGGCGCGCTCCAACAGTTCCCGGGCTGGATAGCGCGAAGGCAGCTTGCGCAGCGGGCGCAGGCCAGCGCGCCGCAGGAGCGCCTCGACCACCGCCGCCTCCACGGGCTGGGGCGGAGCCAGCAGGACCAGGCGGCGCAGCAGTTCCGCCAGCTGCCGCAGCCCGCGCGGCCATTCGGCCCGCCACAGGCAGCCGAGCGCGGCATCGCTGAGCTTGGGCTCCGGTCTCCGCTCGAGCTCTGCGGCGCGCGCCAGCAGGCGCTCGATCGCCGGGACGAAGCCCGCCCGCAACGGACCGATCGGCGGCAACTCGAGCGCCCCCGCAGACAGCTGCTGGGCCAAGGGCGCGAAGGGCTCCTCGCGCGGAGCGAGCTCGAACAGCAGCGGCCGTCCCCGCAGCCCGCGCGAAAGGCCCTCGGCCAGGCGCTCCTGCGCCGCAGGGCTGGCGCTGGCCAGCTCCGCCAGAATCCAGGGCTCCCCGGGCTCCTCGAGCAGGCTCCAATCCTCGGGGGCGAAGCTGGGCAGGAAGCGCGCGCGGGGCCAGGCGGGCGCCCCGGCCTCGTCGCGCAGGAACTGCATCCAAGCCAGCAGACTCGAGCGTCCGCTGCCCAGGGGACCGCGCACCGCGGGGAAACGCTGCGCCGCGGTCAAAGCGCGCAGTTCCGCCAAGGGACCCGGCCAGAGCAGTTCGCTGGCTAGGTCGCCGTCCCCGGCGGAGCGCGACCAGGCCCGCAGCCGCGCGCGTTCGTAGCCCTCGGCATGCTCGGCCAGCCGCGCCGCCGCGCGCTCCAGGTCGCCCGGGGCGAAGTCCCCGCGCCGCTCCGATTCGATCAGCCACAGGCACTGCACCGTTCCGGGGACGAAGGGCAGCGCCAGGCCGGAGCGCGAGGCGCTGCACAGGGCCAGCCCCGACTCCTGACCGGCGGCGCCATCGAACGACAGCGGCAATCCGGTGCGCGCGGCGCGTCGCCAGGCGCGGCCCTCGCCGGGCCAGCGGCGCCACTCGAACAGCCCCGCGCCGCCGTGGGAGACCAGGGTGGCGCGGCCCGCGTTCAGCTCGAGGCACCACCAGCGGCGGCGGCCCCACTTGAAGCCCAGCCCATCGGCCACGGCCTGCGCCAAGCGCTGCCGGGGATCATCGAGCTCGAGGGCCGGGAAGGGCATGCGCGCTGCGGCGCTGGCGGCTTCCGCGGCCGGCGCGGCGACCGGGCTCGGGCTTTCGGCGACCCGCGCCTCCCCGCTGCGCAGCGGGCGGATCGGGGCTTCGGCGCCGGGCCCGAGCTGCCCCTGGGACCCCAGGGCCCGGACCAACTGCGCCAGGCGCTTGGAGGCGGGCAGCAGCTGGTGCTCCCACTCGCAGTGCAGCCAGCCGCACAGCTCGCCCTCGCCGTCGAACAGGGGCCATAGGCACAGGGCCCGGGCCGGGCCGAGCGCGCCCTCCAGTTCGGCGCCCGCCGGCGCGTGGCGCCGCACCGGCCGTGCGCTCTGCAACAGCTCGGCCTCCGCGCGGCGCCCGTCGCGCAGCGCCCCGGGCAGCGCCGCCCGAAAGCGCGCCAGGCGCTCGCTGAGGGCCGGCGCCAGATCGCTGGCCCGCAGCCGCGGATCGCCCCCGGGAACCAGCTCGAAGTGCAGCAGGGCCGCCGCCCCCAGGGCCGCCCGCTCGAAGCGCCCGCTTCCCCCATCGGCCGCGATCGGGCCGCAATCCGCCGCCGGCGCCCGCACCGCCGCCAGCAGCGCGGCGCGCGCGCGCTCCAGCTCGGCCTCGCCGAGGCCCAGGGCGGAGGCGATCCCGGGGCAGGCCAGGCCCCACTCGAGCACCGCCTCGGGCCAGCCCCGGGGCGGTGCCCGCAGCACCGTGGCCAGGGCCCCCAGGGGACGCCCGAGCGCCAGCCGCGCCAGGCCCAGGGCGCGCTGCAGGCGCCCGTCCAGGGCCAGCTCGAGCGGGTGGCATTCGAGCAGCCGCTCGACGCGCGCCGGGGCGCCCCGCTCCAGCCACAGCTCCGCTTCCAGGGCCAACAGGCTGCGGCGCTCCGCGAGCGGCCGGCTGGAAGCGCGCCGGCGGGCGCCCGACCCCTGGGGTCCGCCGGGTGACGGCTCGGCATCGATCCGCTGGGCCAAGGCCCCGCTGCCGCCGCGGGCCAGGCACAGGCGCAGCTCCCAGAGCCGCTCCGCGAAGGCGGGCCCCTCGACCGCGCGCAAGGCGGCCAGCAGCCGCTCGGCCACCTCGAGCGGCGCCTCCCCCGGCGCGGGGGCCGGGGGCAGCTCCCCGGACCCTTCGCGCTGGCCGAGCAGCGCCCGCCAGGCCGCAGCGGCCTCCCCGGGGCTCGGCACCCCGCTCCAAAAGCCCGCCGGGTCGAGGCCGACGCCCAGGTAGGCCCGGGCCAACAGCTCGAGACAACGCACGCGCTCGCCGCGCTCCAGCTCGAGCAGCTCGGCCACCTCCGCCAGGGGCCCGGCCGGAGCCGGATCCGCCGCGGGCGCATAGGCCGCCTCCGCCTGGTTCAATTCCTCGATCAGGCGCAGCAGCCGCTGGCGGCGCGGCGCCTCGGCGGGCCCGGGAAGGAGCAGCCGCAGCAGCTCGGGATCAACCGGGGAGCAGGGCACGGCACAGGGCTCCGATACGGTCGGGGGCATGGCGGCGGGCGCGCACCCAGGCGAGCACAGCCGGGGCCTGGGGGGGCTGCTCGGCCGGCGCGCCGGTGCAGCCCGGGGCCTGCCGCAGGGGCGGGGGCAGCTTCGCGCGGCGGAGCAGGGCGCGCTCCGAAGCTTGAACGCCGGCTCCCGGGGCCGCGTCGCCCGGACCGCGCAGGGCGCGCCGCAGCATGACCAGCTGCGGCCCCTGGAGCAGCCGGCCGGGCCCCAACCGCGCCCGGTCCCGGGGCGCGGTTGGGTGAGGAACACGGGCGCCCGCGGGGCCGCCCAGGGCTGCCGGGAGCTCCCGCGGCGGCGGTTCCGGGGCATCGAGGCCCGCGCCCACCAGGCCCGCGGGATAACCCGCAGCGGACACCGCCCGCGAGAGGCGCGCCAACCAGCCCACCTCGAGGCGCGACAGGCCGCGCCAGGGCAAGGCTTCGATCCCGGCCGCCAGCTGTCGGGCCAGGCCGTCATCCCCGAGCCACAGGGCCAGGCCCAGACCCCGCAGGCGCCCGACGCGGGTCGCGCCGCGCAGCCCGGCCGCCTGGGAGCACAGCGCCGCGGACCAGGCCGGTTCGCGCTGCAGGGCCGACCAGGCCGCCAGTCCGAGCAGTCCGCGCTCGACCCAGCGCGGAGAGCGCGCCGTCTCGAGCAGCTCCGCAAATGCCGCCCGGGCGGGAGCCAGGGCGCCCAGGGCCAGCAGGTCCTCCCCCAGGGCCGCCCGTTCGCTCAGCAGTCGGCTGCAAGCGAGGGCCAGCTCGAGCAGGTCGATCGGCCGGGGCCATGCGGCGGGATCGAGCTCGGTCATTTCGCGCAGGCACTCGAGCCCGGGCTCCCGGTAGCGGTCGATCTCCGCGGCTGCGCACAGCGCGCGGGTGTCGCGGCGCCAGGCGGCCAGGTCGAGCGGCGCCGGCGCCGGGCCCGCGAGCAAGAGCCCGATCGGCTCCTCGGGCGCGGCGAGCAGCGCCGCCGCCTCCCGCAAGCGGGCACAGGTTTCGTGCGCGTAGACGCGCACCAACTCGGCCGGGGTGGAGCGGATTCGGCGTTGCATCGGCGGATTGGGGGCTAAAGCCGGTCGGCAGGACAGCGGTGGTCGGAGCAGGACGGACGCGGGCGAAACGGAACCGGGCGGTCGAGGGCGAGCGGTCGAGGGCGAGCGGTCGAGGGCGAGCGGTCGAGGGCGGGCGCCGAGGGCCGGGCTCAGGCGGGCGGCGGGCGCAGCGCCGGCGGGGGCAGCAAGAGGTCGATCGCCTGGCGCAGCTCGCGCGCCAGGCTGGACAGGTCCTGGCCGCGTTCGGCCGACAGGGCGTCGAGGGCACGGCCTTCGAGCAGCGCGGCGATGAAGGCCCGGCGCACCGGCTCGGGCAAGCGCGCGAAGGCCGCCAGCCGGCGGGGCACGAGCGCGCTGCCGCCCGCGTGGTGCAGCTCGCCGGCCTCCGCCAGCCAGGCGTCCAACGCCGCATCGATGGCCTGCTCGAGGAACGTGTCGAGGGGCGGCTCGCCGCGCCAGTCGAAGGCACGCCGCGCGACCAGGGCGCGCACCCGCGGCATCAGCGGGCGGGGATCGACCAGCAGCGCCCGCTCGCGCACTCGGCGGCGCGTGCGCGCTCCGAGGGCCAGGGGATCGCCGGGCGCCAGCCGGGCCAGGATCTGGCTCGGGCTGCCCCACAGCAGCAGGGCCGCGCGGGGATCGAGGGGCGGGTCGGCCCAGGGGGAACCGGGCGACGCCGGGCGGCCGGAGCCCCGGGCCGCGGGCCCCTGGAAAGCGGAACCGGGGAGCTTGGCGGGCGGGCTGGAGCGGTGCGAGCGCATGGAGGCGATGCGGAGCGGGCGGACAGCCGCAGTCTAGGCCGCTGCGGGAAAACTGCCGGGAAGGGCGCTCCGGGGGGCCGCCGGCCGGCTCCCAGGCCGGATTTTCCCCGAATCCGCGGCCGCTGCTCGGGAAGGTCCGGGGTCGGCGCCGCCCGGAGCTGCACCCGCGCACCCGCCGGAGTAAGCTCCCGCCCCCCCACGATTCCCCCACCCCCATCGACGTGACCGGATTCCTCGAAGGCAAGAACGGCGTGATCCTCGGCGTGGCCAACAAGCGCTCGATCGCCTGGGCCTGCGCGCGCAGCTTGGCGGCCCAGGGCATGCGCCTGTGTTTCACCTACGCGGGCGACCGGCTGCGGGCGGGTGTGGAGCAATTGGCCGCCGAGATCCCCGGATCGCTGGTCTTGCCCTGCGACGTGACCGTCCCGGAGGAGATGGACGCGACCTTCGCGGCGCTCAAGGAGCACTTCGGAGGCCTCGACTGCCTGCTGCACGGCGTGGCTTTCGCACGGCGCGAGGAACTCGAAGGCAACTTCTTCAACACCAGCCGCGAGGGCTACCAGATCGCCCACGAGGTCTCGGCTTACTCGCTGACCGCGGTCGCGCGGCGCGCCCTGCCGCTGATGGAGGGCCGCCCCGGATCGATCATCACCCTGACCTACATCGGCAGCGAGCGCGTGATCGAAAACTACAACGTGATGGGCATCGCCAAGGCGGCGCTGGAGGCCTCCGTGCGCTACCTGGCCCACGACCTCGGGCCCAAGGGCATCCGCGTCAACGCGATCTCCGCCGGCCCGATCCGGACCCTGTCGGCGGCCGGCATCGCGGGCTTCAACCAGATTCTGGACCACATCCAGGAGCGCGCCCCGCTGCGCCGCAACATCACCGGCGAAGAGGTCGGCGATACGGCGGCCTTCCTGGCTTCGCAGCTCTCCCGCGGGATCACCGGGACGACGATCTACGTCGACGCCGGCTATCACATCATGGGGCTTTAGGACCCGCAGGGCCGCGCGCGGTGCGCGCCCCCGCCGCGCGCGGGCCGGACGCCCGTGCGGCCCGAGCTTGCCGACGGGAATCGGCGCGGTGCGCAGACGCCAGCCCGCGCCGGTCCGGGGCTCAACCGGAGGGTTCGATGAACAGCTCCGGATAGCCGCTCTGGGGATCGAAGCGCCGCCCGAAGGTCAGGCCCGGAAGCACGGCGATCAGCAGCTCGGCCGTGGTGAACACGGGGCTGCCGGCGAGCAGATGGCCGCCGCGGCAGCGCCCGCTCGAATCGGCCAGCTGGATGTGCAGGTGGGCGCCGTCCGGGCCCAGGCTCCCGCACAGGCTCAGGATCTCGAACGGCCCCTCGAGCTGCTGGCCCTGCTCCTGCCCGGCGCAGCGCAGCCCGGCGCTGCGCAGGCTGCCGATGCCGGCCAGCACGAAAGCGGCGGTCAGCCCCCGTTCCCGCGCGCAGCGTTCGAGGGCAGGACGCAGATCTTCGCCCGGCGCCAGGCGCAGGGCGAAAGCTCGCAGTCCGGCCGCGGCTTCCATCAGGCCGCCGACTGGGCGCGCGCCAGACGCTGCGGGGTGGAGGCGTCCGGGCTGGGGGCCCTGGAAAGCCCGCGGTAAAAGCTCGCGCCAAGCAGCGCGGCGAGCACCGCGGCCGAGAGCGTCGCCAGGGGCCCGCTGTGCTGGTGGGAGGCCTCGACCAGGGGCGCGCGCAGGTCCACCTGCGCGGCGGCGAGCAGCAGATCCAGCGCGAAGCCGGCGGCCAGGGTGGTCAGCGAGAGCACCAGCAGGTGGATCGCCAAGCCCCGCCCGCCGAGCAGGCGCTTGACCACCAGCAGCGATCCGAGGTTGGTGGCCGGGCTGGCCAACAGGAACACCAGCGCGGCTCCCGGCGAGAGGCCCTTCGCGATCAAGGTCGCAGCCACGGGCGTCGAGGCGGCGGCGCAGACGTAGATCGGCAAGCCCACCGCAAGCATCACCAGATAGCCCAGGGGGCCCTCGAGCGCCGGCGAAACCAGCCATTCGCTCGGCAGCAGGGCGGCGATCAGGCCGGAGGCCACGACCCCGAGCACCAGGGGCCAGGCCAGGTCATCCACCAGGCGCACGAAGCCATAGTGCAGCGCGGCCCGCCAGCGCGCCGGCGTCGCCGGGGCGGGAAGGGCGGTGGAGTGGGCGTGGCCGTCCCCGGCCTGCTCCGGGTGGGCTGCGCAGCAGGATTCGGGCGCGGGCTGGGGCGGCGCGCTGTGGCAGCAGTCGGCGTCGGCCGTGGGCGGGGTCAGGCTCGGGAATCCGGGACCGAAGGGCCGCTTGGCCGCGGGAGCCGCGGGAGCCGCGGCGGCGAGTCGGCGCTGCTCACGCCGCTCGCCGGCGCCCACGGCGAGGCCGGTCGCGAGGGCGGTGGCCAGGGCGGCCAGGGGCCGCGCGACCGCCATCCAGGGCCCGAGCAGAGCGTAGGTGGCCGCGATCGAGTCGACGCCGGTCTCGGGGGTCGAGATCAAGAACGCGGAGGTCGGGCCGCGCCCCGCTCCGGCCTGGCGCAGGGCCGCTGCGACGGGCACGACCGAACAGGAGCACAGGGGCAGGGGCGCCCCGACCAGGGCGGCCAGCGCGACCGGCCTTGGACCCTCGCCGCTCAGCAGGGGCTGCAGGCGCTCCGGGCGCAGGCGGGTCGAGATCAGGCCCGCGATGGCGAAACCGAACAGCAGGAAGGGCGCCATCTCGAGAAAAACGGCCCAGCAGGCGCTGGCGATCTGCCCGAACAGCTCCGGGCGGTGCGCGGCCAATTCCGGCAGGCCCAGGGCCACCGCAGCCCCCAGGACGATCAGCGCCGCCTGCACCGGTCTGCCGCGGCGGTCGTGGAACGACTCGGGCAGGAGCTCGAACAGGGTCACGAACAGGAACGTGCCCGCCGAGAAGGCCGCGGCGTAGGGGGCCAGATCCCCGAGGTGCAGGGCCGCGGTGTGCCCCAGCACGAAGCTGACCGGAGCCACGGCGGCGAAGGGCAGCAGCAACAGGGAGGCGCGCCGGCGCGGCAGCTCCGCCAGGCGCATCAGCGTGCCCATCGAAAAGGTCTCGACCGCCTGGTGGGCCAGGAACGCCAGCACGAAACCGGTCCAGACCGGATTTCCCGGGGCCAGGCCCAGGCCCCCCAGGCCCAGGCCGGCCAGGATCGAGTGGATCGAGAGGCCGATGTAGCTGGCTCGCCAGACCCACTGGTGCTGGCCAGCGCGCGCTTGGCTCGCCGCCGGCGAGCCCGCGGCAGGGGCCGCCTCGGCCGGCTCGGGGTGCTCGGACCGCTCGGCGTCGTCAGCGTGCTCGGCGTGGCCCAAGGCCCGGCGCTTGAGCCAGCGATCGACGAGCGCCAGGCACAGCAATCCCCCGAGCAGGGCGGACCAAAGCCCCACAAAGCTCGGGTCATCCCCGGGCGCGGAAAGCCAAGCGGATTCCGCAGCGGAAGCGCCGAGCTGCTCGGCGCTCCCACCCTCCCCGCCGGCGGGACCCGCAGTCCAGGCCGCCGAGGGCTCCCCAGCCCCTGCTGGTCCCCCTTCGCCCCGGCTGGCAGCCGCTGCCGAGGAGCGCTCGAGCGCCGCCTGGGCGTGCCCGACATGCTCGTGCGCAGCGTGCTCGTGCGCGGCGTGGTCGTGCGCGGCGTGGTCGTGCGCAGCGTGGCCAGCGTGGTCGCCCGCGCCCGGATGGCCAGCGCCGCCATGCACTTCGCCCGGCACGTGGGAGTGCCCGCCCAGCAGGTCCAGGCAGACGTGGATCAGGCTGCCCGCGAACGTCCCCGCCGAAAAGGCCACCAAACGATGCAGCGCTCGCTGACTCCAATGCTGCCAAACCGGCCAAAGCCCGCTGAGCCAGGCGACCACGAACAGGGCCAGGGGCAGGGTCCAGGGATCGAAATGCATCGCGTTGCGCCGCGGGCGGCGCGGGGAATTATCGACCCCGAGCGCGCCGATCGCCACCCACCGCGGCCCGAATCCCTCGCTCCCCGATCTCGAACGGGCGAAACTGCGGATCGCTGCCCGCCCACGCCCGCTGCGAGCTCCGGAGTTCCCTGCAAACCAGTTCCCGTGCGCCCGGCGTTGGCCCCCCGGGAGCGGTCGGGACCGCTCCGCCGATCGCGGGCTGCGGGCCAGGGCAGGTGCGGGAGTTGGGCGCCCTGGCCCGATCGGGAGCGGCGCGGGCCGAGCGGCCCTGCCCCGCCCCTGTTCCCCGGGGAGCCGCCAGCGGTCGCGCGCCGCTCGGGGATCGCCGCCGCACCCGCCCCAGGCCAGGGGCTCCCGGCCTCCGCGGCCGCCGGAGGCGGCCCACAGGCATCCGCCGGGTTGGTGTCGCCGCTCGGGCGCGGCCCGAGTCGATCGTTGTTCAACCCGCCAGAACCTGGGAACGACCGGTGCGCAGCGCCGATGTTCTCCCGGCCTCCGCGGCCGCCGGAGGCGGCCCACGGACATCCGACGGGTTGGTGTCGCCGCTCGGGCGCAGCCCGAGTCGATCGCCCTTCAACCCGTCAAAACACCCAACCGATGTTGAGCGAGATGATGTGGTCCGAGCGCTCGTTGCCGGCCACCGGGGTGTTGTCGAACAGCCACAGGTGGCCCAGGCTGGCGGTCATGCTCTTGGTCAGGGTGTAGACCAGGCGCGAATCGACGCGCGCGAACAGGTCGTCGGGATCCTCCAAGCTGGGGAAGGCCTCGACGAACTGCCGGACGGTCAGGTCCTCGTTGACCAGCCAGGTCAGGTTGTAGGCCACGCGGGCCGACACGAACTCGGTGTCCGCGGCGTCGGCGCCCGGAGGCCCGCCGTAGTCCTCGGTCACGTACGCCAGACCGCCTTCACCGGCCAGGTCGAAGCTGTCCGTGTCGTAGACCTGATAACCGAGACCGGCGCCCCCGGTGGTGCGCAGCTTCAGGTTGGCGATCTTGTCGGTGTCGAGCGTCGTGCTGCCGTATCCGTACAGGTCCTTGGTGATCGTGCGGTCGTACTTGGCGCTGGTGCCGGCCTGGCGGCGCGCCAGGTTGCGCTCGTCGGTGACCGGGTCCTTCTCGTCCGCGTAGTTCCAGTAGCCCTTGACGGTCCAGCGATCGACCAGCTGGTCGCCTTCCTTGTGCTCGCGCACCCCGAGCAGGTCGGCCTGGGCGGTGCGCACGTCGGTGTTGCCGCTGGAGATCGAGCCGCCGAAGTTGACCGCGCCGTCCCACTTGGCCAGCCAGCCGGTCTGGGGGCCCTTGGGCGCGGGGGGCGCGTCCTGGAGCGCCAGCAGGCCGGTCGGCAGGGGAGCGCCGTAGGGGGCCGGAGCGAAGGGGTCGGCGGCGGCGGGGGCGGCGGCCTCCGGCGCGGGTGCGGCGGGCGGGAGGGGGACGGCCAGCGCGCCGGCGACGGCCAAGTGCAGGGGGAAAAGCATGATTTCGACGGGGGGTCGGAATGCCTCGGAGGGGACGGGCCCCGGCCGGACCGAGGGAGCTGGCCTGGGCGCGCGGAATCATGCCGAGGGGGGCAGTTCTTTGCCATCACCCGCGCCGCCCATCCGTAGCGGCGCGCAGCCGGAGGGCGGCGGTTGAGCCGCGCTGCACCCGGCGCTACAACGCTGTGTCGAAGGCGCGGGTCCATTCCCGGGGCTGCGCCATCGGCACCGGCCCGCCCGCGACCCCGCGGCCCGCGTCCAGACCGGCGCGAGCCGCCCCGTGACCGGTCCGGCCTGCCGGCCGCCCCCCCGCCCCATGCCGCGCGGCGGGCGCGTCCGCGAGGCCCTGGCGTGGCCGCCGCCCCCCTCCTTGCCCGTCCCAGACCCTCACGACCGCCCCCCGTCATGATCGAGATCCAAAGCCTGACCAAACGCTTTGGAGCCTTCACGGCCGTGGACCAGATCTCGCTGCGTGTCGACGCCGGCGAGGTGCTCGGTTTCCTGGGCCCGAACGGCGCCGGCAAATCGACCACGATCCGGATGACCACCGGATTCCTGCGGCCCAGCTCGGGCAGCGCACGCATCTGTGGCGCCGACGTCTTCGAGCAGGCGCTCGAGGCCCGGCGGCGCTTCGGCTACCTCCCCGAGGGCGCCCCGGCCTGGCCGGACATGACGCCGCTCGAGTTTCTGCGCTTTTGCGCCCGCGCCCGCGGGTTGGCGCGCAGCGAGGAGGCCATCCAGCGGGTGGTCGGGCAGGTGCACCTGGAGGGTGTCCTGCACCAGCCGATCGAGACCCTCTCGAAGGGCTACAAGCGCCGCGTGGGCCTGGCCCAGGCGATCCTGCACGACCCGAGCGCCCTGCTGATGGACGAGCCCACCGACGGCCTCGACCCCAACCAGAAGCACGAGGTGCGCGAGCTGATCCGCGGCATGGCCAAGCACAAGGCGATCCTGCTTTCGACCCACATCCTGGAGGAGGTCGAAGCCCTGTGCACGCGCGTGGTGGTGATCAGCGGCGGCCGCCTGGTGGCCGACGGCACCCCCGAGGATCTGATGGCGCGCTCGCCGCGCCACCGCGCCGCCCGACTCAGCTTCGAGGGCACCCCGCCGGCCGGGGCCAGCGAAGCGCTCGGGCGCCTGCCGGAGGTGCTGCGGGTCGACGCGCTGGAGAGCGGCGAACTGCTGGCACTGCCGCGGCCCGGGCAAAGCCCGACCGCGGCCGTCGGAGCCCTGGCGCGCTCCAAGGGCTGGGCGGTCCGCGAGCTGGTCAGCGAGCGCGGCCGCCTGGATGAGGTTTTCCGCAGCTTGACCCAAAAGGACGCCGAACGCGCCACCGCGCGCGGAGGTGCCGCATGAACAGCGTCTGGACCATCGCGCGCCGCGAGCTTTCGAGCTACTTCGCCACGCCGATCGCGGCCATCTTCCTGAGCATCTTCCTGATCCTGGCCGGGGCCTTCACCTTCGGGCTCTCGAACTTCTACGGCAGCCGCCAGGCGGACCTGCAGACCTTCTTCGTCTGGCATCCGTTCCTGTACGCGTTCTTGATCCCCGCGCTCTCGATGCGCCTGTGGGCCGAAGAACGCCGCAGCGGCACGGTCGAGCTGTTGATGACCCTGCCGATCTCGCCCGGCCAAGCCGTGCTCGGGAAGTTCCTGGCCGCCTGGCTGTTTGCCGGCCTGGCCCTGGGCTTGACCTTCCCGATCTGGCTGACCGTCAACTATCTCGGCGATCCGGACAACGGCACGATCTTGGCCGGCTACCTGGGCTCCTGGCTGATGGCGGGCGCGTTCCTCGGGCTGGGCTCCCTGGCCTCGGTGCTCAGCAAGAACCAGGTGGTGGCCTTCGTGCTCAGCGCCGCCCTGTGCATCCTGTTCCTGCTGTTTGGACACCCGGGCCTGATCGGGTTCCTCAAGGGCTGGGCGCCGCAGTCCCTGGTGGACCTGGTGGCCTCCTTCGGGTTCCTGACCCACTTCGAGGGCCTTTCGAAGGGCGTCATCGAAGTGCCCGCGCTGATCTTCTTCGTGTCCTTGACCGCCGTCTGCTTGTGGGTCAGCCGCGTGCTGATCGAACGCTTGCAGGCCGCCTGAGAAACCGCCCGCGCCGGCCGGCGCCTGGCCGACCTGGCGCCGGATCGGGGCTCCCTGGAGCGGGGAGCCCTGCCGCTGCGATCGCCGCGGCCCGCCACCGACCCCTCACGCCCCCCGCCTCGCCGGCCGCGCCCCCACGCGCCCGCCCCGGCGGGTCGACTCGCAACGCCCGGCTTCCGGGCGCCCCTCGGACCCCCTATGCGCCCCTCGAACCAAGTCTTCCTGGCGATCCTGCTCGGCCTGCTGCTGCTGCTCGGCATCAACCTGCTCTCGCGCAGCACCCTGGGAGGCCTCAAGCTCGACCTGACCGAGGACCGGCTCTACACCCTCTCCGCGGGCTCCAAGGCGATCGCCCGGGACCTCTCCGAGCCGGTCCAGCTGGAGTTCTATTTCACGCGCGCTTCCGGCGACGAGGTCCCGCAGATCAAGACCTACGCCGAGCGCATCACGGCCCTGCTCGAGGAGCTGGTCAGCGCCAGCCAAGGCAAGATCGAGCTGTCCCTGCTGGATCCGCAGCCCTTCAGCGAGGTCGAAGACCAGGCCTCCGCGGCGGGGCTCAAGCCGCTGGCCCTCAGCGCCCAAACCACGATGTACCTGGGCCTGGTGGGCCGCAACGCCGTCGGAGAGACCGAGCTGATCCCCTTCTTCGACCCGCGCCAGGAGCGCTTCCTCGAGTACGAAGTCGCCAAGCTGCTCTCCAATCTCGACCGCAGCGAGCGCACCACGGTGGGCATCCTCTCCAGCCTGCCGGTGATGGGCGGCGAGATGACCATGCCCGGACAGCGGCCCGAACCGGGTTGGCTCTTCGTCAAGCTGCTGCAGGACCTCCACGAGGTGCGCGAGCTGACCGGCGAGCAGAGCTCGATCCCGGCGGACATCGACGTGCTCGTGCTGATCCACCCGCGCGAGCTGAGCCCGACCACGCTCTACGCCATCGACCAATACGCCCTGGCGGGCCGCCCCCTGGTGGCCTTCCTGGACGGCTTCTGCGAAGGTCAGCCGACCCCGCCGGGCATGCAGGCCCAGTTCGACGTGGATCGGACCTCAGACCTCGGCCCGCTGCTGGCCAGCTGGGGCGTGACCCAGGTGCCGCGCAAGCTGGCCGGGGACCGGCGCTTGGCCGTGCAGGTCAGCTACGGCGGCCGCGGGGGCGCGATGCAGCCGATCGAATACCTGATCTACATGGCCCTGGGCGCGGAGCAGGCCGACCAGACCTCGCCCCTCACCGCCGGCCTCGACCGCATCCTGATGGCCAGCACCGGGGTGTTCCAAAAGGCCGCCGACAGCAGCCTGGAGTACACGCCCCTGCTGCGCACCAGCGAGGATTCCCAGGAGATCGACCTGTCCTCGGTGCAGTTCGGCGCGGACCCGATGGCGCTGCTCAAGAACTTCGTGCCCGGATACCGTCCCCTGGACCTGGCCGTGCAGCTGCGCGGCCGCCCGAAGAGCGCCTATCCCGAGGGCCGGCCCGCCGGGACCGAGGCCGAGGTCGAGGCCTCCGCGCACCTGTCGGAGGCCAGCGCGGACTTCAACGCCATCCTGGTCGCCGACGCGGACCTCTTGGCCGACAATTTCTGGACCCAGCGGGACGGCCTGGCGCAGCTGTTCGGCACCGTCACCAAGACCGCCGACAACGCCGACCTGCTGCTGAACGCGATCGAGCTGCTGGCGGGCGACCAGAACCTGATCTCGATCCGCGCCCGCGGCCGGTTCGAGCGGCCCTTCACCAAGGTCGAGGAATTGGCCCGCGCGGCCGACCAAAAGTTCCGCGATCAGGCCGACCGGTTGGATGCCGAGCTGCGCACGATCCAGGCGCGCATCACCGAGCTGGAGGCCCAGCGCCCGGACCAGGACTCGCTCTACTACACGCCCGAGCAGATCGCCGAGCTGGAGAAGGCGCGCGCCCGCAAACTCGAGGTCAACAAGGAACTGCGCGCGGTGCAATTCTCGCTCAACAAGGACGTGGAAAGTCTGGGGAACCGCTTGATGTACCTCAACATCTTGGCCGTACCCTTGCTGATCGTGGTCGCCGCCCTCGTGGAGGGCGCGCGGCGCAAGAACCGCCGGCGCGCCGCGTAATCCCCGGCGCCCATCCCCCACCCCGCACCCGTCGTCCCATGAACGCCAAGAACCTGCAACGCGCGCTGCTGCTGCTCGTCCTGGTCGGCGCGCCCGCGGTCTACTTCACCTATCGGCAGGACAGCCGCTGGAGCCAGCAGGGCAAGGCCAGCAGCACCAGCCCGCGCCCCGGGCAGGGCGGCAATGCGGCCCTGCCCGCCCTGCGCTCGCCCGGCACGGCGATCAAATCGATCGAAATCGTGCGCGGCAGCGACCAAAGCCGCCTCGAGCTGGGCGCCGAGGGCTGGAACCTGCCCGAGCGCGATGGGTTCCCGGCCCAGCAGGAGGCCGTGCTCGATCTGCTGGCGGGACTGGCGCGCCTCGAACTGCTCGAACCCAAGACCGCCAAACCGGAAAACTTCGAAAAGCTGGGCCTGGTGGCGCCGGCGGACGGGGGCCAATCGGCCCTCTCCGTGCGCCTGCTGGACGCCGGGGGCAGCGAGGTCGGCGCCCTGCTGCTCGGCGAGCGCGCCTGGGATCGCGGCTTCTCCGCCGTGTATGTGCGCCGTGCCGGGGAGAACCAGACCTACCTGGCCAAGGGCGAGGTCAAGGGCGGGGCCGCGATCCGCGACTACCTGCCCCGCGATCTGGTCACCTGGAAGACCGAGCGCGCCGCGTCCGTCGAAGTGCGCTTTCCCGATCAGCCGGAGCAGGACTACCGCGCCGCGCGCGGCCAGGGCAGCGAAACCAACTTTGCCCTGGCGCTCGTCCCGGACGGCAAGGAGCCTGCCAGCCCCTATCTCGTCTCCGGGGCGGCGCGCGCGATCGGCTCCCTGCGCATCGAGGATGTGGCCAAGGAGGGCGGCGCACGCCAGCCGGACCTGAGCGCCGCGAAGCGGGTCGAGTTGGTCTGGGAGAGCTTCGACGGCGTGCGCGTGCGGCTCGAAGCCTACGAACTCGCCGCCGAGACCGAGTTCGGTGCGAAACCCCTGTGGGGCCGCATCCGGGCCGAGTTGCTCGACTGGGCCGGGGCTCCCAAGCAGGACGTGCCCGCGCCGGCCGCCGGCGAAGGAGAAACCGGCGAGGCCGCCGCCGCGGCGCCGTCCGAGCCCGCCGGCCCGAGCCGCGAAGAGCTCGAGCGCGAGGTGCAGGAACTGAACCGCCGCAGCGCCGGCTGGCTGTTCCGAATCGACAGCAGCAGCAGCTTGACCCTGGTGCGCGGCCTGTCCGACCTGGTTCAAGACCCGACGCCGCCCGGAGGCGCGGGTGCGGGGGCCGAAGGCGGAGCGCTCGACCTGTCGGGCATCGATACGTCCAGCCTGGATCTCGAACAGCTCGGCATGAGCGAGGCCGACCTGCAAAAGGCTCTGCAGCAGCTCGGCAGCCAGCCGCCTGCGGAGCCCGCGCCGGCCCCGGCGCCCGCCGAACAAGCACCCGCCGACGGCGGCGGCGCAACGCCTCCCAGCGGGCCGCCGCCGGGCGCGGAACCGCCGAGCGAGACGCCGCCGGCCCCGGGGTCCGAAAGCGCGCCTCCTCCGGCCTGAGCTTCCCGCCCGCGGAGCCCCTGCGTCCCGGATCGCCACGGCCGATCACCGGGGCGACCGCGCCACCGGGGTCTGGCCTTTGCGCCGAGCCCGGGCGTTGGCCGCGCCGAGCGCCGCCGGGAGCAGCGCCGGGCGGCGCGCAAAGGGCAGCGGTGCGGACACCTGCGGGTGGTGGAGTTGCGCCAGGCGCAGGGCCAGTTCCTGCCCCCGGCCGGCCCCCAGGCCCACGCGGCGCGCCTGGGCGATTCCGGACCGGCTGATCGGAAGGCGCGGATCGCGCCACAGTTCGAGCGGCCCGCGCCCGCCGACCAGGGGGCTGCCGTCGAGGGTCAGGTCGATGCCCAGCAAGGCGGCGAGGCGGCCCGGTCCGCGCGCAAGGCGCGGATCCGGATCTCGTCCGGCCCACAGGCAGGGCGCGAGGGCGCGGATCAGCACCGCCTCGCCGCTGCCGACCGGACCGGCGACCACGTTGAAGCAATGGTGGAGGCCGTAGATGCGATACACGTAGGCCCGTCCCGGGGGTCCGAACATGGCGCGATTGCGGCGGGTCGGCCCGCTCCGGCTGTGGCTGCCGGGGTCCCCGTGGGCCAGGTAGGCCTCGACCTCGACGATCGGGCCGCCGAGGGGCCCCAGCGGGGTGCGCGCCAGGAGCCAGGCGCCGAGCAGGGCGCGGGCCGCCGGGAGCGCGCCGGCCTCGAGCAACCCCAGCGGCAGGGGCCTCAGCCCGGGGGCGGGGATCTTCAAGGGCCGTAGGCCAAGCGGAAATTGAGCCAGTAGTAGGGCAATGTCAGGAGCAGGCTGCCGAGCACCATCAGCCAGACCAGGGAGCGCAGTTGGGGATCCTGGCGATCCCCCTCGGGCAGCATGCGCTGCAGGCCGGTGCGGAACTCGACCACCCCATCGAGCACTCCCGCCAGCACCAGGAAGGGGAAGACGAAGCCCCAGATCTGGGCGATGGTCGGGTCCCTCGGGCCGCTCAGGTAGAGCCACATGCCACCCAGCCCCAGGGCGGTCTCGATCGTCGCCAGCAGGGGTTTCCAGGCCGGCGCCCGCGCCTCCAGGTCCTCCCGGACGGCCCAGATCGAGACCGCCGCATAACCCGCCATGTAGATCAGGAGCAGGAGCTTCATTCCGGCCCCCACAGTCTACGCTGGTGCGCCCAAAGCGTCCGTCGGACGGTCCGGGGCGCCCGCGGGGCGCGGACCCGAGGATGACGCCGGCCGAGACCCCCTTCCACCATGTTCACGACCCTGCGCGCCGCCGGCCTGCTGTGCGGCCTGTTCACGCTCTCCCACGACGTCCGCGATCTGCCCGTGCTGGCCCCCGCCGAGGGCAGCAGCGCCACGCGCACGGTCGAGATCAATTTCGAACTCGAGCTGCTGTCGGTCACCATGCAGCAAGGGGACGAGTCCCAGGAGATCGATGTCGAGCAGACCCAGACCTACCAGCAGGCCTGGTCCGCCACCGACACCTACGGCAAGACCGAGGATGGGCGCATGCGGCGCCTGCTGCGCGCCTACTCGGGCATGTCCGCCAGCATCACCAACACCTCGCCCGAAGGCGACAGCACCGAAGAGGAAGCCAGCGAGCTGGACGGCAAGCAGGTGGTCTTCCTGTGGGACGCGGAAGCCGGGGAGTACCGCGCCGAGTGGGCCGAGGGCTTCGAAGGCGACGAAGTCCTGCTGGAAGGCCTGCAGTGCGACTTGGACATGAGCTACCTGCTGCCCAGCAGCGAGCTCGAGGTCGACGAAACCTTCACGCTCGATGCGATGGCCTTTTCCCCCGTGCTCGACTACGGCGGCGAGCTGAGCTACCGGGGCGAAGACGAGGACGACGAAAAGTCCAACCAGCAGCAGGCCCTGGAGCGGGCGATCAAGAACCTGACCGGCGACCTGACCGGCACCTTCAAGGGCGTGGCCGAGGAGGACGACCGGCGTCTGTACAAGCTGGCCTATGAGTTCGAGATCGCCGGCACCGGCGACTTCAGCAGCGAGATCGAACCCCCGGAGGATGCTCCGGTCTCGATGAGCGGCGAGGAGACGGTCGTGGCCGACATGACCTGGAAGGGCACCGCCGAACTGGTCTTCGACCTGGGCGCAAAGCGGCTGCACAGCTTCTCGATGCAGGCCGAGATGGGCGTCAAGCTGCAGAACAAGGCCAGCCTCGAGATCGAAGGTCAGGGCCAGATGGAGTTTTCGCAGAACGTGGAGCTCGAAGGCCCCTTCTCGATGCAGGTCAGCGTGGAGTGAGGCCCCAGCGGCCGCGGGGCCGCCCCGCGGCCAAGCCCCGCGCCGGCTGCGCAGATTCCCAGGGCCTGCCGGCGACGGATGTGCGCCCCTGGGCGCTCCTGGGACCGACCCGCCCGACGGCGGTCCCGGGCCGGTGGAAGCCGGCCCGGTGGCGGGCGGTGCACAGCCCCTGAGCCGCGCCCCCGGCCATAGGCGGGCCCCGCAGGGGGACCCGCGCGGGCTCGCGCTCAGCGCCCCGGCTCGCCGCTTGCGGAGCTCGGGGCATGCTTGAAGACGAGCAGGTGGTTGAAGCCGCGCAGGAAGAAGTTGCCTTCGGCTGCCGTGCGGTGGAAGCGCGGATTCTCGAGCTTGCGGTTGCCGCGCACCACCGCGATGTGGTCCACGGCTTGAAAGCGGCGCTCCAGTTGGCAGAACAGGCGCGCGCCGATGCCCACGAAGCCCTTCTTGCGCTTGAAGCTGTCCTGGACGTAGACCGCCAGGTAGCGCCGCGGCTTGAGCACGCGCTCGACCTCGCTGAAGACCGCTTCGAGGGCCTCGAAATACGCCGCGCCGAAGGCCTCCAGCTTGCCGATGCAGCGCGGATCCTCTGAATACTCGATGTGCGTCGAGTAAGGCGGATCCATGAATACGAAATCGGCGCTCCCGGCCTCGAAGGGCATGCGCCGCGCATCGGCGCGCCGGATCTCAGGCCGGGTTGGGGCCAGATCGCTGCCCAGGGCCCGCCGTCCCAGGCTGGCGGCGACGTCGAGCGTGGTGCCGCCGCCGCAAAAGGGGTCGATCACCAGGTCTCCGGGCCGGGTGTAGCGCTCGAGCAGGTTCCAGATCACGTAGCTCGGCGTGCGCCCCTCGAAGCGCGGATCCCCAAAGCTGGCCCTCTGGTTTTTGGTTTCGCCATCGAAGGCGGGCTCCGGGGCGTGCTGCTGGCTTGGGTGGTACCACAGGGTGGTGGTCTGAAGCTTGGGCCGGGTCGGATCGCTCGGGCTCGCCATCGGGGCACGTTAGCCCCCCTCGGGGGAATCTCGCGACCGGTTGGCTCTGCGGGGTTCGGCTCGCTGCCGGTCCCCGGACGGGCCGCTCCCCGGGGCCTCGGGGCGGACCCCGGGCGGGTCGGGGCCAGGTCGGCGCGTCGGCGCTGCCGCGCGGCGTGGCTCCCCGGCGCACCCGTCCCGAGTTCGGCGCCCGAGTCCGGGAAACACCCTTGGACTGCTAGACTTTTCGTCCGTACGCCTGGTGGCGCACCTCCTGCTGCGCGGCGCCTTCCACCCCCCATCGGATCCCCACGGACCCGAAGCCCCCGGAGCCTCCCATGCTGCAACGCTTCCTGATCGCCTTGACCCTGCTCGGACTCGGACTGCCGGCCTTCGGACAAGAACGGGGCCAGGCCCAGCGCCCGGCCGCTGAACAGCCCCAGCGGCCCGCCGCGGGGGGCGAAGCCCAGCGGCCCAACGCGGGAGCGCCCGAAGCCCGGCCCGCCGACCGCGGCCAGGAGCTGAGCGCCGACATGAACCCGCGGGCGCTGCAGGCCAAGCTCGCCGCCGAGGAGCTCCAGCACCGCGAGCGCCTGGGCAAGATCCAGCACCTGCGGCGCCTGGCCCAACAAGCCAACAACGCCGAGCGTGTCAACCAGCTGAACGACCTGGAGGCCCGCGAAAACAAGAATTTCGAGGCCTATCTCGAGCGCGGCCGCAGCGTGCTGGGCCGCGAACGCTTCGAGCAGGCCTATCAGGAGATGTTGGCCGCCTCCGCTCGCGCACGGGGTGGCGAGCAGCGCCCGGCCGCGGGCGGGGAAGCTCAACGCCCCGCTGCCGGCGGCGAAGCCCAGCGTCCGGCCGCCGGACAGCCCCAGCGCCCCGCCGCCGGCGGCGACGCCCAGCGCCCCGCTGCGGAGCAACCCCAGCGCCCGGCCGCGGGCGGCGACCGCCCCGCCCAAGGCAACGGTCGGCCCTGAGCCGTCCCTGCCGGACCCGATTCAGATCAACGCCGCCGGTCCCGCCGACGGTCCCCCCCCCAGCCGACAACTCAACGATGCGCTCCCATCTCCTGACGCTGCTCGCCGCCTCGGCGCTGCTCTCCGCCTGCACCAAGCAGGAGCAGTCGCAAGCTTCCAATGCCGCCGCGCCCGCAGCAGGCGCCCCCGCTGGCGAAGCCCCGGCGATCCCCACCCCGGAAGAGGCCGCAGCGGAAGCGGCCAAGACCATCGATCAGTCGAACGCCGACCAGGAGTTCGACAAGCTGATGAAGGAAATCGAAGGCGGTTGACCCCCCATCCGGGGAGTCCGCTATCCGCATCCGGGCCTGTTCCCGGGGCGGGGATCACGCCGAGGGCCGCAGCCGATGCGGCTCTCGGCATTTAGGGCTCCGCGGCGGGGCTGATCAGCGGGGCTCAGCGCAAGGGGGCCGCGCAAGGGGGCCGCGGCGGCGGGCAGGCAGCCGTGCGGGCGCCGGTCCACGGCCGCGAACGCCGGGCTCGGCGGACACTGGGCGGGGCAAAAGCTGCGCGGGAAAGGCGGGGAAAGTGATCCGGGTCGGCTGCGGTCAGGCAGCCCGAGCCCCGGGCCCTGCGCAGGGCCGACGGCGGAGTCCGGCCGCTCGCCGGGGCCGGTGCCGCGCCGGGGCGCGCTCGAGTCGCCGACCGCTGGGTCGAGATCCGCCTCGACAGGCAGCGGGGCGCCCGGCCGGGTTCGCCGAGGGATGCGCCACCTCGAGCCCCATCGGGCCCGCGGAGCCCCTTAGGCCGCCGCGCGGCCGGCCTGCGGGCTCGGTCGCAACCGGCAGCGATCCTGCGCCGGGGCCCTCAGCGGCCCTGACGCTCGGCCCAGCGCAACAGCTCGTCCACCTGGCGGTGGAAGTCGTCGCTGGTGGCTCCGATCGGAGCCTTGAAATAAGGCGCCAATTCGGGCAGGTGTCCGGCGCGGCGGTCGCGCAGCGCCCGTTCGGCGAAACGCGCCAAATCGATCACCAGCGGAGCAGCCAGGGCGGAATCCGAACCGGTCCAGGTGAATTGCAGGCTCATGCGCGCCCCGAGGAAGCCCTCGAAATGCACATAATCCATGGCGGTCTTCCAGTCGCCCAGGGACGGCAGGAAGTCGATGCCGACCCGGCTGGCAAGATCCGGCGCCTGCAGCAAACGCCGCAGGACTTCGTCCTTGTTGCGCAGCTTCGCGCGCTTGTGTTCCGGATCTTCGAGCACCGCCCCATCGCGGTTGCCGAGCATGTTGTAGCCGGCCCAGGTCAAGACCTTGAGGCGCCGGTGGGCGAACATCGGCGCCAGGGCGGTCTTGACCAGGGTTTCGCCGGTCTTGCCGTCGTTGCCGCAGTGGGGCACGCCGCGCTCGCGGGCGAAGGCCTCGAGCGCCGGCGGCGTGGCTCCGGTCGAGGGCGTGAAGTTGACGAACGCGGCCCCGGCCTGGATGGCGGCGTAGGCGTAGAGCAAGGAAGCGGGCTGCGGTTCGCCGCGATCCAGGGCGGCTTCGAGGCTGGCCCGGTCGGCCCAGCTGGGCGAGGGTTCGATCCAGCGTTCGCTGCTGGCCAGGTTGACGACCACGATGCGCTCGAGGGACTCGCGGCGGCGAAAGTCCTCGAGGCAGGCCACCACGTGGGCGATCCGCTGGCGGGGCGAGGCCCCGAGCAGCGCCAGGGTGCCGGCTTCAAAGTCGTCGCGGGCCAGCCCGCCGCTGTCCCGATCGGCCGGATCGAGCAGCCCCGGGGATAGTCCGCGGTCATAGCGCTCGACCGCCTCCCGGCAGAGCTGGCCCAGCTCCGCCGGCAGGATGTGCTGGCGTTCGAGCTCCCGGCGCGTGTGTTCGATGCCCGCGCGGCGGACTTCGCAGCCCGAGAGGGCGAAGGCTCCGGGCGCGAGCAGCCCGAGATGCTCGAAGCGCGGGTCGAGGCTGAGCAGACCGATCGGCTCGACCCAGCCCCGATCGAGGCCGAGCAGCCCGTGCACCACGCAGGTCGAGATCGCGCCCCGGCCGCCGATCAACCACAGGCCGGCGCGGGGGGAAGCGGTTGCGAGGACGGGAGTCATGGAGGGTGCTGGACGGAGCTCGGCCCGTCTGGGTGCCCCGGGCCCTGTGGCTGCCGGGTGGCTGGCGGGTGGCTGGCGGACGAGGCTGCGGGGGGGGCTGGGGTCGAGGCTCGCGCGCCGCCCGAGGCGTTCTTGGGGGGGCGGGCTCTCCGCGCGGCGCCTGCCGCGCGGCGGCCCGGCCGCCGCGGGGGGCGAGGATGCTCCCTCCCCGCCGCCCGGGCTGCAACTCAAAAGGCCGGGCGCCCGGACCGGAGCGCCACCCATGCCGCCACCACCGGAGCCTCGCTGGCCCCGAACAGGGGACCGGGCGCGGAGCTGCCCGGGCGGGGCCCGGTCAGGGCCGGATCGGTGCCGGCGGGAAGGGGCCCCGGGCCGGAGCCCGACGCGGGGCTCAGGGCCTGCCCGGGCGGCGGCTCCGCCGGGGTCCCGGAGGCTGCCCCGGCGAGGCCCTCGGCCGGGGGCGCAGCCGCGGTCTCCCCCGCGCCCGGGTCCCCCTGCCGGTCCCCGGACGCCGCCCCGGCGGGCCCAGGCGCCGCGGGCCCCGGAGCGGAGGCCTGCTCCCGGCCTGGCCCCGGGGGCGCCGCGCCGGCCAGCTCGTCCGCTGGCGGCTGTGCGGCCCCGGGGCCGCCCGGAGGCGCCGCTTGGGTGCCCGTGGTTGGGCTCGGTCCGCGCAGCGGGGCAGCCAACAGCCGAGCCGCATCCAGGCGAGCGCGGGCAGCGGCGATCGCTGGCGCCGCCGGACCCGAGGAGAAGCGGGCGGATTCGAGCTCCCGGAGGCGCGCATCCGCCTCTTCGAGGCGCGCGGCCACGGCCCGCTCCCCGCGGGCCTCCCGGGAGCGCAGCGCGGCGCCTGCCAAGGCGCTGCTGGCCCGCGCGAAAGCGGCCCGCGCCAGATCCGCCTGGGCCTGGCGAGCCGCCGGGCTGCCCTGCTCGGTCGTGCGCAGGACCTCGGCCGCGGCCAGGGAACCGGCCTGCTCCAAATCGGAGGCCGCCGCTTCGAGCAACTGGGGCAGTCCGGCGGGCGGCTGGCCGCGGGACTCCAGACTCTGCAGCAGCAGCGCGCTCGACAGCAGCAGGGGCAACAAGCCCACCCAGGCGGGCGGCGAGAGGGCGCGCCAGCGGCCGGGCCCCGGAGGGCGCGACAGGGTGCGCTGGCACAGGGCCGGCAGCAGCGGGTGGCTCGGGCGGGAGCGACAGAGCTCGTAGGCGGTGCGCAATTCGCCGAGGTGGCCTTCCGCAGAGTCCAAGGCGTCGGCCAGATGGACTGCATCCAAGCGGGTTTCGCGCCAGAAAGCCCACGCGGCGAGCCCGCCGCACAGCAGGCACAGCAGCACGGGCCATGGGCCGTGGCCGGCGGCGAAGCCGCTGGAGCGTCCCGGGTCGGCCCACAGCTGGACCCCGCTCGACAGCAGGCCGGCGGCGCACCACACCGAGCCGGAAAGGCCCAGCAGCAGGGCGAACGCGGCGTGGGTTCCCCGCCGGGTGCGGGCGGCCTGCGCCAGTCTGGCTTCGAGCGCGGCTTGGGAAGCGCGGTTCGCGGGGGCGAGCTGCCCCGCGGCTTGGGCCCGCATCAGGAATCTCCGCTGGGGAATAGCGACTCCGGAAGACGCTCGGCCAGGACCGGCGGCAGGGTCTCCAGCGCCCGACGCGACAGCAGGAACAGCACCGGCTGATCGCTTTCGGGCAGCAGCCACGGGTTGGCGAACCAGGCTTCCTCGTTCTCGGCCTCGCGCACCGCGGCGGTGAGCAGCGTGTTGCCCGCCGAAAAGAACACCAGGTTGATCAGGTTCTGCTCGAGATCGGCGGCGAAGGCCGGCTGGGCTCCGGGCTTGGGCTCGACCCAGCGCGAGCCCAGGTACACGAAGCGATGGCGGCGCATGGCGCGCTCCTGGCGCACGTTGGCCAGCAGGTCTTCCACCCGGAAGAAATACGCCTCGCCCTCCGAGCGCCAGGCGGCGTACAGGAACAAACCATCCCCGCTGGGCAGTTCGATGCGGAAGCGGGGCCGGCGCGGGACTTCGTCCGCGGCCGCGCCGACGTCCTGCAGAGGCTCCTCGCTGGGCGCCGGGGCTTCGCTCGGGGCTTGCGCCGGCGTCGGCGCACCCCCGCCACCCGGACCGCCCTGGCCATCGTTGGGGCTGGCCTGGGCCGGGTCCGCATCGGGGGGCAGCTCGATCCAGCGGGCGTTCTGGCCGGGGGCGGTGCCCAGCAGCAGCAGCGCCGCATTGAGGGCGCTCGGCTTCACCTCCGTGCCGAACAGGGACTCGTGGCCCTGGCCGCGCGGACCGACCAGCACGTATTCGAGCGGCTGGTAGCGGGCGAGCACCCGGGCCTCGAGGCCGACCCAGCCCTGATCCAGGTCGACCCGCAGGCCCTGGGCCAGGAAGCCATCGAGCACCGCCTGGCGCGCGGCCGCCTGCTCGGCCGACCGCTCCGGGACCGGCGCGTCCTGGGGCAACCGGTCGGGGTCCGCTGGCCCGCGGCTTGCGGCCGGGAACCCGGGCGCCCCAACCAACGGTCCCGGGAACGGGTCGGCGCTCCGGTGCTCGCCCCGCGGCAGCCCTGCCTGCCCGGCCGGCCCCTGGACGGAAAGCCGGCGAGCGATGGCCGCCGGAGCCAGCCCGCCGGCCAGCAGCAGCAGCGCCAGCGCGAGCCAGGCGGGGAGCGGCAGGCCTGCGCGGGGGTCGCCGCCGACCGGCGCGGGGCGCGCCCCCGGCGCTGCCCGGTTGGCCCCCGACCGGACCCGGAGCCGGGCGCTCTCGCCCGGTCCCGCGCTGGTGCTGCGCCCCGTGCCGCCCGCGCAGGGCGGAGCCGGCGTGGGCTCTCGGTCGGATTCCTGGTGGCCGTTCATGGGTGCCTTAGGGCGGGACTGATGGTTAAGACGTCGCGGGGGGCGCTCGGTTACGGACGATCCGTAGGCGGACGGCGGGGGCCCGCGCCGCCGGGACGGTCCCCGGGCTCGGCGCCCGCTCCGGCCCCGGGCCCGGCGGGGACGGCTTCGGGCTCGGCCGCGGCCCGGATCGCCGCGCGTGTCGCCGCGCTGAGGGGCACAAGGCCGGCGGCCAGCCCGACCACGAACAGGGCCACCGGCCAGGGCGGCAGTCCGCTGCGCTGGCCCAGGGCTACCTCCCTGACCCCCTCCTGGATCCACAGGAACAGCGCCACCAACAGCAGCCGGGTCCAGGCCAGGAACAGCCGCGTGGGCTCGAGGGCCCGCATGCGCCCCGCTGGGTCGAGGCTCAGGAAGCGCGGTTTATCCGGCAGGTTGAGCAGGCCCCCGGAGCCGCTCGCGGCGGCGCGCGTCGCAGCCGAGACCAGCCACAGCAGGCCCGAGAGCGCCACGGCGATCGCCGGCAGCATCAGGAAGCTGGCGCGCGGGCCGAAGCCGTCCGGCAGCCCCTGGGCGTCGAAATGCAGCGGGATGCGCGCGGGCAGCGTGGGCCAGCTTTGCGCGGCGCGCAGGAGCATCCCCGACAGCAGCGCGAGGGCGAGCGTGTCCAGCAGCCTCCGGATCCGCCCGGCCACGCGCGGGCGCGACTCGGCTCGATGGACCTGCATGGCTGCGCGGGAGGACGACGGGCCGCCGCCTCCCCTAGCGCGCCCCCTGCTCCGGCAGCAGGCCCGCCGGATCGATGCCGATCTGCTCGAGGTGCCGTCGCACCAGCTGGGCCACCCCTTGCGCGTATCGCCGGATCTCGAACTGCGCATCGGGCTCGAGGCGCTGTTCGAGGAAGTGGATCACGCCTTGCAGCGAAACGGTCCAATAGGCCTGCGTGTAGACGTTCTGGGGCAGGAACATGCGCGCGATCTCCTTGGCCACGCCGCGCTCCAGGCGCTCGCGATAGAGCGCGAAGGCCTGCTGGCATTCCGCCAGCATGCGCCGCCGTTCGCCGGCGTGATCGAAGTCGGCGGGCAGCTCGACCGAAGCCTGCTTGTTGCCATGCGGCGGGTTGGCGCGCATGCGGGTCGGAACGTAGAACTCGGGCTCCCAGGTGACGTAGCGCCCGGAGATCTCGTTCCAGCTGCAGCCCTTGTCCGTGTCGAACAGGACGTCGAAGGCCGCCGCGGAGCAGGACTCGCCGTTGAGTTCGTACTCGCGCCAGCCGCTGCCGACCTGGTACTTGAAGGCTTGCCGAAAGACGAACAGCGGCGCCTTCCAGTGGAAGGTGAAGAAGGAATGGCGGAACGGCGAGGTGTGACCGTGCTCCCAGAGGAAGCGGGCCAGCTTGCCGTCGGCGGCGTCGAAGCTGTGCTTCTGTTTCGAGTACGAGATGCGCGCCGCGTTGACGACCTTGAGCGCCGGGTCCTGCTGCATCGCGTCGACGAGCGCTACGAATCCGATCTCGTCGTCGAGGACGAACTGGCTGCCGGTCGGGGCGTCGAGGCCTTGGGTGCGCGTCATGGGATGCCTCTCGGGTTTGGGCGGTGCGCGAGGATAGCGGGACGGCGCGGCGGGCCGCTCGCTCAAGGGGCCGACAGGCACAGCGACAGCAGCCGCTGGGAGCGAGGGCCCGGGCTCTGCACGGCGAACTCGAGCGCCAGGTCGGCGAGCGTGGGGTCGGGGCCGCCCGTGGCCCCCAGGCCCGCGGCGAGGGCCAGGACGCGCAGCTCGTAGGCCAGCTCGGCATCGCTGGCCGCAACCGCCGCGGACGCCGCCTGCAGCGCGTCGCTCGGCAATCCCGCCAGCCGGGCCGCGAGGCCCACCTCCGCTCGCCCCGGGGCGGCCGCGAGGGCGGCCAGGGCCCGCAGCAGCGCCTCGTAGCGCACCCGCGCCGGCGCGGGCCAGTCGAGGGGCTGCCCGAACTCGCCCTGGGCCAGCTCGAGCGCCTGAGCCAAGATCGGATCGAGGACGGCGGCCGGCAGCAGGCCGCGGGAGACCGCCGCGAGCTCGATTTCGAAGCGCAGCTCCGCCAGGGCCTGGAGGGGTGCGGTCGGCGGCTCGGGGGCCGGAGCGGGCCAGGCCAGGCGCCAGCCAAGCAGCAGCGGCCAGGCATCGCCGCGGGCGATGGCGGTCTCGAGCGCCTCCCGGCGCACCCCCAGATCGGGATCCGCGGCGAGTTGGCCCAGGAGCTCCTCGGCCAGCCCTGCCGACCCCTCGCGCAAGGCGCGCGCCACGGCCAGGCGCCGGGCGGGAACCGCGTCCGCGGCGACCTGGCGCAGCGCGGCGGCCGCCTCGGGCTCGGCCGCGCCGGCCAGGGCCCGCAGCGCGCCCTCGGCGCGGCCGACGGGCAGGCATAGCGCCTGCTCCGCCAAGCGGGCGATCGCGGCCTGGCGCACGGCGAACTCGAGCGGACCGGCCCGCGCGAGCAGCAGGATCCACAGCTCGCGCTCGCTGCGCAGCTCGCGCGGCGCTGCGCTCGAAAGCCAGACCAGCACCTGGGCCCGGCCGGCGCTGTCGCCAACGAGCTTGCGGGCCAGACCCGCGACCCACGGCCCGCCCTGTGGAGCGAATTCGGCAAACCATCGCGAACGCTGCGCTTGCGCCGCCTGCGGGTCGAGCGCTTCGAAGGCCTCGAGCAGCGCGCCCAGTCCCGGATCGGGAGGCGCCCGACGGCGGCTGTCCTCGATCCATTGGCCCAGGGCCTGCGCCGCCGGCGCGCCGCCGCAGCGGGCCAGCCGCGGGGCCAGCTCGGCGCGGCGGGCCGGATCCCGGCCCCCGGCCTCCAGCCAGCGCGGCGCGAAGGCGGGCCAGGGCCGATCGAGCGGCAGCCCGCGCTCGAAGCGCAGCGCACGCTCGGGCGCGCAGCGCGCGCACAGCGCCGCCAAGGAATCCTCGAGCTGCGGCGCCCGGCGCGCCAAGCAGGCGAAGGCCGTCCAGGCCAGGTCCAGCGGGGCCCGTTCCGCGACCTCCAGCAGGAAGCCCTCGGGCAGCGGCTCGAGCGCCGTTTCCAGGCATTCGGGCACGAGCCCCCGGGCGGTTCCGAGGCGCTGCCAGGCGGCGCGCGCCTCCGGCTCGCTCCAGCGCAGAGGCACGAAACGCGCACGCTCCAGGAAGCGCTGCAAGGCCGCATCGTCCAGGCCGACGGCGAGCTCAGGCGCCGCCGGGCCCAGGGCCGCCAGCGCATCGTCCAGGGCGCCGGTGTCGCCGGCCGCCGAGGCGGTTTCGAGCAGGGCCCGTCCGAGCTCCGGTCCGACGCGCGGCGTCAGGCGCGAGAGCAGGGCGCCGAGGCGCGCCGAGCGGGCCCGCGCCCTGGGCCAAGCCGCGGCCTGCCAGGGGGCCCCGTCGGCGCGGGAGCGCTCCGCAGCCGCCAGCAGCGCCGGCGCCAGGCGCGCCCAGTCGGGGGCCCCGGCGGCGAGCATGGCGCTCTCGACGGCCGCCGCCGTGCGCGGGTCCCCCTGGCGCTCGAGCTGCTCGATTCCAGCGAGCCACTCGTCCAGGTCCGCGCCCGGCGCTTCGATACCGCGGCCCGCTGACTCGAACCACTGCGCGGCCGCGCTTGGATCCTGCGCCGACCAAGCGAGCAGCGCCGCCTGGGCCCAGCGGCGCACGCGCGCTTCGCCATCCGCGCACAGCGCCGCCGCAGCCCGCGGGCTCGGCGTCCGCTCCGGGCCGCACAGGGCCGCCGCCGCGGAGCGCGCCTCGAGCAGCGGTTCCGACCGCGCCTCGATCAGCTCGGCCTCCCCCAGCGCCGCGTCCGCAGCCCAGCTCGCCCGCCAGGCCGCGGCGCGCACGCTCGGATGGGGATCGCGGCGACCCGCGCGCAGGCGCTGCTCGAGCCCTTCCGCGGCTGGGACGCCGCGGACCAGTGCGCGCTCGGCAGCGTCCGGCCCAGCGATCCAGACCCAGCGCGCCAGGGCCTCGAAACCGCGCGCCCGCTGCCACCAATCGGGCGCCTGAGTCGCGGAATCCCAGTCGAGCCGGTCGCGGGCCCAGCCCAACGCCGCGCGGCACACCAAGACCTCGATCCGCCAAGCTTCGTCCCCGGCCTGATCCGCGGGGAAAGCGTCCTGTGCAGGCGGCGTCCGCGCAGGGCTCGCCAGCGCCGGCCCCGCGCTCGGCGGCAGCCCAACGAGCAGCGCCAGCGCAACCCCCGGGGCCCGCGTCACGGCCCGCCGCCCTCGAGCTCGCGCTGCGCGCCGGGCAGGGCCTCGATCAGGTCGGAGGCCAGGGTCCCGCGCTCCCCCAGCCGGGCGGCGCAGAGCTCGCCGGCGCGGCCATGGACCCAGACCGCCGCGCGCGCGGCGGCGAAGGCATCGAACGCCGCTCCCAGGTTGCACAGGTAGGCGGCCAGCAAGCCGGCCAGCACATCGCCGCTGCCGGCGGTCGAGAGCGCCGGGTCGCCGGTCGGGTTGCGCGCTTCCCGCTGGCCATCGTCGATGCGCGTGCCGGCGCCCTTGAGGACGCACACCGCGCCGCTGCGCCGCGCCAGCTCGCGCGCGGCCGCCGCGCGCTCGGCTTCGCCGGCCCCGACCTCGGCGCCCAGCAGGCGCCCGGCTTCGCCGGGATGGGGCGTCAGCACCAAAACACCCCGGGGCCGGACCAGCTCGCGGGCGCGCCCGGCGAAGACGTTGAGCGCATCCGCATCGAGCAGCACCGGGCCGCGGAAACCCTCGAGCGCCTCGCGCACCAGCCGCCGCAAACCCTCGGGATCGAGCATTCCGAGGCCCGGCCCGATCAGCAGCGCGTGCTCGTCCCGGGCGCCAAACCAGCCCGCGTCCGGCGGTCCGGCGATCTCGACCCGCACCGCCTCGGGCAGCGCCAGGGGCAGCAGCAGGCCGAACAGTCCCTCGGGATCGAGCAGGCGCAACAGCCCGGCGCCGCCGCGCATGGCGGCGCGCGCCGCGAGCAGGGCCGCCCCGGGCATCGCCGCGGAGCCGGCCCACAGCAGCACGCGCCCGGAGGTGCCCTTGTGCCCCTCCCGCGGGCGGCGCGGGGCAGCTGCCGGCCGCGGATTCACCGCCCGGCCGCCTCCGGCGTCAGCGACAGGCGCCCGACCTCGAGGCCCGCCCAGTTGTGCAAGGGCCCCGGTCGCCACGGAGCCAGGGCTTCGAGCTCCCGGCCGGACAGCAGCTCGAAGCGCTCCAGCAGGCCCAGCACCAGCGCGTGCAAGCCGCGCTTCTGGCCGTCGTCCAGCTTGACCGCCAAGCCCAGGCCCCCGCCCACCACGCCGATCACGTACATGCCCTCGGCGCCGACCTTGCCGAACAGGCGGCCGGAGGTGGCCTTGAGCAGGTCCGTGCACAGGCGCCCCTTGCGGCCCGCCACCAGCTCGGGATGCTCGGCGGCCGCCCGGGCCAGGCGCCTGCAGGCCTGCTGGCGCGCCTCCGGCAAACTCCCGGGGTTGGCGAAGCGCGCGAAGGCCGCCGCCAGCCCGGCCAGGGGCAGGTGGAAGGTCGGAGCGCTGCAGCCATCGGTGCCGAATTCGAGCGGCTCGCCGGCCAGGCCGCACATCTCGGCCACGGCGCGGGCGACGCGCGGCTGCACCGGTCCCGCGGCGGACAGGTAGCTGGCGGGATCCCCGTCCAGGTGCCGGCACAGGGCCAGGAATCCCGCGTGCTTTCCGGAGCAATTGTTGTGCTCGGGTCCCGGGGATTGCCCGGCCTGTTCGAGTTCGCGCTTCATGCGCGAATCGCTGGGCGGCTGGGCCCCGCAGCGCAGGTGCCCCGCGTTCCAGCCGGCGCGCGCCAGCATCGACAGGGCCCGCTCCACATGCTGACGCTCCGCTTGGTGGCTCGAGATCGCCAGGGCCAGGTCCGGCGCCTCGAAGCCGAAACGCCGGTCGGCTTCGCTCTCGAGCAGCGGCAGGGCCTGCAGGGCCTTGATCGAGCTGCGCGCGAAATGGCGCTGCAGCGGGTCGCCCGAACTCGCCACCACCCGCCCGTCGGGCTCAGCCAGCACCCAGGCGCCGCGATGGCGCGACTCGATGCGCGGCCCGCGCCAGACCTCGACCTGGGCGGGATTCTCGGGGAAATCGGCCCCGGGGACGATCGGTTGCAAACAAACAGACGGTTGGGACATGGGCACGGAGGGGCTGGGCCGCCAGCGGGGAGTATGGC
>ERZ1066117.369-NODE-369-length-38037-cov-34.133168_pt1 | contig 38037 bp, 25 predicted proteins | sample MGYA00382764_ERZ1066117 | MGnify/ENA primary metagenome ERZ1066117 (study PRJEB33369, sample SAMEA5778347) | biofilm metagenome | biome: Industrial cooling water; feature: Water cooling tower basin; material: Biofilm | place: United Arab Emirates | collected...
CGCCGATCCCGCCATCGGCAACATCCCCCAGCGGATCACCCGCCCGCCCTCGCGGGCGACGAGCGCCGCCGACCTCGCCGATCCCGCCATCGTCAACATCCCCCAGCGGATCACCCGCCCGCCCTCGCGGTCGACGAACACCGCCGACCTCGCCGATCCCGCGATCGGCAACATCCCCCAGCTGACCACCCGCCCGCCCTCGCACGCCGGCCTCGCGCCGCCGACCCGCCCGCCCTCGCAGCCAGACGACCCCGCACTCCGGTCGTCCGCCCCCGGCCCGATCGCACATGCCCCTTCGGACCTGCCCGCCACGCCAGGCACGACCTCGCCCGGCGAGCCCGCCGCTCCGCCGTCGCCCGCGTCCGGGGCAGCAGGCCCGATCGCACATGCCCCTTCGGACCTGCCCGCCGCGCCAGGTACGACCTCGCCCGGCGAGCCCGCCGCGTCGGTGATCGGGTCGCCCGAGCCCGGCGCCAGGCCCGCCGCGGACGCCCCCGGCCCGGCCCGCGAACCTGCCCCTTCGGACAGCCCGCCGGTCTCGACGCTGAACATGCCGAACCTGGTCGCCCCCGGCGCGCGCTCGGCCGCGCGCGCGCGCCAGGGCGAGCCCCAGACGGGCGAGCCGACGCTCGTGATCCCGAAGACCCTCCGTCGCTCGACCGGCCTCACCGCGATCCCGCACCCGATGGGCCGCCGCAGCGAGCGCGACGCCGTGACCGCCGAGCCCCCCGCGCGCCCCGACGACCCCGCCACGCCGCCCGCCACCCCGATCCTGTCGATCCCGCCGTCGCTGATCAACCCGCGCGGCGGCCGTCGCCGCGGCAAGCACGAGCCGCGCCCCGAGGCGCCGCCGACCCTCAACATGCCGCGCCTGGTCCGCGGCGCGCAGCCGCCTGTCTCCGAGGTCACGTCCTCCGAGCCAGGCCCTGAGGGACCTGTCCGACCGGTCAGCCCGCCGCAGACCCCGGAGACCGCCCCGGCCGCGGCCGTCCCCGCCGAGGCGACCGCTCCCGCCGCTCCCGATGAGGCCGCCGCCGCCACCGTCGCGGCCGTCCGTCTCACCGCCCCCGCCGCGGCTCTCGACGCAGCCGCCGAGCCCGCCGCCCCCGCCGCGGCACCCGACGCAGCCGTCCCCGCCGAGCCCGCAGCTCCCGCCGAACCCGCGCCCGTCGTCCAGCCCGCGACCCCGGCCGACGCCTCCGCTCCGCCGGCCGACGAGCCCGTCGAGCTCGCCCCCGCTTCGCCTTCGCAGGCCCCGGAGCTCCCGACCAGCGACGATCAGATCGACGCCGTGATCGAGGACTTCTTGCAGAACCCGGCCGACTGGGAGGCCGTCGCCCGCCTGCGGGCGCTCGACGCTCGCGGCCTCGCGCGGCTCGCCGCCCGGTTCCCTGGCCCGATCGACCTCGCCAACGCCACCAACTTCCCGCCGCCGAGCGCCCACGGTCCGCTGCTGCGCGCCTGCGTCGAGCTCGGCCAGGCCGTCACCCCGCACATCCTCGAGCTGTTCACCAGCTCACGCCCGCAGATCCGCTTCTACGCCGCCTTCCTCTTCCAGGAGCTGCGCGACCCGCGGTGCCTGCGGCCGCTCGGCGACCTCGCCTTCGACCCCGATCCGGACGTCCGCCTGATCGCCACCCGCGTCCTCGAGTCGTACAGCCGCGTCCCCGACTTCCTCGCGGTCGCCGCCCGCGTCCGGGTCGAGCTCGACAACCGCGACCGCGAGCGCCAGCTGCTCGCCGCCGAGGCCGCCGGCACCCTGCGCGACACCTTCGCGGTCCCGCGCCTGATCGACCTGCTCGCCGTCCGCGACAACAACCTCCGCGAGGCGGCGCTCGAGGCCCTCTGCTCGATCACCGCGAAGCACCACGGCTACCGGGCCGCCCGCTGGCGCTCGTGGTACGCCGACCACGGCGACGAGTCGCGGATCGAGTGGGTGATGGACGGCCTGCGGCACCGCGACGTCGCGGTCCGTCGGTGGGCGGCCGACGAGCTCGTGCGGATCACCGGCCAGCGGATCCCGTTCCCCGCCGAGGGCGACCGCCGCGCCCGCGAGGCCGCCCTGCGCGCCTGGCAGGAGTGGTGGGAGAACAACCGCGCCGACTTCACCGGCCGCCGCTGATCGGCTCCGCACCACGCCTTCGAGCCTGCCAGGGTGCTTCGACACGGCTCACCCTGGCCGCGCGGAGGTCGTCGCGCCTGCCCCTCGCATCACCAGGACACCTCTCGCGGCCCCCCGCGCAGCTTCCCCGTACCCGGGCCGTTGTTCAGGCCGCCGACTCGTTCCACCTCGAGAGAGCTCCCGAGGACCGGCTCGATGCGAACCGGCGGAACAACCCGGCGAGCACGGGCACCCAGCCGGCCGACTCGTCCCCGACCAACACCCGCAGGCGGTACGCCCCCGGCGCGCGGAACTCGTACTCGTAGCGCTCGCGCGGCCCCGTCCCCGGGCGCGTGAACACCAGCAGCTCCCCGTCCCACACGCCGGGCGCCGGCTCCCCGCCCGCGGCCGTCTCCGTGTCGAACCATTGCATCGTGTAGCGCTCCCCGTCCCAGCCGTACACCCCGTGGCCGGCGAACACGGGCACCTCCTCGCGCTCCTGCACGTAGTCGCTGATCACGAAGCGCCCGCCGAGGGCCGCGCGCGCGACCAGCCGTCCGTGGCGCACCTCGTCGAGCTGTCCTCCCGGGCAGCTCGCCACGCGCTCCTCGGATCGCCACTCGCCGGTGAACACCTCGATCAGCCGCTGATGTTGTGGGGTCGGTGGATCGATCTTCATCCACCTCATCGTGGCCGCTGCGATCTGCGCCGTCGAGCGCGCGAGCCTCGCACGCGCGGACCGCGGCGCGCACCTATCCCCTACGACATGTCCCGATCACCCTGCGTGCGCGCGCAGCCACGCCGCGACCTCCTCGATCGCGCCCTTGTGGTCCGGCGCCTCGGGTCTGAGCCCCGCAGCGGCCGCCTCGACCAGCGACCGCGCCGCCTTGCGATCGCGCGGCCACAGCAGCTCCGCCTCGACCAGGCGCACCCCGGCCAGCTCCGGCGCCGCCTCCGGGTACGCCGCCAGCACCTCGGACGCCTGCCGGGCCGCCACCGCCGCCTCCGCTCGCTTCCCGCTGTCGAGCAGCGCCTCGGCGAGGAAGCTCGCCGCGTAGCCGACCTCGACGTGCGTCGCCTCGAGCAGCGCCGTCCGGATCTTCAGACATCGCCGCAGCGGATCGACCGCCGCCGCCGCCTCCCCGCGGACCAGCGCCAGGAGCCCGAGGTTATAGAGGATCGCCGCCGCGTCGAGGCCCTCGTCCTCGCCGCGCGCGCTCAGGATCTTCATCGCCCGCTCGAGGTGCGTCGCGGCCCCGACGAAGTCGCCCTCGCGGATCAGCGTGTTGCCGAGGTTGCCGAGCGGCAGCACCAGCGCCGGATCGTCGGGCCCGCGCGCCGCCTCCACCAGCTCGACCGACCGGCGCATCGTGCCGAGGCACTCGTGTACGCGCCCGGAGTCGCACAGCATCACCGCCAGCGCGTTGAGGTTGTCGGCCGAGGCCGGGTGCTGCGGCCCGAGCGCGCGCACGCGGATCTCGAGCGCCCGCCGCATCTGCACCAGCGCCGCCTCGAAGTCGCGGCGCAGGAACAGCACCTTCCCGAGGTTGTGCAGCACCACCGCGACGTCGGGGTGCTGCGGCCCGAGGTGCCGCAGGCGCAGCGCCAGCGCCTGCTGAAGCAGCGGCTCCGACTCCTCGAGCCGCCCCTGGTCCGTCAGCGTCGACGCCAGCGTGTTCAGCACCCGCGCGTGGTCGAGCGGCGCCGCGGCGGCGCGAGCCTCCGCCAGCTCGAGCGCCCGCCGCTGCATGTCTGCCCCTTCGGACAGCCGGTCGGCCTCGACCAGCGCCATCCCGTAGCTGTTGAGCAGCGCGATCCGCAGCGCCGGATCGTCGCCGGTCCGCCGCAGCTTCGCGTCGGCGAGCACCTGCCAGGCGGTCGCCGGCGCCAGCTCGCGCAGGCGGACCCCGTGCAGGTGCACCAGCTGGACCGCGCTCGCCGCCGCCAGCGCGTCGTGCCCCGACTCCTCGGCGAGCGCGAACGCGCGGTGCTGGTGCCCGCGCGCCCCCGCGTAGTCGCCCGTCGCGCTCGCCGTCCAGCCGAGGCGGTACAGCGCCTCCGCGAGCAGCGGCGCGTAGCCGACCCGCTCCGCCTCGGCGACGATCGCCTCCGCCGCCTCGCGCGCGCGCGCGAACCGCCCGGCCTCCTGCTCGGCCTTCGCCGCGGCGAGCCGGTCGCGCAGCCCCGCGACCGCCTGCGCCTGCTCCGGGGCCGGCGGCCGCACCCGCTCGGCCTCGGCGCGAAGCGCCGCCAGATCGGCGCAGCGCGTCGGCGACCCGAGCCCGAACGCCGCCTGCGCCGCCCCGCGGACCGCCTCGACGTCGGCCTGGCGCAGCACCCCGACGACCCCCGCGAGCTCGGCCCGGCGCCGCTCGAGGCACGCCTCGTGGAGCGCCTGCACCTCGTCGGCGAGCGCCCGCGACTGGCGCAACCGACATGCCCGATCGAGCATGGCCTGGAGGTCCTGCGCGTACCCGTCGAGGCGCCGCTCGGCCGCGGCCCACGCGTCGGCGGCGAACGGCGCCCCGGTCGCCAGCACCGCCCCGCGGACGGCCTCCCGGCTCGCCGGATCCCACACCCCGGCCAGCGCCACCGCCCCGTCGCAGCGCCCGGCCTCGCCCGCGCCCGCGCCCGCGAGCGCGTAGCCGGCCGCGCTCGCGGCGAACACCACCAGCCCCGCCGCGCTCGCCAGCATCCGTCGGCGCCCTCGCTGGGCCGCCGCGGTCAGCGCGGCGAGCAGCGCCGGCATGTCGGCGAACCGGTCGTCTGGCTTCGGGGACAGCCCGCGCCGGAGCACCCGGCCGATCGCCGCCGGCGCCGGCCCGCGCGGCGGCCGGGGCGGCCCGGCGAACACCTGCGGCCCGAGCTCCGCGAGCGTCCGCCCGGCGAACGGCCGCCCCGCGTACAGCGCCTCCCACAGCGCCACGCAGAAGCTGAACTGGTCCGAGCGCGCGTCGGCGGCCCGGCGCAGCAGCTGCTCCGGCGACATGTACGCCGGCGTCCCCAGCAGCGTCCCGGCCTCGGTCAGCGGCCCCGACAGCCCCTGCGTCTCGACCACCGGCATCGGCGCGCGGGCGAGCGCGCTCCACGACGGGCTCGGTTCGATCGGCGGGTCGTCGCTGTCGTGCACGCGCGCGAGCCCGAAGTCGAGCACGCGCACCCGGCCGTCGTCGCCGACGATCGCGTTGTCCGGCTTGAAGTCGCGGTGCACCAGACCGGCCGCGTGGGCCGCCGCCAGCCCGCGACCGGCTTGCAGGTAGACCTCGAGGATCTCGCGCCACGACCACGCCTTGCTCTTGAGCCATGCCCGTAAGGTCAGGCCCGCGAGGAACTCCATCACCAGGTACAGCCGGTCGCCGGCGCCGTCGACCTCGTAGACCTGGACGACGTTCGGGTGCGACAGCTTGGCCAGCGCCTGCGCCTCGCGCAGCATCCGCGCCTTGCCGAGCGACCCGCTGCTGCGGTCGATGTGCAGCAGCTTGATCGCCACCCGGCGGTCGAGCTCGTCGTCGAAGGCCGAGTAGACGACGCCCATCCCGCCGGCGCCGAGCCGCCGGATCACCGTGTAGCGCCCGATCCGGAACGGCTGCTCGGCCGCGACGTCGCGCGCCGGCGGCCCGCTCTCGTCGTGCCGCGTCGGCGTGTCGTCGACCGCAGTCCGCTCCGTCACCGCAGGCCCCCAGTGTATCGGCCCGCGCGCCGCCCGGGCGAGGACCGCCGCCTCGCTAACTCACCCGCGCCGGCGCGCCCGCGCGCGGCCACGCGGGCCCGCGCGCGCACCTGCCCCTTTCGACCTGTCCCTTTTCACATCCGCGCGCCGGCCCGCGCGTCAGAACTCGCCGACGACTGCCCCGCCGTTCCTCGGCGGTGCGATCCGCCCCATCCGCTCGTGCGTCGGCTCGGGCGGCGGCGGCGGGTCGACGACCGCGACGTCGCCCATCAGCTCGACCGGCTCCGGCGCGACCGGCGGCTCCGGCGGCGGCGGCGGGGCGAAGCCCGGCTGGTGCTGCGGGTCACACGGCTCCTTCAGCTCCGGCACCATCGCGCCCATCGTCGGCCGCGGCTCCGGCGGCGCCATCTCGCCCATCTTCACCGGCGGCGGCTCCGGCGGCTCCGGCGGCTCGATCATCGGCGCGCCCATCAGCACCGGCGGCGGCAGCTCCACCGGCTCCACCGGCGGCGGCACGATCGTCTCCCCGCGATCGGCGACGTACTTGCACACCGCGTGGCCCGCCGGGAAGTGCAGCGTCGTCAGCGGCCCCGTCTGCACCTCGCAGCCGCCGCCCGCCGACGGCTTCGCGTCGCGGGCCATCACCTCGATCGACAGATCGCCGAGGTCCTGGATCGGCGGCCCGTCGCCGTGCGGCGCGCAGGCGGCGAGCATCACCGCCGCGAACGCCGTGCGCGCGACCTTGAGGCGGCTCACCGGCACCACCGCCTCGCCGCGGAACGCGATCGACCCGTCGGCGTGCGTCGAGTAGCGGACGCACAGGTGCTCTCCGCGGTGGACTCGCAGGAGATCGGCGGCCTCGTCACGCTCCATCTCCGAGAGGTTGTGCACGTGCTTGGCGCACACGTCGCAGAAGCGGCGGCTGCGGTCGCCGTGCATGGCGTCCCACGACTCGTGGCAGGGGCTCTTGATCTCGACGTGTCGGCTGTGCATGGCGGCGGCCTAACGCGCGGGGATGTGCCGCGGTCTCCGCGGCCACGCGTTCGATCGCCCAGCGTACCGGTCTCCCGCGATCCTTGGTATAGGCCCTCGTGTGGCCCTCGCCTCCGACCTGCTCGCGCGCCTGCGCGAAAACCCGCGCCACGTCGCCGGCCTCGCCGACCTGCTCGCCGACGAGGTCCTCGCCGCCCCCGCGCGCCTGTTCGTCGACCCCGTCCGGCTCGCCCCCGCCGTCGTCGCCGGCCTCCGGTCCCTCGCCGACGCCCCCGGCCACCCGGCCTGGCTCGAGCAGCGCCTGCGCGACGGCCTCGCCCGCCTCGCCCCGCGCCCGTCCAGGCTGGCGGCCCGCCTGCCCGGCGAGCTCGTCCCGCTGCTGCGGGCGATCGTCCGCCGCCCGCTGACCCCCAGCCGCGCGCTCGTCCGGGCCGTGATCGACCACGAGGCGATGCGCGACCTCTCGCGCACGATCCTCCACACCACCCTGCTCGACTTCGCCAGGAAGGTCGGCTCGATCCTCCCCGACGCCAGCCGGATCCCCGGCGCCGGCGTCACCTCGAAGCTGTTCGGCGTCGCCAGGGGTATGGCCTCGGTCGTCGGCCTCGACGCCCAGCTCGAGGATCGCGTCCGCAACTTCGTCGACGGCGCCGTCGGCCGCGTCATCGACATGATCGTCGAGCGCGCGACCGACCCGCGGTTCGCCGGCCAGTCGGCCGCCTGGCGGTCCGACGTGCTCGCCGCCGTGCTCGATCTCCCCGAGTCCGTCCTCCACGCCGAGCTCGTCAAGCTCGACCCGGCCCGCGCCGCCGCCGACGTCCACGCCGCCCTCGGCGTGATCGCCCGCTGGGATCGCCTCCCCGCCGAGGTCGAGGCCGCCCTGGTCGGCGCCACCGCCGCCCTCGGCGACGCCACCGTCGCCGACCTGCTCCAAGGGTCAGGCCACGTCGAGGCCTGGCGCACCAGCCTGCAGTCCGAGCTGGAGCTCCACCTCGGCCGGGTCGTCGCCGGCGACCGCTTCGCCGCCTGGCTGACGGACCTCGTCGACGGCCGCTGATCGCCCTCGTGCGCCCGCGCGGTCGGCCCTCCTGTCACGCCGCCCCGGCCCGCGGGCCTCGCCCCCCACCGCGCACCCAGCACCGCCCCAGAAGCTTCAGAACAACAGTTTCCCTGAGCTTGCTAAGTATCGTCCGCGCGGCTACGCTCGGATCGTGGCCAACTTCTTCGACGACAACGACGACCTCCAGTACTACCTCGATCGGGGCCTCGACTGGGCACCGCTGATCGGCCTCGTCGAGCAGGACTTCAAGGCGCCCGGCGGGTACGCCGACCTCGACGAGGCCCGCGCGGCGTACCGCGACATCCTGACGATGGTCGGCGAGTTCGCGGCGGAGCAGATCGCCCCGCGCGCGCTGACGATCGACCACAAGGGCGTCACCCTCGAGGACGGCGAGGGCCACCTCGCCCCCGAGACCGACGAGATCTTCGAGCAGATCAAGGCGCTCGACCTGCACGGCCTCGCGCTCCCGCGCGAGCTCGGCGGCGTCGGCTGCCCGGCGCTGGTCCACTTCATGGCCTGCGAGCTGTTCGCGCGCGCCGACAACTCGGTGATGACGCACCACAACTTCTACAGCGGCATCGCGCTCAGCCTGCTGATCTTCTCGGTCCACGAGGGCACGACCACCTTCGACCGCGAGAAGCGGGCGATCACCGGCTGCCGGTTCGAGCCCGAGATCGCCGAGATCATCCGCGGCGACGCCTGGGGCAGCATGGACATCACCGAGCCCGACGCCGGCAGCGACATGGCCGCGCTCAAGACCCGCGGCGAGCAGGACGAGCGCGGCGACTGGTACGTCACCGGCCAGAAGATCTTCCTGACCTCCGGCCACGGCAAGCACCACCTCGTGATCGCCCGCACCGAGCCCGACAAGCCGGGCCTCGCCGGCCTCTCGCTGTTCCACGTCCCTGCCTACGAGGACATGCCTGACGGGACACGTCGGCGGATCGCCACGATCGACCGCCTCGAGGAGAAGCTCGGCCACCACGGCTCGGCGACCGCCGCCGTCAGCTTCGACCGCGCCCCCGCGCGCCTGATCGGCAAGCGCGGCGAGGGCTTCGCCCTGATGCTGATGCTGATGAACAACGCCCGCGTCGGCGTCGGCTTCGAGTCGATCGGCACCTGCGAGGCTGCCTACCGCAAGGCGAAGGCCTACGCGGCCGAGCGGCGCAGCATGGGCAAGACGATCGACCGCCACGAGATGATCGCCGACTACCTCGACGAGATGAAGACCGACATCCTCGGCCTGCGCGCGCTCGCCATGGAGTGCGGCCTCTACGAGGAGCTCGGCCAGCGGACCAAGATGCAGGCCTACATGGACACCGACCCGGACAGCCTCGAGCGCGCGCGCACGCTCAAGCAGGCGAAGAAGTTCGCCCACCGGGCGCGCAAGCTGACCCCGCTGCTCAAGTACCTCGGCTCGGAGAAGGCCGTCGAGATGTCGCGCCGCTGCATCCAGATCCTCGGCGGCGCCGGCTACATCCGCGAGTACGGCGCCGAGAAGCTGCTGCGCGACGCGATGGTCCTCCCGATCTACGAGGGCACCAGCCAGATCCAGTCGCTGATGGCGATGAAGGACGCGATGAGCGGCATCATGCGCAACCCGCAGCGCTTCCTGACCAGGGTCGCGCAGGCGCGCTGGCGCAGCCTCTCGGCGCTCGACGGCCTCGAGCGGCGCGTCGCCCGGATCACCGCCCTCTCGCTCGCCGCCCAGCAGCACCTGATCCAGCGGACCGCCGCCGACAAGCTGCGCGGCCTCGGCAAGCACAAGATCACCGAGTGGTCGAAGGAGTTCTTCCAGAACTGGGACCCGAAGCGGGACTTCGCCTACGCGATGCTGCACGCCGAGCGCCTGACCCGCCTGATGGCCGACGTCGCGATCAGCGAGATCCTGCTCGAGCAGGGCCGCCGCCACCCCGAGCGCCGGGCGATCCTCGAGCGCTACCTCGAGCGCGCCGAGCCGCGCTGCAACGCCCTCTACGAGGAGATCACGACCCGCGGCGACCGCCTGCTCGCCCAGCTCCGCGAGCCCGGCGACGCCGCCGCCGACGCCGTCGGCAAGTGACCGCCAGGGCGGGCGCGCCCGCGCCCAAATAAGGTAGAGTGCGCCCGCCCATGACCGCCGCTCGCCCGCGCCGCACCCAGGGCGGCGTCGCCACGGCCGACGTCGTCGTCTCCGCCCGCGTCGGCGACAACGCCGAGCTGTTCGCCCAGATCCTCGCGCTGCACGTCCCCGCGGGCAGCGTCGTCGCCGACGTCACCTACGGCCTCGGCGTGTTCTGGCGCCGCGTCCCGCCCGGCCGCTACACGCTGCGCGCCTCCGACATCGCGCTCAAGCCCGACGTCGAGGCGCCGCCCGGCGCGACGCTGGCGACCGGCGTCGACTGCCGCGCCCTCCCCTACCCCGACGCCTCGATCGACTGCGTCGTGCTCGACCCGCCGTACATGGAGGGCTTGTTCCGCCGCAGCACCGAGCACCTCGCCGGCTCCGGCACGCACGCCGCCTTCCGCCGCGCCTACGCCCACGGCGCCGCGACCACCGAGCCCGGCCCGAAGTGGCACGACGCGGTGATCGACCTGTACGAAAAGGCATGTCGAGAGGCGGCCCGCGTGCTCGTCCCCGGCGGCGCGCTGATCGTCAAGTGCCAGGACGAGGTCAGCGCCAACAAGCAGCGCCTGACCCACGTCGAGCTGATCACCGGCGTCGAGTCGCTCGGCCTCTACTGCAAGGACCTGTTCGTGCTCGTCCGCCCGAACAGCCCCGCGGTCAGCCGCCTCAAGGCGCAGGTCCACGCGCGCAAGAACCACTCCTACTTCCTCGTGTTCGAGAAGCGCCGCGTCGGCCTGCGCAGCGTCCGCGACTTCTCGCGGACCTGACCCGCGGACGCGAGACACGAGAACGGTGACGACGCGGGGCGCGCAGACCTGGACCCGCGCCAAACGCGCCATCGCTGCCCGGGTTGACAAATTGGCACGCCGGCCCGGACGGGGTGACAATAGCGCGTGACACCCCGGCGCCGGCTCCAGGAATGACCGCAAAACTCTTCAAGTTTCCTCTCGGGCCGCCTCTTGCATAATCCGCCCCCTTGAGACCGCCATGACCACGACCGCCCGCACCCCGACCATCCTCGTCGTCGACGACGAGCCCAGCATCCTCGACGCGCTGCAGAAGGTGCTGGTCAAGGAGAACATGGCCGTTCGGACAGCTTCGAGCGGCCAGCAGGCGCTCGAGATCCTGCGCGCGGTCCCGGTGCAGGTCATGATCACCGACCTGCGGATGCCGGGCATGACCGGCGAGGACCTGCTCAAGGCGGCCAAGGCGCTGACGCCCGAGGTCGAGGTGATCATGATGACCGCCTACGGCACGGTCGAGAACGCCGTCGGCGCGATGAAGCTCGGCGCCTACGACTTCATCTCCAAGCCGCTCAAGCGGGCCGCGATCGTCGCCGCCGTGACCAAGGCGCTCGACAAGCACGCGCTGGTCGCCGAAAACCGCGAGCTCAAGGCCCAGCTCGCGGCCGCGACCTCGCGCCCGATCGTCGGCAACAGCCAGGTCCTGCGGGCCGCGCTCGACATGGCGCGCCAGGCCGCGGGCTCCTCGGCGACGGTGCTGCTGCTCGGCGAGAGCGGCACCGGCAAGGAGCTGTTCGCCCGCTACATCCACCAGCACAGCCCGCGGGTCTCGCGGGCGCTCGTGCCGACCAACTGCGCCGCGCTGCCGGAGTCGATCCTCGAGAGCGAGCTGTTCGGCCACGAGAAGGGCGCGTTCACCGGCGCGGTGCGCTCGCGCGAGGGCCGGTTCCTCGAGGCGCACACCGGCACGCTGTTCCTCGACGAGATCGGCGAGATCCCGCTGCACATCCAGGTCAAGCTGCTGCGCGCCCTGCAGGAGGGTGAGATCGAGCCGGTCGGCGGGCGGATGAGCAAGGTCGACGTCCGGCTGATCTGCGCGACCAACCGCGACCTCTCCGAGGAGGTCAAGGCCGGCCGGTTCCGGGAGGACCTGTTCTACCGGATCAACGTGATCCCGATCCGCGTCCCGCCGCTGCGCGACCGCCTCGAGGACGTCCCGCTGCTCGCCGACCACTTCCTCAAGATCTTCGCCGGCAAGCACGGCAAGGCGGTCCACGGGTTCACCGAGGCCGCGCTGTACCGCATGAGCAACTACGGCTGGCCGGGCAACGTCCGCGAGATGGAGAACGCGGTCGAGCGCGCGGTCGTGCTGTGCCGCGGCGGCCTCGTCGACGAGCACGACCTCCCGCCCGAGCTGCGCGACCCGCAGGCCGGCCATGGGCGTCAGATCACATTCTCCGTCGGCACCCCCCTCGAGGAAGTCGAGCGCCGGATGATCACGGAGACGCTAAAGTTCACCCGCGGCGACAAGCGGCTGGCCGCCGACCTGCTCGGCATCGCCACCCGCACCATCTACCGCAAGCTCGAGTCCGGCGCGCAGCAGGGCGAGCCCGCCCCGCGCGCCGAGGCCGAGAGCGACGAGGTCATCCACTAAGCGCCCGCCGGAGAGCGATGGAAGCCGTCTTCAAGCAGTACTTCTGGGTCGTCAAGGCGCTCGGCGTCGGCGTCAGCGCGGCCCTCGCGGCCTCCGCGGTCACGACCTACCTCGGCACCTCGTACATCTACGGCGAGGCGGACGAGGCGGACGAGGGCACCGGCACCGACACCGACGGCCCGGCCGCGGACGACGACGACGACGAGCCGCTCAAGGCCGCCGCCGCGGTCGCATCGCCGCGCGGGCCGACCGCGACCGACCGCAACAAGGTCGCGCAGGCGATCCTCGCCCAGAACCTGTTCTGCCCGACATGCACCAAAGTTCAGGTCGCCCCCGAGGCCGGCGGCCCCGTGACCGCCCCCGACCTCGGCCCCGGCGAGCTGCCGAAGGTCTCGGGCAAGCAGCCCGGCGAGGGCCCCTGCACCCTCCCGCTGCGGCTGATCGCGACGATGGAGACCAACATGCCCGAGTACTCGTGGGCGACGATCCGCGACGAGGAGGACGGCAGCGTCGGCCCGTACTGGCCCGGCGATCGGATCCGCTCGGGCGTCTACCTCGTCAGCGTCGAGCGCAGCCTCGTCCACGTCAAGAACGGCAGCACGCTCGAGTACATCGAGCTCGGGGTCGAGCCGCCCAAGCCGCAGCCGAAGCCGGTCGCCGAGAAGAAGAAGCCCGAGAAGGAGGAGGAGCCGAAGGGCACGCTCCCCGGGGCCGAGGACGCGATCAAGTGCGACAGCGAGAACTCGTGCATCGTCAGCCGCGAGTTCGTCGAGGGCCTGTTCGCCAACCCGGCCTCGCTCGCCAAGCAGGCGCGCGTGATGCCCTCGGTCAAGGACGGCGAGACCAAGGGCTTCAAGTTCTACGGGATCCGTCCGGGCAGCCTGCCGAAGCTGCTCGGCATGAAGAACGGCGACCTCCTGACCTCCGTCAACGGCACCGAGCTCAAGTCCGTCGACCAGGTCATGGGGCTTTTGACCAAGCTCCGCCGGGCCAGCAACCTCACCGTCACGATCGAGCGCAAAGGCGAGACGATCACCAAGGACATCACGATCCAATGACCGCGCGACGCACCACCTCCGGCCCCGCTGGCCTCCGTACTGCCCCCCGCCCCTTCTCGCTCGCCTCCGGCCTCTGCACCGTCGGCGTCGCCTCGCTCGCGCTGCTCGGCCCGGCGCCGCTGCGCGCCCAGGAGCCGACCGGCGCCACGCGCGGCGGCGAGCTGATCGGCGACGAAGGCGGCGGCAGCGCCGGCTCCGGCGGCCCGCTGCCGTTCAACACCTGCAAGAAGACCCCGCGCGGCGCTCGCTTCACCGTCACCCTCCCGAAGGAGACCGAGCTCGAGGACCTCGTCAACTGGATGATGGCGATCACCTGCCAGAAGTTCATCTGGGACCGCAAGGTGCGCTCCGGCAAGGTCACGATCCTCTCGCCCGAGCCGGTGACGGTCGAGGAGGCCTACGCGGCCTTCTACGCCGCGCTCGAGACGATGGGCCTCACCGTCGAGCCGTCGGGCAAGTACTTCAAGATCGTCGAGACGACCGACGCGAAGAACCGCACCCTGCCGCTGTACGGCGACGACGCCAACGCGCCGAACAGCGACCGCTTCGTCACCCAGCTGGTCCGCGTCCGCCACGGCAACGCCAAGGAGATCAGCGACGTGCTCAACGCCCTGCGCAGCAAGCAGGGCAGCGTCGAGGTCGTCGGCAACCTGCTGATCGTCACCGACAAGGGCTCGATGATCCGCAAGCTCGAGCGGATCGTCAGCGAGCTCGACGTCCCGACCGGCACCGAGAAGATCTTCTTCTACCAGCTGCAGTACGCCAACGCCGAGGAGGTCGCGCAGATCATCCGCGACATCTTCGGCGAGAAGGCCGGCGGCGGCGACAGCGGCGGCGGCCGCAAGGGCCGCGGCGGCGGCGGCGGGGCGGCGACCACCAACTCCGCGATCAGCCGCGTGATCGTCGACGAGCGCAGCGGCACGCTGATCATCGTCACCAACGAGTCCGACTACATCGTCATCCGGCGCCTGATCGAGCGCCTCGACGTCAAGCTGCCCGGCGGCGGCGGCCGGATCCACGTCCGCAAGCTCCGCAACGCCGACGCGCAGGAGGTCGCCCAGGTGCTCTCGCAGCTGGCGACCGGCGCCAAGCAGGCCGCCTCGGCCCAGGCCCAGGGCGGCAACAAGAACGCCCCGGCCAACCCGGTCAGCGCCGAGCTGTTCTCCGGCGACGTCAAGATCACGCCCGACCCGGCGACCCGCTCGCTCGTGATCATCGCCTCGGCCGCCGACTACAAGAACTTGGAGCCGGTGATCGACAAGCTCGACATGGAGCGGCGCCAGCTCTACATCGAGATCTACATGCTCGAGGTGAGCATCAAGCACGCCGTCGACGCCGGCGCCGGCGGCCACTTCGGCTACCCGTTCCAGACCAGCGTCGTCGGCAACACCGGCGACGGCAGCGGCGGCAACCAGACCGCGGTGGCGATGGTCGGCAGCGCCCCGACGGCCGCCCTCAACTCGCTGATCCTCTCGCCCGACGCGTTCCGCAACTTCACCGTCGGCTTGATCGGCCCGCTGATCCCCGGCACCGGCCAGCTGCTCGGCACCGGCCGCGACGTCCCCGGCTTCGGCGCGATCATCCAGGCGCTGCAGACCAGCAGCGACGTCAACGTCGTCAGCGAGCCGCACATGTACGCCGCCGACAACCAGGAGGCGACGATCGAGGTCGGCCGCAACGTCCCGACCCCCGGCGCGCTGTCGTTCGGCGGCGCGGGCGGCGGCGGCGGCCTCGTCCCGCTGCAGTCGGTCGAGCGCCAGGACGTCACCCTGCGGATCAAGGTCAAGCCCTACATCAACGACGAGCGCAACGTGACGATGGACGTCGAGGTCGAGGACCGCGACATCACCGAGAAGGACCCGGTGCTCGGCGTCACCACGACCAAGCGCCGGATCAAGCTCGACAAGATCGTCGGCCGCGACGGCCAGCCGGTCGTGCTCGGCGGCCTGATCCGCGACCGCGAGACCGAGAACGTCCGCCAGGTCCCCGGCCTCGGCTCGATCCCCCTCCTCGGCTGGCTGTTCAAGAGCCGCACCAAGGAGAAGGAGAAGATCAATCTGATGTTGATCATGATCCCGCACATCATCGACAGCCCCGACGACGTGCGCCGGATCCACGAGCGCCGCGACCGCGAGCGGATCGAGTTCATCGAGCGCGAGACCAACTTCCGCAAGCGCGAGCTGAAGAACAACGTCAATTACCGCAAGAAGTCCGGCCTGCTCGCCGCGATCGACAAGGAGGCCCGGCGCATGGAGCAGGAGGAGCTGCTGCTGCGCCGCGCCGAGGAGGAGATGCGGCGCGAGATCATCACCGGCGAGCTCGGGCTGAGCCCGCGCTCCGCGGTCGACGACGACGTCGGCGGCGGTGCCGGCGGCGCCGGCGGCGGCGCGACCCCGCCCGCGCCGGCCGTACGGGCCAATCCCGCGCCTCCTCGCCGCGAGCCCTGATCGCTCTATCCTCTCTCTCTGGCATGCCCGCAGTCATGAACGCCCCCGTCCCCGCCACCGCAGCAGACAAGCAGTTCGCCCCCGTCGGCGTCCGCCCGATCGCGCGGCCGCTCGGCGAGCTTCTGATCGAGATGGGGGCCGTCACCGTCGAGGGCCTCGCCGAGGGCCTGCAGGCGCAGCACCTCGAGAACGAGAAGATCGGCGAGACGCTGGTCCGCCTCAAGCACTGCAGCGAGTGGGACGTCACCCGCGCGCTCGCCCGCCAGTTCGGCCTCGCCGCGCGCGAGCTGGTCGACATCGCCGAGGTCCAGGACGAGCTGGTCGAGCAGCTGCCGATCCAGTACGCCCGCGCCAACTTCGTCCTCCCGTACCGGCTCGACCGGGCCGCCGGCGCGCTGCACGTGTTCGCCGCCGACCCGCTGCGGATCCTCGACCTCGACGACCTCGGCTCGCACTACGACGCCGACGTCGAGGTCACGCTGATGCCGCGCAGCAACGTGCTCGAGCTGATCAACCGCACCTACGCGCGGCGGACCAAGGACGTCGACCTCGAGAAGAAGGAAGAGGAGTACGAGGAGGAGGACGAGGACATCCTGCACGCGTCGGCCGAGGACGCGCCGATCATCCGCTTCGTCAACAGCCTGATCTTCAACGCCTCGAAGGAGCGCGCGAGCGACATCCACATCGAGCCGGGCGACAAGGAGATCGTCGTCCGCAACCGCGTCGACGGCGTGCTGCACGAGGTCAAGCGGGCCCCGAAGGCGCACCTCCCGAGCATCATCGCCCGCGTCAAGATCATGGCCGGCCTCAACATCGCCGAGAAGCGCCTGCCGCAGGACGGCCGGATCCGCCGCAAGATCGCCGGCAAGGAGGTCGACATGCGCGTCGCCACCGTGCCGACCGCCCACGGCGAGCGCGTCACCGTCCGCCTCCTCGACAAGTCGGCCGTCGCGCTCAAGCTCGACAACATCGGTATCGCCGCCGACCACCTGCGGATGATCCGCGACGTCATCAACCGCCCGCACGGCATCTTCCTCGTCACCGGCCCGACCGGCTCCGGCAAGACGACGACGCTCTACTCGGCGCTGTCGGAGATCAACACGCCCGACCTCAACATCATGACCGTCGAGGACCCGGTCGAGTACCAGCTCCCGGGCATCTCGCAGGTCCAGGTCCAGAGCAAGATCAACCTGACCTTCGCGGCCGGCCTGCGCTCGTTCCTCCGCCACGACCCCGACGTGATCATGGTCGGCGAGATCCGCGACCTCGAGACCGCCGAGATCGCGATCCAGGCGTCGCTGACCGGCCACCTCGTGCTCTCGACGATCCACACCAACGACTCGGCGACCGGCATCACCCGCCTCGTCGACATGGGCGTCCAGCCGTTCCTCGTCGCCTCCTCGCTGGTCGCGCTGCAGGCCCAGCGCCTGATCCGCCGCGTGTGCATGCACTGCTGCGAGCCCTACCGCCCGTCGGCGACCGAGCTCGAGGAGGTCGGCATCATCCCCGAGGCGTTCTACGCCGGCGAGCAGCCGCTGCGTGTCCCGGTCCGCGGGCCGGACGGCGAGGTCCTGCCGCTGTCCGCGCCCGAGCCGCGGCGCCTGCCGCCGCGCGGGCACGTGTTCAAGGCGGTCGGGTGTGACAAGTGCCAGGGCAGCGGCTATGCCGGACGAACGGGGGTCTACGAGGTGCTGACCGTGACGGAAGAGATCCGGCGCCTGGCGATCCGCAACGCCGACGCGATGCAGATCAAGCAGGCCGCGCTGGCCCAGGGCCTGCGCACGCTCCGCGACGACGGCGCGCACAAGGTCGTCTGCGGGATGTCGACCCTCGACGAGGTCATGCGGGCGACCGCGGTGGAGGCGTAAGAGGTCATGCCGGCGTACGCGTACACGGGCCTGCGGAAGGACGGCAAGACCGTCAAGGGCATCGAGTCGGCCGACACCGTCGCCGCGCTCAAGCAGAACCTCAAGCGCGCCGGCATCTTCCTGACGGCCGTCAGCGAGACGACCAACCCGGCCGCGGCGAGCGCCAACGCCGGCGGCAAGGAGATCGACCTCTCGGCGCTGTTCGACCGGATCTCGCAGAAGACGGTCTCCCGCACGACGCGCCTGCTGGCGACGCTGCTGTGCGCCGGCGTCACCCTGCCCGAGTCGCTGCAGGCGATCACCGACCAGGTCGAGAGCCGGCGCCTCAAGGGCATCCTCAGCGACATCGCCAACAAGGTCAACGAGGGCAGCTCGCTGGCCGACTCGGTCGCGCGCTACCCCGACGTGTTCGTGCCGCTCTACATCAACATGGTCCGCGCCGGCGAGGCCTCCGGCTCGCTCGAGACCGTGCTCCTGCGGATCGCCGACTTCATGGACCAGCAGGAGGAGCTGAAGGGCAAGGTCACCTCGGCGATGATCTACCCGTTCATCATGACGATCCTGAGCGTCGGAATCATCATGCTGCTGATGCTCAACGTCGTCCCGCAGATCACGGACATGTTCGAGGGCATGAACGCCGAGCTGCCGTGGAACACCGCGCTGCTGATCTGGCTGTCCGATCTGCTGAGCTCGTGGTGGTTCGCCTTCATCGCCGGCTTCTTCGCGCTCGTCTGGCTGTTCCGCCGCTGGCGCAAGAGCGAGCTCGGGCGCGCGGCCGGCGACGCGATCCTGCTCAAGCTGCCGGTGATCGGCGACCTCGCGCGCAAGCTGGCGATCGCCCGCTTCGCGCGCACGCTGTCGACGATGCTCGCCAGCGGCGTCCAGCTGCTCGCCGCCCTCGACATCGTGCGCTCCCTGCTCGGCAACGTCACCCTCGAGAAGGTCGTCGCCACCGCGCGCGACAACATCCGCGAGGGCGAGGGCATCGCCCCCGCGCTCAAGCGCAGCGGCGAGTTCCCGCCGCTCGTCACCCACATGATCGCCGTCGGCGAGCGCTCCGGCCAGCTCGAGCAGATGCTGACCGACGTCGCCAACGCCTACGACCGCGAGGTCAACACCGCGCTCGTCCGCATGACCGCGATGTTGGAGCCGCTGATGATCGTGGTGATGGCCGGCGGCGTCGGCTTCATCGTCTTCTCGATCATGCAGCCGATCATGATGCTCAACGAAATGGCCGCCAATCAGTAGCGAGAGTAGTCCAGGAGAGAGACCACCATGCACCCGCAAGCGATCACCCCCGCCCTCCGCCGCCGCCGCCGCAACAGCCGCGGCATGACGCTGATCGAGATCCTCGTCGTCCTCGCGATCATCGGCCTGATCGTCGGCGGCGTCAGCGTCGTCGCGTTCAACGCCTTCCGCGACGCCAAGGTCGACACCGCCTACAACGAGGTCGTCGAGGTGCAGAAGCTCTGCGAGCAGTACATGCTGCAGAAGAACGACAAGTGCCCGAAGAGCTTCCAGGACCTCAAGGCCGCCGGCATCGCCTCCAAGGCCAAGAAGGACCCGTGGGGCGAGGAGTACATCATCAAGTGCCCCGGCGAGCACGGCCCGGTCGATGTCACCTCCAACGGCCCCGACAAGAAGCCCGGCGGCGGCGACGACATCAACAGCTGGGAAGACAAGAAGGACCTCGAGGCCAAGAAGAACGAGGGCAAGTAGAACGAGGGCAAGTAGAACGAGGGCGAGTAGAACACTTGGGGGCGCCCAGGCGTTGAGGACGCGACGATGCAGGGACGACGGACCATGACGAGCACACGGCGGCGGCGGCGGAGCCTCGGCTTCACGCTGATCGAGGTGCTGATCGTCATGGGCATCATCGGCCTGCTGATCGGCTCGGTCGTCACCGGCCTCGGCGCCGGCCGCCAGGCCCAGGTCGCGCGCGTCACCAACCAGCTCGCCAACACGATCCGCTTCGCCTACAACAAGGCGCGGGTGACCGGCAGCTACTACCGGCTGGTGGTCGACCTCGACAAGGGCACCTTCACCCTCCAGCGCGGCGACGACCGCATGTACATGCCCGCGACCGACCGTTATGGCCGGGTCGTCGCCGTCGACCCGAGCAAGGCCAAGGAGCGCGAGGAGCGGGACAAGCGGGCCGAGGAGAACTACAACCGGTCGCTGCAGGCCCGCGTGCTCGACGCGGTCAAGGCCCCGACCCTCGGCATGTCCCCCGGCGGCGCGCCGGCGCCGAAGATCGGCCAGCCGAACCAGCCCGCGCAGCCCGCCGCCAAGCCGGGTCAGCCCGCGCAGCCGGGCCAGCCCGCCAAACCGGGCCAGCCCGCGAGCAGCTCCTCCTCGAGCACGACCAAGCCCGACCAGTACGCCGCCCAGCCGAAGAAGGTCCCGCGGCGCAAGCCGCCGATCTTCGGCGCCTTCGAGGACGACAACAGCCTCAGCGAGCTCAAGAAGCCGTTCAAGTTCCCGCCCGAGGTCAAGGTCGTCTCGGTGCGCACCGCCGAGGACCCCAAGCCGATCACCAAGGGCGAGGCGAGCGTCTACTTCTTCCCGCAGGGCCACACCCAGCTCGCGCACATCGTCGTGCAAGAGGTCGCCAACCCGGAGAACCAGTTCACGATCATCGTCAAGCCGCTGACCGGGCGCGTCGAGATCAAGGACGGCGTCGTCGACCTCGCGCTGCCCGACGACCCGACCTCGATCCGCGACGACCTCGGCAAGCGCCAGAACCGGAGGTCGTTCTGATGCCCACCCCGAAGCTCCGCCCGCCCGAGGAGCGCTACGGCGCCGCCGGCTTCACCCTGCTCGAGGTGATGGTCGCGGTCGCGATCCTCTCCGTCTCGCTGACCTCGCTCCTGACCTCGCAGATGGCGAGCATGCGGGCGACCCGCTACGCGCAGACGATCACCTCGGTCGCGTTCCTCGCCGACTACCAGCTGATCGAGACCGAGTACATCGTCCGCAAGGAGGGCGGCTGGGTGCTCGAGGACAAGTTCTACGAGGGCACCTTCGCCGACCAGGGCTGGCCAGAGGTCAAGTACAAGTGCATCGTCGACTTCCTCAAGCTGCCGGAGTTCACCGAGCTGCGGGCCGCCAAGGACGAGTCGGACCGGGCCAAGCGCGGCGAGAGCAGCGTCTACTACAAGAGCGCCGGCGACCAGGCGTTCACCTCGCTCGGCCTGGTGTGGACCCCGGTCAAGCAGGCGATCGAGCGCGCGATCCGCAAGGTCAAGTGCACGATCACCTGGAAGAACGGCAACGTCCCCGAGGAGTACATCGTCAACACCTTCTGGGCCGACCCGGAGAAGCTGAAGACCCTGCCCGGGCTCGGCGGCGAGGCCAAGGACGGCGACATGCCCGGCGACCAGTCCGGCGGCGGCGCGGCCGGCTCCGGCAGCGGCACCCCGAGCTCCGGCCGCGGCGGCGCCGGGGCGCCCGGCGTCGGCCCGCGGGGCGGCAGCACGGGCGCGGGCGGCGGCGGCGTCGGCATCGGAGGGATGCGCAAATGACCCGAAGGACAGCGCACCAGCGCGGCCTGACGCTGCTCGAGATCCTCGTCGCCGTCGCGGTGATGGTGATGATGACCGCCTCGGTCTACGCCAGCTTCCGCACCACGGCGTCGAGCATGCGCCACGCCGAGAAGGTCCAGCAGAAGTACGCCGTGCTGCGCAACTGCCTCGCGCGCATGGGCGCCGAGCTGTCGCTCGCCTACCTCTCGTTCAACCGCCCGGCCGACGAGGAGCGCCACTTCACCCTGTTCGAGGGCCGCGACCAGTTCACCAGCGACAGCGTCACCTTCTCGGCGTTCGCCCACGTCCGCATGCGCAAGGACGCCAACGAGAGCGACCAGTCGGTGATCCAGTACTTCCTCTACAAGGACCCGAACGACGGCGCGCGGACCCACCTCTACCGCCGCGAGTCGCGGCGCCTGACCGGCGACCTGCCGGAAAAGCTCGAGGAGTTCTTCCCCGCCTACATCTTCTGCGAGGACATCAAGAGCTTCGACGTCAAGTACTGGGACAACAAGCGCGCGCCCAACCAGGCCTCGCGCGACGGCCAGGTCGTCGTCGGCGAGTGGCGCGACGAGTGGCGGACGATCAAGCAGGACATGCAGCCCGACCGCCTGCCCGAGCGGGTCAAGATCACCCTCGGGGTGTGGGACCCGGAGCTCGGCAAGGAGGTCAAGTACACCACCCAGACCCTGCTCTTCATGCAGGAGAAGCTCGACTTCTCGAAGTGAGGCCGCCGTGACCGCACCGCCGTCCACCTCACTCCCTGTCCCCAAGGCCAGCAAGCCCCGCCGGCCGGGCAAGCCGCGCCGCGGCGGCGGCAAGGAGCACGGGATCGCGATCCTGATGGTCCTCGCGTGCCTCGCCGTGCTGCTGCCGTTCACCGCCGCGTTCAGCTACACGACCCGCGTCGACTGGCAGGCCGCGATCAACCTGCGCGACGAGATCTCGGCGCGCAGCCTCTACCGCGGCGGCATGCGCCTCTCGCTGCTGCTGTTCGAGCTGCAGCGGATGGTCTTCAACCAGAAGCAGTTCCGCAGCATGCTCGGCACCTGGGACATCACCCAGGTCGCCCCCTACCTGATGTCGGCGTTCGGCTCGAAGGACGGCCACGAGGGGATCGCGGGGCTCGTCGGGCTCGACAACTCGACCTTCAAGGAGCTGGCGATCGAGCACGGCGGCTTCGAGCTGCGCCTCGAGGCCGAGAGCGGCAAGCTCAACCTCAACTGCCTCGCGCAGGCCGGCCAGGGCAAGGACAACGCCCAGGCGCGCACCGTCGAGACGCTCGAGGCGATGCTGATGCCGACGCTCTACGACCCGCTGTTCGACGAGGAGAAGAGCGACGGCCAGCGCTACACCCGCCAGGACGTGATCAAGGCGATCGTCGACTACATCGACGACGACATCAAGGCGTTCGACCTCGTCAAGCTGTCCTCGAGCTCGACGCAGGAGCGCTACCGCTACACCGAGATCTTCGACCCCTACCAGCCGCGCAACGCCCGGATCGACAGCATCGAGGAGCTGCACCTCGTCCAGGGCGTCGACGACGACCTGATGACGGCGATCGCCGCAGATCTGACGGTCTACGGCGGCTGCAAGGTCAACCTCAACTTCGCCAGCGCCGACCAGATCGCGCTCGTGCTGCGCCACGCGGTCACCGCCGAGGACAAGTGGAAGACCGAGGGCGAGAACTTCCTGCTCAAGACCCTCCCGCTCGCCCGCTACGTCGTCGACCAGCGGACCTTCAGCCTCTACCCCGACCTCAAGGCGTTCCGCGAGATCGTGTCCAAGCCCGACAAGGCGATGGGCCCGCTCGCCGCGCTCGGCGCCGGCGGGGCGGCCGCGGCGGCGATGAGCCGCGCCAACCTGCCGCGGATCCCCGAGGGCATGGAGCTGGTCGAGAACAGCACCGAGGACGAGAAGACCGGCCAGAAGCAGGGCGGCCTCAACGACATCGCCACCGTCGCGCCGGAGCGGGTCTACCGCCTCGAGATCATCGCCGAGGTCGGCGCCGTCAAGAAGCGTCTGACCGCGGTCTACGACATGCAATACGCGCGTAACCAGTCCAAGGGCACTGGCGCGTGGATCTACATGCGAGAAGACTGAGACCCACGAGAGGACCGCAAGGACAGCCCCATGGCCCAGAAGTATGTAGGACTCGACCTCGGCACCTCGGAGGTCAAAGCCGTGCTCGTCAACGCCGGCCTGCGGACGATCCAGGTCCTCGAGGTCGTCGTCGAGCCGGTCAGCGGCCCGCAGGGCGACGACTCGCTCGCCGCGGCGCTCGAGATCGCGGTCGCCGTGCTGCGCCGCCGCGGGTGGAACCACTACCCGATCGGCGTCGTCCTGCCCGGCAACCTCGCGTCGTACCGCGTCTTCAAGTTCCCGTTCGCCGACCCGCGCCGGATCGCCCAGGCGGTCGCCTTCGAGGCCGACGGCCAGTTCCCGGTCCCGCTCGAGAACCTCGAGTTCGACCACGTCCCCGCGCCGACGGCCGCGGGCGGCCAGGCGCTGATGGTCGCGGTCCGCAGGTCCGCGGTCGACCAGGTCCGCGCCGCCTTCAAGGTCGCGTCGATCGACGTCAAGCTGATCACCGTCGACGTCCTGGCGACCGCGCAGGTGATGAGCGCCGAGGTCCCGGACGGGCCGAAGGGCGAGGAGAACCCGCGCACGCCGGTGATCCTCGCCCTCGACATCGGCCACGCGACGACCGACCTCGTCGCCTTCGGCGCCAAGGGCCCGCTCGCCGCGCGCATGCTGCGTCGCGGCGGCGTCCACGTCACCCGCGCGCTGCAGCAGCGCTACCACCTCGACGACGCCGCGGCCGAGCACGCCAAGCGGACCAACGCCTTCCTGCCGCACAAGGGCCTCGGCGGCCTGACGCCGGAGCAGCTCGACTCGGCGACCGTCGTGGCGAAGGCGATCGAGCCGATCCTGCGCGAGGTCGAGCACACGCGACTGTGGCTGCGCGCCGAGTTCGGCTGCGAGGTCGCGCAGCTGCGGATCTCGGGCGGCGGCGCCAACCTCCGCGGCCTCGACGCCTACCTCGGCGAGCAGCTCGGCCTGCCGGTCGAGCGCGCCCGCCCGCGCGAGAGCCTCGGCCTGCGCGGCCTCGCCGGGCACGACTGGACCGCGACCTCGGCCGCGCTCGGCGGCGCCGTCGGCTGCGCCCGCCGCCCGCTGATCCAGCTGCACAAGGACGCGACGGTCCAGCGCGGCAGCGACGGCAGCTGGATCGCCGAGCGGCTCTCGACGGTCGCCGCGCTCGGCGCGGCGATCCTCGCCTTCGGCGCGCTCGACACGTTCATCGGCCTCGGCGCCCTCGAGGCCGAGCGCGCCGCCTACGAGGCCGAGCTCGGCGAGGCGAGCAGCAAGGTGTTCGGCGAGTCGCTGACCTCGACCGCCGAGATCGAGGCGCGGCTGAACGAGGTCGACGGCAAGGACATCACCAAGCTGATCCCGCAGCGCGGCGCGCTCGACGTGCTCGCCGCGTTCGTCAAGGCGGCGACGCCGACCGGCCCGAAGCCGCCGCCGCCGCCCCCGGCCCCGGCCCCGGCCGAGGGCGGCGAGGGCGAGGGCGGCGGCGACGCGCCCCCGCCCGCGCCGGTGCAGCTGCCCTCGGTCGATCCGTCGGGCGGCCTCGTGTGGGACGACGAGTTCATCCTCTCGATGGTCGAGATCCGCAACCGCGCGATCCAGTTCCGGGCCTCGGCGCTGCGCTCGTCGGCGCAGGAGCGGTTCCGCAACAAGCTGCTGCAGGCGCTGCCCTGCATCACGCCGTTCCAGAACGCGAAGGTCCGCGACGAGGGCCAGCGCAAGGTGTTCGATCCGAACATCGACCACGACTGCTACAGCCAGAGCATGGAGGCCGACTCGTGAGCGCCGTCGACGCCAACACCTTCGGGTTCATGGCCCGCCTCTCGCAGCGCGAGCGCGCGATGCTCGGCGTGCTGATGATCGTCTTCTTCGTCACCGCGCTCGGCGTGCTGTGGATGCTGCGCTCGAGCTGGTTCAGCGCCGCCCGCGACGAGATCACCCAGCTGCGCGCCGGCCTCGACCTCGTGCGCACCCGCGGCACCGCCTACGACACCAAGAAGAAGGAGAAGGCCGCGCGCGAGGCGAGGATCGCCAACATCCAGCCGATCGTCTTCTCGATCCTGCTCGAGGAGGCCGAGAAGTCGCTGACGACCGGCACTCTGCGCGGCCAGGAGGAGAAGCCGCCGGTCGACGTCGGCAACGGCCTGGTCAAGAAGACCGTCAGCTTCGAGGTCCGCAACGTCGGCCTCGAGGAGCTGATGAACTTCCTCGTCAAGCTCGAGTCGCAGCCGAGCAACATCCTGTTCGTCGAGCGGCTCGGGCTGCGCTCGCCGTCGGCGCTCGAGGATCGCCTCACCGCCGAGGTCGAGCTGTCGACCTGGGAGCTGCAGAAGCCGAGCGAGCCCGCCGCGCCGGAGGAGGTCGCGCCGTGAAGATCCGCCTGCCCAACCTGCCCAACCTCCGCCGCTCCGGCGCCGCGCCGGCGACGCCCGGGCCCGAGCCGGTCGCGCTCGGCGGCTTCGGCGACCGCATGCGCCTGGTGTCCCGTCGCCTGCGCGGCTCCGCCGGCTGGGTGTTCCTCGCCCTCGCCGTGTTCCTCGTGTTCGTGTGGATCAGCCTGCCGACCCGCGCGATCGCCTGGCGGATCGGCCAGGAGGCGCGCAAGGCCGGCTACCTGGTCGACATCGAGGACATCTCGATCCGTCCGTGGGGCACCGCGACCCTCTACAACGTCAACTGGATCTACGCGCCCTCGCAGCCCGGCCAGGTCCCGCAGCGCACCGTCTTCGAGGTCGTCGACATCGACGTCTCGGTGTTCAGCTACCTGCTGTTCGGCGACATCGCGGTGACGGTCGACACCGCGATCGACGAGGCGCCGGTCCACGCCGAGTACTCGCGGACCGACGCCGAGTCGCAAATCAAGCTCTCGATCACCGAGCTCCCGCTCTACGACGTGCCCAAGCTGCAGCAGGCGCTCGGCGCCCCGCTCAAGGGCCTGTTCGCGCTCAACGTCGACCTGACGCTGCCGGAGAACCACTTCGCCAAGGCCGAGGGGTCGATCTCGATCGAGTGCTCGACCTGCTCGATCGGCGACGGCGAGAGCCTGCTGTTCATCCCCGGCTCGTCGGGGATCACCGCCAAGGGCCTGACGATCCCCGAGATCGACCTCGGCACGCTGCAGGGCAAGCTCGTCGTCAAGGAGGGCAAGGCGACCGCCGAGGAGTTCGGCACCAAGAGCGACGACATCGAGGTCGCCGTGTCCGGCGACATGGCGCTCAAGGACCCGTTCTCGAAGTCCGAGTACAACCTCGTGCTCAAGCTGCTCGTCACCCAGGCGCTGCAGGACAAGAGCGAGACGCTGCGCTTCGCCGTCCAGACCGCCGGTCCGTCGTCGAAGATGGACCCGCCCGACACCGGCTGGCTCGGCTTCAAGCTCAAGGGCAACGTCGGCCGCCCGCGCTTCATGGGCATCAAGAGCAAGACGCAGGAGGAGCGGATCAAGGAGAAGCGCGAGCAGAACGCCGCGCGCGAGGCCGCCAAGAAGGCGCGCGCCAACAAGGGCAAGAAGGATCCGCCGAAGGAGGCCAAGGCCGAGGACAAGCCCGCCGAGGCCAAGGCCGAGCTGCCGCCGCTCGGCCTCCAGCCGGGCACGCCCGACACCGAGCCCGAGCCGACCAGGGCGGCCGAGCCCCCGCCGACGTCGGTCCCGCCCTCGATGATGGTCCCGTCGTCGGTCCCGCCCTCGGTGCCGACCTCGGCCCCCGCCGCGGCCCCCGAGGAGGAGACCAAGCCCGTCGAGGAGACCAACAAGCCCGTCGAGGGCGGCGACGGTCAGGGCCAGGGCCAGGCGGACGCGCCGCCGGCCGGCGAGGCGCCCCCGCCCTCGGGCGAGGCGCAGCCGACCGGCGAGCCGCCGGTCCAGTGACGCGCCGCTCCCTCCTGTCCGAAAGGACACCCCGACCCGCGGGCGCCGTGCGCTCCCGCGGGTCTTGACGTCAGGTCCGCCTCGCATTTCTTGCGCCCCGTCGACTGCCTGCTACAAGCTCTTGAAATTACGAAAGAATCTCCCGAACCGCGAGCGCCAGGATCGCGCTTGACGCAAATTCTGCACACAGGCATCTGTCGTTTCGGCACCAGATTGCTCTCACGCCATGACGAACGCCGACCCTGCCAAGCCGACCCGAATCCTCGTCGTCGACGACGAATCGAGCGCCCGATCAGCCCTGAGCGAGCTTTTGCGTGAAGAGGGCTATGAAGTCCAGTCCGCCGCCGACGGTTACAAGGCGCTCGGGCGGGTCGACCAGTGGGAGCCCGACGTCGTGATCACCGACGTCAAGATGCCCGCCCTCGGCGGTATCGAGCTGATGACCAAGCTGCGCGAGCAGTATCCGGACGTCGCGGTGATCGTGATGACGGCCTTCGGCTCGGTCGAGGGCGCGGTCGAGGCGATCCAGCTCGGCGCCGACGACTATCTCAGCAAGCCGGTCCACCTGCCGCAGCTCCTGATGGTCCTGCGGCGCGTGCTCAAGCACCGCGCGCTGCAGCGCGAGACCCGGCGCCTGCGCTCGGCGCTCGAGGGCCAGAAGCCGACCGACGTCCGCGCCGGCGTGGTCGGCCAGGCCAAGGCGTTCCGCGACCTCCTCGACCTCGCGCACCAGGTCGCCGACTCGCCGGTCTCGGTGATGATCACCGGCGAGAGCGGCACCGGCAAGCAGTACCTCGGGCGCCTGATCCACCAGTGGAGCGGCCGCGGCGGCCCGTTCGTCGCCGTCAAGTGCAGCGCCTTCGCCGAGGCCGCCTTCGAGCGCGAGCTGTTCGGCATGCGCGAGGGCGGCAGCGTGCTGCGCGAGGGCCTGTTGCTCGAGGCCAACGGCGGCACGCTGATGCTCGCCGACATCGACGAGCTGCCGCTCGGGATCCAGGCCAGGCTGCTGAGCTTCCTGCAGGAGAAGAGCTTCGCCCGCGTCGGCGACAGCGAGCGCATGCGCTCCGACGTCCGGATCATCGCCTCGGCCTCGACCGAGCTCGAGTCCGAGGTCAAGGCCGGCCGCTTCCGCGAGGACCTGTACTACCGCCTCAACGTCGTCAGCCTGCGCACCCCGTCGCTGCGCGAGCGCCGGGACGACATCCCGCTGCTGGCGATGCACTTCCTCAAGCACTTCTCGCGCCAGGCCTACAAGCCGCTCGCCGGGTTCAGCGAGCGCGCGATCGGGGTGCTGCTCGGCTTCGACTGGCCCGGCAACATCCGCCAGCTCGAGAACTGCATCGAGCGCGCGGTCGTGATGGCCCGCGGCACCGAGGTCGAGCCGCGCGACCTGCCGCGCGAGCTGATGACGAAGATGCGCGGGGACGACGCCGCGCCGGTGATCCCCGGCGCCTCGCTGCGGGAGATCGAGCGCTACGCGATCCTGCGGACGCTCGAGCACGTCGGCGGCAGCACCAGCAAGGCCGCCAAGATCCTCGGGATCTCGCCGCGCAAGATCCAGTACCGGCTCAACGAGTACCGCGTCACCCCGCAGTCGGGCGTGCCGGCGGTCGCCGCCGACTCGCACTCCCACAGCGCCGACAAGTAGCGCCGGAGAGCACGCCGGCGAGGGTCGCATGGGGCCCGCGCCCCCCGTGCGCCCTCCCGCGCCCGGACGAGGTGGCACGAAGTGCTACGATGTCCGGCCGTCGGAGGGTGCGATGAGAGAGCTCGAGATTCGGATCGTTCAGGGCGACAGGACCACGCGGCTGGCCGCCCTCCTCGTCAAGTCGGGCAGCACGGCCGCGCGGAGCTTCGAGCGGGCGCGCAGCAGCCCGGGCGTGCAGCTCCTCCTCACCGGCGAGCGGAGCTACCACGTCGCGCTCGCCGGTCTGCCCGACGAGGCGGCCCGCGCCGCCCTCGACGGCGCCCTCGGCCGCCGCGTGTTCCTCGAGTTCCGCAACCGCCGCCCGGTCCGCCAGCGCCTCGCCGCGATCGCCGGCACGGCCCCCGCCGCGGTCCGCCCGCAGGCCCCGGCCGCCGCGCTCGACCTGACCGCCGGCGTCCACGGCGCCGCGCCCCTGTTCCTCCTGCCGAGCGGCGAGCTCGCCGGGAGCCCCGAGGGACCTGCCCCGAGGGACATGCACGCCCTGCCGGTCTTCGTCGCCGCCGCGCGCTGGATCTCGGCCCGCCGCAGCTCGACCTTCGAGTGCCTGTTCCCGCCGAGCGCGTTCTTCCCCGACGAGCCGCTGCGGACCGAGCGCCTGAGCGCCGAGCAGGCCGCGGCGCTGCTGCGGCAGGTCGACGACGTGCTCGCCGCCGCCGCCGCCGCCGGGCCCGCCGCCGCCGAGGCCCCGGTCGACGCCGCGCAGCTGCGCTCGGCGGCGCTGACCGTGCTGTCGCACGTCGTCGCCACTGTCCTCAAGGACAGCTCGTTCCGCGCCGTCGCCGACGCCGCGGCGGCGCGGATCTTCCACCTCGTCGACGAGGAGGCTGGCCCCGGGGGCAGGTCGGAGCTGCGGGCCCACGCGATCTCGCTCCTGTCGATGCGCGGGCCGGCGCTGCAGAAGGCCGACCAGGAGCGCGCCCAGGCGCTGCTGCGCGGGCAGTGGCGCGCGGCCCCGCCGTACGCCGAGCTGCAGGGCCCGTGGCGGTTCGCGCTCGCCTCGGCCCACGAGTTCTTCCCCGGCGAGGTCGAGATCCTGCAGGACAAGTACGGATTCAAGAAGATCGCCGTCCCGGAGGACGCCCCGAAGCCGCCGAACGCGTGGGGCGACGGCTACACGGCGCTCGAGGCGCCGTTTTCGACCAAGGCCGGCCAGCCGATCCAGGTGTTCGCCCGCTCGGCCTCGCCGCGCGACGAGAACTTCGAGATGGGCCAGGCCTGGTTCATCGGCCTGGTGATCAGCCGCCACGCCAACCTCGGCGCCTACGACATGCGCGCGAGCCTGATCGACGTCCGCCAGGTCGGCTACAAGCTGATGATGAACGCCCAGTGCGCCGGCCTGACGACGCGCTTCGCGATCGCGCGGATGTTCCCCGACGCCGACATCTACTCGTCGTGGGACTCGACCTACTTCCGCACCGGCGAGGGCGACAAGGTCGTCGCCTCCGAGGGCATCGACTGCTTCGTGGCGATCCTGCGCGGCATGGCGGCCGAGGAGGACTTCGCGCAGATCGACGGCCGGCTGCGCAAGGCGCAGTGGTACCACAAGCAGAACAAGACCCCGGAGTTCGTGCAGTTCATCGGCCCGGCGCACCCGCTGGTCGTCGCGCGCTACCAGGACATCAACCACGACGGCAAGGCCGACTTCTACGACGGCTTCCTCGACTTCCGCCTGGTCGAGATCGCCGAGAGCCTCAAGGACTCGGCGACCGCGCGGGACCCTGGCGTCGCGCCGTCGCAGATCAGCGGCGAGGCGGCCCGCGGCCTCGGCTGGGCCGCCGGTAGCCTCAACCGCGTCACCCAGTACTCCGAGCTCTGGGACAGCCTGCCCGGCCAGGCCGAGCTGCTCTACACGTTCCGCGCCGGCGGCTTCTTCAGCCACGTCGAGCCGCCCCGCGACGTGCCCGCCGGCGCCGGCCCGCGCGTCGACCCCGGCAGCCTGCCCGCGGTCGTCCGCTACATCCACGACCCGAGGGCCGGCAGCCTCGCCGCCGACGTGCTGTTCCACAGCCACCTGAGCCACAGCGCGCAGGAGCTCAAGCGCCTGCTCGTCGCCGCCGAGGCATGGTGGCGCGCGATCGACCTCGGCTATCTCGGCGCCAGGGCGCCACTCGACACCCCGCTCGGCCGGCGCGCGGGCCTGCTGCTGCTGCTCGCGGGCCTGCTCGAGTTCCCCGCCGACCAGAACTACATCGACGGCCTGTGGGAGATGGCGCTCGACCTCCTGCAGCTGCCGCGGCTGTCCCGCACGCTGGTCCGCCGCTGCATCACCGAGGCCGACCACAGCAACTCCAACTACTACGGGTCGATCCGCGGCATCACCCAGCTGATCGGCCGCCCCGACGCGCCCGGCGGCGAGCTCCAGGCCAGCAACCCCGCCGCGTTCGACGAGCTGTCGTCACCCGAGCCCGCGATCGGCCGCGCGCGCCTGCTGCCGCTCGGCGTCGCGAACGGGTGAGCCATGACGTCCTCCGGCTCGTCGCTCCGTCGCCTGCTCCTGGTCGCCGCGCTGCTGCCCGCGTGCGCCCGGGCGCCGGCCGGCCCCCCTCCGCCCGCCTCGCCGCCGGCTCCGGAGCCGGCGGTGTCGGGGGGCTCGTGCAGCGCGACCGCTGCGTGCAACGGCGGCCGCTTCGTCCGCTGCGCCGGGGAGCGCTGCATGGCCGTCGACGACGTCGGCTGCGTCGCGACGACGGCCGGCGAGCCGCAGAAGAAGTGCTGCGACGATACGCAGGACTGCGAGCTCGCGCTCCCGGCCTCGCCGCTCGCGTCGTCGCCTCCGCCCGCCGATTGAGGACGCTGCGCGCGGACGCGCGCGGGTGGTAGGATCCCCGCCATGCGCATCCGTCCAGTCCTGCTCGCCCTCCCCGTCCTCCTCGCCGCCTGCAGCGACGACGGCGGCAGCGGCAGCGGCGTCAGCGACAGCGCCTCGGCCGGCTCGACCGGCGACGCCTCGTCGTCCTCGTCGGGCACGACCGCCGAGGTGCCGACGACCGGCGCGAGCGCGAGCGCGAGCGCGACGCAGGGCGAGGTCTGTACGCCGGGACAGGTCCAGGCGTGCATGTGCGAAGGGTCAGCCCCCGGCACGCAGGTGTGCGCGGCCGACGGCGGCGGCTTCGAGCCGTGCGACTGCACCCCCGTGTGCGGCGACGGCGAGCTCGGCGACGGCGAGGCCTGCGACGACGGCGTCAACGACGGCGCCTACGGCGGCTGCGAGCCCGGCTGCGGCGCCCTGGCCCCGCGCTGTGGCGACGGCGTGATCAACGGGCCCGAGGCCTGCGACGACGCCAACGGGGCCGACGGCGACGGCTGCAACGTCAACTGCGTGCTCTCGGGCTCGGAGGTCTGGACGCGCACGTACACCGGCGAGGACGCCGGCAACGCGCGCGCCCGCGGGGTCGCGGTCGACGGCGCCGGCAACGTCGTGATCGTCGGTCAGGAGTTCGTCGTCGGGCAGAACGCGAACATCTGGGCCCGCAAGTACACGCCGGACGGCGACGTGCTGTGGAGCTACAGCTGGAACGGCGACGACGACGGCGACGACATCGCCCACGCGGTCGCGATCGCGCCCGGCGACGACATCGTGATCACCGGCGAGACCTACGTCGCCGGCAGCGGCGCCGACGTGTGGACCGCGACCCTGTCCGCCGGGATGCAGGAGAAGTGGATCCAGACGCACAACGGCCCCGGCAACCTCGGCGACCGCGGCTTCGGCGTCGCGGTCGACCCGGGCACCGGCGACATCGTCGTCACCGGCGAGGAGTACAAGCTGATCGGCCTGCACAACGCGTGGACCCGGCGGATGGACAAGGACGGCAACCCGCTGTGGACCGACGCGTTCGACGCCAACGCCGGCGAGGACACCGGCCGCGCGGTGGCGATCGCCGACAACGGCGACATCGTGGTCGCCGGCGACATCTACGTGCCGATCGGCCTGGCGAACCTGTGGCTGCGCCGCTACTCCGCCGACGGCGCGGTGCTGTGGTCGAAGGACATGGACCACATGCTCGGCAACGACCGCGCCCGCGGCCTCAAGATCGGCGACGACGGAACGCTGGCGGTCGTCGGCGAGGTCTACGAGGTCGCCGGGCTGTCGGCGATCCACGTCTCGAAGTGGTCGGAGGACGGGACGATGCTGTGGTCGCAGCTCCAGGACAGCGACGGCGGCGACAACGACATCGGCCGCGGCGTCGCGCTCGACGCCCTCGGCAACCTGATCGCGGTCGGCGAGGAGTACACCGCCAACGACTTCGCCCGCGTGTGGGTCCGCAAGTACGACCCGGCGAACAACGAGCTGTGGACGCAGATCTTCGACGGCGACGCGGCCGGCAACGACGTCGCGTGGGCCGTCGCGGTCGCGCCCGACGGCCACGTCTACGCCGCCGGCGAGGAGTACGTCGTCGGCCAGTTCGCCACCGTGTGGCTGCGCAAGTACGCGCCCTGAGCGGCGCGCGGCGAGGCTGTCCTTTCGGGCAGACAAAGCCCGGCTCACCCGTGCGCGCGCCGGCGGCGGCGCGGTAGCGCACCAGCCGTCGGCCCGCCACGACGCCGGGGGTCGACCTGCCCTAAAGGGCATGTGGATCGCGGGCCCCGGCGCACCGAGCTCAGCGGGCCGGCAGGATCGCCAGGTCGGCGAGGAAGCGCGCGAGCTCGCGGATGTAGTCGCGGCGGCCGATCTGGAGGAAGTGGCCGCCGGTGAAGCGGAACCGGCGCGGGCGCTGCCAGTGCTCCCACAGCACGTCGGCGTGGGCGTCGGTGACGAGCGCGTCGCCGCGCGCGCTGATGATCAGCCGCCGCTCCCACGCGATCTTCGGCGCGTACGTCAGCGGGCAGTGCAGCGCCCAGGCCCGGTGGAACCGCTCGCGGGTCATGCCGAGCGCCTCGGCCTGGACGCGGAACGGGTCGCCCTCGCCGTGGTCCCAGAACAGCCCGGCGAGCGAGGCCGGGGCCATGATCGGGGCGACGAACGACAGCCGCGGGTCGATCGAGGCGATCAGCGCCGAGGTGTAGCCGCCGAGGCTCGAGCCCATCATGCCGAGCGGCGCCGGGTTGTGCTCGAGGATCGCGCCGATCGCCGCGCGCAGGTCCTGGCAGGTCTGGACGAACGCCTCGTTGGTGCGCACGAGATCGGTCGAGGGGAACAGCTCGCCGCTGAACCGCGCGGTCGTCGGCTTGCGCAGGCTGTGGAACGGCTGGACGTAGAGGTAGACGTCGAGCCCGAGCTCGCGGAAAAGCGTCGGGATGCTGAACTCGATCTCGTGCAGGCGCCGGTGGCCGACGCACCAGCCGTGCGCGAGCAGGATCGACGCCGGCGCCGGCCGATCGTGCTGCCAGGCGTGCAGATGGACGGTGCCGACGCGATCGTAGCCGGCGTACTCGCGGGCGTAGTCGGGGTCGAGCGGGCGGTACGGCGAGCGGAAGGTGTAGTGGGTCGCGCGGCCGCCCGCGATCGCGCGCGTCGCCTGCGGGGTGAGCAGCGGCGGACGACCCGGCGGGGCGAGCAGGCGATCGGGGTCGGCGAGCACGCCGGGATCGTTGTAGCGATCGAGCGCGGCGAACCGCCGCTCGAACTCCGCCAGATCGAGGCCGTCGAGGCCGCCGCGCTGGAGCAGAACACGGCGGAGGCCGTGGCGCATGACGCGGTCGAAGCGGGCGCAGGCGTTGTCGGCGAGGGCGCGGAGCATGAGAGGACAGCGTTCTCGACGATACGCGAGCCGCGCCCGGGTCGCCAGTGCGGCGTGGACCCGACCGGCCGCGCCGGGCTTGTCAGATCGGCGGGACCGGTGCGACCGTCGTCGGCCTGCGCATGCGGGTCGCCGTCGTCGGAGCGAGCGGGTTCATCGGGCGCGCGGCCGTCGCGACGCTGCAGGCGGCGGGGCACGCGGTCGTCGGGCTGTCGCGCGGGCGGCGGGCGCGGCCGGCGGGGATCGACTGGCGCGAGGTCGACGCGACACGCGGCGGACCGGCGCTCGCGGGAGCGCTCGCGGGCTGCGACGCGGTGGTCAACCTCGTCGGGATCAAGCGAGCCGAGCGCGGCCAGGACTTCGCGGCGGCCCACGTCGCGGCCGTGCGCGCGCTGGTCGCGGCGATGCAGGCCGCGGGCGTTCGGCGGCTCGTCCACGTCGGCGTCGCCGCGACCCGCGACGATCCGCGGCGGCCGTACATGGCGAGCAAGTCCGCGGGTGAACGCGAGGTCCTGTCCTCCGGGCTCGACTGGACGATCCTCCGGCCGGGGCCGGTGTTCGGCGCGGGCGACGACTTCGTGCGCAACCTGGCGGCGACGCTCCGCCACGCGGGCGTGTTCCCGGCGCCGGACGGCGGGCGGGCGCTCCTGCAGCCGGTCGCGGTCGAGGACGTCGCGGCCGCGATCGCGGCCGCCGTCGAGCGGCCGGCGGCGATCGGCCGGACCTTCGACGTCGTCGGGCCCGAGCGGCTGAGCCTCGCGGACATCGTCCGGCGCGTCGCGGCGGCGCTCGGCCTGCCCGTCGCGCTGCTGCCCTGCCCTGCCCCGCTGCTCGGCGTCGCCGTCGGGCTGCTCGAGCGGCTGCCCGATCCGCTGCTGACGCGCGCCCAGCTCGGGCTGCTGACCGAGGGGCTGATCGGCGATCCGGGCCCCGCCGAGCGCGCGCTCGGGGTGACGCCGCGGGCGCTGACGCGCGAGCGGATCGCGGCGCTCGCGGCCGACGTCGGGCCGTGGCTCGGGATCTCGCTGCGGCTTCGACGTGGCGACGAGGACAGGTTCTTCGGGCCCTGTGCGAAGGGGCTGGTCCACGTCGCGTGGATCGTGCCGCTGGCGATCGCGCTGATCGCCGGGCTCGGCGCGCTGACCGACCACGTGTGGTACCGGATGCTCGCGGCCAACCTCGTGCTGGTGCCGCTGTGCCTGCGGCTCGTGCCGCTGCCGTGGCGCGCGCTGTGGCGGCCGCGCCCGCACGCGCTCGTGGCAGGGGCGCTCGCGGGGGCGCTGCTGCTCCCGCTCGGCTGGCTGGTCACCCGCGGGCTGTTCGCGCTGGCCCCGGAGCTCGGGGCGCAGGTCGCCGGGGTCTACGGGTGGGCGACGCTGCTGCCGGCAGCGGCCGCGGGGCCGCTCCTGCTGGCGATCGCGGCCGGCGAGGAGGTCGTGTGGCGCGGGGCGGTCGCGTTCGCGGTCGCCGGGCGGCTCGGGCCGTGGTGGGGCTGCGCCGCCGCGGGGGCCGCGTTCGCGCTCGCGCACGTCAGCCTCGGGGTTCCGGTGCTGGTGCTCGCCGCGCTCGGGGCCGGGTTCTTCTGGGCGTGGCTGGGCCTCAAGACCCGCAGCCTGCTGGCGGTGTTCGTCTGCCACGTGCTGTGGGACGCCTGCGTCGCGCTGCTGCGGCTGTACTGATGGACATGGGGGCGCGGGGCGTCCGGGACGGTCATGGCTTTCCAGACCTGTTCCCGAGGACATGCTCTTCGCGCCACTTCCGGGTGTTCTCGAGGTCGATCGAGCCGGACGGGCCGAGCGCGGCGAAGCCGGCGATCGCCTCGTCGAGCAGGGCGCGGCCGCGGCCGCGGTCGCGGCCGGACAGCCACAGCGCGCGGGCGAGGTTGTACTGGGCGCGCAGGACGAGCAGCTTGTGCACGTCGGTCGTCCGGCGGATCGCCACGGCGCGCTCGAGGGTCGTGATCGCGCGGTCGAAGTCGCCGGTGGCGATCCCGTGCTCGCCGAGCAGGATCAACGAGCGGCCGACGTCGACGTGGCCCTCGCCGAGGGCGCGGCGGCGGATCGCCAGCGCGCGATCGAGCGCGGCGCGGGCGGCCTCGAACGCGCGGAGCTGGATGTACGTCAGCGCGAGGTTGTCGAGCAGACCGGCCAGCTCGGGGTGGTCGGGGCCGAGGGTGCGCTCGCGGCCCGCGAGGACCGTCTCGAAGATCCGGCGCGCGTCGTCGATCCGGCCGGTGCGGCCGTACGCGGCGGCGATGTTGCCCTGCACGGTCAGCACGAGCGGGTCGTCGGGCCCGCGGGCGCGGCGCATGATGTCAGCGGCGCGGGTGTAGGTCGCGACCGCGGCGTCGAGGTCGGTCAGCACGAAGTAGAGGTTGCCCTCGTGGCGCAACGCGGCCGCCACCTCGGGGTGGTCGGGGCCGTAGATCCGCTCGAGGCCGGCGCGCGCGGCCACCAGGGCGGCCTTCGAGCGCTCGAAGTCCTGGTGGGCCCACAGCGCCGTGCCGAGCCACTGGCGCGCGCGCGCGGTCGCCGGGTTGTCGGGGCCGTGGAGCGCGTCGTAGGCGGCGACGCTGCGCTCGACCAGCGCCTCGGCCTCGGCGTAGCGGCCGCGGTCCCACGCCACGCGGCTGCGGACGAGGTCGAGGTAGGCGGCGGCCTCGTCGTCGGGGACGCGCGCGAGCGCGGCGGCGGCAATTTCGAGCCACAGCTCGGCGGCGTCGAGGCGGGCGCGCGCGCGGGTGACCGCGGCCAGCTCGGCCGCGGCGTCGCGGGCGACGATGTCGTGGCGCGCCGCGATCGCCGTGGTGTAGGCGGCGAGCAGGCTGGCCTCCGCGGCGGCGCTGCGCTCGAGCAGGTCCTGCAGGCGGCCGCGCAGCAGCTGGGCCTCGGCGAGCGCGGGGCGATAGCCGGCCCGGTCGGCGGCGAGCACCGCGGCGTCGGCGGCGGCGAGGCCGGCCGCGTCGCGGCCGAGGCGCTGGAGCGCGGTGGCGCCGGCGAGGTCGCGGCGGACCGCCTCGACCGCGCGGGACATCTCGGGGTCGCCCGGCGGCGGCAGGTCGGCGAGCAGCGCCTCGACGTCGGCGCAGCGGGCGATCGGCGGCAGCGTGTCGACGGCGTCGATCGCCCGCTCGACCGCGGCCGCGTCGGCGGCGACCAGCAGGTCCGTCACCGCCCGGATCTCCCGGACATGGCGCGAGAGACAGATCATCCGCAGGTCGAGCAGGCGCTCCGACTGCGCGCCGCGGACCCGGGTCGCCTCGCAGGCGGCGCGGTGCATCGACTCGACGGCGGCCGCGCGCTCGTCGAGGCGGCGGGCGACCCCCTGCCAGGCCGCCTCGGCGAAGCTCGCCCCGGTCGCGCGGAAGGCCGCGCGCGCGGCGTCGCGGCGGGCGTCGTCCCACACCCCGGCCAGCCACTCGGCGCCGCCGTCGCAGCGGTCGCCGCCCGCGAGCGCCAAGGCGC
>ERZ1066117.372-NODE-372-length-37862-cov-11.948607_pt1 | contig 37862 bp, 31 predicted proteins | sample MGYA00382764_ERZ1066117 | MGnify/ENA primary metagenome ERZ1066117 (study PRJEB33369, sample SAMEA5778347) | biofilm metagenome | biome: Industrial cooling water; feature: Water cooling tower basin; material: Biofilm | place: United Arab Emirates | collected...
GGCGTGGCCGTGCGGCCCGGTGGTCGCCGACCTCGGCTGCGGCACCGGCTTCCTGGCGACGTGGCTCGCCGAACGCGGCGCGCAGGTGATCGCCGTCGACCACAGCGAACGCATGCTCGGCGAGGCGCGCCAGCGGACGCGCGACGGGGCGGTGGTGTTCCGACGCGGCGAGCTCGATGCGCTGCCGCTGGCCGACGGCGAAGTGGACGCTGCGTTCGGCAACCTCGTCTGGCACCACGTCGCCGACCTGGACGCAGCCGCGCGCGAAGTGTTCCGCGTGGTGCGGCCGGGCGGCGTGCTGGTGCTGTCCGATCTGCTGCCGCACGAGTCCGACTGGATGCGTGAGGCGATGGGCGACCTGCGCCTTGGCCTCAAGCCCGAGCAAGTGCTCGGCGTGCTCGCGCGCGCCGGCTTCCAGGGCCTGCGCACGCAGGCGCTCGTCGACCGCTATCGCGTGCAGGCCCCGGATGGCGGCGCCGCCGAGTTCACGATGTTCGCCGTACGCGGGCACAAGCCCGCTGCGGCCCTGCGTTCCTGACCTTCCCGTTTCCGTTCCAACCAACACGATCGAACGATGACCGCTACCAACACCCCGAAGACGAAGAACGACAAGCCGGCCGCCAAGCCGAAGAGCAAGGTGCTCGCCCCGACCGACTTCAAGGTCAAGGACCTGAGCCTGGCCGACTTCGGCCGCAAGGAGATCCAGCTGGCCGAGGTCGAGATGCCCGGCCTGATGGCGATCCGCGACGAGTACCGCAAGAAGCAGCCGCTGAAGGGCGCGCGCATCACCGGCTCGCTGCACATGACGATCCAGACGGCCGTGCTGATCGAGACGCTGGTCGAGCTCGGCGCCGAGGTCCGCTGGGCCACGTGCAACATCTTCAGCACGCAGGATCACGCCGCGGCGGCGATCGCGGTCGGCCCGAAGGGCACCGTCGAGAAGCCGATGGGCGTGCCGGTGTTCGCCTGGAAGGGCGAGACGCTCGAGGAATACTGGTGGTGCACCGAGCAGGCGCTGACCTGGCCCGGCGAGGACGGCCCGAACATGATCCTCGACGACGGCGGTGACGCGACCATGATGGTCATGAAGGGCGCCGAGTGGGAGAAGGCCGGCAAGGTCCCGGGACTGAAGAAGGACGACGGCGAGGACTGGGTCGAGCTCGTCAAGTGCCTGAAGAACTCGATCGCGTCCGGCAAGTGGAGCAAGATGCTGCCGGGCATCCGCGGCGTCTCCGAGGAGACGACGACCGGTGTGCACCGCCTCTACCAGCTGCAGAAGGAAGGCAAGCTGCCGTTCCCGGCGATGAACGTGAACGACAGCGTGACGAAGTCGAAGTTCGACAACGTCTACGGCTGCCGTCACTCGCTGACCGACGGCCTGATGCGCGCCACCGACGTCATGCTGTCGGGCAAGGTCGCGGTCGTCTGCGGCTACGGCGACGTCGGCAAGGGCAGCGCGCAGTCGCTGAAGGGCCAGGGCGCGCGCGTCATCATCACCGAGATCGATCCGATCTGCGCGCTGCAGGCGGCGATGGAGGGCTACCAGGTCCTGACGCTCGAGGACTGCATCGACTACGCGGACATCATCATCACGGCGACGGGCAACTACCAGGTCGTCACCGTCGAGCACATGAAGCGGATGAAGAACAACGCGATCGTCGCGAACATCGGCCACTTCGACAACGAGATCGACATGGCCGGCCTGGCCAAGGTGCCGGGCATCGTGAAGCAGAACATCAAGCCGCAGACCGACCGCTGGGTGTTCGAGGACGGCCACGGCGTCATCGTGCTGGCCGAAGGCCGCCTGATGAACCTCGGCTGCGCCACCGGCCACCCGAGCTTCGTGATGTCGAACAGCTTCACCAACCAGACGATCGCGCAGATCGAGCTGTTCAACAACTACAAGCAGTACGACAAGGGCGTCTACACGCTGCCGAAGCACCTCGACGAGAAGGTCGCGCGCCTGCACCTCGCCAAGCTCGGCGTCAAGCTGACGAAGCTGAGCAAGAAGCAGTCGGAGTATCTCGGCATCCCGGCCGAGGGTCCGTTCAAGCCGTCGCACTACCGCTACTGAGCGGCGGCGAGGTTGGGCGGGTCGACCGCCCGGTAGGAGCCGACGGCCGCTGCGCGGCCGCGGCTCAACGGCGATGACGGGCCCGGAGTAGGGCAGAAGGAGAGGCCGGCGGCGCGGGCGATGCTCGTGTCGTCGCCTCGCTCCGCCCCCCGGTGCAGCTGCGGCGACTTCGCCGCTGGCCGAACCCTCGCAGTGACGGGGGGCGTTGGCTATCCTGCTCGCCCCTAGAACCCCGTCCGAACAGAGAGAACTGCCCATGATCATCGGTGTCCCCAAGGAGATCAAAGCCCAAGAGAACCGCGTCGGTGCCGTCCCGGCGATGGTGCTCGACCTCGTCGGTGCCGGCCACACGGTGCTGGTGCAGAAGGGTGCTGGTCTCGGCGCCGGCGTCAGCGACGAAGCCTACGTGAAGGTCGGGGCTGTGATGGTCGCGACGGCGCAGGAGATCTACGGCCAGGCCGAGATGATCGTGAAGGTGAAGGAGCCGCTGCCGGCCGAGTATCCGCTGATCAAGAAGGGCCAGCTGCTGTTCACCTACTTCCACTTCGCCGCGGCGCGCGAGCTGACCGACGCGATGCTGAAGTCGGGCGCGAACTGTTTCGCCTACGAGACGCTGGTGCACCGCAACTCGCTGCCGCTGCTGACGCCGATGAGCGAAGTGGCCGGTCGCATGTCGGTGCAGGTCGGCGCCGTCTGCCTCGAGAAGCACTACGGCGGCCGCGGCATCCTGCTCGGCGGCGTGCCGGGCGTCGAGCCGGCGACGGTGGTGATCCTCGGCGGCGGCGTCGTCGGCACCAACGCCGCGAAGATGGCGGCCGGCCTCGGCGCCGACGTGCGCCTGCTCGACATCGACCTCGATCGCCTGCGCTACCTCAGCGACGTCATGCCGGCGAACGTCACGCTGCTGCACAGCTCGCCGATCACGATCCGCGAGCAGATCGTGCACGCCGACCTCGTCATCGGCGCCGTGCTGGTGCAGGGCGCGCGCGCGCCGCGGCTGATCCGCCGCGAGGACCTGAAGTCGATGAAGGAGGGCTCGGTCATCGTCGACGTCGCCGTCGACCAGGGCGGCTGCATCGAGACCTGCAAGCCGACCACGCACGCCGACCCGACCTACGTCGTCGACGGCGTCATGCACTACTGCGTCGCCAACATGCCCGGCGCCGTGCCGCGCACGTCGACGTTCGGCCTGACCAACGCCACCGGCCCGTGGGCGAAGAAGCTCGCCGGCATGGGCGCCGCGAAGGCCGCGCAGGACCCGGTGCTCGGCACCGCCGCGAACGTGCTCAACGGCGTCTGCACGCACCAGGGCGTCGCCGAAGCGTTCGGCCTGCCCTACAAGGCGCCGAGCTCGGTGCTGTGATCGCAGCCGATTCGGAGCCAGACGGGGAACCGCTGACCCTGCTGCAGGCGCTGGTGCTCGGCCTGGTCGAAGGCATCACCGAGTTCCTGCCGGTGTCGAGCACGGGCCACCTGATCGTGGCCCAGCGCCTGCTCGGCCTGCGCGGCGGCGAGGGCGACAACGTCTTCGCCATCGGCATCCAGATGGGGGCCATCACCGCCGTGCTGGTGCTCTACTGGCAGCGCCTGCTCGGCGCCGCCCGCACCTGCCTGCGGCCCGAACCGGGCAAGCCGAACCTGCTGTGGACGATCGCGCTGGCGGCGTTCCCGGCGGCGCTGCTCGGTCTCTTGTGCGACGACTGGATCGACGCACACCTGTTCTCGAGCGGCGTCGTCGCCACGACGATGATCGTCGGCGGGGTCCTGCTGCTGGCACTCGAGCGGTGGCTGCGGGGCCGCACGCTCGCACCGCGTGAACTCGACCAGCTCGGCTACCGCACCGCGGTGATCATCGGCCTGTTCCAGTGCCTGGCGCTGGTGCCCGGCACCAGCCGCTCGGCGGCGACGATCGCCGGTGCCTTGCTGCTCGGCTTGTCGCGCACGGCGGCGGCCGAGTTCTCGTTCCTGGTCGGCCTTCCGATCCTCTACGGCGCGTCGCTCTACAAGCTCGCCAAGCACCACGAGGCGTTGTCCGGCGATGCGCTGATGCCGTTCCTGGTCGGCACGCTGGTGGCGTTCCTCAGCGCGTTGGTGGTGGTGCGGCCGTTCGTCGCCTTCCTGCGTGCGCACACGTTCGCGCCGTTCGCCTGGTACCGCCTCGCGGCCGGGGCGCTGCTCGCCGCCGTCGTCGCCGCCGGCTGGCTCGCGTGAGCCGCGGCAGCCTCAGCTGCGGCGATAGCCGAGCTCGCGCAGCACCAGCAGGATCTCGCTCCAGCTCGGGAACGGGCGGCCGTTCTCCTTCTTGAAGCGGTCGATCGCGGCGATGAACTCGAGCACCTCGCTGTCGACCTCGGCCAGGGCTGGCGACGAGCGATCCGGCTCTTCGACGTCGTCCAGCGGGTCCTTCGCCGGCTTCGGGCGGGCGGCCTTGGTGGACGCCTTGCCGGTCTTCGGCTTGCTGCGGGTGGGTTTCGGCTTCTTCGTCGCGACGGCCATGCGGCCGCTCATCGGCCGGGGGCGAACAGGCCCTTGATCGCCGCGTCGAACGGCGGCCGCAGCAGGCCGCGGTCGGTGACGAACGCGGTCACCAGCTTGCCGGGGGTGACGTCGAACGCCGGGTTGCGCGCCGCCACGCCCGCGGGGGCGATCGAGGTGCCGGCGAGCGAGGTCACCTCGTTGCCATCGCGCTCTTCGATCGGGATGCCCGCACCGTTCGCCACCCGTGGATCGAAGGTCGAGATCGGCGCCGCCACGTAGAACGGCACGCGGTGCGCGGCGCAGGCCAGCGCGACGCCGTAGGTGCCGACCTTGTTGGCGAAGTCGCCGTTCATGGCGACACGGTCGGCGCCGACGATCGCCATCTGCACGGCGCCGCGGGCGATCAGTCCGGCGGCGGCGCTGTCGGCGAGGATCTCCACCGGGATGCCGGCGGCGGCCAGTTCGAGCGCGGTCAGGCGCGCGCCCTGCAGCAGCGGCCGCGTCTCGTCGGCGAGCACGCGAAAGCGCGTGCCGTGGCGCCACGCGGCGAACAGCACCGCCAGCGCCGTGCCGTCGCCGGCGGTCGCCAGGCGACCGGTGTTGCAGTGGGTGAGCACGGTGCCGTTCGGCGGCACGAGGCCGCGCCCGCATTCGCCGATGCAGGCGCTCATCGCGATCTCGTCGGCTTCGATCCGGCGCGCTTCGGCGAGCAGGCGCTCCAGGGTCGGTTCGCCGCGCACGGCGTCGATGCAGCGCTCGAGCGCCCACTGCAGGTTGACCGCGGTCGGCCGCGCCGCGAGCAGGCGGCTGGCGACGTCGCGCGTCACGCCGACGATCGCCTGCGGCAGCGGCAGCAGGTTGCGCACGCCGAGCACGAGGCCGTAGGCCGCGGCGACGCCGATCGCCGGCGCACCGCGCACGCGCAGGCGCACGATCGCCTCGATCACGCCGTCGGCGTCGTGCAGCGACAGCACCGTGCGCTGGTGGGGCAGCTGCGTCTGGTCGAGCAGTTCGAGATGCCCTTGCAGGTCGCCGTGCCAGGCGACGGTGGGCGGCAGCGGCGGGATGGTGCTCATGTGCGGTGCAGCAGGCGCGGCCGCTGCGTCAGCGGCACAAACGTCGCTCGATGTCGGCGTAGGTGGCCGCGGTCCTGGCGACGACCTCCGGCGCCAACGTCGGCGGCGGCGGCGTCTTGTTCCAACCGGTGCCGAGCAGCCAGTCGCGCAGGTACTGCTTGTCGTACGAGGTCGGCTGGGCGCCCGGCCGCACTTCGTTCGCCGGCCAGAAGCGACTCGAGTCCGGCGTCAGGCATTCGTCGATCAGCAGCAGCTTGCCGTCGAGCAGGCCGAATTCGAACTTGGTGTCGGCGATGACGATGCCGCGCAAAGCCGCGTGCTCGCGGCCGCGGCGGTAGAGCGCGAGTGCCGCCGCGCGCGCCTGTTCGGCGACGTCGCGCCCGACCAGCTCGACGACGCGGTCGAAGCCGATCGGCTCGTCGTGGCCGCTCGCGGCCTTGGTCGACGGCGTCAGGATCGGCGGCTCGAGCTGGCTCGCGTGCTGCAGCCCCTTCGGCAAGGCGACGCCGCTGACCACGCCGGTCTGCTGGTAGTCCTTCCAGCCGGAGCCCGTCAGGTAGCCGCGCACGACCCATTCGACCGGCAGCGGCTGGCACTTCTTGCAGCGCATCGTGCGGCCGCGCAGCAGCGGCTTGTATTGCGCCGGCACGTCGCGCCAGCTGTCGACGTCGGCCGACAGCAGGTGGTTCGGCACCACGTCCTGCAGCAGGCCGAACCAGAACACCGAGGTCGCCGTCAGGATGCGCCCCTTGTCGGGGATGCCCTCGGCCATGACCACGTCGAACGCCGAGACGCGGTCGGAGGCGACCAGCAGCAGGTCGCCGTTCAGTTCGAAGATCTCGCGGACCTTGCCGCGACCGAGGCGCTTGCAGAACGGAAGGTCGACGGTGAGCAGCGGTGCGGTCACGCTCCGATCATGGCGTCGCGAGCGGCCGCGGGGAAGCGCGCGTCAGGTCGTCTTCTTGCGCACGCCGATCAGGAAGTTCAGCTCCGGCGTGTTGTTGCTGCGCGTCTCGACGAAGTCGTCGATCAACACCAGCGTGTTGTAGCTGCGGTCGATCGCCGCGAACCAGGTCTCGTTGGTGCCGCTGATCGTCAGCGTCAGGCCGCCGTCGCCGGCCAGCGTGTAGCTGCCCTGGTAGGCGAAATCCTGGCCGTTGCTGCTGACGGCCTCAAGGCGGAAGCCGCCCGTCGACGTCAGCGTGACCGTGCCGACGAACGCGTCGGAGCCGGAGTTCGCCGGATTGACGAACAGCGTGTGGCCGCCGACCAGGAACGTGCCCGGCACCCGGAACGCGTCGACGGGGGCCGCCGGCGTGTCGAACCGGCGCACCATCATCAGCATGCCGGCTTCGCCGTCGCTCTCGTCGGCGTCGAGTCCGAACACCAGGTTGTTGGTCGCGTGCGCGAACATGACGCGGCTGTCGGCCGATTGCCCGGTCAGCGCGTAGCTCAACGTCAGGTTGCAGGTGCCGTCGCCGGACAGCGGGCTGCCCGACAGCAGGTTCTGGATGGTGCCGCCGTAGGTCACGGAGCTGGTGCCCTGCGAGCCGGAGCCGCTGATCGAGCGCTGTTCGCCGGGGTTGCCGGCGGTGATCGTCACGCCGCCGCGGGCGCCGCGGCCGACGTTGTCTGGCGACTGCAGCGACTGCCCGAACACCGTGTGCAGCGACAGCACGTGCCAGTTGCCGGCGAGCTCGACCTGGCCGGTCACGACGCGCGTGCCGTAGTAGAGGCCGATCGACTCACTGTTCGGCGTCGACACGCGGTCGGTGAAGAACCAATCCGAGTTGTTGGGGGCCGCCACCAGGCTGTAGCCACCGCGGAACAGCACCGACGGCTCGCGGCCGCTGCCGAACACGTAGACGTTGAACTCGCCGTCGTTGGCCAGCGCGTACGGATTGGGCGACGAGGTGCCGTCGGCGGTGGCCAGCGTGTAGTCGGCGTCGTCGAACAGGTTCAGCGTGCCGCGGCTGGTGAACACCGCGGTCGCCGGCACCGGGAAGGTCCCGAAGCCGCGCAGGCTGCGGAAGCTGTAGAGATGGTGCGTCGCGGCGAGCTTCACGTCGCTGCGCGGGCGGTCTTCTTCGCCGCCGTCGGCACAGGCGGCAGCGAACACGGCGAGGACGGGGAACAGGACGTAGCGAGTGCAGGGGTGCAAGCTGGGGCAGTCTAGCCGCGCCGCCAGCGCCGGGAACAGGCCAGGGCGCCGCTCCGTCGTTGCGTCGCGGCTACGGGCAGCTAGGGTGCGCGCCGATGCGGCGGTGCACGAGGACCCGTTCGGTGGCGATGCTCGGCCTGTGTGGGTTCGGGGCCGGGTGCGCCTCGACGGCGCCGCCCGGTGGGCCGCTGCCGGTCCGCAACCAGCATCCGGCCCAGCTGACGGTGCTGCACATGGATCCGGCACCGGCGACCGTGTTGCCGGCCGGGCAGGTCGTCGTCCGCGAGAACCTCGCCTACAGCAGCCTGTGGCTGCGTGGCAGCATCGGCACGCGGCGCTTCGAGATGGACGGCGAATACCTGCGCGCGGCGACGCGCTTCCAGCTCGGCCTCGGCGAGGGCCTGGAATTCGGCCTCGAACTGCCGGTCGCGCACACCAGCGGCGGCTTCCTCGACGCCTTCATCATCGACTACCACAGCTGGTTCGGCTTCCCGGACCAGGGCCGCAACGAGAATGCGCGCGGCGACTTCGCCATCGGCGCCAGCCAGAACGGGCAGGGCCTGTGGTCGGTCGACGCCGACGGCTTCGCCATGCTCGACGTGCCGCTGCAGCTGACCTGGACCGTGCTCGAACCGACCCCGCAACGCCTGGGTCTGGCGCTGCGCGGCGCGCTCGAGCTGCCGACCGGCGACGCCGACCGCGGCTACGGCTCCGGCGGCGTCGATGCCAGCTTCGGCATGCTGCTGCAGCATCGCACCGGGCCGCTGGAGTGGTACGGGCACGCCCAGCACACGTTCGCCAGCACGCCGAACGCGACCAAGCGCGCCGGCCTGACCTTCGCCGACGTGACCTCGCTCGGCGGCGCCGTCGAGCTGCCGCTCGGCGACACCCTGGCGGCGCTGGTGCAGGTCGAGTGGGAGACGTCGACGCTGCGCTCGCTCGACATCCCGGTCGTGTCGCGCGACCAGTTGCTGCTGTGGGTCGGCGGTCGCCTGCGTGTGGCCGACGAATGGAACGTCGAGATCGGCTTCGGCGAGGACCTGCAGGGGCTGGTGTCGCCGGACTTCACGGCCTGGTTGAGCGTGGTGTGGATGCCGGGGGCCGGGGCCGCCCGCACCCCGCCGCCGCTCCCCCTCTGAGTTTTACATAACAAATCTTATCGGAACCTGACAATGCCTAGCGAACCCGCCGCGCCGACCGCTGGCATCCCGGGATCGCCGCCGGCCGCCGACGAACGCTTCCGCGTGCCGGCTCGACCGGTGTCCTGGCGCACCGCCTGGCAGTTCGCCGGCGCCGCCGGCCGCGCGGGCTTCGTCGGCCTCGCCCTGCTGACCGCCGCGCAGGCGCTGCTGCCGCTCGCCGGCCTGCTGGCGATGATGGCCCTGATCGACGCGGTCGCCGACGGCCTCGCCGGCCGCACCGCCGCGGCCGCTGCCGAATCCGCGGCGGCGATCGCGACCGGCGCCGCGGCCGCGATCGTGTTCGCCGCCGCCGCCTGCAAGTCGCTCTACGCGCAGCTGTCCGAAGGCCAAGGTCGCCGCCTCGGCGACGCGCTGGCACAACGGCTCGAGCAGCACGCCGCGGCGGTGCCGCTCGCCTGCTACGACACCCCGGCGTTCCACGAACTGCTGCAGCGGGCCGCCGCCGAGGCGCCGCAGCGCGCCGTGCGCTGGCAGCAGGACCTGTTGGCAGTCGGCGCGGCGCTGCTCGGCCTGCTGACCATGTGCTGGCTGCTGGCCGGCGTCGAACCGTGGCTGCCGTTCCTGGTCGCGCTGACGGCGCTGCCGCAGGCGATCGTGCGCCGTCGGCACGCGCACAGCCGATTCGCCTGGCAGCAGCAGCACGCCGGCGACCAGCGCGACCTGGCGGTGCTCGCCGGCGCGTTGACCAGCCGGGCCGCCGCCAAGGACGTGCGCGTGCTGCGGCTGGCCGGACCGTTCGGCCAACTCGCCGACGGCCTGCGCGCAGCGCTGCGCCGCTCGGCCGCGACCTTGCTGCGGCGGCGCAGCCGCGACGAACTGCTCGTCACCGTGCTCGCCGCGATCGGCCTGTTCGCCGCCTACCTGCGGCTGGTGAACGAAGCGCTGGCGGGTGAGCTTGGTCTTGGCATGCTGGTGCTGCAGGCGCAGGCGGCGCAGCGCGCGCAGAACGGCGTGCGCGACGTGCTGGCGGCGGCGGCGGGGGTGCACGAACACCGGTTGTTCCTGGCACCGCTGCAGGCGTTCCTGGCCTTGCCGACGGTGGGGAAGCCGCAGCCGGCAGCGCCGCCTGCGACTCCCCCAGCACCGGGCTCCCCCGCCGGGCTGCCGCTGCAGCTCGCCGACGTGCAGTTCCGCTATCCCGAGGCGCCCGCGCCAGCACTGCAGATTCCGGCGCTGGCGATCGCCGCGGGCGAACGGCTCGCCGTCGTCGGCCCGAACGGCTCCGGCAAGTCGACGCTGCTGAAGCTGCTCGCCGGCTTGTATGCGCCGGACGCCGGCGCCGTGCTGGTCGACGGCACGCCACTCGCCGCACCCGCCGGCGACGCCTGGTTCGCGCGCTGCGCCGTGCTGCTGCAGGACGCCGTGCTGTTCGAACGTTCGCTGCGCGAGAACCTGCAACTCGGCCGCGCGACGCCAGCTGCCGACGCGGAACTCTGGCAGGTGCTCGACGACGTCGGCCTGGCCGAACGGGTGCGCACGCTGCCGCACGGGCTCGACACGATGTGCTCGCGCCGGCATCCCGGCGGCGTCGCCTGGAGCGGCGGCGAAGCGCGGCGCCTGCTGCTGGCGCGTGCGCTGTTGCCCGGGCCGGAGCTGGTGCTGCTCGACGAACCGTTCGCAGCCCTCGACGCGGCGACGGCCAGCACGGTGCTGCAGCGGCTCATGGCGCGGCCGCGCACGGCGACGTTCGTCGTCGTCGACCATCGCCCGGCGGTGTTGGCACTGTGCGATCGTGTCGCTGTGCTCGCCGGCGGTCGCCTGGTCGGCTGTGGTCCGCTGGCGGCGCTGCGCACCCGGCCGGAACTGCGCGGGTTGCTGCCGGAGTAGCGCTCGCCGTCCCGCCCGTCGAGCCGCCCCACGCCGCCGCCGAGGACGAACGTGGTACGAGCGGCGCGCCAAGTTCGTGCAGCCCGGACCTGCGCTGCTGCAAGCACTTCGATATGGTCGGCCGGCCGCGTTTCCTCGCGCGGCCATCGCTGACCTCGCAGCGCGGAGTCCAGGCGTGCAGAGCTTCGTCCGTCCGATCGTCCTTGCGGTGCTGTCCTCGTTCCCGTTCGCCTTGTCGGCGGCGGCGACCGCACAGCAACCGATTCTCGTCGCTGCGACCGCCCAGGATCCGCAGCCGGCACCTCCCGCCACCCCACCTGGCACCCCACCCGCCACCCAACCCGGCGGCCAAGGCCAGGCCGGGGACGGCGAGCAGGGCGAACGCCAGGATGGCGACAAACCAGCCGACGACAAAGCGGCGAAGAAACCGTCGAAACCCGGCATCGCCGTCGAGGACCCGCTGGTCCACCAGCATTGCGCGCGCTGCCACGCTCTCGACGAGAAGCAGCAGATGACGCGCATCAGCTACGTGCGCAAGTCGCCGGAGGGTTGGTCGGAGACGCTGAAACGGATGATCCGCCTGCACGGCCTGCAGATGTCGCCGGGCGATGCCAAGCAGGTGGTGCGTTCGCTGAGCAACACGCACGGCCTCGCCCGCAGTGAAGCCGAACGCGGCCTCTACGAGAGCGAGAAGCGCGTGCACTGGTCGGAGGAGAACCAGGACCAGGACTTCCGCCGCGCCTGCGCCGAGTGCCACCCGCTCGGCCGCGTGCTGCTGCAGCAGCGCGACGACGAAGAATGGCAGCTGCTGCGCGCGACCCACGTCGCGATGTTCCCGCTGGCCCGCGGCCAGATGGGCGGTGGCCCGCCGGAGGAAGACCGCCGCGGCATGTTCGGCGGTGGCGGCGGCGGTGGCGGCGCAGCCGCTGCAGGAGGCGGCGGCGGTGGCCGCGGCGGCCGCGGTGGCGGTGGCAACAACGCCGGCGGCAACCAGGGTGGCGCGCCCGCGGCCCCGACGCAGAGCGTCGGCGACCGCGTGCTGGCGAAGCTCGCCAAGGACCAGCCGCTGTTCACGCCGGCGTGGGACGCGTGGACCAAGAACCGCCGTTCGGTGCCGCTGGCGGGCACGTGGACGGTGTCGGGCCACGAGACCGGCCGCGGCGACCTGTTCGGCACCGCGACCCTCGTGCGCACCGACGACGACGAGTACGAAGTGCGCTGGTCGCTGAAGGCGACCGACGGCTCCACCATCGAGCGCACCGGCAAGGGCCTCCTCTACGCCGGCTACTCGTGGCGCGGCCGCAGCCAGGACCAGGGAGCGGCCCAGGACGCGCCGACCTGGCGCGAAGTGCTGCTGCTCGACGACGACTGGCGCACGCTGAAGGGTCGCCTGTTCACCGGCAACCACGACGAAGTCGGCGTCGACGTGCTGCTGCAGCGCGACCTCGGCCGCCCGCGCGTGCTGGCGCTCGACCACGCGGCGATCGTGGCGCCGAGCACCGGCCATCGCCTCGTCGTGCACGGCGAAGCGTTCCCCGCGAACCTGACCCCCGCCGACTTCTTCGTCGGCGCCGGCCTCACCGTCACCGCCGTCGAACGGCAGGGCGAGCGCACCGCCACGCTGGTCGTCGATTGCGCCGGCGGCATCCCCCTCGGCCCGCGCACGATCGCGTTCCGCGACGACCCGCGCGGCCTCGAGGTCACGCTCTACGACACCGTCGACTACGTGCGCGTGCGGCCGCTGCAGGGCTTCGCCCGCATCGGCGGCGCCAAACATCCGCGCCAGATCGAGCGCTTCGAGGCCTACGCCGTGCACCGCGGCAAGGACGAGAAGCCCTACACCGACGACGACGTCGACCTGTTCCAGGTGCGGCCGAAGTGGTCGCTCGACGAGTTCAAGGTGCGCGAGAACGACGACGACGTGCAGTACGTCGGCACCATCGATGCGACGACCGGCGTGTTCACGCCGAACGTCGACGGGCCCAACCCGCAGCGCAAGTGGCAGGCGAACAACATCGGCGACGTGTTCGTGGTCGCCGACGTAGAACTCGAGGTCGGGGAGCGCCCTGTGCCGCCGAAGCCAGCCGAGAGGGCTGCCGACCAGCCCGCCCAGAAGCCGGCCGACGGCGACGCCGAGAAGCCGGCGGGCGACGGCAAGCCAGCCGAGGCGAAGGCGCCCGAGACCAAGCTGCCGAACCTGGCGCCGGCGACCGCACTGCCGAAGGCCAAGAAGAGCTTCCGCGCGCGTTCCCACCTGCTGGTGTCGGTGCCGCTCTACATGCGCTGGCAGGTGCTCGACTGGGAGGACCGCTGAGATGCAACTCCGCACCGTCCTCCACCATCGCTTCCGCAGCGACACCGGCGCCGAGTTCGTCTACGTGGCGACCTCGGCGGCGATCCTCGGACTCGACGCGCACACCAGCGCCATCGTCGAAGCCTTCGCCGGGCCCGACGGCCGCGACGACGAGGAGTTCCTCGCCAGCCGCAGCGACCGCGAACTCAGCGAGCAGTCGCTGCACGACCTGATCGACCTCGGCGTCGTGCGCCCGGTCGGCGAAGCGGCAGCACCGCGCGCGCAGCTGCCGCCGATGCCGTTCCCGCTGGCGACGCTGGTGCTCAACGTCACCAACAAGTGCAACCTGTCGTGCACCTACTGCTACGAGTACGGCGCCGACCGCCTGACCGCCGGCGAAGGCAGCAAGCTCGCCGGCAAGCCGAAGATGGAGGACGAGACGGCCCGGCAGTCGATCGACTTCCTGCTGCGCAGCAGCGGCGATCGCCCGCAGGTGTCGATCACGTTCTTCGGCGGCGAGACGCTGCTGAACTTCCCGGCGATCCGCACCGCCGTCGAGTACGCCGAGAGCAAGGCGGCGTTGGTCAAGAAGCGCGTGCACTACTCGCTGACGACGAACGCGACGCTGCTGACCGACGAGGTCGTCGACTTCCTGACCCGCCACCGCTTCGGCATCACGGTGTCGATCGACGGCGACCAGCAGGAACAGGATCGTCACCGCACGTTCCAGAAGGGTGTCGGCAGCTTCGAGGTCATCGCCCCGCGCATCCGCCACCTGATCGCCACCAACAAGGCGCGCAAGGGCCGTTCGATCGGCGCGCGCGTCACGCTCACCGCGGGGGCGGCGCCGGCGGCGGACACCTACCGCTTCCTGACCGGCGAGCTCGGCTTCGACGAAGTCGGCTTCGCGCCGGTCACCGCCGGCCTCGGCCGCGCCTACGCGCTCGGCGAGCTCGGCTACGAACGCCTGCTGCGCGAGTTCGGCGAACTGGCCGAGGACTACGTGGCGGCGGCGTGCCGCGGCGAGTCGCACGGCTTCGCCAACCTGAACGACCTGCTGCGCGAACTGCACCAGGGCGTCAACAAGGCGCATCCGTGCGGTGCTGGCCTCGGCCTCGTCGGCGTGTCGACCGAAGGCGACCTGAACCTGTGCCATCGCTTCGTCGAGTCGAAGAGCCACAAGCTCGGCTCGGTGACCGAAGGCATCGACGAGTCGGTGCGCACCGCGTTCCTGCAGAAGGCGCACGTCGACCAGAAGACCGACTGCCGGCAGTGCTTCGCCCGCCCGCTGTGCGCCGGTGGTTGCTACCACGAAGCGCACGTGCGCTACGGCGACGCGACCGTCGCCAACCTGCACTACTGCGAGTGGATCCGGGGGTTCGTCGACCTCGGCCTGCGCAGCTACGCCCGCATCCTGACCCGGAACCCGAAGTTCTTCGCGAGGTTCGAGACGTCATGACCGAGATCGATCCCGTTCTCCCGAAGGCCGAGGCACCGTCGCCGCGGCCGCGCGCGCGCATCGTCGCGTGCAACCAGAAGGCGCGGCAGCTGGCCGCGCTGGTGCTGGCGCAGCGCGGTGGCGCCCGCGCGTTGACGCAGGACCCGCCGCCGACGCAGTACCCGTACGGGTGCACGACGATCTTCGCGCCCGGCTGGGAAGTCGACTCGAGCAACGGCACCAACGGCCTGTGCCAGCCGATCGAGCGCGACCTCTACGACTGCTACCACACGTGCTACTGGCCGGCGCAGGTGCCGGACGGCGTCACCAACGCGCCGGCGTGGACGTCGTCGTGTGGTGCGCCGATGCAGGATTGGAAGTCCATCGACCTGGTGTTCCCGTGAGCCCCATGCCACGCCTCGTTCTCGCGTTGCCGGCGGTGCTGACGAGCAGCGTGCTGCTGCTGTCGCCGCTGCTCGCCCAGACGCCGCCGGCCCCGACGCCGCCTGCACCGACGCCAGCGCCGACCCCTGCTCCAGCTCCCGCGACCGGCCAGGGCGCGCAGACCCAGGAGCCAGCCGCGAACCCGCCCGCCGCGGCCCCCGGCACCGCCCAGCCCGAAGCAGGCCACGATGCACCTGCCGCCGGCGAACGCCCGGAGCGCCAGGGTCGCGGCGGTCGCCGCCGCGGTCCGGGTGGGCCCGGCGGTGGTCCCGGTGGCCAGGGTGGCCCGGGCGGCGGCCAGGGCCAGGAGCTGAACGAGCTGCCCGAGTTCCAACCGGTCGCGGCACCGCCGCTCGCCGGGCTCGAGGGCAAGCAGTCCTTCTGGTTCACGATGTACCCGAACTTCCTCGCCCAGTACGACCCCACCACCGACACGTTGGTGAAGAAGGTCGCCCTGAAGCGTGGGTTGTTCTGGAGCACGAAGCTGACCCACGATCGCAAGCGCATGCTGGTCGTCACCGACCAGCAGCAGTCGATCGAGGTCGTCGATCTCGCCACCGGCACGGTGCAGAGCGAACACCCGTTCCGCGAAGACGGCCTGATCCTGCGCATCCGCGAGGTGCGCGAGTGCCCCGGCGGCGTGCACTGGCTGGTGCGCACCGAGCGCGTCAAGAAGGAGATCGACCGCTACTCGTTCGAAGCAGCACAGTGGCTGCTCTACGACAGCAGCACGCAGAAGGTCGTGCGCAAGGTGCGCAAGCTGCCCGAGGCGATGGAGCGCGGCGCGCAACTGTCGGCCGACGGCACGCAGTGGCTGCACCAGGACGACGACGGCAACCTGCGCTTCCTCGACGCGCGCACCTTGAAGGAGCAGGCGAAGATCGACCTGAAGACGCCGCGCTTCTTCGGCGCCGGCTCGATCCGGCTGATGGGCACCGACCTGCTCGACCGCCGCGACCCGAACCGCGCGTTGATGCTGTTCACCACCACCGACCCGGTCGAGACCCGGCGCACGTCGTGGGGCCTGTGCGAACTCGACCTCGCCCAGAAGCGCATCGTCGACGTGCAGGAATGGGGCCCGCAGCAGAACTCGTGGGGCATGCGGGTGGCGCCGAAGAAGAGGATCGGCGCGGCGATGACCGGCAGTTTCGGCCGCAGCGACGACAACCGCATGCGGCTGTTCCTGTTCGACCTGACCAACGGCAAGAAGATCGTCGAGACGACCGAGGAGTTCCGACCGCGGCGCTCGCTGGTCGCCATCTCGCCCGACGCCGACAAGGTCTACATCGGCGTCGCCGGCAGCGACTTCGAGGTCTTCGATGCGCAGCTGAAGCGCCTGAAGACCGTCGAGCTCGACGGCGAGATCGTCGGCACGATCCACGTCGTCGACGGATGATCCGCGTCGTCGTCGTCGACAGCGGCATCGACGGCGACCATCCGGCCGTGCGTGGCCGGGCCCGCGTCGTGCGCGGCCCGGCGTTCGGCTGCGACGACGAATCCGCGGCCGACGTGCTCGGCCACGGCACCGCGGTCGCCGCGACGGTGCTGCGCGGCCAGCAGCGCACGGACCTCGAACTGGTCGCCCTGCGCGTGTTCACGCGCGAACCGGTGTGCGAGTTCGCCGCCGTGCTGGCGGCACTCGAACATGCGCTGTCGCTGCAGCCGGCCCTGGTCAACCTGAGCCTCGGCACCACCTCGCTGCGCCACCGCCGCACCCTGCAGGACCTGGTGCGGCGCGCCGCGGCGCAAGGCACGCGCCTCGTCGCCCCGGCCAGCTACGGCGGGCTGCCGTGCGATCCCGGCATGCTGCCCGGCGTCGAAGCCGTCGTCGCCGATCCGAACGTGCTGCCGCAGCTGCCCGAGCTGCGCCGCGTCGACGAACGCTTCGTCTGGTTCGCCTCGCCGCTGCCCCCGCCCGACGCCGACGGTGTACGCCGGCTGCTGGCGCGCGGCGACAGCCTGGCGGTCGCCAACGTCACCGGCTGCCTGCTGCGTTCGGCGCCGGCGTGAGCCAGCCGCGTCGCAGCAGTTCGACCAGGGCCGCGTGCACGGCGCGCGGCGGCAGCACGAACAGGCGCGGATCGGTGGCTCCGGCCGCCGTCGCCGCCGCCAGCGTGCACGGCGCGGCGAAGCGATCGAGCAAGGCCGGGATCGGCACGTAGCCGATGTGCGAGGCTTCGTCGCCGGTGCGCGTGTCGATCGCGCCCTGGCGGGCGACGAACGTCGGCCCTTCGCGGACCAGCACCTCGCCGCGAACCAGCCACGCGGCGGGCCGCAGCAACGCCTCGGCCGGCACGGCGGGCGTCGGCGTCGATGGCACCACCGCCCGCGCCCGCCAGAACGGTGCTCCGGCGAAGCGTTCGGCGCGTTGGTACCACTGTGCCGCGGTGCGCTGGTGGGCTTCCTGCACGCCGCGCTCCCACCGCGCGTGCATCGCCAGCAGGCGAGCGCGCTGCGCCGGCATGCGCAGTAAGGCGTCGGCAACGGCAGCGGCATGGTCGCCGGCGGCGATCGCCTTCTCGACACCCTGGCTCGCCAACGGATCGATCGTCGCCGCCGCATCACCGACCGCGAGAGTGTCGCCTGCGTCCCGCTGCCGCCGCGGCGTCGCGTCGGTCGCATGCAGAACGCGCCATGCCCGCAGCCGCGCTGCGGGCCCGCGCGCGTTCGCGAACAGGCGCGTCAACAGGTCGGCGCGAGCCAGGCACGCGGCGCGGTCCGCGTCGACCATCGCCGTCGCACACGCCGGTCCGCTGTGCGGCGCATGCATCCAGATCCAGCCGTCGGCGAGTGCCTCCACCACCGCCGTGCCGCGGTCTTCGGCCGCCGGTTCGCCGACGCAGCCGAACGCGAACGTGCGCGCTCCGGCGAGTTCGACCCCGTCGGCGCGCAGGGCCGAACGGCCGCGCGCGTCGACGACCAGCTGCGGGGCGAACAGGCTCCCTACGCCTCCGTTCTCCCCCCCCTCGTGCTGGCAGGCCCACGTGCCATCGCCGCGCGGTGTCGCCACCGCCGGCGCCAGCACCTGCACGCCCCGCGCGCGCAAGCCAGTGCGCAGCCGATGGTCGAATGGTCCACGGCGCAGCAGCAGGCCCGGCTCCGGATCGTCGCGCCAGACCATCGTCGGTTGCTCCCACAAGGCCCCGTGCCGCAGCGTGTCGACCTCGGCCGCGGCTTCGAACCAGTCGGCGAGCCCCGCCTTGTGCAGCAGCGTGCGGCCGGCTGCGAGCAGCGATTCGTAGGGACCGGTCGCGTGGAATGCGCGGCGCTGCACCAGCACGACGCGATGGCCGCGTTCGCCGAGCTTGCCGGCGACGACGCAACCGGCGGGTCCACCGCCGAGCACCAGCACGTCGCACGGTCCCACAGTGGTCACGGCGACTCCAGCCCGGACCTGGATTGGAGCAGACGTGGCGGCATGGGCAGGTGATTACCACTCTCGCATCGGCCTACGCGAGGTCCAGCAGGCGAACCAGCTCGCCGCCGCGGCCGCCACCCACGACGCGGCCCCGGCGCAGGGTGGGGATGCACGCTACCGTAGGGCGCGACGCCCTTCGTTCCAGCTGGGGCGAACGAGCCGAAGTCAGAGCACCCCGACGACGAGTCGCAGCGCGTTGGTCGCGGTGACTGCCGTCAAGGTCGCCGAGGCGTCGAACTCGAGAGGCAGCATCTGGTGCCACAGCTGCACCCCGGCGACCGCAGGCGAATTCGGCAGCGCCAGATGGAAGTCGGCGACCCCGCCAGACACAGCCTCGAGGGTCAGCACGTCGGGACTCACCCACAGCGTGCAACCAGGCTGACCTTCCACGAGCAACTGCGCCAGCGGCAGCGACAGGGTGGCGAATCCGGTGACGGTTGCGGCCAAGGCCACGCTCGGCAATCCGGTCGCCTGCGTGTGCAGTGTGGAACCGGCCCAGGGCAGCGACCGGGCGGCGAGCGCATTGGTCCCGCCAGAACTCGGACAGCCGGCGCCGGCACTGGTCTGCGTCGCGGGGCAGGGTGTGCCGAGCTTCGCCACCTTGGCGGCGACCAGGCTGCCGATGCTCGTGAACAACCCACCCGCGAACACGTCGCCGTTCGGCGTGGCCGTGAAGCCGAGGATGTCGAGGTCGGGCGAGGTGGCGAATGCGGACCAGGACGTCCCGTTCCAGCGCGCGAGATTGCGCGCCGCGACGCCGCCGGCGGCCCGGAAGGCGCCGCCGACGAGCAGGTCGCCGTTGGGCAGGGTGGCGAGGGCCCAGACGATCCCTGGTCCGGCCGGGACGGTGGTGTTGTCCCGGACCCCGGTGCCGAGCGACGACCACGAGCTGCCGTTCCAACGCGCGATGCTGGCGGTGCCCGCGACGCCCGAGATCGATGGGAAGTAGCCGCCGATCACGACGTCGCCGTTCGGCAGCGTGAGCATCGCGTAGACCTCAAAGCCAAACGGCAGCGTGCCGATCGAGGACCACGTGCTCCCATCCCAGCGAGCCGGGCCGTAGTGAGGAAAGCCGACGCTGCCGCCAACCACCAGGTCGCCGTTCGGGCGCTCGGCAACGGCGTAGACGCTGCCGAGCGAGATGCTGCCCGGGAAGTTGGACCAACTCGTCCCCCCCCACCGCATGAACATGCCGGTGCCGCCGGCGACCAGATCGCCGTTCGTGAGCTGACGCACCACGCGGACCCCCAACGTGCCGGCGCCGAGCGGCGACCACGACGTGCCGTTCCAGCGAGCGACGTTGTTGGCGGGCACGCCACCGGCGCTGGTGAAATCGCCGCCGGCGACCAGGTCGCCGTTGGCCATCGTCGACAACGACCAGACCCGGCCGTTGGTCCCGAGGCCCAGCGGCTGCCACGTGGTGCCGTTCCAGCGCGCCACATGGTTCGCGGCCACGCCACCGACCTGCGTCAACTCACCGCCGACCACGACGTCCCCGTTCGGCAGGGTGGTCAGAGCGAACACGCTGCCGCTCGTTCCGGGCGACCAGGCGGACCACGCCGCACCGTTCCAGATGCCCAGGTTCTCGACGCCGACACCGCCGACCGAAGCGAACGCACCGCCGACCAGCAGCTCCCCGGAGGGCGCGGCGGCGAGCGTCCTGACGTCGCCGCTGGCGCTGTCGATGCCCGTGCCGGCCGGTGCCCAGGCGGTGCCGTTCCATATCGCGATGCCGGACGCGGGAGCACCGCCGGCCGTCGAGAAGTAGCCGCCGAAGCAGCACGTGCCGTTGGCCTGCAAGGCGACGCACGAAGCGCTGCCGTTCAGGCCGCCGCCGAGCGAAGACCAGGTCGAACCGTTCCAGCGTGCGGCACCGCCGGCGAACCAGCCAGCGGCGAACACGTCCCCGCTTGGCGTTGCCACGATGCCGTTCACCATGGAACCGAGTCCGCTGCCGAGGGCCGACCACGACGTGCCGTTCCAGCGCGCCACGTTGGCGGCAGGTGCGCCCCCAGCACTCGCGAATTGGCCAGCCGCCACCACGTCACCGTTCGGCAGCACGGCGAGCCCGCGCACCAATCCGGCACAGCCGCTGCCGAGCGCGGACCACGTCACGCCGTTCCAGCGCGCCACGTTGTTGACCGCCACCCCGCCAGCCGTCGCGAACTGACCGCCAGCGACCAGATCGCCATTCGGCAGCCGCGCGAGGGCCCACACGGTTCCTTGGCAACCGGTGCCCAACAGCGACCAGGAACTCCCGTCCCAGCGCGCCACGTTGTTGGCCGGCGTAGCGCCCGCCGGACCAGCCACGATCAGGCCGCCGGTCGGCACGGCGAGCATGGCCGTCGGGGAGATCCCGAAGTCGTTGCCGATCGATGACCAGCTACGGGTGATCGGTTCGAACACCGCCAGGTCGTCGACGGGGATCGCACCGGCCGCCGTGATGGAGCCGCCGACGGCCCAACGGGTCGTGGCCGGCCCGGCCCCGTCCGGATCGAATGGCGCCACGCAGACAACAAGGCCGGCAGCGCCCGGCAAGCCAGTGGTCGTGGACCAACCGAGGTTGCACTGCGCGGTGGCGTGACCGGTCACCAGGTGGGACAGAACCCCGAGTGGGACGAACGCAAGGAGCCGTGGCAACATGGCGAATGAGCGCGTGATTCCAATTCTCGCCCTGGGGCAAGTCCGGACGACCCGATTGCAGCCTAGCTTGCATGGCAGGCGTGTCAATGCGCCCGAGTGTCGACCGGTCGGCCGACTCGGTGCCGCCGAGCGGTCTCCTGGCGTGCTGCGCGTGCCGGGATGTTCCCGGCCCGTGAGCGCTGCGCGCTCGCCGCCGAGCTCGCGTAGGACGCGGCCCAAGCGCCCCAATGCCGAGAACCCTCTCGAGCTCGGCTGTCAGCGAGCCTTGGCCTTGCCCGCCGTGGTCGGCGCATGTGCGGCCAGTCGCTGCAACTGCTCGGTCATCGCCACCTGCAGGCTGGTGAAGCCGGCGTAGTGCACGGTGCGCGCCGGCACACCGGCCGTGCGCGCCAGCTCGAGTGCCGGCTCGGTGGTCTCGTGGCGGTTCCAGTGCAGCAGCAGCAGCAGGTCGAGCCCCGAACGCAGACGATCGGCGATCGTCGACACGCTCTTCTGCGGCGACGTGTAGTTGGTCATCAACCACTCGCCGTCGAAGCCCCACTCCGCCGCCAGCTTGTCGAGCCGCGGGTGGTGCCGGCGCTGGCGTTCGTTGCCGCCGACGACCAGCACGCGCACCTTGCGGCCGAGGCTCTTCTGCAGCGCCGCCACCGCCTCGCGCGCGTCGTCGCCGTTCGCCGGCGTCTCGTCGTCCAGTTCGAGCAGCTTCTCGATCGCCAGAAGATCGTCCTTGGCCAGCTCCGGGTAGACGCAGGCCACTTCCTGCAGCAGGCCGTGCGCCTGCTGCAGCGACTCGACGTCCTTGCGCGCGCGCAGCGAACGCGCGACCTGCACCTGCAACGACGCGCGGTCGTAGTCGCGGCCCTCCATCTCCTCGTAGACCGCGGCCAGCTCGACCTTGATCTCGAGGTGGTCGAGCGCCTGGCCGACGAAGTCCTCGTTCTTCAGCAGCTTCTCCAGCGCCTCGAACTTGCCGCGTTGCTGCAGCAGTTCGCGCATCTCGGCGTAGCAGGCGCGCGCCTGGTCGCGTTCACCGAGCATGTTGTGCGCGGTCAGCACCACGCGCAGCGCGTCGATGCGCTGGTCGAGGTCGAGCGCGACCTCGAGCACGCGCCGCGCCGACATCAGCGCCGGCTGCGCTTCGCCGAGGCCCAGATACTCGAGCGCCACGAACAGCAGCTGGTCCGGCGACGAGCCGCGGCCGACGTCGACGGCGTCGAGGAAGCGCAGCGACAGCTTGCGGTCGTGCTTCTTCAGCGCCTCGTGCACGGCGTAGAAGCTCTCGAGGTCGGGCTTCACCGTCGCCAGCGCCTGCTCCATCAACCGCAGCGCGCGCGTCGTCTCGGCGGCGTCGCCGGCGGTCAGCAGCGCCGCGGCCTGGAAGAAGCGCGCGCGGTCGCGCAGCTGCACGTCGCGGCCTTCCAGCCGGCGCAGGCCGGCGATGGCGCGGTCGAAGCCGCGCGCCGCCGCATGCATGTCGCCGGTCTCGTAGGCCAGCAGGCTGCGCAGGTAGACCGCCTCGGGCGCCGCCGTCTCCGGCTGTTCGGCGACGTGCTGCAGGCGAACGAGCCCGCGTTCGCGTTCGGCGCGCTCCTGGCGCGGTTCGACGCTGACGGTGTCGTGCTGGCGCAGTTCGCCGAGCGCAGCGACCAGCGCCGCGGCGCTGGCGAGCATCGGCTGGCCGGCGGCGAGCCGTTCGGCCTTCTCGGCGGCTTCGATCGCCATCTGCCACTCGCTGGCGGCGAGCAGGCGTTCGGCCAGGGCCCGGTGGTAACGCGACTGCACGTCGGCCGGCAGGCGCTCGAAGCCCGACATGCCGAGCACCTTGCCGAGGATCGACGCGGTGCTCTCCTGGTCGTCGGTGTCGATGCGCGATTCCAGGCGGCCGAGCAGGTCGGTGACGGCGGCGTCGACGATGACGTCGAGTTCGCCGGTGCCCGGCTCGGCGGCGAGGTACTGGATCGCGCGCACCGCCAGCTTCAGGTCGCCGGACCAGAACAGCGAACGCACGACCAGGGGCAGCACGTTGCCGGCCAGCGTCGGGTCGCTGAGCAGGTCGAGCAGCGCCTGCGGATCCTCGAGCACGGCGGCGATCTTCTCGCGATCGCCCTTGCGGTCGTGGGCGCGGATGACGCCGAACAGGCTCCAGCGGCGCGACTGCGCGTCGGTGCCGCCCGACGGCAGGTCGACGCCGAGCAGCGTGCGCGCGTAGCCGACCAGGAAGCAGCTGCCCGGCCGCGGCCCGGCGCACTGCCAGTAGTCGAGCAGCTGCTGGCGGACGTCGGCCTTGGTCTCGCCCTTCTCGGCCAAATGGATCTGTTGCAGCAGCAGACGATCGAGCGCGGTCTCCCAGGCCATCCGGAACCTCCAGCCGCAGCTATCGGTCCGGCGGGGTCGCGCACTCACCGCCGCTGCGCACGGCGCGGTGCGAACGGCGCTATTCCATGAGCTCGCGCGCCTGCTCCGGCAGCACCACCACCAGGCCCTGCAGCGTGCGCTGCGAACCGCCGCTGCGGGACGGCGCCAGCGCACCGAGCACCAGGTCGCCGACCTGCAGTTGCGCCGCCACCGCTTGCGGTGTCGTGATCCAGTGCGTGCCGCCGTCGTCGTCGCGCACGCCGAAGCCGGTCGGCCCGACGTCCTCGACCTGCAGGATGCCTGGCCGCGTCGCCGGCCGCTGGTCGTTCGACAGCGCCTGGCTGGCGGCGTGCAGGCGATCGAGCTGCGTCAGCAGGGACCCCTGGCAGTGCGTCAGCACGCTGCGGAAGTCGAGTTCCTGCGTGCTGGCGGCCCAGTCGTAGAACCGGCGCAGCTCGGCGAACGCGTCCTGCACGGCGGCGGCGCGGCGAACCGGGGCCGCCCCCAGGTAGACGTGCAACAGGAGCCGCATCAGGTCGCCGGCCGTGACCTGCTCGAGGTCCACGCGCGGCAGCGGCGCGTTGCGCTGCAGTTCGGTCCACAGCCGCAGCGGGGTCTCGGCGTCGCTGCGACCGCTCTCCCACAAGTACTCCTCGACCAGCGGCTCGAGGTCGCCGGCGTCGGGGTCGCCGAACCCCGCCGCGCCGTCGCCTTCGCCGTCCCCGTCGACGTCGCTGCGACGCGCTGCCGCGCCACGCTTCGCCGCCGCTCTGCCCGCCTGTCCCGGGCTGCGTTCGCCGTCGGCGTCTTCGTCATCGAGCTCATCGTCGTCGCCTTCGTCGCCGTCGAACGCATCGTCGTCGGCGTCCTCGAGGCTGGCGGCCGGATCGGCAACGTCCTCGCCGTCCTCTGGCTCGGGTTCGATGCCGGCCATGCGCTCGAGCTGGGCGAACAGGTCGGCGACGTCGCGCTTCTGCGCGAGGCCCTCGTCGAGCGTGCGCACCAGACGTTCGCCGAGCGTCTCGCCCGGTGCCGCGCCCGGCAGCGCTCCGTCGACCGCAGTCGCCGCATCGTCCTCCTCGGCGTGGTGCGCGTTCCAGATCTGCAGCAACAGGTCGCGCAGGCGATCGAGATCGACGTCGCTGTCGAACGCCATCTCGTCGAGCAGCGGGCCGATCACCTGGCCAGGTCGGGCCACCAACGCCAGCTGCTGGCTGATCGTCGCCGCCGACAGCTCGCTGCCGGCTTCGCGCAGCAACCGTTCGAGATCGGCTTCGAGGTGCTCGAGCGGCACCGTCGGCGGTGCTTCCGCCGCGGGCGCGCCGGCGACCCGCGCGGCCGCGGCCGGCGCCGCCGTCGGGCTCTGGGTCTGTTCCGGACGGCGCAGCAGCAGGTGCTCGAGTTCGACCTGCTGCAGCCGGCGATCGAGCTCGAGCCGCTGCAGATCGCGCGCGAACGCGCGGCCGAGCTCGACGCCGGGGCGGAACACCGCGCACGCCGTCGATGGCGTGTAGGTGCCGGGGCCGCTCGGGAACAGGCGCCCGACCAGCAGGTCGCCTTCGCGCAGCGACTGCGGCGGCACCATCAGGTCGAGCACGGTGTCGTCCTGCAGGTCGCGGGCACTGACGGCGCCGCCGATCGCATCCTGCACCAGGAACACCCCGGCCAGCGACCCCATCAACTCGTCGGCGAACTCGCCGTAGGCCGGCAGCTCGACCGGCACGTCGCCCAAGGTGTCGCAGCCGCGTTCGAGTGCGAACCACTCGGCGAAGCGATGTTCGGCGGCGCTGGCGGCGCCGGGCACGGCAGCGGCGCGATCGTCGTCGGCGCGGGCGCTGGCCCCGAAGAACTCGCGGCGGGCCCGCTGCACCTCGGCGCGCAGGCGTGGATCGGCCGCCAGCTTCGCGGCCAGCTTCGCCACTGCCACTTCGGTGGCCTTCGCTTCGTCTCGGCTCATCGCGCCAAAGACTGACGTTCCCGCCGGTCGAATGCAATCCGCTGGGCCTGGCCCTGGACCTGGTACGCAGCGCCGGCATGATCGGTCGCCGTGATCCAGGACCCTGCAGCAGGTGGCAGCGTGCCCGGGGCGGCGGACGTGCAGCACGCGATGCACGAGCTGGCCACGCTCACCTGGGTCGACCACACGGCGCTGGCGGTGCTGCTGGTGTTCTTCGTGATCGGCCTGTTCAAGGGCCTGATCTGGCAGGTCAGCCGCATCGGCATCCTGGCCGCGGCCTACGTCGTCTCCTGCCGCTTCGGCAACGACCTCGCAGCGCTGTTCGCACGCACGCCCGCGGTCGGCGGCGATGCGTCGGCGCCAGCGCCGACCGAAACCACGCTCTACCTCGCCTACGTGCTGCTGTTCCTGGCCGTGCTGGTGGCGCTGAGCCTGCTGGCGATCGTGCTGCAGCGGCTCGCCGACAAGGCCGGCCTGACGTTCTTCAACCGCCTCGGCGGCGGTCTGGTCGGCGTCGGCACCGGCGGCGCGGTCGTGCTGTTCGCGCTGTTCGTCGTGCACATGTTCTTCGGCGGCAGCCCGCTGGCGCAGGCGGCCGAACGTTCCTACGCGCGCCGACTGAGTCGTCAGGCGATCGACCTGCTCGGCCCGCGCGTGCCGGACGAACTGCGCGCCGTGTTCGACCTGCCGGCGCTGCGCGCAGCGAGCGTGCTGCCAGGCGATGGCCTGCCGCGGAACGACGGCGGCAATGGCGTCGAGCCGCTGCCCGGCACGCATCCGCGCTGACGCCGCGGTGAGGGCGCGCGGACCGCGTCCTTGCATCCCCGGGCCCGCGCCCACATCCTGCGTGCACTGCTTGGGGGCGCCGCCGCACGGTGCGCCGGCTGAGAAGCACCCCTGGAACCTGATCCGGTTCGCACCGGCGTAGGAAACAGCAGCCATGACGACGATTCCCCGCCCGGGGCTGCGGCCGTTGGCCGAGTCCTTCCCCCGTTCCCACAAAGTCCAGGTCGGCGACCTGCAGGTGCCCGCGCGCGAGATCGCGCTGACCGACGGCTCGCTGCTGCGCGTCTACGACACCACGGGGCCGCAAGGTTGCGACCCGCGGCACGGCCTGCCGAAGCGCCGCCAGCCGTGGATCGACACGCGCGTGCAGCGCGGCGACCGCAACTTCTCGCAGATGCACTACGCGCGGCGCGGCATCGTCACCGAGGAGATGCGCTTCGTCGCGATCCGCGAACAGTGCGACCCCGAGTTCGTGCGCAGCGAGATCGCGCGCGGCCGCGCCATCATCCCGGCCAATCGCAAGCACCCGGAATGCGAGCCGATGATCATCGGCCGCAACTTCCTGGTGAAGATCAACGCCAACATCGGCAACAGCGCCCTCGGCAGCTCGATCGACGAAGAGGTCGAGAAGCTGCAGTGGGCGATCCGCTGGGGCGCCGACACGGTGATGGACCTCAGCACCGGCAAGAACCTGCGCGAGACGCGCGAGTGGATCCTGCGCAACAGCCCGGTGCCGATCGGCACGGTGCCGATCTACGAAGCGCTCGAACGCGTGCAGGGCCGCGTCGAGGACCTGAACCTGAAGATGTTCCTCGAGGTGCTCGAGGAGCAGGCCGAACAGGGCGTCGACTACTTCACGATCCACGCCGGCGTGCTGCTGCGCTACGTGCCGCTGACCGCGCAGCGCGTCACCGGCATCGTCTCGCGCGGCGGCTCGATCATGGCCAAGTGGTGCCTGCACCACCACGAGGAGAACTTCCTCTACACGGGCTTCCGCGAGATCTGCGAACTGCTCGCCAAGTACGACGTGTCGTTCTCGCTCGGCGACGGCCTGCGCCCCGGCTCGATCGCCGACGCCAACGACGCGGCGCAGTTCGGCGAGCTCGACACGCTCGGCGAGCTGACCAAGATCGCCTGGGAGCACGACGTGCAGACGATGATCGAGGGCCCCGGCCACGTGCCGATGCACCTGATCCAGGAGAACATGGACCGCCAGCTCGCGGTCTGCCACGAGGCGCCGTTCTACACGCTCGGCCCACTGACCACCGACATCGCCCCCGGCTACGACCACATCACGTCGGGCATCGGGGCGGCGATCATCGGCAGCATGGGCACGGCGATGCTGTGCTACGTGACGCCGAAGGAGCACCTCGGTCTGCCCGATCGCGAGGACGTCAAGCAGGGCGTCATCACCTACAAGATCGCGGCGCACGCCGCCGACCTGGCGAAGGGCCACAAGGGTGCGCAGGACCGCGACAACGCGCTCAGCAAGGCGCGCTTCGAGTTCCGCTGGGAGGACCAGTTCAACCTGTCGCTCGATCCGGAGACGGCGCGCAAGTACCACGACGCGACGCTGCCGCAGGACGGCGCCAAGGTCGCCCACTTCTGCTCGATGTGCGGCCCGCACTTCTGCTCGATGAAGATCACCGAGGAAGTGCGCGAGTATGCGAAGAAGGGCATGGTCGCGAAGAAGGAAGAGTTCGCGGCCCGCGGCGGCGTGATCCAGTGACGGCCTAGGGCAGGCTCTGCGTTCGGAGCGGCATTGCCGACCGGATCACGCGTCGGGGTCGCCGGCCGTGTCCAGCCGGGCCTCGGCGACCGGCAGTTCGACCCAGAACGTGCTGCCCTTGCCAAGGACGCTGCGCACGCCGACCTCGCCGCCGAGGTTGCGCACGGTGTTCTTGACGATCGACAGGCCGAGGCCGGTGCCGCCGAGGTCGCGCGAGCGGGCGCGGTCCACCCGGTAGAAGCGCTCGAACACGCGCTCCTGGTCCTCCGGCGACAGCCCGATGCCGGTGTCCGCGACCTCGAGGCGGCAGCGCACCCCGGCGAACGGCGCCTGCCCCCCGCTGCCGGGTCCGGCGCCAACGCCACTGCTCAGCACGACGGCGACCCGACCGCTGGCCGGCGTGTACTTCAGCGCGTTGTCGATCAGGTTGCCCGCCACCTGGCGCAGCGCCTCGCGCTCGGCCCGCACCCAGACCCCGTCGTCGGGCACGTCGGCCAGCAGGTTCAGCGCGCGCTTCTCGGCCAGCGGTTGCAGGTCGCGCACGGTGTCGCGCAGCACGGCGGCGAAGTCGCACGGCGGCACCGGTTCGTCGTGCCCACCGTCGTCGTCGAGCCGCGACAATGTCAGCAGATCGCCGACCAGCGTCGTCAGCCGTTCGGTCTGGCGCGCGATGCGTTCCAGGAAGCGCTGGCGCGTCGCCGCCGGCATCTCCGGATCGTCCTGCATGGTCTCGACGAACCCCTGGATCGCCGCCAGCGGCGTCTTCAGTTCGTGCGAGACGTTGGCGACGAAGTCGCGGCGCAGCGACTCCAGCCGCTTCAGCCGGCTCTGGTCGTCGATGCCGACGACGCAGCCGAGCCCGGGCAGCGGCGTCACCCGCACCGCCAGGTCGCGGCCGTTGCCGGCGATCGCGGCGAGGTCGAAGTGCTGCACACCCGCACCGGCGCGGCAGGCATGCAGCGCGTGGTGCAACTGCGGCCAGGACACCAGGTCCTCGAGCCGTCGGCCGCGCAGTTCGCCGCTCGGCAGACCACACCAGGCGATGGCCGCTGGATTGCTGGCGACCAGCGCGCCGTCGAGGTCGACGACCAGCAGGCCGTCGCTCGCCCCGGCGAGTGCGGCGACGAGGCGGGCGCTGTCGGTGTCGCGGGTGCGCGAACGTTCTTCGGTCGAGCGCCGCTCGGCTTCGGCGTGGGCGGCGCGGCGCTTGGCCACCTGCAGGCGCCACCAGCCGAAGGGGACGAGCAACAAGGCGCCGGCTATGGCCAGCTCGACCGGGATCATCATGAACGTCGGCGCCGGCTACTTGCCGGCGTCCGCGAAACGGTAACCGACGCCGCGCACGGTCTCGATACAGGCAGCCTGATCGCCGAGCTTCTGGCGCAGCGCGCGCACGTGCACGTCGATGTTGCGGTCGGTGACGATCGCGTCCTCGCCGATGACGCGGCTCAGCAGGTGCGCGCGCGGGAACACGCGGCCCGGGTGCGAGGCCAGGAAGTGCAGCAACCGCATCTCGGTCGGCGTCAGGGTCAGCAACTCGCCGCCGATGCGCGCCTCGTGCCGGCCGAGGTCGATCGTCAGATCGCCGCGCACGACGCGTTCGCCGCCGCCGCTCTGTTCGCGCAGCGGGCCGCGCCGCAGCACGACCTTGACCCGCGCGACCAGTTCGCGCGGGCTGAAGGGCTTGGCGATGTAGTCGTCGGCACCGATGCCGAGGCCGAGCACGATGTCGCTCTCTTCGCCCTTCGCCGTCACCATGATGATCGGGATGGCGCGGGTGACCGGATCCGACTTGACTTGCCGGCAGACCTCGACGCCGTCCATGCCGGGCAGCATCAGGTCGAGGATCACGAGGTCCGGGTTGTCGGTGCGGATGCGGCTCAGACCCTGCTCGCCGTTGCGGCAGGCGATGACCTTGTGCCCCTCGCGCTCGAGGTTGTACTGCACGACTTCGAGGATGTCGGGCTCGTCTTCGATGACCAGGATCTTGGGTTTCGCCACGGGTTCAGTCTTTCGCGTGGTTGCGCCGGTGCGACGCACCGACCAGCGCCGAAAGGACTTCCGGCGCCGAAGAGGAACCTAGGTAGGGGTCGAGAAGGAACCGTGAAGGCCGTCGGAAGGTTCGCCTCGCCAATTGGTCAGCCGCGGCATCGTGCACTCGAGGCTGTGGCCGATGGCACGGCACTGTCCGCGCCAACCACTGCGCCGGCCCGTTGCGGTCACTTCCGCCGCGAGCCGGTCGAGGGCCAGCGGGAACGGCAGGCTGCCCGCTTCGGAGCGGAAGCGGATCAGCACGTGCAGGTCGCTCGCCGCCGGCGCCAAGGCGACGCTGATGGTGCCCTGCACACCGTGCGGCACCTGATGCACCAGGGCCCGCAGCGCCTCGGCGACCAGCGGCACGAAGTCGCCGACCTCGACGAGGCAACGGCCGGGAGCCGACTTCGGTCGCTGCCACTCGAGCAGCTGGTGCGCCTCGCGCACCGGCACCCGCGCCAACTCGGCCAGCTGTTCGCCGAGCGTGAAGGCATCGACCGGCGCGCTGGTCGGCTCGCCGAGCAGGTGCCGCAGCAGCCGCAAGGTGACGACGCCGCGATCGCTGGCGCCGAGGATCGCGTCGCGCGAGCGTTCGAGCTGTGGCTCGGCGGGGCCGAGGTTGAGCGCGTGGCCCTGGATGGTCAGCAGCAGGTTGCCGAACTGGTGGACGAGACCAGGCGCGAAGAAGGCGATGGTGTCGGCGGTCGAGCGATGCACAGGAGGGCGCGCCGGCGGAAAGGCGGGTGGGAATCGCGGGTCAGTTCGCGGAATCCGCGCGGCGAGGTCCGACCTCACCGAGCGTGGCGACGATCGGATCGTGGACCCTGCCGTCGCGCAACAGCTGCAATGCAAGCTGCTTGCCTGGATGCGAGCAGACGATGCGGTCGTGCAGGGCCTTGGCGTCGCGGATCGGGTGCCCGTCGACCCCGAACACCACGTCGCCCTTGCGCAGTCCCGCCCGGTGTGCCGGCTGGCCCTCCACCACGTCGACGATCACCACGCCGCGCGGCGTGGTCGGGGCGCCGTCGTTGCTCCACACGCTGGTCGTGAACTCGATGCCGAGGTAGCCGCGGCGGACGCGTCCGAGCGGTTCGCGCAGCATCGCCTCGATCGACCAGCGCAGCGTGGCACCGGGCACGGCGAACGCGATGCCTTCGGCGTCGACCGGCGCCTGCGTGGTGACGCCGACGACGTGGCCGTGCAGGTCCACCACCGGGCCGCCGGAGCTGCCGACGTGCACCGGCGCACTGACCTGCAGGAAGTCGTTGGTGACGCGGAAGTCCGAGTGCGGCAGGTGCCGGCCGACGAAGCTGACGATGCCGGCGCTCACGGTCTGCGCGAAGCCGAGCGGATTGCCGAGAACGACGATCCAGTCGCCGGCGCGCAGGGCGTCGCCATCGTGGATGCGCAGCGCCACGAGGCCGTTCGGGGGCTCGACCAGCCGCAGCAGTGCGAGGTCGGTGGCGTAGTCCTCGCCGACCAGTTCGGCGACGCGTTCCCCGTGGCCCGGCACCACCACGTCGATGCGCTCGGCGCCGGCGACGACGTGGCGGCAGGTGACGATCAAGCCGGCCGCGTCGCTGACGAAGCCCGAGCCGGAACGACGGCGCATCTTCGGCTCGTTCGCAGGCAGGGTGGTTCGGCTCGATCCCTCCCCGAGCCCCGCCGCGCCGACCGAGGCCCCGTCGTGCGACAACCGCGCAGGCACCGGACCCGTGGCGCGCACGGCGACGACGCTCGGTCGCACGGCGGCGACGACGTCGGCGAACGACGGCAACGCGGAGGCGGCGACCGGCACGGCCGCAGGCGCCGCAGTGCGCGACGAGCTGCGCCCGGACCACAGCGTTCCCAACGCCGCACCGAGTGCGAGGCATGCTCCACCGAACAGCACGATTCGGCCCTTCGACTGCCGCGCGAACATGGTGCGGAGTCTAGCTGTCCCCGGCAGGCGCACCATCCCCCGGCCACGGCTCGCATCGCGGTGGCGGGCCCAGGCTCGGACGAGGGCCGCGCCGGGATCTCAGCCTGGCAACGGGGTGCACTGCCGCCACCAGGCGACCAACGTGTCGGGCGACAGTTGTTCGGCGCGACCAGCCAGCAGTTCCGGCGACAGCGGCGGCGGCACACAGCCGATCGCCGCCGCCGCCGCCGGCAGGGTCGTGCGCAACACCTTGCGGCGCTGCTGGAACAGCTGCCGCACGAACGCCGCGAAGGTGCGGCGCTCCCGCCCCGAGCACTGCGCCAGCAGTCCTGGCTCGCGCCGCACGAGGCCGAGGATCGCCGACATGACCTTCGGCCGCGGCCGGAACACCTGCGGCGGCACGTCGCGCAGGGAACGCGCCTGCCACGTCGCCTGCACCAACGCCGACAGGCCACCGTAGTCGTCGGCTCCGCACGGCGCCGCGACCCGCTGTGCAAGTTCCTTCTGCACCAGCAGCACGGCGCGCTGCGGCAGCACGTCGAGCGCCTGCAGCTCGGCCAGCAACGGCCCCGAGATGGCGTATGGCAGGTTGGCGACGACCAGCAAGGAGCCGCCGGCGGCGACCGCGTCGCGACCGGCAGCGGCGACCTCGGGCACCAGCGTGCGGCCCGGACCGCCGAGCGCGTCGCCGGCGACCCACTGGATGTTGGTCGCATGGCCGAGCTCCTCCTGCGCCAGCTGCAGCAACCGCGCATCGATCTCGACGGCGACGACGCGCTGCGCGCGCGCCGCCAGTTCGCGCGTCAGGAAGCCGAGCCCGACGCCGATCTCCACCACCACGTCGTGCGGTCCCGGGGCCGCCTGCTCGGCGATCCAGCGGTGCAGCGACGGGTCGAGCAGGAAGTTCTGGCCGAGCACGCTGCTCGGCGTGAAGCCCAGTGCGTCCATGCGCGCGCGGTAGTGCGCGAACGAATCGCGTTCGTCGCTCATCGCGGCACCGCCTCGCCGAGCAGTTCCTGCCGCAGCAAGCGCCGCATCGGCGTGTCGGGGGCTGCCGCAGGATCCACCGCCGCGCCCGGACCATCGCGCCACGCCGCCATCAGCGCTTCGCGGTGCCTACCGCGGCGAACGAAGCGCCGCACCTGTGTGTCGTCGCGCAGGTCCAGCGGCTCGGCGAATGCCAGCAAGGCGGCGAGCAGTTCGCGCGCCGAACTGCAGACGCGGAACCCGGTGCGCGCGCGCTGGTCGCCGGCGGGGACCTGCTGCACCTGCTGGTCCATCGGCGTCTGGAAGTCGCTGCCGACGACGAGCCGCGGCACCGCACCATCGCCGGCGGCGGCGAGCCAGCTCGGCGGGAAGACGCCGCCGGGCAGCGCGAACACCGCGAGGGCCGGCGTGCGCAGCAGGTCGCGGCGCAGGCGCACCGGCCCACTGACCACGTCGCTGGTCTGCCGCCACCATCCCGGCGCCACCGTCTCGGTCCACTCGCTGACGTTGCCGACCAGGTCGTACGGCTGATCGCCGCCGCTGCGCCGGCCCGATTCGAAGGTGCCGACCGGCGTCGGCCCGCCGAGCCCGAGTTCGCTGGTGTTGGTCTTCAGCGGGTCCTCGCGCCCACCCCACGGATAGCGGCTGCGGCCGTCGATGGCGGCGGCGACGAGCCACTCCTCGCGCCGCGGCAGCCGCAGGAAGCGCCACGCCGCGAACGCCCGCGCCTGCGCCAGGTCGACGCCGCCGATCGGCAGGCTCGGATCGCCGCCGACGACGGCCTTCGCCGCCGCCACGGCGCGCCCGGAGGGCGATGCCGCGAACTCGGACCAGTCGCCCCGGGTGACCTCGAAGCGATCGACGAAGAGCGCCTCGGCGTCGACCACATCGCCGCTGGCGAACAGCACCAGGTCGCGCAGCGAACCGAAGCGCCCGGTGCGCTGCAGGCTCGGGCTCTGGCTCGGCGCTTCGCTGTCGCACGCCGCCGGCAGCGACAGCAGGGCCAGCAGCAGGCCGCCCACGACCCAGCTCGGCGTCGCCGCTGGCGGCGCCTTCGGCGGCACGAGTGCAGCGGGTCGGCTCACCGGTGCAGCCGACTCACTTCAGCAGCAGGATCTCGACGCGGCGGTTCTTCTGCCGCGTCTCGTCGTCGTTGCCGGTGCGCGCCGGGCGATTCTCGCTGTAGCCGGCGACGTTGACGTTCTGCGACTTCAGGCCCGCCGTCTTCGTCAGGAAGTCGGCGACGACCATCGCGCGCTCGACCGACAGCCGCAGGTTGGTGCCCCACTGGCTGCGCGCGATCGGCTGGTCGTCGGTGTGGCCTTCGATGCGGATCGCCTGGTTCTGCAGCTGCGTGGCCAGTTCGCTCAGCGTCTTGCGGCCCTGGTCCGAGAGGTTGTTCGAGCCGGGCGAGAACAGGATCTCGCCGGGCACGCGGATCGCCATGCCTTCGGCGGTCTGGACCATCTCGACGCCGTTGCCGGTGGCGAGGGAGCCCGAGCCGTAGCGCTCCATCAGCTTCGCCAGCTGCTTCTTCTGGTCCTCGATCCACGAGGCGTCGGCGGCGCGGCGCGACAGGTCGTCGTTCTCCTGGCGCATGCGATCGTACTTCTCCGCCAGGATGCGCTGCTGCTCGGCCATCGCCGCCATCTGGGCCTGCAGCGCGTCGTTCGCGTTCAGGACCTTGCGGTGGGTTTCGGAACTGACACAGGCTGCCGCGCACAGCAGCGCGGCCATCGTCAAGGTGTGCTTCATCGGGTGCCCCCTCGCCTCATGGCGTGGTGCGGCGCCGCCGACCGGTGGCGAACGACCGCAGGCCGCGCACCGTAGCTGGGGCAGGTCGGATTTCCAATGTTGCCGCCGAAGCCACTGCGCCAGGAAACGACGAACGGCGCCACGCCACGCTGGAGTTCCAGGGGCGGGCGCCGTTCGGCGCGAGCACGCGACCGGCTGGCCGCGCGCGCTAACGGGCGAGGTTCACTTCTGCGCCCAAGCGCTCGTGAACATGCTGTCCTTCGGGTTCGCCTCCTGGCTGACCCCGTAGCAGACCATCATGCCCCAGATCACGACCAGGAAGCCGAGCGCAGCGACCGCAGTCACCCAGATCGGCTCCTTCGCGGCCGCCGCCATCGCCGGCTGCGCCACCGACGCACGCGCCGGCTTGACCGCAGCGCGCTTGGGCTTGGCCACTTCTTCGACGTCCTCTTCGGCCAGCAGCGTGTCCTCTTCCGACAGCTGCTCGGTCACCATGCCGGTGTCGTCCTCGAGCGAGTCCGACAGCGACAGCTTGGTGTCGCCTTCGCGCTGGGCCTTCAGTGCGGCCACGTCTTCGGCGCGGAACTGGGTCTGGCCGTGGCTCGGGCGATGCGCGCGGATCGAGCCATCGGAAACCAACTTCTGCAGCTCGCTCGCCTGCATGCCGAGCTCGCGAACCGCAGCGTCGAAGGACAGGAAGTCGTCTTTCTTGTCGGACACGGACCTACCTCAAAATCGTCGGGGGACGAATCAGGGGGGAGAAGACTGTCGGGGGGAGAGGGGACGCGGGGCGACAGGGTCGCGACCAGCGTAGGGAAGTCTAGCGCACAGCGGTGGTTTGGCCAGCCACTACTTCTTCTCGGGCACCGTCGGGGCGAACGGGGTCGGCTGCTTCTCGGCCTTGCGATCGCCCTTTTGGAACAGCTCCTCGAGGGCCCGATAGTCGTATTCGCTGCGGTCGTTGTAGCCGCGCAGCTGCAGGTCGAGGTCGATCCGGCGCGCCCCGACCAGGACCAGGCGGCGCTGCTCGGCGGAGCCGCCGCGCGCCTCGTAGACGGCGATCTGCCGGTTGACGGTGTCGACCAGGTAGAGCACCGAGGTGCCGACGCCGTAGCTGCCGGTCACCGCGACGAAGCCGTTGTTGCTGGCCGCCCCACCACCGCCTTCTTCGGTGACGACGACCGGCTGTGAGTCGGCCGCGGCATCCGGCGGCGGGTTCGGATCGGGCGGCGCATTCACCGGGCCGCGGCCCTGGGCGTGCAGCGCCGCCGGCGCCGCCCCGATCGGCAGCAGCTGGCCGAGCAGGAACATGGCGCCGAAGCCGGCGCCGATCAGGAAGGGTTGCAGCAGGGAGGTTCGCATCGCGGGACCGGGAGCGGTCGAGGGCGCCGCACTCTACCGCGCCGGCGGCGGCGGCGGGAAGGTGCCCCGCTGCAGGAACTGCAACACGGCGCCGATCGCCAGCTCGTCGAACGACAGCCGGGTGTGCCCGAGCGGCAGCCGCAGCACCGCCTTGGCACCCGCGAACGTCGCCTCGCCGACCGCCACCGTGCCGTCGTCGTCGCCGGGGATCGACGCATTGCCGGCCCCGAGGTCGCCGACGACGGTGCCGCTGCGCTCGGGCCACGGGATCGGCGATCGATGCAGCGGGTCGCCGGGCGACAACTGCAGGGCGCCGGTCGTGCCCATCGCCAGCCGGAACAGGAACCAGTGCTTGCGCAGGTCGCAGAGCACGGCGCCGCGGTGCGGGGTGCCGAGGTAGACGCAGGCCCACGGCTCGACCGCGCCCGGCTGCCGCAGGTACTGCTGGATCACCAGCCCGCCCATCGAGTGGCCGACGAACGCGAACGCGTCGACCGGACCCGCGGCTCGCCGTGCCGCGACGGCGGCGGCGAGCCGTTCGGCGTGCGCTTCGATGGTGTCGTTGGTCGACGCGTAGCCGGGGTTCAGCACCTCGTAGCCGTGGGCCACCAACGTGCGCTCGAGCCGGGCGAGCGACGCCGACGTGCGGAACAGGCCGTGCTGCAGCACGACCACGCGAACCGCGCCGTCGCTCGGCGCCCGCAGCTCTTGCTGCAGCGGCGCCGTGCCGAGGTTCAGCACCACGTCGAACGGCCACGCCACCGGCCAGCCGGCGAGCACCGCGCAGCCGGCGCCGAGCAGCAGCGCCAGTGTCGCCAGCAGCAGCGCGCGCCGCCGACGTGGACGCCGGTCAGTGGCCATGCAGGGCGTCGGGCGCGACCCCGTGGCCAGAATCCGCGGCGAAGAGGCCCGCGAGGCCACTGTGCAGGCGCGGGCCGAACGGCAGCTTCGCCAGCACGCTGGCCTCGTGCACGAGCAGCGCCCGATGGCGCACGGCGACGACGTCCGGCGGCAGCACCTCGCCGGCGAGGTCGACGTAGATGCCTTCGTGCCGTTCTTCGGCGGCGCCGAGGTCGGCGTAGAACTCGGCCAGCTCGTCGTCGTGCCCCGGCAGCGCCGCCGCCAGCAGCTGCAGCCGTTCGTGCGAACGTGCCTCGATGATGCCGGCGACCAGCAGTTCGTCGACGAGCCGCTCCGGCATCTTGCTGCTGCAGCCCGCCTTCAACTTGCCGGCGTAGTCGCACGGCGGCAGCGTCGCGAAGGCGATGCGGCGCTGCTGCAGCAAACGCAGCGTGCGTTCGAAGTGGACCAGCTCTTCGCGCGCCAACGCCGACAGCGCCTTGTGTCCGTTCGCCGCCGCCGGCACGCGGAACAGGAACTGCACGGCACACGCGGCGGCCTTCTTCTCGAGCTGCGCCTGCTCGACCAGCAGCGTCGCGAGGTGCGGGCGCTGGGCCTCGGCCCACGCCGACGGCGTCACGAAACGGAGCGTCGGTGCGGCTGCGGACGCGGCGATGGCCTGCGATACCTCGGCGGACATGGGTCGAGAGACTAGCTCGCTGCGGCGCCGGCGGCCACGCGCGCCGCGCGTCCGCTACCCAGCGCCTCTCAGCGCGGCGACACCGCGGCGTCGACGGCGGCAAGGGCGCGCGCCGCATCGACCGCTTCGCGCGCTTGCACCGAGCCGTCGAAGCGGAACTGCCGGCCGTCCCACGCGAACGACAGCACCTGCGCCCCCGCTCCGTCCGGTCGCCGCACGGCGACGGCGACGCGCGAACCGCGCACGCGCGCCGCCAGCGCTTCGGCGTCGAGCCAGCGCGCTTGCGAGCTGCGCGCACCGATCTCGCGCAGCGTGCGTGGCTCGATGCTGCGGTCGAGCGTCTGCAGCGTCTGCGCGAAGTCCTGCAGGTGCGCGTCGGTGG